>Ga0334886_1000085_pt1 | contig 151004 bp, 123 predicted proteins | sample GraSluR1_MG_9_FD_207232 | JGI IMG/M metagenome (GOLD analysis project Ga0334886, IMG submission 207232) | Sludge microbial communities from methane-producing bioreactor in Wageningen University, Netherlands - Granular Sludge_27_06-R1 | ecosystem: Engineered > Bioreactor > Anaerobic >...
CAACCCGGATACGGCGCCGACGGCCGTGAACCAGATCTATGGAAATGGTATCAATGGCGTTGGCGGCGAGGGCCATGCCTGGTGGGTCTCGGCGGAGCAACTGCCGCTGGCCGTCGGCGAGAGCATCTCGCTGCTAGTCAGCAAGGCTGGTGAGAACTGCATCACAAAGGGCGGCACCACATGGTGCTCCAGTGCGGCGCAGGACATCAGCTGGGGGAGCACCAGCTCGGGTCTGCCCGATGGCACGCAAATCTGGGCCCAGGTAGACTCTTGGAACTCGGCCACCACCTATGGCGGCGTGCTCGAGCTCCACGAGTTGATGGGTTGGGCCTATGACAACATCTCTGGCCCGGTGCGCACCTCGACGCCGCGCGATCCTCTCAGCTTCCCCGCCTTTGAGGGCGTGGGAGCCGCGAGCGGCGCTGGTACCGAGGGGTACATCGAGCGGCCTCAGTAGTAGTCAAGTGTGAGGGGAGCCTGCCGCGCCCGGGGCGCAGGCAGGCTCCCCTCTCGTAAGGCGCAACACAAACAAACAGAGCGCTCCTGATGGAGCGCTCTGTTTGTTGTTGTCCAGATCACTCGCCAGAGGCCAAGTGGGCGAATGGCGCACGCGTGGTTGGAGGGTGGGCGTCTCGCCCGCCTCTGGCGTTCAGGCCGTAGAGACGCTCAGCGTCCCTGCCGCTCCGGGGCAGCCGGCGCTACGCGGCAGGCGCCCCTCGCGGCGCAGAGGCGCGACGCAGCCTGCTCAATGCCAGGCTCAGCAGGTAGGCCACCCCCGCCACCAGAATGATGGTCGCCCCCGAGGTCAGGTTCAGGCTGTACGAGAGCCAGAGCCCCGCCAGCACAAAGAGGGCGCTGAGCCCCGTGGCCAGCAGCATGGCCCACTTGACGTTCTTGACCCACTGTACGGCGATGGCCGCCGGCATCGTCAAGAGGGCGATGACCATGATCAGCCCCACTACCCGCATCATCATCACCACGGCCAGGGCGATCAGCCCCACCATCGCCAGGTGGATCGCCTCCACCGGCACATTGCGCGTGATGGCAAAAGTCTCATCGTATGAGGTGGCCAGCAGCTCTTTGAAAAAGAGCGCCACCAGCGCCAGGATCAGGAGATTCAGTCCCAGCATCCACCAGAGGTAGCTCCCCGGCGCCGCCAGGATGCTGCCGAACAGATAGCTCATCAGATCGGCCTTGTAGCCCGAGGTCAGGTCCAGCAGGATGATGCCGCTGGCCATGCCGATGGCCCACATGGCCCCGATGACGGTATCGGCCCGCTGGCGCGCCCGCAGCTCCACCAGGCCCATGCCCAGGGCCGCCAGCAGCGAGAACCCGATGGCGCCCAACAACGGGTCTATGCCCAGGTAGAACCCCAGGCCGATGCCGCCATAGGCGGCGTGGGCGATGCCGCCGCTGAGGAACACGATGCGCCGCAGCACCACCAGCGTGCCCACGACGCCGCAGGCCACGCTGACCAGCAGCCCGGCCAGCAGGGCGTTGCGCATAAAGCCGAATTGCAGCGCCTCGATCATGCCAGGGCCTCCTGAACGTGCTCTTCCCCGGCGCACACCGGGCAGGGGCAATGCTCGCAATCCATGTCCACAGGGCAACGGAAGGTATGGCGAATCGTCTCAGGGGCCTGCTGGGGCGGGCCATAGTAGAGCAGGCGTTGGTGCAGATAGCCGACTCGGTGCACATGGGGCAGGATGGCGCCCACGTCGTGGGAGCTCATCACAATGGCCATCTGTTGGCTGAGCTCTGGCAAGAGCGCCTGGATGATCGCCCGCGCCTCGGGGTCCACGTTGGAGAGCGGCTCATCCAGCAGCAGGATGCGGGGCTGCACGGCCAGGGCGCGGGCGATATAGACTCGCTGGCGCTCTCCGCCCGAGAGCTCACCGATGGGCCTATGGCGAAGGTGCAGGCTGCCGGTGCGCTCCATCGCTTCCTCTACAATGGCGCCGTCCTGGGCCGTGTAGGGGCGCAGAAGGCCGCGCCGCCCCAGGCGACCCATGCGGGCCACCTCCCACGCGCTGACGGGGAATTCGCGATCAAAGCGGATCTCCTGGGGGACATAGCCCACCTGTGCGCGGGCGCGCTCGACGCGGCCCCCCAGTATGCTCACCTGGCCCCGGGTGGGCGTTAGCAGGCCCAGCAGCAGCTTGATCAGTGTGGTCTTGCCGCCGCCGTTGGGGCCGATCAGGGCGACCAGTTGGCGGTCGTATACCTCCAGGCTGACGTTCTCCAGAACATCGCTCTGATCATAGGCGGCCCATACGTCCCGCAAGGCAATCAGCGGCGCGCGATCCTCAGGTGGGCTCATTCGCTCTCTCCCTCTCACTCGCCCAAGACCTCGGCAAAGGTCTGGGCCACGGTGCGCATGTTCTCCAGCCAATCGGGGGCCAGCGGGCTGACCAGCTCCACGCGCCCGCCGATCTCGCGGGCGATGGTCTCGGCGGCCTGGGTGCTAAACTCGGGCTGGGCCAGGATCACGCGGATATCGTGTTCGCGCGCCTCGGTGATCACCTCGGCCAGGGCCGCCGCGCTGGGCTCCGTGCCGCCTACCTCGATGGGGATCTGCTCCAGATCATAGTCGGCGGCGAAATAGCCCCAAGCCGGGTGAAAAACGATGAACTTGCGGTTGGCAACGCCCTCCAGGGCCTGCCGAATCTCGGCATCCAGGGCGTCAATGTCGGCCAGGAACGCCTCTAGATTGGCGCGATAGTCGCCCTCGTGCTCTGGATCGAGCTGGGCCAAGGTACGATAGATCGCCTGGGCCTGCACGGCCACCAGGCGGGGCGAAACCCAGATGTGGGGATCGAGCAGCTCCTCGTCGTGCTCTTGCTCCTCTTCCTCCTCATCGTGGCTATGGGCCTCCATCGTCAAGCGCTGGATGCCCTCTGCTGTATCCACCACCAGGAGATCGGGATTCGCATCCTGGATGCGCGCCATCCAGACATACTCAAAGCCGACGCCAATCTGCAAGTAGGCGTCGCTGCGGGCCAGGGCGCGCATCTGCTCGGGCCGGGGCTCGTAGGTGTGGGGATCGGCGCCGGTTGGCACCATGACCGTGACGGAGGCGCGCTCGCCGGCAATGCGTTGCACGAAATACTCTTGCGGGACGATGCTGACGGTGATGTGGAGCGGCGCGCCCTCATCCTGCGGCGCACCGGCGGGGCCGCAGGCGGTGAGCAGGGCTGTGCTGAGAAAAAGGGCGGCGCACACGACTCTAAAAGGGTTGCGGTATCTCGATCGTTGCATGGCGTTCCTCTCCACATGACTGCTAACTGCAAATGATTCTCAGTAAGCGCAAGGATAGCACCTGAGAGGCGCCGTGTCAAGAGGGGATTTGGCCCGTGTCTATTCAGATTTGGAGGGACGAGTTCTTGGCTGTCCAGAATGGTGATGCCAACATGCCACAATCGGTGAGTACACAGCCTCGGCTGTGGGGGCAGGCGTCTCTGCCCGTGACGCTCCAGGCAGCGTGACGCCCCAATGCTCCCTGCCGCCGTCCCCAACGTGTTGGACGCTTTCTCTCAAGCTACCGTACAGTCTCGGGAGCGGCGGAGTCGGTGGACCTGTCCAGACTGTATGCCGGACAGTATTACTGTCTATTGCACTTCTGTAGACCTCACCCCCACGGCATTGCTGCGTCGAGTCTGTGACTGAGCCCCCTCTCCCACAAAGCTGTGGGAACGAGGGGTGGGGGTGAGGGCCTTCAGGGGCGCAAGAGATGGCCGTCAACAGTACGTCCATCCTACCGGAGTGCCTTCTCCCTCAAACTGTATGGTAGCTAGCGCTTTCTCAAGTCTAGAACGCCCCCCAGAAAAAGAGCCGTCGCGCCTTGCTTCAGAGCAAGCGCGACGGCCTCGTTCGCGATCTAGGTTCTGCTAGCGCGCGCGCCTGCGCCCCAGCACCAACCCGCCCCCCGCCAGGGCGACCAGAGCTACGCCGCCCCCGACAAGGTACAAGGCCAGGTTGCCATTATCGCTCGTGCCGGTGGGTTCTGGCGTGGCAGTGGGCGCAGCTATGGTGGTCGGCGTTGCCGTGGGCTCGGGCGTGGCCGTCGGCTCTGGCGTTGCCGTGAGAGTGGGTTCTGGCGTCTCTGTCGGCGCAAGGGTGGTCGTCGCCGTGGCGGTAGCCGTGGGCGGCAGCGGCGTCGCGCTAGGCAACGGCGTCTCGGTGGGCAATGGCGTCTCGGTGGGCAATGGCGTCGCCGTCGGCGTATCCGTCGCCTCGGGCGTGGGCGAGGGCGTGTTCGTGGGTCGGGGCGTGGCCGTGGGCGGAGCCGAGGCCACCAGACAGGCATTATCCCAGAACGAGCTGTTGTTCTTGACGGGGAACTCGGGCTGCCCCTTGGTGTACACCGTCACGTGGTTGCCCTGGGCGATGGTCGAGACCCTGAGCTGCACCCAGCCATCATAAGGGCGCCCCTCGCTGTCGTACATGCGCGTATCGCGATCAATCACCTCGGCCGACCAGACCGTATTGGCCGAGGGCGGCGCCCCAAACCCGGGGGGCGTGTCGCCATACGGGTCAATCCCCGCCCAGACGCGATAGTTGCCCGGCGCATCGAGATCCGAGAGCGGCAGGATGCCGTTCCAACGCTCCTCCTGGCCCGTGGCGATCTGTACCCAGATGCTAAAAGTCACCCTCTGGCCCGGCGTGACGGGCACGCGTTGATAGAGTCCCGCATGGTGTGTCGAATAGCCGCTAAAGAACTTTTGGGCATAGCGCCCGTGGTGCACGCGGTAGGTCCCTTCCTGCAGCACCTGGCTATCCACCACAAAAAACTCGATCTCTCGGTTGATCTGTTGATCGCCCAGCACCGCCCACGGGAGCCAGTTCACCGAAAGCCAGGACGAAAGGCTGGTGCCCACAACCTCTCCCTTGTACTTGCCATCCTCAAAGCTCGGGTTGGCGAGTAGATTGCCGGGGCAATCGGCCAGGGCGGTGGAAGGGATCGCCAATAACAGGGCCAAGGCCGCCAGGATCAATGCGTATTTGCAGGATTGGCGCATGCTGTGTGCTCCCCTAAAGATAGTGCAAGGATACGGCAAACTGCGACGAGTATACGCAAGACCCCCCCCGTGCCAATCTGGTGCGGAGGGGCTCAAAAGCGAGCTCTTGCTGGCCGAGGCGCGACCTATTCAGCCCGGAACACGGCCAGGGGGTTGCCATCGGCGCCCAGCAAGGCAAGCTGGCCGCCTTCCAGGCGGTAGGTTTCAGCCTGGAGTAGGGCCGCCCGATAGGCGTCGGCCTGCCGCATGATGGGGTCCTCGCAGGCCATCAAGGTGCTGATGAGATTGGGGTCTACACCAAAGCCATTACCCTGAATGCTGGCCGATCCCGAATAGTGGTTGCAGCCGTCGCTGCCGCCGATGCCCTCGTCGCTGATGACCAGGGTGACCGCAACACCCGGCAACGGGGCGGCGCCGCCCAACTCGACCAGAGCCCAGCTCGTGCCAGTGAGAGGGCTCGCTGTGCTACAGGCTGCCAGGGCCAGCCCGGAGAGTAACAATGCGCCAATGGCCAAAATCTTGATCTTTTGCATCGGATTATGCTCCTTATCTGTATTGGGACGCTACAGCATGATGGGGGTTTGATCGCGCTTTTGCTGTAGCGCAACTGATGACTCGGTCCATCCACTAGACGCCTGGGCGGCGGGCCAGGTTCCCTTGGCGCGCTCGACGATCTCCGTACGGCTTGTCGTGAACTCGTACACAGGCGATTGGCCCGATTTGCATCCTGAGACCATGTGTGGCATAATCTACTCAGGATTCGGAAGCACTTGATCGGTTTACCCCGCCAGGGCCTTTTCCTGGGGGGGATTTTCTTTTAGGCGCAACCTGATCTACAAACTATCTGGGTGCGATTTTGCACCGCGAGCGAAGAAGGAGTACGGGACAATGAAGCTGTATGTTGGAAACCTGAGCTATGACACGAACGACGCCAGTCTGCGCCAGGCATTTGGGGCCATTGGCCAGGTTGCCACCGCGGACGTGGTCACCGATCGCGAGACTGGCCGTTCGCGCGGCTTTGGCTTTGTCGAGATGGCGAGTGACGCCGATGCGCGCAAGGCTATCGAGACACTGAACGACACATCTCTGGATGGTCGCAACATCACTGTGGCCGAGGCGCGCCCTCGGGCCGACCGCGATGATCGCGGCAGCGGTGGCAGCCGCGGCCGTGGTGGTTCGTCCAGCCGCTGGTAGGCTCAAGCCTGCAGAGCGAACGACACAGGGTTTCCCCTGTGTCGTTTTGCTTTCCTCGGGGCGTGTCATCGGCCTGCGGGCCCCTGACGCAGAACGCTGGGCGCCAGAGCGATCCGCCCCTCGCTACAGAGACGTTGCCCCATATGGGCTTGGCAGAACGGCTCTTGATAGCTATAGTCTCTGCGTCTGGCAGGATACGGCCCAGATCGAGAAGCTGCGAGTCAAGAGTTCTAGCGTGAAACAGCATGAGGCGTTGGAGCGGGTGCAGGCGGCGCGAGAGGCCGGCATCCCGATAGACCTGGCGGGGGCCGACTTGGGCGACCTGGATCTGAGCGGGGCTGACCTGAGGTTGGCCGACCTGCGGCGCGCCAACTTGGCCGATACGTTTCTCTATGATGCCAATCTGATGGGGGCCAGATTGGACGGCGCCAACCTGACCAAGGCCGACCTGACGGGTGCCAACCTACAGGGGGCCAGTCTGTGTGGCGCCAATCTCCGATCGGCGACCCTCAGCGAGGCCAATCTGAGTGGGGCCATCCTGGCCGGGGCCGACCTGACCGATGCCGATCTCACCAGGGCTGTGCTGCCCGGCGCCAACTTGGCGGGCTGCCCTATGGCCAGGGCCGCCCTGACACAGTGCGACCTCGCTGGCGCCGTTCTGTGCGATGCCGATCTTGGTGGGGCCTGGCTCTATGGAGCCGATCTATCCGGCGCAACCCTGGCCGCCGCCCATCTGAGCGGGGCTACCTTGAACGAGGCAAACTTGACAGAAGCCGATCTGGCCGGAGCTACTTTGACGGGCGCCAGTTTGCACGGCGCCAATATGACCTCGGCCAGGCTGATGGGCGCTATGCTCTCCAAAGCGCAACTCGTTGCTGTTACACTTTGCGGGGCCAACCTGGTCGGCGCGGATCTGCGCAATGCTGACTTGAGCTGGGCCGACCTGAACGCTGCCGACCTGACCGGTGCGCTCCTATCGGGCGCCAATCTGCGCGGGGCCGCGCTGCAGGGGGCTGTGGGCTACTCCGCAGCGGGTTCGGTGCAGGCCGGGCAGGTGAGATAGGTCTCGTTGCGGCCCATGAGGAGCGCGTTCTTGGGCGGCTCTCTCCGCTGGTAGCGCAGCGCGCAGCGCAAACGGCGTAGCGGAACCCGCTGTTGTTTTGCATTCCCCAGGGGCGCCGCCCCCACCACCCAGGCCCTCTGACCTGCGCAGCTATCGCGTAACGCACTGGCTCTGCCGCGTGCGACCTCCATCGCCATCGTCCCGCGCGCCCCTAGCACAGGGGGACGCACCCCGCCTGCAACGCCAGCGGGCTCTCTTGCCAGAACCGCGACCCGCGCCTATAGTCATTGCATGGAGCAAGCATCGTACCGAACCCTTCAGGAGCATGTACAGACCTTGCGGTCCGTTCTGCCGGCCCTGCTGCGAGATGCCCTGGGGGCGGCGCCCCAAGGGCTCTGGCCGCAGACCTTGGAGCGCAACGTGCTGCCCGCCCTCCAGTTCGATATCCCCGTGCTCTTGGTGGCCGTCTGCGGCGGCGGCAGCACCGGCAAATCCACCCTGGTCAACGCCCTCGCCGGGCGCTACCTCTCGCAGGTAGCCTTTCGTGCGGGGCTGACGGCGCGCGCGCTCCTGGTGGGGCACCCGCAGGTGCTGGCCGGGCCGGAGGTGGCCGCGCGCCTGCTGCATCGCCTGCCTCAGGCGCCGCAACCCTGGCAGGGGCCCGACCAGATGGCGACGCCTGGCCCGCCCCTCTACGCCACCTCGGCCGCTATCGCTCCCAACCTCCTGCTGATTGACACGCCCGACTTTGATACCGGCGAGCAGGGCCGTCTGATGAACCGCAGCCGGGCAGAGCCTCTTTTGCGCACCGCCGAGGTCATCATCTATGTCTTTACCAATGCCGTCTACAACAACCTGGCCAATACCGACTTTATGGCCGATGTCGTTGGCGGCATTGGTGGGCGGCCCACGATCTTGGTCTATCGTATCTCCCGCGTCGCCACCGACCAGGAGGCGCTCGATGCCTGCCAGGTCGTTGCGCGCCGTCTCTACGCGGGCGCTGCAGATGCGTTCCCGCCCGAGGTGATCGGCATCTATCGCATGCACGAATCTGATCGCGTGGCCGAGGGCAAAGCGCCGCCGAGCCTGCTTCCCCTGGGCGAGATGACCCGCGGGCGCGCGATGCCTGACCTGCTCCTCTCCCTCGATGCCGCCCAGATCAAGCGCCATGTCCTGGCCAATGATCTGCGCAGCGTCCACCAAGAGGCCGAGGCCGACTATCGCCGCGCCCTCCAGGCCACCCGGCATACGGCTCTCTATCGTCAGGCCCTGCGCCAGGCCACGGCCCAGGAGGCTCTCAAGGCCCTGACGGCCTTTCCCGCCAACGAGGCCATCGCCCTGACGGCGCGCCTGTTCATGGAGACCAGCCCGCCCCTGGTGCGCGCCTTCCGGGCTACAGGGCGCATCGTGGGCGCCCCGCTGCGGGCCGTGCGCGCCGTGGGGCGCAAAGCGACCCAGTGGCTGGGCCTGCGCGAGGCCCCGCCCGCCTCGCCCGACCTCGAATCTCAAGTCAGCCTGGACTTGATGCTGGCCGCCAACGCCCTGCGCAACCGCCTGCTGGAGGATACCCTCATCGTCCGGCTGGAGGCGCGAGACTCTCTGGTGGATGCCGCCAGGGCGCTGCAGCAGCCGGATCAAGCCGAGGCGCCCGTCCTGATCGAGTCCCTGGGGCGTGGGCTCGTCAACCTGCACATCGCCGCCCCTGCCTTGGCCCGTCCCTACCAGGCCGCGCTGCTGCAGCGCGACTGGGCGGCGCTGGCCGCCCGGCTCGAGGAAGCCGCGTCCGACCTCGTCGGGCTGCCCGCGGGCATCGAGCGGGAGCTGCGCCAGGAGGTCGTCCGTTTTCGCCGGGAGATGGGCCTGGGCCAGCGCATGCGCGAGACCCTGTTTGCTTCCCTGAGCGCCCTTCCGCCCCTGTTGGGCGTCACCTATGCGCTGCTCACCGCCAATCCCGTCGCGGGCAGCGGGCTGTTCATCCACCTAGAGGGCGTCCTGGGCCTCAATGATCTCTGGGCTCTCGTCTCCATCCCCGCCTCGGCGGGGATGAGCGAGCAGGATCGCCGCCAACTGGAGGCCATGCTCAAGCCCGTCTTTCAGCTCTGGTTGCAGCAGCGCGTCGAGGCGGTGGTCTTGCTGCTGGAGCAGAATCTCGGCCACGATCTGTGCGCTGCGCTGGATGCGGCCCCTCGTCCGGATGACACCCGTTTCGCCCGGGTGGCGGAGGCCCTGCAGCGGCTGGAGGTGACCCATGGCTGACCTCGCTCGCATGGATCGGGACGCCTGGGATTTGGCCGGGGTGGCCGCCCTGGCCGAGATCGAGGAGCGCCTGGACGCCCTATCCGCACAGCTACAGGAGGCGCCCGATTGGCGCCCTGGCGCAGCTTTGCTCGCTCAGGCGCAGTGGCTGCGCGAGCGCCTGCAGCAGCTTGGCGCCGCCTGGGATACCCGCCTGGTCGTGGCCATCGTGGGACCGTCGGGAGCGGGCAAATCCACCTTGCTCAATGCCCTGGCCGGGGCCAATCTGGCCGAGACGGGCCTCACGCGGCCCACCACCCGCACCGTCACGGCCTTTACCGGCGACGCCCAGGCAGCCCGGGCCCTGCGTCAGGTCCTCGACCAAGATGTCGCCGTGGAGACCTCGGGCCGCGCCCAGGCCCTTGAATACTTGACCCTCCTCGATACCCCCGATACCAATACAACGCCAGAGAACCAGGCGGCCCTGCGCTCCGTGCTCGAGGCGGCTGACATCATCCTGGCGGTCTTTCCCGCTCAGAATCCTCGCCTGCACGATAACCTGGCCTTTCTGCGCCCCTATGTGCAACGCCTGCCGCAAGAGAGCGTCATCCCCATCCTGAACATGATAGACCGCGTTCCCCCCGGCGAGCTGGGCGAGGTGACGGCCGATTTCCGGCGCGCCCTGGGCACCGAATGGGGGCTTCAGCCAGAGCGTATCTATCGCATTTCCGCCAAACGCAGCAGCCTCGATGCCCACTTTGCGGACGATGAAGAGCCCCTGAACACCTTGAACGAGTTCCCGGAGCTAGAGCGCCTGATCTTTGAGACCCTGAACCGGGGCGTCCAGCGCGTGGACCGCCGCCTGAGCCGCGCGCAACGCCTGCTTGCCCTCTATCAGGAGCAGGTACGCCGCGCAGCCGAGGCCTCGGCCCAGCAGCGCGAGCGCGCGGAGGACGCGTTAGCACTGCTGGGGCAGCAAATCGCAGAGATGGCCCAGAACGTCACGCCCGGTCCGCTGACGGGCGTGGGCGCCCTTGACCTGGCCGCTGCCCTCTATGGTCTGCTGAGCTCCCGTTGGTGGGGCCCGGTGGGATGGCTCGTCGGCCTCTGGGCTTTGGCGTTGCGGGCGGTCTCCTTTGTGGCCCGCCTGGGCCGCCGCGCCCCCTTTGCGCCTGGTCCCCACTCTGACGCCCTGCAGGAGCCCGCGCCGCTTGGCGAGCCCTCCGGCGCCGAGCTGGCCCAGATGCTCGGCGCTGCCTGGCCTCCCGTGGGCGATGCCCTGGTCGCAGCCGGGTTTGCCTCTCGCGCTCGCGATTCTGCGGTCTGGAAGCGCAGCTTGGATACCGCGCTGGAGCAACTGGCAGGCCAGTGGGGGGCCTATGCCGCGGCCCGCCTTGAGCAGGTTGCCGAGCGACTTTCCGCCTGGGCGCTACAGATTTTGCTGAACCTGCCGGTTCTGGGTATGCTCGGCTGGATCGGGGTCGAGGCGGTGCTGGCCTTTGTCCAACGCCGCTACCTGCCCGCCACCTACTATCAGAACGGCGCCATTGCCCTGGTTGCGGTGTGGGTGTTGGCCTATCTTCTCTTGCAGGGGGCGGCGTCCATTGCGCTACGCCGCTTGCGTCGCGGTGGGTTGGGCCGCGAGCTGGCGCACGCTTTGGCCGAGACCATCCTGGCGCCTTGGGCCGACCAGTTGCGGGCCATCCGCCATCTGCAGGAGCGGCCGTAGGTCTCTGGCCCCCGCCATACCGCAGATGTACAGCGGTTCGCGCCGCGTCCTGGCGCCTCTGCGCGACATAATCCGGTTCCATATTCAGGGGAGGTTCCATGCAAGCTGCCTATTTCCGAGGCGATGGGGTGATCGAACTGTGCGACGTGCCAAGACCCGTGCCGCAGCCGGGAGAGCTGCTCATCCGGGTGGCCGCCAATGGCGTCTGCGGCTCCGACCGCAAGATCCTGCGAGGCGGCTTTGCGCACATCCCCGGCCACGAGGTGGCGGGCACGGTGGTCGAGGCCACCGAGGGCTGCCAGACGCCTGTGGGCGCCCGCGTGGCGGTGTACATCCCGCGTCATTGCGGCGAGTGCGTCTATTGCCGGGCGGGCAGGGGCAATCTGTGCCCGCACAAAAAGGGGCTGTTGGGCTGGGCCACCGACGGCGGCTATGCCGAATACATGGTGATCCCCGATCGGAACGCCCTGCGGCTGGATGACGAGCTCTCTTTCGAGCAGGGCGTGCTGCTGCTGGATACCATCGGGACATCGAGCCACGGCCTGCGCTTGGCCCACTGCGAGGCAGCCCAGAGTGCCCTGGTGATCGGCGCCGGTCCGGTGGGCATGGGCGCCGTCGCGTATCTCAAGGCCGTGGGCGTGCCGGAGGTGTACGTCTCTGATCTCTCGGCCTACCGGCTACGCATCGCCGAGGGGTATGGGGCCATGCCGATAGATGCCGGCAATGAGGATGTGGCGGCGCGCATCCGAGAGGCGCACCCCTACGGCGTGGATCTGGTGGTCGAGGCGGTGGGATCGCTGCCCACGATCTGGCAATCCTTCGATCTGGTCAAGCCGGGCGGCGCCATCAGCCTCGTGGGCGAGTACTGGGGCAAGGTGGAACTCGAGCGCCCCAAGTCCGAGTGGATGATCAACGACATCCACCTGATCCGCTCGTTCTACTTTACCATTCCCGAGTTCTACGAGAACCAGCAGTTGATCCTGGACGGCAGGCTGGAGACCGCGCCTTTGGCCAGCCACAGCTATCCTCTGGTAGAGCTGCGCGCCGCCTATGATGCCTTTTTGTCAGGCGATACGATCAAGGTGATGGTGACGCCCTAGGCAGGGCTTGGCCCACGTCGCTGTTGTGGCACAGCGCCGTGCGACGAGTTACGGCCACCGTCGGCATCGCCCACGCCAGCCAAAGGCTGAGGGTGTCGGGTTCCCATAGTGCCGAGTGTGACCAGACTCGAAAGATGCCATCATTCCCTCTTGCGCCACTAGAACGTTTGTGCTATACTGTGTGTAGAACAAACATTCTAAAGAAAGAGGGGAGGCTCTCATGGAGCTGATCTTGATTGCAGTGTTGGCGCTGGTGGTATTGGGCAGCGTGGATCGCAGGCTGCACCCGCAGCCAGGCCAGGGCCGCCCGGCGGCCACCCGGCGTACGCCCGTGCGGCGCAAGGGTAGCAACGCGCCGGCGCTCCGACGCCAGGCCCCCTCCCACCGGGTGGCGGCGGGCCAGGTGCGTCCCTTTCTGAGCCTGGGTCCCTCGGTGCGACGCTAGCCGGCGCGCAGCGGGCGGCTGGCGATGATATCCACCTGGGTGCCCAACACATTCTTGAGCACCACCTGATGCTCCTTGACGGGGGCCTCTAGCTCGATCTTGCGCAGGGCGCGGGCCACGTCAAAGAGCAGGTGTTGGGGCAAGGGCGCCGAAGAACGCACCGGTACCAGGGGCAGCTTGCCGCCGCGCACCCGCACCGTGGTGGTCAGCATGCGCCGGGGATCTGTCAGCTCTTCGCGCACGAACGCCTCACCCCGGGCGCAAGCCTGGCCGCGCAAACCGACCAGATCCTGCCCCTCCACCTGGGCATCGATGCTGCAACCCACCGGGCAAGTGACGCAGATGAACTCGCGTTGCTCTACCATAGGCGCTCCTTTCCCGCTCCAACCCTGTTTCACGACGCAACCTCGATGGTAACCGCCTGGGCCCCCGCCAGACGCGGGGCCAGCGCAGGGGGCAAGGTAAGGGCGATCATCTCTGAGGGGCGCACGTAGCGATAGCGGCGCGAGATCAACGCCTCGTCGCCCAGGCGCACCTGCACCCGCACCGGCGCCTCCACCGGCTGGCGCACCCGCAGGTTCAGCACGATGGCCCCCTCCTCCAGCCGCTCGGGGTGCAACATGTGGGGCACCACATGGCGCACGTTCTCCCCGGCCAGCAGGCGCACGGCAGTGCTCTGGGGCGGCGCGCCCTGGGCCACATAGCGTCCCGCCGAGAGTCCGGCGATGCGGGCGTTCTCGCTCACATCATCCACCAGGTCATAGACATGCACTACATTCCCGGCAGCAAAGATGCCCGGGACGTTGGTGGCCAGGCCCTCATCCACAAACGGCCCACCGGTGACAGGGTCTATGGCAACCCCGGCCATGCGTGAAAGCTCGTTCTCGGGGATCAGCCCCACCGAGAGGAGCAGGGTATCGCAGGCGATCTCGCGCTCTGTGCCGGGGAGGGGGCGCCAGCGCTCGTCCACGCCACTGACGACGACCGATTCCACTCGCTCGCGCCCGCGCACGTCGGTCACCGTGGTGCACAGGTGCAAGGGGATATCGAAATCGCGGATGCACTGCACCAGGTTGCGGCGCAGGCCGCTGATGTAGGGCAGGATCTCGAGCATGGCGGCCACCTCGGCGCCTTCGAGCGTCAGGCGGCGCGCCATGATCATGCCGATATCGCCCGAGCCCAGGATCACAAAACGGCGCCCGGGCATATAGCCCTCCATGTTCACCAGGCGCTGGGCCGTGCCCGCCGTATAGACCCCGGCGGGGCGGCTGCCGGGGATCGCCAATGCGCCCCGGGGCCGCTCGCGGCAGCCCATCGCCAGCACCAGGGCGCGGGGCATGATCTCCACCAGGCCGTGGGCCCGGCTGCTGGCCACCACACGGCGGCTGGGCTCCACGCTCAACACCATCGTCTCGCTCAGGATCTCCAGCTCGGCCTCTTGGGCCTTGCGGATCCAGCGGTAGGCGTATTCAGGGCCGGTGAGGTCATCGCCGAACTCGCGCACGCCAAAGCCGTTGTGGATGCACTGGGTCAGGATGCCGCCCAGTTCGTCGTTGCGCTCCAAGAGGAGCACATGTTCGGCGCCATGCTGCTTGGCCTCGCAGGCCGCCGCCAACCCCGCCGGCCCCGACCCGATGACCAGGACGTCGCAAGTGAGCTGCTTCATCCGGCCACCTCCTTGGTGGGCCGCGCCAGCATGTGCGACGCGCCGCCTTTGAGGGTCAGCTCTAGGGGAGAGACGCCATACTCGCGGGCCATGATCTCTAGCACCAGGGGGGTGTCAAAGGCGCCCTGGCAGCGGCCCGTGCCGATGCGGGTGCGGCGTTTCATGGCGTCATAGGTGCGGGCGGGGATGGGACTGTGGCAGGCCGCCACGATCTCGCCCTCGGTGACCGTCTCGCAGCGGCAGATGACGCGCCCATAGCGCTCGTCTGCCGCGATGAGGGCCTCTTGCTGCTCACGCGAGAGCAGCGCAAAGCGCGGGATGCCGTGGCGGATCGGGTTGAACTCGGGGCGCTCGGCCAGGGGCAGCCCCGCCTCACCCAACATGCCCACCACGTGCTCCGCCAGGGCGGGCGAGGCGGTCAGCCCGGGCGACTCGATGCCCGCCAGTACCAGCAGACCGGGCGTCTCCTTGGGCATCTCGATCAGGAAATCGCCGGTGTTGCCCGCAGCCCGCAGACCTGTGAACGAGCGGATGATCCAGCGGGGGCTGAGGTGGGGCATCAGCCGCAGGGCGCCCGTCAGCACCTCGTTCAGACCCTCGGCCGTGGTGCTCGTGTTCTCCTTGTCCTCGATATCCTCGGCGGTGGGCCCCAGCATCACGTTGCCGTGGATGGTGGGGGTCACCAGGATGCCCTTGCTGACGGGTGTGGGGCAGGGAAAGAGCACGTTGCGCACCTCGGCCCTGGCCTCGCGATCCAGGACGAAATACTCGCCCTTGCGGGGCGTGATGGCGAACCCATCCAGCCCGGCGGCGCGCATCAGGTCGTCGGCCCAGAGCCCGGCGGAGATGACCACCCAGCGGCCGCGGAACGGGCCGCGATTGGTCGCCACGCCCACGATGGCCTCGCCCTCGCGGAGGAAGCCCTGCACCTCTGTCTCTAGCAGCAGATGGACGCCGTTGGCCACGGCGTTCTCGGCGGCGGCATAGCAGAGGGCAAAGGGGTCTACGATGCCGCCGGTGGCGGCAAAGAGGGCGCCCACGGTGTCCTCGGTCAGGCCCGGCTCGCGGCGACGCATCTCCGGACCAGAGATCAGCTCCAGCCCGGGGACGCCGTTCGCCAGCCCGCGACGGTAGAGGTCGTCCAGCGTGGCGCGGTCCGCCTCGCTGACCCCCACCACATAGCTGCCGCAGCGGTCGAACTCGACATCCAGCTCGCCGCAGATGGTCTCAAACAGGGCGTTGCCCGCCAGGTTGAAACGCGCCTTGTTGGTGCCGGGCTTGGCGTCATAGCCGGCGTGCACGATGGCGGTGTTGGCCTTGGTGGTGCCATCGCCCACGTCGGCGGCCTTGTCCAGCAGCAAGATCTCTAGCCGGTAGCGGGAGAGGGCGCGGGCGATGTGGGCGCCGACGACGCCGGCCCCGATGATGATGACGTCATACATACGCTAGTTTGCCTCTTCTTCCAGCCAGCCCTGAGCGCGGGCCACGGCCTTTTTCCAGCTTGCATAGCCCTCGGCCCGGCGGGCATCATCCCAGGTGGGCGCGAACTCGCGCTGCACCTGCCAGTTGCGCTTGAGATCGTCCAAACCGCTCCAAAAGCCGGTGGCCAGCCCGGCCATATAGGCCGAGCCCAGGGCCGTGGTCTCGCCCACGGTGGGGCGGATGACGGTCTTGTTGAGGATATCGGCCTGGAGCTGCATGAGCAGGTTGTTGGCCGTGGCGCCGCCATCCACCTTGAGGGCGCGCAACTCGATGCCCGCATCGGCCTCCATCGCCTCCAGCACCTCGCGGGAGCGGTAGCAGATCGCCTCCAGGGTGGCGCGCACCAGGTGGGCCTTGGTGGCATAGCGGGTGAGGCCCAGGATGGCGCCCCTGGCGTACATATCCCAGTAGGGGGCATACAGCCCGGAAAAGGCGGGCACGAAATAGACGCCGCCGCTATCGGGGACGCCGGCGGCCACGGCCTCGGTCTCGGCGGCGGATTGCACGATGCCCAGGTTGTCGCGCAGCCACTGGACGGCGGCGCCCGTCACGGCGATGGAGCCCTCCAGGGCATAGGCGCGGGTGCCGTCATCCAGGCCATAAGCCACGGTGCTGAGCAGGCCGCTCTGGGAGGGCACCGGCTGGTCGCCGGTGTGCATCAGCAGGAACGAGCCGGTGCCGTAGGTATTCTTGGCCTCGCCGGGGGTCAGGCAGGTCTGGCCGACGAGGGCGCCCTGCTGGTCGCCCAGGCAGCCGCAGACCGGCAGGCTCTCGCCGAACAGCGCCTTGGGGGTGGCGCCGTAGGTGCGGCTATCGCTGGAGGGGCGGATCTCGGGCAGCATCTGGCGCGGGATGCCCAGGATCTCCAGCAGTTCTTGATCCCACTCGAGGGCGCGCAGGTCCATGAGCATGGTGCGCGAGGCGTTGGTCACATCGGTCACGTGGGCGCCGCCCTGCACCCCGCCCGTCAGGTTCCAGATCAGCCAGGAATCCATGGTGCCAAAGAGGGCGTCGCCCGCCTGGGCGGCGGCCCGCAGGCCGGGGACGTTGTCCAGCAGCCACTTGAGCTTGGGGCCGGAGAAATAGGCCGAGATGACCAGGCCCGTGCGCTGGCGCAAGAGGGGCTCCAGGCCGTCATCCTGCAACTGCTGGCAGATGGCCTGGGTGCGCATGCACTGCCAGACCACGGCGTTGTGATAGGGGCGGCCAGTGCGCCGGTTCCAGACCACCGTCGTCTCGCGCTGGTTGGTGATGCCCAGGGCCACCAGCGCCTCCGGGCCAACGCCCGCCTGGGCCAGCGCCCCGTGCACCACCTCTTGCGTGGCGTGCCAGATCTCGAGCGGGTCGTGCTCCACCCAGCCGGGGCGCGGCAGAATCTGCTCGTGCTCTTTATAGTGGCGGCCCACATCCAGGCCCTGGTGGTCGAACAACATGCAGCGGGTGCCTGTCGTCCCCTGGTCAATGGCCGCGACGTAACGCTTCATCGGCCCCTCCCGTCGGGTAGCATTGTTTCGCTTATGGGATCAGGATGATCTTGGCGCACTGGTGCGTGGCCGAGAGCTCGAGCGCCTGCTGCACCTCATCCAGCGGAAAGGTGTGGCTGATCAGTTTACCGATTACCGGCGAGCTCTGGATCACCTGCATCACCTGGGGGAACAGGCGCAGGTTATAGTGCCAGGAGCCGTGCAGGCTGATCCCCTTGCGGATCATGTCGGGGCTGATCTTGATGGCCAGCTCCTCATAGCACTCGCCCACAAAGGCGATCTGGCCGCGGCGGCGCGTGGCGTCTATGCAAAAGCGCTGGGCGGCCACCACGCCGGAGCAATCCACGGCCTTGTCCACCCCCAGGCCGCCGGTCAGGTCCATGATCTGTTCCAGGTTGCCGGGGTCCGCAGGGTTCAGAACTACGTCGGCGCCCAGTTCACGGGCCTTGTTCGCGCGATAGGGGATCGCCTCGACGGCGATGACCCGCGCGCCGCGATACTTGGCGTTGACCACGCCGCCCAGGCCCACAGGCCCCATGCCGGTGATCAGCACCGTGTCAAAGGCGTCCACGCCCATGCGGTCCATGGCGCCAAAGGTGGGGCCGATGCCGCACAAAGCCAGAGAGCCCAACTCGAAAGAGACGCCATCAGGGATGCGGGGCAGGATCCAATCGGGCTTGAGCAGGTACTCGTTGTAGGTGGCGCGGCCCTCGGGGGTGCCCGCATAGGCATCGTAATCGTGCCCGTGCTGGCAGTGGATATAGTCCCCGCTGACGCACAGGGCGCACACGCCGCAGGGGTAGAACGGCATGACGGCCACCCGGTCGCCCACGGCGACCCGCCCGGGCTGGGCGACCTCGGCGACGACGCCCGCCGCCTCGTGGCCCAGGTGCTGGCTGGGCGTCCCCGCCAGGAACGCCTTGTACTCGGTGCACATGGGGATGGCCTTGACCTGCACCAGGGCCCAATCGCCCACGGCGCGGGGCGCTGGGACCTCGACCACCTCGGCCTTGTGTTGGCCCGTGATGACGACCTTTTTCATGGTTCCTCCCTGGATGGAGCGCGGCGCTGCGATGGCTCCTATGGTACGGTGCCGAGGGCGGGTTGTCAAAGAAACGTGCGAACGTTTGAACGTTCGCACACCAACCTCGTACACGCCAGGCTATCACCTGGCCTACAAGAACAGCAACGACGCCGCATAGGGCGCCAGGGCGAGCAGGGCCAGGGCCGGGTGCGCGCGCCGCTCGGCGAGCTGGCTATCCCAGCGAAAGAGCAGCATGGCCAGGCCCAGGGCCAACACGCCCCCAGCCGTCAGCGCCAACACCGAGACCAGGGCGCTGCCGCTCACCGGCTGCCCATAGGCATAGGCCGCATAGGCGCGCATGGCGTGGGTGGCGGGCAAGAGCGCGGCGGCGCGGGCCAGCCCGGCGGGCAGCAGGCTCAGGGGCACCATCATGCCGCTCAGCATCATCGAGGGCAGATAGATCAGTTGCGACCAGAGCACGGTGACCTGGGTGTTCGACGAGATGACGCCGATCAGGGACCCCAACCCCGCGCAGGCCAGGGCTACCAGCAGGGAGGTGGCCCAGAAACTGACCCAATCCACCGGCAGCGGCGCGCCAAAGAGCGGGTTGATCGTCAAAGCGATGATGGCCGAGACGATCAGGGCGTGGAAAAGGGTGGTGAGGGCCGGGATGGCCAGGATGGAGAGCGAGGGCACGCCGTTGATACGATAGCTGCGAAAGACGCCGCCATCGCGGGCCTCCACCAGGGGGCTGGGCAGCCCCAGGATCGCCGCCGAAAGGATGGTGAACACCACCATCGCCGGCAACATGGTCTCCTGGAACATGGGGTTGATGTTGACCATCAGGAGCCCCATCATCACATAGAACCCCAGTGGAAAGAGATAGTTGAGCAGCAGGCGGTCTTTGTTGCGCAAGCCCGTGCGAAACTCGAACAGGAAATGCTGGGCAAAGGCGGTCATCGCGCCTCCTCCTGGGTGAGCTCCAGAAACCGTTCCTCCAGCGAGGGGCGCTCGACGCGCAGGTCAATCAGCCGGTCGCCCTGGGCCTCGATATAGGCCAACAGCGCCGCCACGGTCGGCCCCGGGTTGCTGGAATAGTACATGGCGTACTCTTCACTGGCTTGCTGCTGGAGCACCTCGGGAAAGGCGGGCGCCCCATCGGCCAGGCAGTCGTTCTCGGTGCGCGCCGAGACCTTGGTCCACGAAGCGCCCACCGAGGTGATGTGGCGCGGCGAGCCTAGCGCCACGAGCTTGCCGCGCAAGAGGATGCCCACCCGGTCGGCCAGTTTTTCCGCCTCGGCCATGTCGTGGGTCGCCAGGATCAGGGTGGTTCCCTGGGCGCGCAGCTCCTGCATCATGGCGTGCAGCTCCACCCGCGAGGCCACGTCCAGCCCGGCAGTGGGCTCGTCCAAAAAGATCAGCGGCGGGTTGTGGAGCATGGCCAGGGCCAGGGCCAGGCGGCGCTGTTGCCCTACAGAAAGCTCGCCACAGAGGGCGCGCCGTTTTTCCGCCAGCCCCAGGCGTTCTAGCAGATCGTAGCGGGGCGCCACGCCATGATAGGCGGCAAAGAACGTCATGGCCTCGTCCACGCGCATTGTGCGGGGCAGGCCGGAGCTCTGCAACTGGACGCCGATGCGGTTCCACAGGCCGCGCGCCTGGCGGGTGGGGTCCAGGCCCAGCACCTCAAGGCGCCCGACATCGGGGCGTCGCAGCCCCTCCAGGCATTCCAGGGTCGTGGTCTTGCCGGCGCCGTTGGGCCCCAGCAAACCCAGGATCTCGCCGGGCTGTGCGGTCAAGCTGATGCCATCCACGGCGACCGTATCGCCATAGCTCTTGCGTAGGCCCTCCACCTGTAGGACGGGTTCATCCATCTTGCTCCTCCTCGAGGTAGGCCATATCACTCTGCGCCAAACGCAAGGGCTATGGTATGGCGGCGGCGGGTTGTCAAAGATACGCGCGCACGCGCCAATGTGGGCGCCCCAAGGTCAGCCCCCATCGCCAACTCCGGTGGCGAGCCAAGCGCTGCATCAGCGCCGCCCCACCAGCCCTGGATAGCCTTTGGCAACACGCCACTCGCCAGCGCGGGGATCATAGACCAAGTCGTTGGGCTGGATACGTCCTTCCCGGCCCACTGCCACCAGTTGAGCCCAACTATAGGGCCCATAGCGCTGGGCCCCGCGAGCCAGCCACCAAATGTCGGGCGCTGCAGAAAGCGGGGCGGGGGCCTGCTGCCCGGTCCGACGACGTCGAGAGGGCGCGAGCGCTAGAATCGCCAACATGAGCAAGAGCAGTCCCGCGCCGCCCGCCGCCACGGGCAGTAGCAGGGGACTACTCAAAAGGCCTGCCAGGCCGCTTTGCGCGATAAAGCCCCACTCGGCGCGCGCCATGTTCCCGTCGCGATCACGGATCTCGACCATCACACTGTGCTCGCCGGCCGCGAGATCGTTGACCTGGAGGGCCAGCCTATCTGCCGTGACGATGGCCACGGTCGTCTGATCCTTGCCATCCACCAGAACGTGCACCGCAGCAGGGTCTATGCCCGAGCCGCCAGGGTTGTCAGCAAACTCTCCGCCGATGGTAACGCCTCGCGCAAAGACAGTCGCACCTGGTGCAGGCTCCAGAGAGGTGATGCTCGGTCTGGCCACGTCGTGAGCGATAGCCTTGGCCTGCATGATATGCTCCGGGGCGCCATCGCCATTCTCGTCAATCGTTAGCCCATAGTCCGAGTCTCCGCCGACAAGCATACTGGCAGAAACCGGACCGCCAGGCTGCCAAGTGTGCCGGCGGGTCTGACGGAGTTCGTCGTTGCCCCCGGCCTGATATACGGCGATATCAAAGGCGCTCGCTGCCGCGATTTGGAGCGTATAGCGGTCTTGGGCTGGCAGAAGATAGATCGTCGCGTTGCCGCTCGCGCTCATCCTATCAACATCAACGCGTTTGCCCTGGTCGTCTAGCATGGCGACATCTGTGGCAGCCAGCCCAAATACCGCCACGGCGCGCTGATCCGGCGAATCGAGCAAAAAGCCATGAATGAACTGATCTATGGCATGATCAAACAACTCGCTATCCAGGGCCTCGTCTGAGGGCGCATACGGCGCAGCGGAACTCGCTGACGCCCCTCTCGTAAATAGCGCGCCGCCCTGCGTTTCACCCCCCTGATCAGAGTCGCTGTAGATGCGAGGGAGCGCATCCGGGGCGGCGAAACCGACCAATGTGATCGCATACTCGTTGGGGGAATGGGGTGCGGGGCCAGGGGCAAGCTGATCCCCGCCATGCCCTGGCAGGCTGGCGCCATAGTCCGTGGCCATCAAGGCGCCAGGCGAGGTAGAGGCCAGAGAAGCCGTGCCAGTACAGGCGTCATCGGTCTGCAAGCTCGATGTCCCGCCCGCAGCCCGATAGACGCCGTAGGAATCCTGCATACAACTCACAACGTTGTTGAGCGCCGAAGCCTTTAACTGGGTCAACATGCTTGGTGAGGTTGCTTTTTGCTGGAGCGCTTCGGTGAGCACTTGGGCCGTGCTCTGCCCCAAGCCCAGGACATCGCTGCTGTAGACCTGGTTGAGCGTGTCAATCACTGTGATCGCGTCGCCCAGGCCGGGGAGAAAGCGCGCCACGCATTTGACGAGCACCCCGGCATACGAGCGCGGGGTCAGTACTCCCTCTGTCAGCCAGATGTGCAGCCAACCATCGGGGGAGCCGGTCGTGAGGGCCAGAATAGTGTCATTGTTGGCGCGGTTCAGGTCAAAAAGATAGACATTCTCATCCAAGACGGCATCCACGCGGATCTCGTACCATGACGTGCCGTCGTTGACCGGGATGATATGGGGCATGTGCGGCGTGGCAAACATCTTGATATAGGTTCCGAGCCCATCCCGATCCCAGCCCCCATCGCTCTCATAGCCATAACTGACGCCGCTACCCTCCGAGTGGTACTGGCTGATTGTCACGCGCAGCTTGAGACGGTTGGGTTGGGCGACATTGAACCGGTCCAGCGACAGTTCTGGGTGGATACGCTCCTTGAAATAGACCTTGAAAAAGGCCTCTTGGCCCGTGACACCGGTAAAGCCAGCCTCTTGCACGCGGGCGATGGCGATATCCAGCCCATGCACCCGCACATCCACTGTTTCGCGGGCATGAGTAGTGCGGTCATATACCACGACCTGCTGCACGACTTCGGTAATGTCCAGATTGCCCTGCCACTTGAGATACACTGTGGCCTGTCCGTTGCCGTCGGTGGTGAGAGATAGTTCCTGTTGGTTGACAGCGGCGGTGGGATCTTGGACCAATATCGCGTCAGAGCCCATGCCAAGAATCTCAAAGGTGAGGGGTGCATCAGGCACGGGCTGAAACCAGGCATCTGTCACCATGACGGTGAGCTTGGCCGGAAAATCGCACTGGCGACACGCAGGAATATACGCGTCGTGCACGATGGCGAGCTGGTACTGGCTGACGTAAAGCGCGGCGGAGCCGGTCAGGCCGGTGGCTGTATCCCTGGCGGTGAGCGTGACCTCTGTGCGTTTGTCGCTCAGCTCGAGATCGGGAGTCGGACGAAAGGCGGTGTAGGTGGCCTGGATGATGCCGTTGGCATCCGTGGCGGCCAGGGTGGGTTGGATTGCGCCCGGTCCGGCGTCTGCGCTGGCATCCAGATGGAATTCGCGGCCCTGGATGGGATTGCCCTGCAGGTCCTGAACGTGGATGATGACGCTGGCTGTGCTCAGCCCATCGGCCAGGAGCTCGGTGCGCTCAGGGACGACCTCGATGGTCAGGTCGGCTTGGGGGGCAAGGGCCAGGTCCACTCCGCCGATCTGGCCGCTGTCTGCGCCGCCTGGCGCCAAGGCCGTCAGGGAGTAGCTGCCGTCGGCTGTAGACAGGGTGGAACGGGATTCGGCCCCGGCGATGATCGTGACGGTGGCGCCGCCGATCCCCGCTCCTGTGATCAGATCGGTCACGCGACCGCTAATGGCAACGGAGGAGAAATGGGCGCTGTTGTCTATTACTTCTGTGGCTTCGCCATAGCCCTCGGCAGAGGCATGGAGGGTAATCGGGGCGCCTGGCGCGGGCGTGGGGGTGATCTCCGGATCGGGAGTGGCAACTGCTGGCTCGGACGCCGGCCCCTTTACCGAACCATCATTGACCATAAAGCCGCTCTGGACGGCATGCCGGTAGAATATCTCCGGGATCTGCATCTCACTGTGCTCGGCCCACGAAAGGTGAAAGATGAACTGGCCAATAAGAATATCCACAAAGAAAGGGGCGTAGGGGTGACGAACAGCAGGGTAGCCATGGAAATCAAGCTGGTAGCCTCCATGGGATATCGGATCATATTCGGCGAACTTGGCTTGCGCCTGACCGGCCGATCCGTAATCCTTCACCCAAAAGCTTTCCCCATTGGCTTCCGCCCTGATACGCCAGTAGGTCAGATTGTCGTAACTCCCCACCCCTTTTTCTACCGTTCCGCCATAGCCCCACTCTCGGGCAGTCTCATCGAGGGCCTGTATGATCGTTTGCTCATCTGGGTCCGCCGCAACAGAAAGAGGTGCTCCTAAAGCGAGAACAAGGGCCAGAAACAGCAACAGAACATGGCGTCCAGACCTCATCTCTTGTCTCCTTCGCATAGGCGTGGGAGCCCCGATCAGATTTGCCGCGTGATGCGAGTCTGAGGACAGGGTGGGTGCTGCCTGTTCAGAGCCGGCAGAGCGCGCTACGCTACCAATCCACCAGACCCTCACGGCGCAGCCAATCCGCCATGGCGCGCAGCCCCTGGGCGATGGACACCCGTGGCCGGTAGCCCAGCTCACGGCGCGCCTTGGCGATGGGGTAGCGTTGGTCTACGCTCATCACCTCGACCATGAGCCGGGTCAGGGGCGGGCGTTCGGTGCGCCCCGTGACCTGATAGAGCTTTTCCCAGGCCCAGGCCAGCAACAGGGCCTTGCTACGGGTATAGCTCTTGCGGGGTGGGGGCACCTCCGCCAGGGCGGCCAATGCCTGCAAGTAGGCGCCCCAGGTCGTGTCCGAGTCATCATTGATGTTGTAGGCCTGGCCGGCGGCCTGGCGGGTCTCGGCGGCCAGCAGCATGGCATCCACCAAGTTGCCCACATAGGTGAGCCCGGCAGTGCAGGCGCCCTCTTCCACCAGGATCATGCGACGTTGCCGCAGCCGCTCGATCAGATCCAGCCCAAACTCGCGGGCGCCGGGGCCATAAAGCGTGGTGGGCCGCAAGACGGTGACGGGGAGCTGCACGCGGCGCGCCTGCTCCCACACCAGCAGTTCGGCGCGGGCTTGGGCATCGGCGTGGGGCAGGCCGGGCGGGGCCAGTTGCTCGCTCTCATCCATAGGGCGCTCCGGAAGGCCATAGACATCCGTAGTGCTCAAAAAGATCAGCCGCGCGATCTCGTTGCGGGTGGCTGCCGCCAGCACGTTGCGCAGGCCGCGAGCCGCCGTCTGTTCCGAAAGCTCCTCGACGCCCCAATCGCGAAAGCGCCACTCGGCGAAATAGATGCGTTCGATCCCCTGGGCAGCGGCCATAAGCCCGGCGTTGTCGGTCAGAGGGACGGGGCGCACCTCGACATCGAGCTCGGCCAGGCGCGGCGCCCGCAGCCCGGGCTGGGCGATTACCCGCACCTCTTGGCCCCGTGCCAGCAACGCCTCGACCAACGCCATAGCGACAAAGCCCGGTGCGCCGATCACGAGATTGCGCATGGGTCACCCCTCTTTTCGGTAGAGCTCGGGCCGCAAAAAGGGCGCGAGCGCCATTGCCACGGCCACCTGGAAGGACATGGAACGCGGCACCAGCCCCCGGGTGAGAAAGCCGGCGGCCCCACCGGCGCGCTTGGTGTGTTCCTGGCCGGTGTAGCGATCTATGATGGGGCCCAACTCGCCGCCCTGGCGGATCTCGCGCGCGATGGGATCGGGCAGGGGCATCCGCCCCCCACAGCCAAAGGCATAGCGCCCGTCGCGATGCACAACGGCGGCCCAGTTGACCATATAGAGCCACTCGCCGTCCTGATCTACGGCACCCTCCAACCCCATGCCGTAATCGGCATCGGCCTCTGTCTGTGCGGCTCGGGCGCGCTGCAGAGCGCCCCGCTTGCCCTCGGCGTCGCTGCGGGGCATCTCTCCCACGCCCGAATCCACTTCCAGGGGCGCCAGTTGCGCGCCGGGCCACACTCGTTCCACGGCCCAGCGCACGGCCTCGATCTTGGCCGGGTTGGTAGATCCGATGGCGACGATGATATGGGGGACGCTGTATGTGCTTTCCATTGTAAAGCTATTATACCGGGCGCAACGGGGAATCGCAAGGGCAATGCGGAGCAACAGAATGCTGCCTCGGAATGGCCGCGCCCCTGGCGTCATGGTCAGTTTTGCCCCAAGGCGGTATAATCAGGGTAGGCCAAGTGTATGCATCAAGAGGATCAATATACCATGTCTGCCGTGGATGAGATCAGGCAACGCCTCGATATCGTAGACGTCGTCGGCGCCTATGTGCCGCTGAAAAAGGCCGGCGCCAACTATAAAGGGCTGTGCCCTTTTCACTCGGAAAAGACGCCCTCCTTTATCGTCTTTCCCGAGAGCCAGCGCTGGCACTGCTTTGGCGCCTGCTCCACCGGCGGCGATCTGTTCTCCTTTGTCATGCGCCGCGAGAATATGGATTTCGTCGAAGCGCTGCGCTTGCTGGCAGCCCGCGCGGGCGTCGAGCTAGAGGCGGTCAGCGAATCGGCCCGCCAACAACGCGACGCCCTGGACCGGCTGCGCGAGATCAATGCCCTGGCCGCCGATTTCTACCAGCACACCCTGCTGGCCGCCCCCGAGGGCGCGCCAGGTCGCGACTATTTTGCGCGGCGCAGCGTCACAGAGCGCTCCGTCGCCGCCTTTCAGCTCGGCTATGCCCCCGACGAATGGCACCGGCTGGAGAACCACCTCACGAGCCGGGGCGTCTCGCGCGAGGAGGGCATCGAGGCGGGGCTGCTCTCTACCAGCGAATCGGGCAACGTCTACGATCGCTTTCGCGGGCGGGTGCTGTTCCCCATTCGCGATGCCCAGGGGCGTATCATCGGCTTTGGCGGGCGCGTCCTGGATGATTCGGAACCCAAGTACTTGAATACGCCCCAGACGTCCTTGTTCGACAAGGGCAGCGTGCTGTATGGCATTGACCTGGCGCGGCCCAGCATCCGCGAAACGGGCACGGCCATCATCGTCGAGGGCTATATGGATGTGATCATCCCACACCAGTGCAGGGTGACCAACATCGTCGCCTGCATGGGCACGGCCCTCTCCGAGGCGCATATTGACGCGCTCAAGCGCATCACCCGCACGCTAATACTGGCGCTGGACCCCGATGAGGCGGGTATCCGCGCTGCCGAAAAGGGCGCCCAGACGGCGCAAGAGGCCCTGGGGCGCCAGGTGGTGCCGGTGCCCGGCGCGCGCGGCTTGATCCGCTACGAGGAGCGCCTGGATGCCGAGATCCGCATCCTGATGCTGCCCGATGGGCTAGACCCCGATGAGCTGATCCTGCGCGACCGTCCGCGCTGGGACCGGCTGGTGACGAGCGCATTGCCCATCGTCGATTTCCACTTTCAGTTGGCCATGCGCGAGATTGACGCCTCTACGGCCAAGGGCAAGGCGCGCGCCGCCGAGCGCCTGCTGCCCGTCATCGCCGCCATGGATAGCCCCGTGGAGCGGGCGCATTATACCCAGCGCCTGGCCCGCTGGGTCCGCGTGGATGAGCGCGAGTTGCTGCCCCAACTCGACCGATTGCGCAACGCGGGCCGCCGATCTTCCAGCCGCTCTCGTACCAGCGCGCCGCCCACGGCAGAGCCGCCCGCGCGGTCGCCCGCCGCGTCCCGCTCCCCGGCCGGCCTAAGCTTGGAAGAGCGCTGCCTGATGTTGATGCTCCAAGACCCCACACTGGCAGCCGAGATGATCGCGACCGTCGCGCTCTCGGAAGAGTCTTTTGACGACACGCGGCATCGCGAGATATTCGGGCGGCTGCGCCCCTTGCTTGGCAAACCGGAAAAGGACCTGGTGCTAGAGGAGCTTACGGAGTTGCTTGACAGCGAGTCGGCGCGTCAGGTAGAATCGCTGCTACAACGTTACCACTCCGGGCCGCCTCTTTCCGCCGAGATGTTGCGCGAAGATATGGACAAGTGCGCTGCGCGGCTGCGTAGGCAGCAAATCCTCCGGCGAGTCGAGGAATTGCGCTTTGTGCAACAGGATGCCCAGGAACAGGGGCAGAGCGAGCGCGTGCACGAGCTGAATGCCCAGGTGCAACAGCTCACGGCCGAGTGTCTAGAGATCGAGAGACGCTTTTACGCAGCAACCTACGTTGGAAGACGCAACGCAGAACCGCTCCAGAATGGGCTATGAACGAGAACCACGATAGAGACAAGCTGCTCGATCAGTTGCTCACCAAAGCTATCCGCGACGAGTACCTGACCAAGCAGGAACTGATGAGCGTTTTTGAGGGTGAGGAGAACGCCGACAAACAGTTGGCGGATCTGACCAACGCCCTGGCCGAGATGGGCGTGCTGGTGCTGGATCCCGAGGAGGACCTGCTATCCGAGCCTGCGGCAGCCGAGGACACCGGCGCCACGGCGCGCCGCTCGCGCACCGACGCCACAGGCGATTCCGTGCAGATGTATCTGCGCGAGATCGGCCGCGTCCCCCTGTTGGAGGCCGAGGACGAGGTGCGCCTGGCCAAGGCCATCCAGGCCGGGCAGGAGGCCGCCGAACGGCTGGAAACCGACGCCGACGAGCTGACCGCGCAAGAACGCCGCGCCCTGCACCTACAGGTGTTGCGGGGCGATATCGCGCGGCGCCACATGGCCGAGGCCAACCTGCGTCTGGTGGTGAGCGTGGCCAAGCGCTTTTCCGGGCGCTCCATGTCCTTCCTCGATCTGATCCAGGAGGGCAACCTGGGGCTGCTGCGCGCCGTGGAAAAGTTTGATCACGAGAAGGGCTTTAAATTCAGCACCTATGCCACCTGGTGGATCCGCCAGGCCATCAACCGCGCCATCGCCGACCAGGGCCGCACCATCCGCATCCCCGTGCACATGATCGAATCTATCAACCGTCTGACGCGCACCATCCGCCAGTTGCAGCAGAACTTGGGCCACGATCCCACGCCCGAGGAGATCGCCATCCAGCTCAACTATGTCTCGGATACCGACCGCCGGATCATTGAGGAGGCCCAGGCCAAGGGCAACCCTCTGCCCGCCGATGTGCGCGTCCGGCTCAAGCGTGCGGCGCTCAAAGTGCGCCAGATCATGACCATCTCCCAGGAGCCCATGTCCCTAGAGGCGCCTATGGGCAGCGAGGACAATAGCGTGCTGGTGGACTTTATCGCCGACGAGTCCATCGAGAGCCCTATGGAAGAGACCAACAAAGAGCTGCTGCGCGACGAGATGCGCGATGTGCTCAACGCGCTGACCGACCGCGAGCAAGAGGTGTTGGCGATGCGCTTTGGCCTGCTGGATGGCGAGGCGCATACGTTGGAGGAGGTCGGGCGGCACTTTGGCGTCACCCGCGAGCGGGTGCGCCAGATCGAGGCCAAGGCGCTGCGCAAGCTGCGCCACCCCCAGAACAGTCGCAAGCTGCGGGACTATTTGTCATAAGGGGGGCGACGCACTTTGACCTCTGCGAACGTTTGAACGTTCACACGTTCGAACGTTCGCTCGTCACGTAATGCCGCAATTCCCTTCTTGACCACGTTTGACACCCGTCCTTTTCGAGCGTATCCTTGCGCTCCTGTCCCGTTCTCCACTGCCTGCCCTTGCCGGTTGACGGCCTCCGTTCGGGTGGGCGCAGCGTGCGAGGCAAGCCCATGCCCCAGATCGTCGTCGAGCAACTGACCAAAGTCTTTGACGTGGCCGAGCGCACGCCCGGCGCCTGGGGCGCCCTCAAGGGCGTGGTGCGGCGCCGCTACCGCCAGGTGCACGCCTTGGATGGCGTCTCGTTCACGCTAGAGGCGGGCGAGCTGGTGGGCTATATCGGGCCCAACGGGGCCGGCAAATCCACCACGGTCAAGGTGCTCTCCGGCATCCTGGTGCCCTCCGGCGGGCGCGTGAGCGTCCTGGGGCGCACGCCCTGGCAGGAGCGCATCCAGCATGTGGCTCAGATCGGCGTCGTCTTTGGCCAGCGCACCCAGCTCTGGTGGGACCTGCCCGTCATCGAGTCGTTCGATCTCTTGCGCGAGATCTATCGCGTGCCGCCGGAGAGCTATCGCCAGACCCGCGACGAACTGGTGGCGCTGATGGGCCTGGCGCCGCTGCTGGATACGCCGGTGCGCCAGCTCAGCCTGGGCCAGCGTATGCGCTGCGACCTGGCGGCGGCCCTGCTGCACCGCCCTCAGATCCTCTTTCTGGACGAGCCCACCATCGGGCTGGACGCCGTGGCCAAGCTGGCCGTGCGCGACCTGATCCGCAAGCTCAACAAGCGCCAGGGCATCACCGTGATCCTCACCACCCACGACATGGACGATATCGAGGCCCTCTGCTCGCGGGTGATCCTGATCAACCGGGGCCAGATCCTGCTGGATGGCCCGCTGGAGAGCCTGCGCGCCCAGGTGGCGCCGGAGCGCCGCCTGGTGACCATCCTGGCGGACGAGGAACAGTGGATTGACGGCGTGGACGCCCAGGTGATCTCGCGCCAGGGCCCCAAGGTGACGCTACAGTTCGACCCGGAGCGCATCTCGGCGGCAGAGCTGATCGGCGATGTGACCAATCGCTACCGGATCAGCGACCTGTACGTGGAGAACGTGCCCATCGAGGAGATCATCGCACGGCTGTATGGGGAGGGGAGGCTGTGACGATCAGCGATAAAGCTCTCCTCCAGAGAATGCGCGCACAAGCCAGCCAGAAATGAGGCCAAAGCCCAGCCCTTGCAGAGAGTTGCTGGCATAGAGGATCAGCCCCTGGATTGCGACAAGTTTGGCACTGACTCCCACATATCCGGCCATGACGGTGGCTGCCAGACAGGCGATCCAGACGAGAGAACGCCTGGGCGCAGGTACCATTCGCGAAATCTGATACCCGATGGCGGCCAGAATGGCGAAAGCCATTAGTCGCAGAATGGGTTCGGCGTACATGTAGGTCTCCTTTCTCCAGTATGCTCTGCCTGCGTGTACCCGCTATATGAGACCGGCGTCAGCGCAGCCTGTTGCGCCCCGTCTCTACCCGCCGGGTGATCGGAGAGTTAGCAGGGCAGACGAGTCTGTCCATATCTACCCGGCCATCCTATATCAGAAGGAGGTGTCGCGCAAATGCCAGATCAAGCGCCACTCTTGGGAGTATCATCCGCATGAGACCCTACGCCGCCATCCTGAGCGCCCGCATCCGGACGTTGCTGCAATACCGCGCCGCCGCGCTGGCGGGCCTGGTCACCCAGCTCTTTTGGGGCGCGGTCCGCGTCATGGTGTTCACGGCGTTCTACCGCTCCTCCACGGCGACGCCGCCCATGAGCCTGCCGGATACCATCTCGTACCTATGGCTGATCCAGGCGTTGCTCCTGCTGCTGCCCTTTCGCGTTGATCCAGAGCTACAGGCCATGATGCGCGATGGCAGCATCGCCTACGAGCTGGCGCGGCCCACCGACCTCTACTGGCTCTGGTACGCCCGGGCCATCGCCCAGCGCTTTGCCCCGGCGCTGCTGCGCGCCGTGCCCCTGCTCCTGATCGCCTGGGCCTTCCTGGGGTTACAGCTCCCGGCCAGCCCAGGCGCCGCTCTGGCCTTTGCCATCAGCCTGGGCGGGGCGCTGCTGCTCAGCTCGGCTCTCTCGACCCTGATGGTGATCAGCATGCTGTGGACCATCTCGGGGGATGGCTTTTCGCGGGCGTTCAGCATCGTGATCATGTTCCTCTCGGGGTCGTTCGTGCCATTGCCCCTGTTCCCAGAGTGGTCGCAGCCCCTGCTCCAGGCCCTGCCCTTTCGCGGCGTGATGGACACGCCCTTCCGCCTCTATGTCGGGCACCTGCCGCCGGAGGAGGTGTTGCTGGGGCTGGCGCACCAGTTGCTCTGGACGGGGCTCTTTGTCCTGGTGGGGCGGGCGCTCCTGGCGCGGGGCGTCACCCGGCTCGTGGTACAGGGGGGCTGAGATGGGCGATTCCTTGCGGCTCTACTGGCGCTATGTCCTGGTCTCGATCCGCGGCCAGATGCAGTACCGCGCCTCGTTCCTGATGCTCTCGGCGGCCATGTTCTTTGGCTCCAGTCTCGAGTTCCTGGCCATCTGGGTCATGTTCGATCGCTTTGGCGCCTTGCAGGGCTGGAGCCTGGCCGAAGCCGCGCTGCTCTATGGCCTGGTGAACGTGGCTTTTGCCCTGGCCGAGGGGGCGGCCCGGGGCTTTGACGAGTTCTCGCCTCTGGTACGCACCGGCCAGTTCGATCGGCTGCTGCTGCGCCCCCGCAGCACGGCGCTCCAAGTGGCCGGCCGCGAGGTGCAGATGGTGCGCATCGGCAGGCTCCTGCAGGGGCTCGTGATCCTGGTGTGGGCGGCGACAGCGCTGGGCGTGGCCTGGACGCCGGGGCGCATCCTGTTCTGTCTGGCGACGGTTGCCGGCGGGGCCTGCCTCTTTGCGGGGCTCTTTGTGCTCCAGGCCACCTTTTGCTTCTGGAGCACCGAGTCGCTGGAGGTGTTCAACACCGTCACCTATGGCGGCGTCGAAACCGCCCAATACCCCTTTTCTCTCTATCGCGCCGAGTTCCGGCGGTTCTTTACCTACGTGATCCCCCTGGCCACGGTGACCTATTATCCCGCCCTGGCCATCTTGGACAAGCCCGACCCCCTGGGCTCGTCGCGCCTGCTGCAACACCTGGCGCCCTTGTTGGGCGTTGCCTTTTTGCTGGTGGCGCTCCAGGTGTGGCGCTTTGGCGAGCGCCGCTATCGCTCCACGGGCAGCTAGAGGACTCGCCAATATGAGCGCTGGAGGGCGGGCGTCTCGCCCGCCCTCCATGAGGGCCGCGCTACTCCTCCGGGATCGGCACATCCCCCAGGTTCTCGAACACCTTGCGCACCGCTGCGGCCAGCGCCTCGACCTGCTGGGGGCCGTTGGGCGGGCGATGCGTGTTGATATTCCACAGGCAGGTATCCACGCAGTCCTGGGCCACGGGGAACTGGGCCACGTCATAGTTGATCTCGGGGCGGGCATAGGTCCACGGGGCGCCATTCCCAAAGGCGTTCTTGGCCTGAAAGACGGCGTGGGCCGGCAGCAACCAGTTGGCGATGGACATAGAGACGCCCTCGGCCTGGAGCGCCGCCACAATGCCCTTGGTGATCAGGCGCAGGGGGATGCCCCGCGCAGCGGCATAGGCGGGGTCCACGCGCCACACATAGGCATAGCCGTTGGTGGGGCGCTCATCGGTGGAGTAGGGCGGCGTCAGGTTGGGCGTGCCCGCCAGCAAGTCATAGAGCTGATGCCAGTTGGCGCGGGCCTGGGCGTTGGTCTGCTCCACCTTGCGCAACTGGCTGAGGGCAAAGGCCGCCGGCAGGTCCGACGTGCGGTACATCCAGCCCAGGCCATAGTCGTCATAGTCGCGGCCCGCGTGGGCGGGGCGCATGTCGCTAAAGGCCGTCACCCGGCGGCCCAGGGCGAACTTATTCTCGTCATTCGTCACGAACAGGCCGCCCTCGCCGCCGCACAGGTTCTTGTTCTGGTTCAGAGAAAAGGCGGCCACATCCCCCATGGTGCCCACCCGGCGGCCCTTGTACATGGCGCCGTGGGCCTGGCAGGCATCCTCGATCACCGCCAGCCCGTGGCGACGGGCGATCTCCAGGATGGGGTCCATATCGCACGAGACGCCCCAATAGTGCACCACCAGGATCGCCTTGCTGCGTTCTGTGATCGCGGCCTCGATTTTGGCCGGGTCCATGTGCATCGAGTCCCAATCCACATCCACGAAAACGGGGATGGCGCTGTGGTGGATGATGCACGTGGCGCTGCTGGTCCACGAGAGGGCCGTGGTGATGACCTCATCGCCGGCGCCGATGCCGCAGGCCGCGATGCACAGGTGCAGCGCCGCCGTGCCGCTGTTGGTGGCCATGCAGAGCCGGTTGCCGTTCCAGGCGGCAAACTCTTGCTCCAGCAGGCGCACATGGGGGCCATAGGCGTGCTTGTCCTGGTTCAGCGAGGCCAACACCAGGTCGCGGTCCTCCTGGGTGATGGCGGGCCAGGTGTGGAACTGCACCTCCGGGCTGATGGCGGGCTCGCCGCCCAGGATCGCCAGACGTTGCCGTGTCATGGTGCCCTCCATTCCATATCCTTTGCGGGTGCTCGATCTTGCCAATGCGCCTAGTATAGCAGCCCCGGCGCGCCCCCTCAAGCGAAACGCGCCAAGGCAATCATCTACTCTCTTCCCAACAGCTCCTCCAACTGGTCCAACACGATGGAGCAGTTGTGCATGGTCTCAAAGCGCCGGTCGGCGTGGGTATAGTCATCGAATAGCGTCAAGCGCACCTTGTCCTCGCCGATGGCGGCCCCCAGGCGCGCGGCCAGGTGGGCGCCCTGCTGGTAGGGCACCACCGGGTCCAGTTTGCCATGCTGGATCACAAAGGGCGGCGTCGCGGCGGTGATGAACGTCTCCGGGTTGGAGAGCGCCGCCAGATCGGGGGCGTCCTCCACCGGCAGGCCATAGTACCAAGAGATCACATAGCCATCTCCCTGGGTGGCCATAGGCGTCTGGATGCCGGACTCGGCAAGCTGGCGACGGGTCTCGCCAAACGCCGTGGGGCAGAACCAGACCATGCAGGCATCCACGTGGCAGGGCTGATCGGCCCAGCCCATCCCCAGGTCTTCGAGCTCGGGCACGCGGGGCCGGCCCGTTGTGGCCAGCATGGCCACCAAGTTGGCCCCCGCGCTCATGCCCCAGGCGATGATGCAGGTTGTATCCAGGTTGTACTGGCCTGCATGGGCCCGGATAAAGCGCAGCGCCGCCTTGCCCTCCTGGATCTGGCGCGGAAAGAGGGCCTGGCCGCTGAGGGTATAGTTGATGGCGCACACGGCATAGCCCCGCTTGAGGCCCTCCAGCGGGGGATAGGTCTCATAGTCGCCCTTGTCGCCGGTGAAATAGCCGCCCCCGTGGGCGAACAGGATCACCGGAAAGGGCCCCTCGCCGTCGTTGGGCAGGTAGATGTCCATGACGGCGGCCGGGCAGCCCAGGGCATAGGGCACGTCCAGCCATTTGCGCCGGATATAGCCGTGGTTCAGCGGCGGGTTGGGCGGGCGACGCACGGCCTGGGCATAGACCTTCCGCCGCCCCTCATAGCGCGCCAGCACATCGGCGATGCTGACGGCGTTCAGATCCAGAACTCCCTCTGTAACGTGCTCGGCGACCATAGCGGCTCCTTTTCTCTACCATCCATCAAAGTAGCCCCAGCATACGCGCACTGGCGGTTCGGCGTCAACAGCCGGGCGGCCTGTTCCCGAATCCGTATCTACCTCGAAAATGCGGACTCGGATGATCCTCGCGCCACGCTTCTGAGCGTCGAGATCGCCAAGAACGCAGAGAGAACCAGTTCAGCGGCTCAGCAATCTCTGCGCTCTCTGCGCGAGATTCCGGAAAGCGGCACGGACCCATTTTCCTCCTTGGTGGTGCGCCCCGCGCATGAGGTCTATTCAGATTTGGTGGGATGAGTTCTTGACTGTTTAGAGCGGCGATGCCAACATTCCGCAATCGGTGAGTACATGTCCTCGGCTATAGACACTGTAGACGCATACATACGTCTAGCGTCAGCTTTGCTTATACGTGTTTAGTACCTTTTTCTATGGTTTTGAGGTAGGGGCTAGGCCAACGGTGGCGCAGCCACCGTTGGCCTAGCCCCTACCAGGCGGGCGTCTCGCCCGCGCCCCAAGGGCCGCTGCTGCCGTCCACAGCGTGTTGACCGCGTTCCCCCCAATTCTGAACTGATACCCGAATCCCCATACACGCCCAACCCCGCCTTCACATTTCCTTAATCGCCCTCCGGCACAATGGTCGCAGCGAACAAACTGTCTCACGGGAGGAAGCATGGGCAAACGGAGATGGATGATACTCGCCCTGATGGCTACGTTGTTGGCGGGCGGAGGCGGCTATCTATGGTGGCAATCGCAGCAGACCGCCGCCGCGCAGGCCACGACGGGCAACACGATGCGCACCAGCGTGGCGCGGCGCGGCAACCTGGAGATGATCACCACGGCGGCGGGCACGATCATCGCCGCCAGCGAACGCACCCTGGGCTTTGAGACCAGCGCCGAACTGCTAGAGCTGTATGTTGCCGTGGGCGACATCGTCTCTGCCGGAGACCCCCTGGCCCGCATTGACGATCTCAAGCTGCGCCAGGCGGTCTCTAGCGCCGAGATGCAGGCCCTCAAGGCCCAGTTGGCCCTGGCGGAGGCCCAGGAGGCCCTCGCAGACCTGCAGGCCGAGGCCGACGCCCTGGCGCTGCTAGAGGCCCAGGCCGCGCTCCAGAGCGCCGAGGCGCGGCTGGCCGATCTGCGCGCCAGCCCCAGCGCCGCCGAGATCGCCGCAGCCGAGGCCACCCTGGCCAAGGCCCAAGAGGCCTATGCGCGCCTGCAAGAGGGCCCCACCGCCGACGAGCTACAGCAGGCCCAATGGGACCTGGAGCGCTCCAAGAACAGCCTCTGGTCGGCGCAGATGAGCCGCGACGCCCGCGCCAACGACCCCAACTCTTACGACCAGGCCCAGGTGTCGGTGCTCAATGCCGAGATCGCCGTGGCCCAGGCCGAGGTGTCGCTGCGCCAGTTGCAAGAGCCCGCCAGCGCGGCGGAACTGGCCCAGGCCCGGGCCACGGTGCTAGAGGCCCAGGAAAAACTGGCCACCTTGCGCCAGGGCGCCACCGCAGCCGAGCGCGCCGAGGCCGAGCTGGCCGTGGCCAAGGCCCAGGACAACCTGGCCGAGCTGCAAGACGGCCCGGCGGAGAGCGACCTGGCCCGCGCCGAGGCCAATGTGCGCCAGGCCGAGCTGGACCTGGCCCAGGCCGAGATGGCGCTGGAGAGCGCCCGGCGCGATCTGGCGCAGGCCACGCTGGCCGCGCCCTTTGGCGGCACCATCATGGCCATCCAGGCCCAGGTGGGCGAATCGGTGGGCGCTAACCTGCTCACCCTGGCGGATCTGAGCCTCCCCGTGCTAGAGGTCTTTGTGGACGAGACCGAGCTGGACATGCTTCAGGTCGGCTTCGAGGCCCAGGTCGAGCTGGATTCCCTGCCGGGCCAAACCTTTGCCGGGCGCGTGACCCAGGTGGACCCGGGGCTGGCCACCTCGGGCGGGATGCGTGTGGTGCGCGGGCTGGTGGCGTTGGATGCCGACGCCCTCAACAAGCCCATGACGCTGCCTACCGGCATGAGCGCCACCGTGGACATTATCGGGGGGCGGGCCACCAATGCCGTGTTGGCACCTGTCGAGGCCCTGCGTGAGATCGAGCCGGGCCAATACGCCGTGTTCGTGGTCGAGAATGGCGAGCCCCGGCTGCGCATGGTCGAGGTGGGGCTGATGGACATCACCTATGCCGAGATCATCTCTGGCCTGGAGGCGGGCGAGGTGCTCAGCACGGGCCTGGTCGAGGTGCGCTAGCATGGAGAACAAGGCGCTGATCGCCATCGAGGGCCTGACGAAAACCTACTTGCTGGGCCAGGTGCAGGTGCAGGCGTTGCGCGGCATTGACCTGGGGATCGCCCAGAACGAGTTCGTGGCCATCATGGGGCCCTCGGGCTCGGGCAAATCCACGCTGATGAACATCCTGGGCTGCCTGGATCGGCCCACCGACGGGCGCTATCTCCTGGCGGGCGAGGACGTCAGCCGCTTGGGCAAGCGCGCCCTGGCCGAGATCCGCAATCGCCAGATCGGATTCGTCTTTCAGTCGTTCAACCTGTTGCCCCGCACCACGGCCCTCAAGAATGTGATGCTGCCCATGCTCTACGATAGAATGAATCACCGCAGCACCGCAGAGCGGCTGGAACGCGCCCAGGCCAACCTGGAACTGGTGGGTCTGGCGGACCGGATGCACCACCGCCCCCACGAGCTTTCCGGCGGCGAGTGCCAGCGGGTGGCCATCGCCCGGGCGCTGGTCAACGACCCGGCCCTGATCCTGGCCGACGAGCCCACCGGCAACCTGGACAGCCGTTCCGGAGAGGAGATCATGCAGGCGCTACACGCCGTGCACGCCCAGGGCGGCACCATCGTCATGATCACCCACGAGGCCGACATCGCCGCCCACACCCAGCGCACCATCCATCTGCGCGATGGTCTGATCGAGCGAGTGGCGCACAATGGGCAGATGCACGAGCCGGCCCATAGCCTTGTCGAGGAGCGCGCGCCATGAATCCTATCGAGGTCCTTCAGGTCGCCTGGGAGGGGCTGGGCAGCAACAAGATGCGCTCACTGCTCACCATGCTGGGCGTCATCATCGGCGTAGCGGCGGTCATCATTATGATGGGCGTCAGCGCCGGCACCGAAGCCGTCATCGCCGAGCAGATCAACAGCCTGGGCGCCAACTTGGTCTTTGTCTCCGGCGCCATGACCCGGGTCGCCATCGGGCAAGGAGGTTCTGCGGGCGGCGCGATTCAGGGAGCGTCCGGTGGCCTGGTCTATGACGATGCCGCCGCCATCGCCGCCCAGGTGCCGGGCGTCTCGGGCGTCTCGGTGGAGCAGCAAAGCATCGAAACGGTCAAAGTAGGCGCCAATGTGGTGGATAGCGTGACCATCATGGGCACCACGCCCGACTTTCCCACCGTGCGCGGCGTGACGATTGCGGACGGGCGCTTTTTCAACACGACCGAGCTGGAACGCAACACCCGCGTCGCCGTGCTAGGGCCCACCCTGGCCGAGAATCTGTTCGGCGATGCCGACCCCATCGGCGAGACGGTGTTGGTGGGCACTACCCGCCTAGCCGTCATCGGCGTGGCCGCGCCGCGCGGCAGCGTGGGCGGCGTGGATTGGGATGGCTACCTGTACACGCCCATCACCGTGGTCTTTCGCCACTTTACCCCCTCGCTCATGGCCCGCGTAATGGGCGACCGGGTGCGCATGATCTATGTGCAGGCCGAGAGCGCCGACAAGATAGATGCGGTGATCCAGCAAGTCAGTCTGCTCCTCGCCCGGCGCCACGGCGTCAGCCTGGATTCGCCCGATTTCAGCATCACCACCCAGCAGGACATGATCACCACGCGCGAATCCACCACGGCGGCCTTTCGCTCGCTGCTGGCCTGGGTGGCAGGCGTGTCGCTGGTGGTGGGCGGCATCGGCATCATGAACATCATGATGGTGAGCGTCACCGAGCGCACCCGCGAGATCGGCATCCGCCAGGCGGTGGGCGCCACCCCGGCGGACATCCGGGGCCAGTTCCTGACCGAGGCGCTGCTGTTGAGCCTGGTGGGCGGCGCCATCGGCGTCCTGAGCGGCATCGGCGGCGCGCGCTTGTTCGCCCTCATGGGCGATATGCCCACCGTCGTGGTGCCCTACTCCATCGGCCTGGCCTTTGGCTCTGCTGCCGCCGTGGGCATCTTTTTCGGGTTCTATCCCGCCAACAAGGCGGCGCAGCTCGACCCCATCGCCTCATTGCGCCATGAATAAGAGATCGCAGGGAGACACCATGAACCGCACGATCAAACTACTGCTCCTCCTGGCCCTGGCCGCGCTGCTGGCGGCCTGCAAGGGCAGCGCTGCCGCGACGACGGCCCAGGCCGCAACCCAGGGCGTGGATGAGATGCGCCTGATCCTGGGCACGCTGCAACTCCGCGAGGGCGATCTGGCCGTGGATGCGGCCCAGGCCGCCGAGTTGCTGCCGCTGTGGAAGGCGTATCGCGCCCTGGCCCAGAGCGACGCCACATCCGACGCCGAGCGCGCGGCCTTGCTGAAGCAGGTCCGAGAGGCCATGCGCCCGGACCAATTGGCAGCCATTGATGCCCTGGCGATGGGGGCGGAAAACCAGGCCGCCCTGGCCGCCGAGATGGGCCTGGAGATGCCGGATCGGGGGATGGGCGACCTCTCACAGGACGAGATCGCCGCCCGCATGGCCGAGCGGGGCATTGATCCGGCGGCTATGGCAGCCGGCGGGGACTTTGGAGGCGGAGGGATGATGGCGCCCGGAGGTGGGGGCGGCGCAGCGGCCGGCGCGATGATGGCGCCTGGGGGTGGGGGCGCCCCAGGCGGCGGCGTAGTCGTCTTTGGGCAGGGGGGCCAGCAGGCTGCCGCCGGGGGCGGCGCAGCAACGCGGGCCGGCGCCACAAGCCGCGCCAATATGCTGCTAGAGGCGCTGATCGCCTATCTAGAAGAGATCGCCTAGTGTGACGGCGCGGCGGCTTGCGCGAGGCTCAAGATCAGGGGCCGAGCGTTCCCAGCGTCTGCCTCTTGTATACTATCTTAGCGGCAAGAGCGCTCTGCGAGCAGTTGACATGCGCCCCGCTTCGGAGCATCGTATCGGCAGCAGGAGAGAATCGCCGTGGCCAAGACCTTGCTTGTGGTGGATGACGAGGCGCGCATGCGCGCCCTGCTCGAAGCGTATCTGACGGGCAGGGGCTATCGGGTGCTGACTGCTGCCGATGGCCTGGAGGCGCTCCAGATCGCCCGCCATGCCCGCCCCGATCTGATCGTCCTGGACTTGATGATGCCCCGCATGGACGGCTATGCCTTTTTGCGGACCTTTCGCCGCAACAATGGCACGCCGGTGATCATCCTGACCGCCAAGGTGGACGAGACCGATACCGTCCTGGGGCTGGAGCTGGGCGCCGATGATTATGTCGCCAAGCCGTTTAGTCCCCGCGAGCTAGAGGCGAGGGTGCGGGCCGTGTTGCGCCGCATCGAGGGGCCTGACCGCGCCTCGGACGTGCTCCGCGCAGGGGAGATCGTGCTGGATCGCGGCGCGCACACGGTGCAGGTGGAGGGCCGTCCCGTAAGCCTGACTCCCTCCGAGTTTGCCATCCTGGCAGCCCTGATGGCCGAGCCGGGCCGGGTGCTCTCGCGGCTGAGCCTGTTGGTCGAGGCCCAGGGCGAGGCATATGCGGGCTATGAGCGCACCGTGGACGTGCATATCAGCCACCTGCGCGCCAAGATCGAGCCCGATCCCGCCAATCCGCGCTATATCGAGACCATCTATGGCGTTGGCTACCGCTTTATGGAGAGCTAGATGGGCCTCTCGCGCTCCCTCAGCGCCCGCCTGATCGTCGCCTTTTTCGCCGTGAGCTTGCTCGGCATACTGCTGGTGGCCGCCTATCTGGTGCCTACCACCCGCGAACGCTTTGTCGTCTACTGGAGCGGCCAGCGGGCGGAGACGGAGGCCACCCTGTGGGTCGAGCGCTACCGCGCGGCGGGAAGCTGGCAGGCGTTGGCAGGGACGCAGTCTGGCGCGCCTGCCCTTGTGCGCAGCGATCCTTTGTCGGTGATCGCCGATCCCTCCGGCGTCACCGTCATCGCCGGCCCTGGCCACACCATCGGCCAGCCCGTTCCGCCCGATTTGCTAGAGCAAGGCACATCCATCGTCGTGGACGGCGTGGCGGTAGGCACCCTGGTGCCCCTTCGAGAGCAACAACCCCCTCCCACCCGCAATCCGTTTCTGCAAGGCTTTTATCGCGCCTTGCTGATCGCCGGGCTGGGGGCCGCGGGCGTGGCCTTGCTCCTGGGGGTGTTCCTCTCGCGTTCGCTGACCCAGCCCTTGCGCGAGCTGACCGCCGCCGCCGAGGCGGTCGCGAGAGGTGAATTGGGCGTCGAGACGCCGGTCTATGCCAAAGATGAGCTGGGGCAGTTGGCCCAGGCGTTCAACCGCATGAGCAGCGATCTGGCCACAGCCGAGCAGCAGCGCCGCCAGATGACCGCCGATATCGCCCACGAACTGCGCACGCCCTTGAGCCTGATCCTGGGGCATACCGAGGCCATCGCCGATGGCGTGCTGCCCGCCACTGCTGAGACGATGGGCGTGATCCACGACGAGGCGCGGCGCCTGGCCCGTTTGGTGGACGACCTGCGCACCCTTTCGCTGGCCGATGCCGGGCAACTGAGCCTTTCGCTGCAACCGCTGCATGTTGGCCATCTGCTGCGGCGCATCGCCGCCGCCCACCAGCCCCAGGCTGCCGAGCACGGCATTACCCTGCGGTGCGAGGTAGCGGACGACCTGCCGCTGGCCTGGGCCGACGCCGACCGGGTCGCCCAGGTGCTGGGCAACCTGCTGAGCAACGCCCTCCGGCACACGCCTTCTGGCGGGAGCATAACCCTGCAAGCCGAGCCCGATGCTGCCTGTGTGCGTCTGGGCGTGGCGGATACGGGGCCGGGCATCGCGGACGAGGACCTGCCCCGCGTGTTCGAGCGCTTTTACCGGGGCGATGCCTCGCGCCAGCGGGCCAGCGGGGGCTCTGGCTTGGGGCTGGCCATCGCGCGCTCGCTGGTGCTGGCCCAGGGCGGCGCGATCTGGGCGGAAAGCCAACCGGGCCAGGGCGCGACACTCTGGTTCACCTTGCCGGTGGCAGAATTGGACCGAGTCTAGCTCCATCGGCAAACGGCGTCCCGCCCTGTGAGCCCCAGATTGACGCTGCGCGCCGGGGAGACTATCATCGGCCTGCCGTGGGGCGGTGGCGGAATGGCAGACGCTGCGGACTTAAAATCCGCTGGCCGCAAGGCCGTGAGGGTTCGACCCCCTCCCGCCCCACTGGGTTTCCCCCGTCTTCTAGGATCCCTTATGCTTGCCTCAACGTCCAGGGGCGCCCCGATGCTATAGAGCGAGAACTTGCTACACCCCAAGGTGCGTCACGCGCTGCCCCCCTCCTTTTCACTCCAGTAAAAACCTCGGCCCGTAAACCCTTGATTCCGCCCCGTTCATATCGTATACTGACCATGTAGAACATTTGTTCTATAACGTCACGTACGAGGAGCGCCATGCACAACCATTCCCCATTGCAGCCTGCCTTGCCCGAGCCCCTGGCCGCCCTGCTGGCCCCTCTGGGCCGCGACGTCATATGGCGCGTGGGCCGCGCGGCCCACAGGCAGGCGTCGGTTCGGGCAGGGGCTGTCCCGTTCGCCGTCGCCCACGCCCGGTGTCAAGCCCAGGAGGACGCTGGGCGCGCCGACGACCTGGCCATCCTCGAAGATGAGTTGGCCGGCCTCCTGGCGGCCCGCGAGCTGCTCATGGCCTGGGCCGAGCGCATGGCCCAGGAGGGGCGCAGCGGCCTGAACCCCGCCCAGCTCCTGCGCGCCTGGGGCGATTCCACCGGCAGGGTGATCCAGCTCCTCAAGGCGCGGCGCGAACTGTGCGGCGCCGGCGAAACCGACGCCCTGCTGGACGCCGTCTATGCCGAGCTGGAGGCTGAACTGCTGCGCACGCCTGAGCTCGATGCTATCGAGGAGGAATTGCCATGAGCCGCGACCCGGCCCGTCGCCGGGCCGCCCTGGTGCGGGCCTTTTCCGATATCGGCCTCTTTAGCCGCGCCATCTTGCGGCGGCCCCTGCGTTCCTATCAACTCGCGGCGGCCCAGGCCATCGTCGCCTCGATCTTGGGCGGCCAGGGGCGCACCTTCGCCGTGATGATGGCCCGGCAGGCGGGCAAGAACGAGACCGCCGCCCAGGTCGAGGCGTTCCTGCTCAACCTGCGGCGCCGGGCAGGTGGATACATCGTCAAGGCCGCGCCCACCTACCGGCCCCAGTCTCTCAACAGCCTGCAACGCCTGCGGGCCGTCCTGGCCGGCTCGCCTCTGCCTCCCCTGCAGCGCGACGGCGCCCATATGCTGCGCTGTGGCCGGGCGCGTATCGCTTTCTACTCGGCGGCCCCCGGCGCCAACGTGGTGGGCGCCACCGCCGATATCCTGTTGGAGGCCGATGAGGCCCAGGATATTGACCCCGACAAGTGGCACAAGGATTTCACCCCTATGGGCGCCGCCACCGACGCCACCACCGTGCTGTGGGGCACAGCCTGGACCGCCGACACCCTGTTGGCCCGCACCATCCTGGCCCTGCGCGAGCAAGAGGCCCGCGATGGCGTGCGGCGGGTGTTCCGCGTGCCCTGGCAGGTGGTGGCCGAGGCCGTGCCCGCCTATGGCCGCCATGTGCGCCGCCAGATCGCCCGCCTGGGCATGCAACACCCCCTGATCCGCACCCAGTATCTGTTGGAAGAGATCGATGACGTGGCAGGCATGTTCCCCGCCAGCACCCAGGCGTTGATGCGCAGGGCGCACCCCCGCCAGCAGGGGCCCACCGAAGGCCGCGCCTATGCTTTGCTCATCGACGTGGCGGGCGAGGCCCTTGCGCCGGACTCGGAGCGCGCCGGGGGCCGCCGCGATAGCACCGTTGCCACCGTGGTCGAGATCGCCCAGGCCACGGATCCGTGGGGCGTTACGCTGGCGAGCCTGCCCCGCTACCTGGTGATGGAGCGCTACCTGTGGACCGGCGCGCCCCACCATGATCTGGCGGGCGCCCTGGCGCACCTGGCCGACCTGTGGGGCGCGCGCCATGTGGTGATCGATGCCACCGGCGTGGGCGCGGGCCTGGCCTCGACCCTGCGGCACATGCTGGGCGCGCGGGTGATCCCCTTTGTGTTCAGCGCCCAAAGCAAGAGCCGCCTGGGCTGGGAGTTCCTGGGGCTGTGCAACTCGGGGCGCTTTATAGACCACCGGCCCGACGATAGCCCCGAGCAGCAGCGTTTCTGGCGCGAGGTGGCGGCGGCCCGCTACGAGCTGGCCGATGGCCCCAACCAGCAGATGCGCTGGGGCGTACCCGATCCTGCCATCCATGACGACCTGTTGATCTCGGCGGCCCTGTGCGCGGCCCTGCCCCAGGCGCCTCTGCCGCCCACCGAGTCGCACATTGTCGAAGCGGAGGACCCGCTATGAGCGATCATCCCCATTTGAGCGGCGACGAGTTGGAGGCGCTATGGCGCGAGGCCTGGCGCCTGGCCCGCCGCGCCTGCCATACCACCCTGGCGCGCCTACGGGCCGGCCAGGGCGGCTTTTATGGCGCTGATGACCTGCACCAGGACCTCTTTCTCGGCTTTCGCCGCCTCGCCCTGGCCTGGGCCGCCCGCGAGCCGCGCCCGCCGGAAAGTGAGCTATGGGCCGCCTGGCGCAGGCATCTCTGGCATGGCGGGGCGCGCTACTATCGGCGGCGTCCCCAGCGCCTGTGGACCGGCGTCGAGCTGCCCCTCACACCTGCTCTCCTGGCCCTGGACCTCGCCGATGACGCGGAGGGGCGCGTTGCTGCCGATGCGCTATCGCCCGACGCAGCGCGGCAACTGGTGCAACGCGACGAGGCGACAACAGAGCTGGAGCGCAACGACGCAGCGCGAGAGCTGGCCGCTGCCCTGCGCACCCTCACCGCCGAGCAACGCCGGCTGCTGGAGATGGTGGCCCTGCAGGGGCGCTCCATCGCCGAGGCGGCCTGCGCCCTGGGTCTGCCGCCCGGCCAGGCCACCCACCAGCGCCTGTATCGTGCGCGTCGCGCCCTGGCGCGCGCCCTGCGTCGCTCCGAGCGGACCCACAATGGCTGCGGCGCTTGCCCCGGCCATAGAGAGAGCGCACCACCCCGGCGCCATGTGGGCGACCAGGGGGTGCGCTCGTAAGGAACGCGCGCCTGTATGGCTTGGCCTATTCGGCCAGGGCCAGCTCCTGTGCAGGCTGGGGCTCGTGCCCGCTCTGCATACGCAGCACAAACACCACCGAGATGGCGATCAGAACGGCAGCCAGCCAATAGACATGGGTATAGTTGCCCGTCGCTGCCATCATGGCCCCAAAGATAAAGGGCATGCCCACCGAACTGACATGGTCAAAGCTCACGCCTGCCGCCAGGGTCGGGTTGAGCTCCTCGGCGGGCGCGCGCTCGTGGGCGTACACGTTCAACCCCAGGTTCAGGATGTGGGCCATGCGGATCACGATATAGATCACGGCCAGGATCATCGGGTTGGGGATCAAGGCGTATCCCACCGCCGCCAGGGCCAGGATGGCATAACTGACCGCCAGCGAAATCTTGGCGCCAAAGCGGTCTACGGCCGCGCCCAGATAGGGCGAGATGACCATGCTCAACACCGAGGCGATCAGCAGCAGGGTGCTGGTCTGCCATACGCCCCAGCCAAAGAAATCCACCAGCACCAGCAAGCAAAAGCTGCCCAGGATCTCTTTGCGCGAGCCCTCAAAGAACTTGAGCAGGTAAAAGCGCCAGTAGCGCCTCTTGACGACCATGCGAGGCTGTTCCTGGTCGGTGGCCCCCAGCTTGGGCGAAAGCCGCCAGAAGAACAGCGCCGAGAGAGCGACGATGGCGCCGCCGACGACATAGTACCAGCGTAGAGCATCCGGCGGGGCGTTGCGCGTCAGGTTCGAGGTCAGCGCCAGGACGCCGATGCCGGCGATGCCCGCCAGCGAGCCCACCGAGGCCAGCAGCCCCAGCACGCGCCCGCGCGTCCGCCCCGTTGCCAGGGCCAGGCCCAGGGCCGGGCCGATGGGCTGGTAAATGTGCAGCCCAAAGCTGGCGGCGACGGCGGCGGCCAGCAGGCCCGTGTACGATTGCACCAGGGCAAAGGACATATAGCCCAAGCCCAGGATCAGGGCGGCGCTCACGGCCCGCCGCGAGAGGGGCAGCCGCATGGTCAGCGCCGCAACAAAGATCAGAAGCAGGCCGGGCACCTCGCGGATGCCCTCCAGCCAGAGCACCTGCCCGCCGGTGATACCCAATGTGTCAACGAAAAAGTTCATGCGCGCCCCATTCAGGATGCCTTCGCCAAAGCGCATGAAAAAGACGGCCAGCGTAGTGATAGCCAGATCCCGCGTCCACAGCCCGAGCATGTCCTTGCCAAACAACTGTTTGATACCCACGGCTTCCCTTACCCCCAGGAAAGAATGGCGCCCCCACGGAGGGCACATTGGGCTACATTATCGCCCGTATCGCGCGATTACTCAAATCCGGCGCTCTTTGCGGCTAGCGTGCAGCCCGGCCCTCCCCGGCGCGCATCCGCATCGCCAGCAGGGCCGCCGAGCACGCGCAGACCTTTTTTGCGAAACGAACCCATTTTGCCGCTGGCGATACGCATCTGGGAGTTCGCAGCGCTGCTACCGGCTGGCACCTGGGCAGATGCATGGGCGCATCTGCCGATCGGAGCGCGGGCTTGAGCCCGCACCGAAAAGTAAAAAACGAATTGTACTCTTTTAAAAACATAATATGACATAAAGACAGAATAAAGACAAGCCCAACAGCATACGGGCCAAAGTCCGCGCTCCAGGCCATAGCGCCAGAGTCGCCCTCAAGACGGACTGCCTCTGCATCCTGTGCATTAGCTATCATAGATCTTGAGGCATCTGTGATCTGGGGCTTTACGGGCGCCCTCTATTGCCGGTATAATGAGCGTGCTCAGTTATACCACAGCAGGAGGAACGCGATGACAACATCGGATCCTGGCTGGGCGACTGCCCGGCCTGACGACCTGGACGAATGGACGCGCTGGAAGTCCAGCCCCCTGCAGCAGATTGATTTCGCCATCCACATCCACTACCTGAACGAGTATCTCAAGCACGATCATCGGGTCTTGGAAGTGGGCGCGGGCGCGGGCCGCTTTACCCGCGAGATCGCCGCCATTGCGGATCGCGTCACGGTCGTGGATATCTCGGAGGAAAAGCTACAGAGCAACCGGCGCAACGCCGAGGCCCTGGGGTATGCCGGCTCCATCGAGGATTGGCGCCGGTCCGACATGCGCGATCTCTCCAAGGATTTCGCCGATAACGAGTTCGACGTCGTGGTTTGCTTTGGCGGGCCTCTGAGCTATGTCTTTGACCTGCGGGAAAAGGCGTTGCGAGAGTTGGTGCGGGTGGCGCGACCCGGGGGCCTGCTGCTGCTCAGCGCCCGCAGCCTGTGGGGCACACTGCACGAGAACCTGCCCCGCATCCTGAACATGGTGGATCCGCGCATGAACCGCGAGATCGTCAAGACGGGCAACCTGGGCCCCAGCCAGGTAGCGCCCGTGGATCGCTTCTGGCACGCCTATCGCGCCGCCGAGTTTCGCGATTTCGTTGCCGCTGCCGGGTGTGAGGTGTTGATGCTCTCGGCCAGCAACTGCCTCACCTCCACCTGGGAACACGTCCTTTCCGCCTGGCGCGATGACGAAAGGATCTGGAACCATCTGATCGAGCTAGAGATCGAGGCCTGCCGGGAGCCCGGCTGCCTGGATATGGGCGCGCACGTCCTGGCCGTGGCGCGCAAGCTGTAGCGTTCGCGGAACGGCGGCCTGGCGGCGGGCCATCGTCCCGTCTGAGTGTCAGAGCGTCACCGGTACGGGCGTGCCCTCTGCCAGGGAGCGTTGCACCGCTTCCAGAATAGCCAGCGGGCCAAGGATGACCTTGGCGGGCAGCGCGGGCTCCTGGCCCCGCGCGACGCTGGCGGCGAACTGGGACATGGCCTCCGAGCGGCTGCCGCGCAGCCCCGTATGCCGTACCCGCTGCCAGGTGTGGGCCGGGGCGTCCTCGCTGGAACGGGTGCGATAGACCATCGGCTCGTCAGTCATGTCGAACTGGCCCAGGGCGCCAATTATGCGCATCCCCTGGGGGTGCATGCCCGGCCCGCCCGGCACCCCGCGCCCCACTTGCAGGCCGCCGATGCAGCCGTTGGCATAGCGCACCATCACGGCATAGAGCTCGATCCCCTCAGCGGAAGGCGCCTGCTGCGCATAGACCTCTTGCGGTTCCAGGTTGGTGAGCCAGGCGAACAGATCCAGCGGCCTGAGGGCCTGCCGCAGGGCGTCGGCCATAGGCTGGGGACGCAGCAGATCGTCGCGCCATGAAAGGATCTCGCCCAACAAGCCTGCTCGCGTCAGCGTACGCACCGCCAGGTGCGCGCCGCTCACAGCCCACGGGGCCGAAAGCCCAAAGGCCAGCCCTTTCTCCTTGGCCAGCGCACACAGCTCGCGGCCCTCGGCCAGGGGAGCATCCCACGGCCCGGCCACCAGCACGTGCTTGCCGGCGGCAAGGCTCTGGCGTATGGCCTCCTCACGCGTGCCGCCCGAGAGCGCGATATAGACGGCCTGCACCTGCGGATCGGCGCACACCTCCTCCACGGTCTCGACGATGCCCGTGCTGAGCAGGGCGCCCAATTCGCGACGCACGGCGGCGCTGGCCGCCATGACGGCCGTCACCTGTGCGCCCTGGGCCGCGCCCAGGTCCTGGTAGGCCCTCAATACGTCGTCGCCCTCGCCGATGATGCCGAAACGCATCTCTGTTGTCATCTCGATCCTCCCTTGTAGCGCAGATAGGTTGGACGCATGGCGCGCTATGTGACCACCCGGGGCGTCTCGCGGGGCGAGAGGCCCTCGGGATCGTTGACCTGGGCGCCCCGGGGGGCCGGAACCGGCTCCCCAGCCAGTAGCGGGTCGTTGGTGCGCGCCATCCAGCTTTCCAGCCGTTGACGCATCTCGGCCAGCGCCGGCGCCATCTGCGGATCGCCGGCCAGGTTACTCCGTTCCTGCGGGTCAAAGAGCAGGTCGTAGAGCTGCTCTTGCACGATATCGCTCTGTGCCCAGCCAGCCTCCATCCAGAGGGTCTTGCTCGGGCTATCGTCGCAATTGGGCAACACCGGGCCTGTGTGCTGGCCGTAGCGACGCACATAGTTGTAGCGACAGGTGCGCACCGCGCGCTGCGGCTCATAGGCGGCGTGGTAGGTCACCTCGCCATAGACCTCGTCGTTGACTTGCGCCTTGCCGCCCACCAGAGGCATCAGCGAGCGCCCGTGCAGCCAGGCTGGCGGTGTGATCTGCAAGAGGTCGCAAAGGGTCGGGAAAATGTCCACATGCGAGACCAGCGCATCGCAGACCTGGCCGCCCCGAAAACCGCCCGGCCCCCGCAGGATCAACAGGGTCCCGAGGCCGTGCTGGGTCAGGTTGCATTTCATGCCCGGGAAGGCTAATCCGTGGTCGGTCGTGCAGATGACGAGGGTATGCTCGGCCAGCCCCGTCTCATCCAGAGCGGCGAACACACGGCCCATGCCCTCGTCCAGCGCGCGGGCCGAGGCATGGAACCCTGCCATATCCCGGCGGGTCTCGGATGTATCGGGCAGGGGATCGGGTGGCCGCAGGTAGCGCGGGTCGTCCTCGGGGCCAGGCGGGTGAAACTCGCGGTGCGTCTCGAAAAAACCCACGCTCAGGAAAAAGGGTTGGTCGGGCGCGTGCCGCAGATACTCGACCGCTGCCGTGGCGACCGCATCGGCGGTGGCGCGCGGGCGCGGCCCGCCTCCTTCGGCCAACAGCACGCGCCGGTAGCCGATCAGTTCGTCACGCGGTGCCACATGCTGGACCCCCGCCAGCGCCGATGTGTAGCCAGCGCCATGCAGCGTATGCACCAAGTGCTGGCGATAGTCATGCAGTGCAAAGCCCCTGTGGGCCAGCCCGATCATGCCCGCCGAGTGGGGCGCCATGCCCGTCACCAGCGCGGCGCGGCTGGGCGAGCAAGTGGGCGCCATGGAATAGTTCTGCCGAAAGACGACGCCTTGCTCGGCCAGGCGCTGTAGATTCGGCGTGTGCACAGGGTGGCCATAGGGCTGGATGTAGCGCCCCGTATCGTGTGAGTGAATGTAGAGAATGTTGGGGCGGGGCATAGGCGCCTCCTGCTGGTCCCTGTTCAGATCCGAAAGCGGCGGCCCTCGTCTACCATCGCCAAATAGTTGCGCAGCGGGATATAGTTGGCCACGCTGTTGCCGGTGCCCAGGCAATAGCCCCCGCCGTTCTGGCAGGCTGCCAGGGTGTCGCGCACCCGCTGGCGCACCTGGGCCTCGTCGGCGCGGCAGAGGAAATCCACGTCAATGCCGCCCAGCGCCGCCGCCCGGTCGCCATAGGCGATGACGAAATCCACCACCGACTCGATGGTATCCTCGAACGAGTGCTTGGCGTCAATGCCCACGTCGTTCACCAGGTCATCCATGATCTCGCGCAGGTTGCCGCAAGAGTGCAACAGGTAGGGCAGGCCCGCCTCGTGGGTCATCTGGGCCAGGCGCTTGTGGCCCGGCAACACAAAAGCGCGCATATCCGCCGGGCTGATCAGCGTAGCCGAGCGGTAGCCCATGTCATCGCTGCCCCACACGGCCTGCACCCGGTCGTATGCAAGCTGGCGCTCTAGCGTGATCTCGAAATAGTGCAGGATGCGCTCGCCGATGGCCTGCACCAGGTCGCGCTGGTCATACAGGGCATAGCAGAGGGTCTCATAGCCCATGAGCCAGGTGAGCCACTCGCAAAAGTGGCCCGTCAGCCCGGCGATGACGCACATCTCCTCCGGCAGGTTCTCCTGATACCACTCCATGGCGTGAAAGGTGGCCTTGGCCGGATCGGGCCAGGGGAACGCCTCGAACTCCTGCCAGTTGGTGATGGGGCCCTCGTGCTCGTCCATATAGGTGCGCCCGCCGGCCCGCTCCAGGTCGGCGGTGTCGCCGGTGACGGCCCGCCGGAAGGCGATGTCCGGCGCATCGGGGCCACACACGACATAATCATAGCCCATAAAGCGCTGGATGGCGATCTGGCGCCGCAGGGCAAAGGCCGGGTCATCGGCGTCCAGCCCGTCCAGCAGGTCGAACTCGCGGCAGACCGCCTCCTGCACCTCGGGATCCAGGAACAACTCGATGTGGTAGACGCGGTCGCTCGCTTTGCGGCGCATGATGCAATCCATCAAGCCGCGCCAGTTGGGCTCGATGGGGACGGAGAATGCTCTGGGCATGGGCGAACCTCCTTGCGCTACAGGCCGATACGCGAGCGGAACTCGGGCACACCGCGCACCCCGGCATCCACGCGGAACAGCGCCCCCGCTCCCTCGCCCTCGACGGCCTTGTTCTGGCCGCCGGCCGTGGTCACGTACAGGTCGGCATAGTCCGGCCCGCCAAAGCTGGGGCAGGAGACTTTTTTCGCGGGGAACCCGATGCGCCCCACAATGTTGCCGGCGGGATCATAGCGCACCAGGCAGCCGCCATCCCAGCGGGCTGACCAGACATAGCCCTCGGCGTCCACGGTCATGCCATCGGGGCCGCCCTCGCCCGGCTCGTTGGGCACGCTGGCGAACACGCGCCTGTTGGCGATCTCGCCCGTGCCCCTGTCGTAATCGTACAGATAGATGGCGCGCGCCCGGGTGTCGGTATAGTACATGCCGGTCAGGTCGGGGGTGAACCCCATCCCGTTGGAGATGCCCACCTCCGGCACGACGACGCGCAGGCTGCCATCGGGATCAAGGCGATAGAGGCGCCCCGGGCGCTCGCGGGTGGGCATGGTGCCGCAGAAAACGCGCCCTTCGGGGTCGGCGATGACATCGTTGAACCGCGATTCGCGCTCGTCGGGGATCTCAGCCACGATGGTCTCGTAGAAGCCATCCCGCCAGACGCGGATGGCGCCCTGGGCCATAAAGAGCAGCAGCTTGCCATCGGCCTGCAGGGTGAACCCGCCCACGCTGGGGCCCTGGTAGCAGGGCTCGTGGTGACCGGTGGCGGGATCATAGCGGAACATGCGCCCGGCGGGGATATCCACCCAGTAGACGCGGCCCTCGTCTGGGTGCCACAGGGGGCCTTCTCCCGTGGCGCAGGCGTAATCGGCGACCATGATGGGCTTCATGCGCCCTCCTTTGTAGTGTTGGCCGGCAACGGCCATGATGGGACGGCGGGTCAGTCCCATTCTAGGGCAAAGCGGAAGAGAGGACAAGCGGTTTGTTGGCGGGGCAGGGCAGACCATGTTGGGGCGCGGGCGTCTCGCCCGCGTTCCGGCGCCTTGGCGCCGGACCAAGCCGCGTCTTGGACGATGCTCCGCATTGAGACGATGCAGAGCATCGTAGGCGGGCGAGACGCCCGCCCTCCATCAAAGGGGTCTGGCGCGAGAGGCGCCCACGCGCCTCGCGACGCGGTTCACGCGTCAGGCGCGTCCGCCTGGGCGGTCTGCGCAGCGTAATAGAGGCAGATGTGGGTCAGCGGGCAGAGGTGGCAGAGGGGCCTCTGGGCCTTGCACAGGGTGCGCCCATGCTGGATCAGCAGCAGGTGAAAGGGATAGTACAGTTCCTCGGGCAGCAGTTCTTCCAGCAACGAGTGGGCCTTTTCGGCGGAGGTCTTGGCGGGGGCCAGCCCCAGGCGCAGGGCGAGCCGGTGCACGTGGGTATCCACCGGCAGGGCGGGCATGTGCAGCGCAAACAAGAGCACGCAGGCAGCGGTCTTGGGGCCCACGCCCGGCAGCGCGGTGAGATACTCCCGCGCCTCCTCCACAGACATGTCGCGGAGCAGGTCCAGGGTGGGCTCGCCCTGTTCCTGGACGAGTTGGCGGATGATGCTCTGGATGCGAGGGGCCTTGACGGCGGCCAGCCCGCCCACGCGGATGGCCTCCTCCACCTCGGCGGCATCGGCCTCGGCCACGTCCCGCCAGGTGCCAAAGCGAGCGCGCAGGTTCTCCCAGGCGCGGCCCGAGTTGAGATCCGATGTGTTTTGCGAGAGGATGGTCAGCACCAGCTCGTCCAAAGGAGGGCGCTGGGGTTTGCGCGCGGGCTCGCCATAGTGATCCAGCAGCAGGGCATGTACCTGAAGGGCATGCATGCCCAAGGCGCTCTCTCTGCCGTTCGCAGCCTGCATGGGCTCCTCCAGTGGGGCAGGGCGGTCGTTGGCCGGGAAACGAGGTACGCCAAGGCTGCCCAGGATGTCTATCTGCGCCCTGGGCAGCCCGTTGCGCTCGGTGGTTCTAGTTCTCGACCTGCGCCTGTACGGTCTCGTTCAGCGCGGCGACCAGGGCGTCCACGTCAATGCCGTGGGCCATGGCGCCCTGCTCCAGCGACTCAAAGCGGGCGGCGGCGCAGCCCACGCACATGAGCCCGTGCTGGAAAAAGGTGCGCACCGTCTCCGGATGCTGAGACACGATCTCTTGGATGGTCATTTCCTTGGTGATGGTCATCTTGCTCCCTCGATGAAAGAATCGCGCAGCACGCAGGTCGGGCAGCGCCTCGAAACCAATGCGAATAGTATACTCGCCTTGTCAAGAATTGCAAGCGCGGGATCGCCCGCTCAGCAGATCGCCCGCGCCCCCGGCCAGCCCGGGGCCGCCAGCGTGGGCCGCGTGGCGCTATAGAACAGGTGGGTGGCGCAACGGCAATCCGTCGCGCCAAAGCAAAAGAGCGTGGGCGCGAGCCCCGGCGCCTGCCGCAAGCATTCGGCCCAGGCGCACTCGATCCTCTCGCCCGTGGCGATGTACCAGATCTCGATCACCGGCGCCGCATCGAGCAAGGCGTCCACGTGCCAATGCCTGCGCCGGGCGTCGCCCAGGTGCCGCCGCAACCGCCCCGCCAGCCCGCCCAGGGCGCTGCCCACGTAGACATAGTACCCCGCCACAAACCTCTCGGCCCGCGAACGTCCCACGCCCAGGGTGGCGGCCTGCGCCAGCGCGAACACCAGGGCATAAACGCCCGGCCCGCGCGGCACCCCGGCCAGGGTCTCGGCGCTCACCATCGGTAGGCGCCCAGCACCTCGGCGAAATAGATGGTGTGCTGCTCGGCCAGGGGCCATTGGCGGTGCTCGGGGGTCAATAGCAGGTGCGGCGGCGCCACTTTCGTATAGACCCTGCACTCGATGTTCAGGGGGCATTCGCGGACCGAGGGCGGGCGCACGTGTAGGCTGGGCAGCGGCGTCAGCCCGGCGAGGGCGAATTTGTCGCCCTCGCGCCCCGAGCGGCTGCCGCACAGCGCCACGGCGGGTTGCAGCGCATCGTCAGGAATGCCCAACACAAACTCGGGGACCTCTTCGATCATGCGCCAAGAGTGGCGGCGCGGCGTGATGGCGATGGTGCAGATGGGGCGCCCATGGTAGCCCGGCCCGATCTGGCCCCAACCCAGGGTCAGCACGTTGGCGGCCCCCTGGGCATCCACCACGGTGCACAGCGCGCCCCCCTGGGTCATGCGGTGCAATACCTCACTGGCCACCTGGTACAGGTCAACCGGCTGCCGTTCGCTCATGGTATCCCTCCTGGGTGGGCGCGCTGGCGGCCCTATTGGTCAAAGAGAAACGGCCCGATGACATAGCGGTCCGCCACGGCATAGCCCAGATCGTCTAGCACCTGATGGCGGTAGCCGTCGGGCCAGCGCTCGATCAGCAGGTGCGCCTCATACGGGCCGGTGGGCAGCCCCTCAGGCAGCGCCAGGGTGTGTTGCTGCTTGAGGAGCAGCCCCTCGCGCCAGGCGGCCTCGGGCAGCCCCAGGGCGCTGGCGCGGGCCATCAGCGCCCCATCCTGGCCATACAGCAGCCAGGTAAGGCGGTGTTGGGCCGCGCGGTCGCGCGTCGAGACGTCCTCAAAGGTCCAGTAAGTGGTCAACACCAGGTCGTGATCGCGGTTGGCCAGCGCGGGCGGGTCGTAGCCGACCAGGCGCAACCCCGCATCAAAGGCGGCCCAATCGCGTTGGGGGATGGCGCCCAGCAGGTCGCCGGCGGTGCGCGCGCTCACCCGGTGCAGATCGGCCTGGCGCCCGGCCTGCGCAAAGAGCACCTGGGCGATCTGTTGGCTGCCCCACAGGTCGAGTTGGCGCACACGCCAGGGGTCGGAGCGCAACGTGAGATAGAGCGCGTCGCGCTCGGCGGGCAACAGGATCGCCTGGGGGTTCGAGCCCTGCACAAAGAGCGGGCGCGCTGCCTCGCCCAGCAGGTAGGCCAGCACGGCGGGCTCTTCATCCTGCGTGGGGTCGTCGCCCTCGGCCATGATCCATACCTCTTTGCGGCCGGCATCTTGCAGCGAGCGGAGAACGGCATCGGCGGTGCGCTGCCAGGGGCGCAGGGGTGTGCCATAGCCCTGGCTGGCGTCATAGCGCACCAGATGGCTATAGAGGGTGGCCACGCCCAGGGCGCCCCAGGTGAGATAGGCCAGCACGAACAGCCACACGGCGCCCCCCAGCCACGATGTCCACCAGGGGCCGCCGGCGCGCAACAGGCGTGGCAGCTCGCTCAGTCTATCGAGGGCCAGGCCCATGGTCAGCGCGCCGGCCGGCAGCAAAAAGGCGAGCTGGGCGGGCGCGACGTCGCCTCCCCGGATGGCATAGGCCAGGAGCGACACCCCCAGCCAGGCAGCGGGGATCAGATACCCGGCGGCGTCCTCTCCCTCGCGCCAATGGCTCCAGGCGCGGGCTGCCAGCCAGAACACGCCAAGCAACGATAGCAGCCAGAGCCCGCCTGCCAGGGCCGCCATGCCGCCCGCCAGGGACTGGGCCGGGGCGTAGGCCGCGCCCGAAGGCGCCAGCAGCGCATCCAGCCCCTGGCCCGAGTGGATGTTGCGGGCCATTGTCAGCAGGTCGCCCACGACCCCCCCGGCAGGCGCCTCTGCCGTGAAAAAGCGCGCGGCGATGCGCGTGGGAAACTGCTCGGGCGCATGGTACCAGGTGGGCAGCAGCAGGAACGCGGCCAGGAGCAGGCCCAGAAGGACATGGGCCCAGCGCGTCCGCGATGGAAAGCAGAGGGTCAGCAGGGCGGCGACCAACAGCAACGGCGCCCCCCAGGGCGTTGTATCCAAGAGCAGAGGGACTGTAAACCAGGCGAGGGTCCAGCCCCAGGCCCGGCGCTCTCGCAGGGCCGTGTATAGCCCCGCCAACAGCAGGGCGCTCAGGGGCAGCGCCAACGCCGCCGGATCCAGGTTCCGGGAGAGTAGCACGGCCCAGGGGTTCACGGCCAGCAGGGCGATGGCCAAATGCGCCGTGCGCGGGCTGTGGCTGCGGGCGATGACGCGATGCAGGACGAACAGCGCGGCCAGGTTCAGGGTCACCAGCCAGGCTGCCGCCAGGCCCGGGTCGGCCCCCCAGCGGAGGGGCAGCGCCAGCGCCCGCTCGAACAGGGTGCGGGGCGCTGCGCCTGCGCCGGCCTGCCAAGCGCGTTCCAGGTGGTGCACCTCTGGCAGGCCAAAGGGGATCAGATCCAGCGAAAGCAAGCGCAACAGGGCGGCCAGCGCCAGCAAGGCCCAGAGGGGCAGGCGCTCCGGCGCGCTGAGATAACGCCAGAGGGCGGCGGGGGCGCGGGAGATGAGCCGCCAGATGTGGGCGGGCTCGGGCACGCGAAACGCTTGGGCGGTACGCATGGGCTCCTCTCTGTGTGCCGATGCGCCCCCATTGTACCATCGGCGACACGCGGCACAAAGCCAGGCGCGGAAAAGATGCGCGAGGGGAACCCTGGCCTGCCGCTATAGCAGCAGCCAGATGACGCCCAAGCCCAGGGCCAGCACAACGACATACTCGGCCACCACGCGGCGGCTGAGCCGCTCCCACAGGTACTGCTGCGTCAGGCCCGTGAGGACGTAAAAGGCCAATAGCAGCAGCGCCCCGCCGGTGCGGTTGTCGAGCCGGGTGTAGTTCAGCACCCAGGTGAGCTGCCCCATAGCGAGGGCGAGCAGGGCAGCATATAGCCAGGGGCGCCAGGCAGCGGTCTCGGTGTTGCGCAATAGCTCGAGGGCCAGCACGCCGCTGACGGCCAGAACGGCGGTGCCCGAGATCAGGCTGCGCTGGCGCGCGCCAAAGATCAGGCTAAAGAGCACATAGGCGATGCCATAGGCGACGCCGTTCAGGACGAGGCGCAGCCCTCGGCGGGGCGTGGAATAGAGCGACTGGGTGGCAAGCTGCAAGACGATGATCACGGCCACCGCGGCCCCCACGCCCAGGGCCAACCCGACCCGATAGCCCCACCATGCCATGCTTTGCAGGGCCACCAGGCCCAGGATAGCGATCAGGGCGGGCAAAGGCCAGAACATGGCGCTGATGGCCAGGCCGGAAGGGCGGCGCCTGGACGGTTGCGCCTCGGCCTTTAAAGGCGCACGCGCCAGATTGCTGCGCACGAGGCTATCCACGCCGGCGCAGACCAGGATCGCCAACAGGATCAGCGACTGGATCGGGCCGGAAAAGCGCAGGGCGAGCTCGGAGCCGAACAGCTCCAGGATGATCTCCCACGTGGGCAGCGGAACCAGCGCCGAAAGCGCCAGCCCCAACACCAACACGGTGATCAGGATCGGCAGACGTTCATCACGATAGGTTTCAGACGCCGATTCGGGCACACTTGCTCCTTTGCGACTGGCCGCATTCTAGGGGCGGCCCGAGGGCGTGTCAAACCGGGGCTCGGGGTCGGCGGTTTCGGCCCTGCGCCTGTGCGAGGCGACGCTGCGAATGAGCAGGGCAGTGTGCTCCCCGCTCTCCGTTCCAGCAGAGACGCGTCAGAGGGGATGCGCGGGGAAAACCAAGCCGCCCTGCGCTCGGTTGGGCAGGGCGGCCAGAACGGGCTATTGGCTTGTGCGGTGGGCCTACCGCGCGACGATGTTCACCAAGCGACCGGGCACGTAGACCAGCTTGCGGATCGCGAGCCCATCCAGGTAACGCTGCACGTTCTCGTGGGCCAGCGCCAGCTCGCGGGCCTCGTCCTCGGCGATCTCGGCAGGCACGTCAATGCGCGCCCGCACCTTGCCATTGATCTGGACGATCAGGGTGATCACCTCGTCGGCGGCCAACGTCTCATCCCACGCGGGCCAGCGCTGGTCGTGCACGCTATAGCTGCCGCCCACGCGCTCCCACAGCTCTTCCGCCACATGAGGCATGATCGGCGCGATCATCAGGATCAGGCTGCGGATGGCCTCATCCCAGGCGTCCGTCGCCGCCACCGGCGTGCCCTGGGCCTTCATCAGATAGTTGTTGAACTTCATCAGGCTGGCCTGGGCCGTGTTGAACTTGAACGCTTCGACATCGCGGGTCACGTCGCGGATGGTCTGGTGGGTGATGCGGCGCAGCTCGGCGATCTCTTGCTCCGTCGCCTCAGCCCCGGGCGCCACGGCGCTCGGCTCCACCGCCACCGACCAGACCCGGTTGATGAAACGGTGAATGCCCTCGATGCCGGTGGAGCTCCAGCTTCCGCCCAGCTCCCACGGCCCGATGAACATCAGGAACGCCCGCACCGAATCGGCGCCCAAGGTGCTCACATAGTCATCGGGATTGACCACGTTGCCCCTGGATTTGGACATCTTTTCATTGTCCTCGCCCAAGATCATGCCCTGGCAGAACAGCCGCAGCATCGGCTCGTCGAAATCCACCAGCCCCATATCACGCATCGCCTTGGTGAAAAAGCGCGTGTACAGCAGGTGCATGGTGGCGTGCTCGATGCCCCCGGTGTACTGGTCCACGGGCAGCCAGTAGCGCCCGATCTCGGGGTCAAAGGGCGTCTCCCCCTCATAGTAGGGGCTGATGTAGGCATAATGATACCAGGAGGAGCACATAAAGGTGTCCATGGTGTCGGTCTCGCGGGTGGCGGGGCCGCCACACGTGGGACAGGTGGTGTTCAGGAACCCCTCATGGTAGCGCAGGGGCGATTCGCCTGTGGGCAGGAACTCGGCGTCATCGGGCAGCAGCACGGGCAGGTCCTCATCCGGCACCGGCACGATCCCGCACTTGATGCAATAGACCATGGGGATCGGCGCGCCCCACATACGCTGCCGGCTGATCAGCCAGTCGTGCAGGCGATAGTTCACCTCGGCGTGGCCACACCCCTGGCTCTCCAGCCAGCGGGTCACGTCCTCTTTGGCCGTCTCGCCGGGCGTGCCGGCAAAGACCCCCGAGTGGATCATGGCGCCATACTCGGCGTGATAGAGCGCGTCGCGGTAAAAGGGCAGCGTATAGAGCATCTCCATCGCGGTGCGGTTGCCGCTCACCGAGGGATTGAGCGCCTTGCAGCGGGCCAGGATCGCCGCGTCCTGGGCAACCGAGCCCAGCTCTTGGACGCCGTCCTGAAAGACGAACAGCCAGCGCGCGCCCACGATCTCGCTCCAGTAGCCCGGCTGCAGGTGGGCGCGTATCAGCGCCAGGTAGCGCTCGCTCTCGTCATCGCCGTGCAGCGTCACGAACAGGCCCTCGCCCAGCTCGCCCATCGCCTCGGCATAGAACGACAGCCCCTCGGCGCGCAGCAGATCGGCGAATCCATCGGCCACCGAGCCGGGAAAGACCAGGCTCTTGGCCAAGCCATCGGGCCGGTCAATGACGGGGATGATGGGCAGCCCGAACTTGAGCGCAAAGGCGAAATCGCGCTCGTCGTGGGCGGGCACCGCCATGATGGCCCCGGTGCCATAGCCCATCAGCACATAGTCGGCGATCCAGATGGGGATGCGCTCCTGGTTCACCGGGTTGATGGCATAGGCGCCGGTTAAAACGCCCGTCTTTTCCTTTTCCAGCGACAGGCGGTCAATCTCGGTCTGGCGAATGCTCTCGGCCACATACGCCTCGACCACGGCGCGCTGGCCTTCGGCCGTCAGCTTGGCCACCAGCGGGTGCTCCGGGGCCAACACCATGAACGTGGCGCCCCACAGGGTGTCGGGCCGGGTGGTAAAGACCTCGATGGGGTCGCCCTGCTCCGAGGTGAAAACCACATGGGCGCCCGGGCTGCGCCCGATCCAGTTGCGCTGCATGGTCTTGACCCGCTCGGGCCAGTCTATGGTCTCCAGCCCATCCAGCAGCTCGTCGGCATAGTCGGTGATGCGAAAGAACCACTGCTCCAGCTCGCGCTTGACCACGGGCGTACTGCAGCGCTCGCAGTGCCGGTCATCGCCCCAGACCTGCTCACGGGCCAGGGTAGTGTTGCACTTGGGGCAAAAGTCCACCGGCGCCTTGGCCCGGTAGGCCAGCCCGCGCTCGTAAAAGCGCAAAAAGAACCACTGGGTCCACTTGTAGTAGCCGGGCAGGCACGAAACCGCCTCATGCTCCCAATCCCACATGGCGCCCATGGCGCGCAGCTGCCCGCGCATGTACTCCACATTGGCCATGGTCCACTTGTGGGGGTGGATGCCATGCTGGATGGCGGCATTCTCGGCGGGCAGGCCAAAGGCGTCGAACCCGATGGGAAAGAACACGTTATAGCCGTGCATGCGCATATAGCGCGCCTTGGCGTCCGAGGGCGCCATAGCGTACCAATGGCCGATGTGTAGATCGCCGGAGGTGTAGGGCAACATGGTGAGGGCATAGTGCTTGGGGCGATCAGGATCCTCCACGCGCTTGTAGAGGCCCGTCTCGACCCAACGTCTCTGCCACTTGGCCTCGATACGCTGGGGCTGATAGGTGCGCTCAGCTTCTGCCATTGCCGACCTCCAGGGGACTATCTGCGGGGATAGGGGCATCCTCGCGGCGAGAGTGGGCAGGGGACCCAGCGCCTGTTTCCCCCCTGGCGTCGAGTCCCCACATCCCATATTGCGCCGGGCAGTGGTCCTGTGATCATCGGGCGGTCGAGGGAGGATGCGCGCCGCCCAGACCCTCTCGCAACAGATGGCTCTAGACAAAGAGCCCCCCGGCCCAAGGGCAAGGGGGATCCACCTACCTGATCAAGACCCACTACCTAGCAGGTGGAGCTGAGGGGAGTCGAACCCCTGACCTCTTGAATGCCATTCAAGCGCTCTCCCAACTGAGCTACAGCCCCAAGTACCGAACACAAGGGCGCCCTGCGCCCCTGTGGTGCGATCAAGTAGTTGTTCAAGAGCCTTGCGGTTCGGGTGATGGAGCTGAGGGGATTCGAACCCCTGGCCTCATCAGTGCGATTGATGCGCTCTCCCAGCTGAGCTACAGCCCCGAACACAGGCGAGAGTATAGGTCGAACGGGCGGGGCTGTCAAGTCGCGGCAGGGCTCGCGGCTCGTGTTTTTCCGTTGACGCAGCCCCACCCCCGCGCTAGAATGACCCCGCAACGAGAGGCGCACCACATTGCCAGAGGAAGGGAGGCCCTACGCATGCGGCTGGATTACAAGCGGACCCTGCTGATCGGCTTTGGCTTTTTTGGCACCAGCGTCATGTGGAAGCTGTACAATGATTACGTCCCGATCTTTTTGCAGATCGGCAACCCCCTGTTCGAGGGCGGGGCGAGCGCCCAGGCCAGCGGCTTTGGCCTGGGGCCCGGCCTCACCGGGTTCATCATGACCCTGGATAATATCGTGGCGCTGTTCCTGCTGCCGCTGATCGGCATATGGAGCGACCGTATCTGGAACCCCAAGCTGGGCGGGCGGCGCAAGCCGTTCATCGTCACGCTGGCGCCCGTCTCTATCGTGGCGTTCGTCCTGATCCCCTTTGTGGTGCGCATGATCCCCGCCGAGCTGAGCGGCCTGACCAACCAACTGCGCCAGCCCTTGGCCCTGTTCATCGTCACTGTGGGGGTGTTCATTACCGCCATGGCGAGTTTTCGCACGCCCGTCATCGCCCTGATGCCCGATCTGACGCCCTCGCCACTGCGCAGCCAGGCCAATGGCATCATCAACCTGATGGGCGGCCTGGGCGGCGTGATCATCACTCTGGTGGGCGCCTATCTCTACAGCCTGAATATCGCCCTGCCCTTTATCGTGAGCGGGGTGCTGATGGCGGCAGCCGTGTTGATGCTGGTCTTTTTCGTGCGCGAGCCCAGGGAGCTGGAGGGCGGCGAGACCCGCGAGGAGGAGCAGACCCTCAACGCCCTGCAGCATGTGCGCCGCATCGCCCCCGATGTGCGCCGCAGCCTCCTGCTGCTTATGCTCTCGATCTTTTTCTGGTTCGTCGGCTATAACGCCATCGAGACCTTTTTCACCTCCTACGGCGTTACGGTGCTGGGCATTGCCGAAAACCAGGCCTCGTTGCTCTCCAGCATCTCGTACATCACGTTCATCCTGTTCGCCGTGCCCAGCGGCTATCTGGCGGCCCGCATCGGGCGGCGGCGCACCATCACCATCGGGCTGGTAGCCTTTGCCGCCGTGCTGCTGGTGGGTTATTTCATGCCCCGGCTGGCCGTCATCGGCGGGGCGCTGGCCCTGGGCGGCATCGCCTGGAGCCTGGTGAACATCAACAGCCTGCCGATGGTGGTGGATACCTCGCCCACCAACACCAACATCGGCACGTTTACCGGCTTGTACTACCTGGCATCCCAACTGGCCGCCATCGCCGGGCCCACCCTGAACGGCTTCCTGATCGAGCGCACCGGCAACTATGGCCTGACGCTGCTGGTGCCGGTGTTCCTGTTCACGGCGGCGGCCCTGACCATGCAGGGGGTGACGCGCGGCGAGGCGCGGGCGGCGGCATAGGGGTTCGCATCTCAACCCTACATAGAAAAGAGGTACACACCATGTCAACCCTTTCGGCGCAGACCGTATTGCAGTGGGCCATGGAAATCGAGCGCAACGGCGAGGCGTTCTACCGCACCGTGGCCGCCGCCAGCCAGGATCGCGAGGTGCGCAATCTGCTGCAAGACCTGGCGCATCAAGAAGGGCGTCACTATCGCACCTTTGAGCGCATGCTGGCCGATGCCCCCACCGCGCCTGCCGAGGAGGCCGCCGCCGACAACGATCGCGCTTACCTGGAGACGGCGCTGGCGGGCGCTCTGCTGGGGCCGGACAAGGGGCTGGAGCGCGCCCGCCAGGCCCAGACCGAGGAGCAGGCCCTGCGCGCCGCCCTGGCCTTTGAGAAGGACACCTTGCTCTTTTTCTACGAGCTGGCCGAGGCCGTGCCCGAATCCCAGTTGGCCGCCGTGCGCGCCGTGATTGACGAGGAGCGCGATCACCTGCACCAGATCGCCCGCGTGCTCCAGAGCGGCCCCTGGGTGCCATAGGGCGCGCGACTGATATGACGCTCTGATCGCGAGGTGACACATGACCAGAGTAGCGATTGTAGGCGCGGGGCCTGCCGGGCTGTTCGCCGCCTTGGAGCTCGCCCAGGCAGGGCTGGATGTGACCATCCTGGATATGGGCAAGCCCGTGGCCGAGCGCAGCCGAGGCGATGGCTTTGACCTGTTGCACGGCATGGGCGGCTCCGGCACCTTTTCCGATGGCAAGATCAACTTTCACCCCCAGGTGGGTGGCGACCTGAACGAGTTCATGTCGCCCAACCAGGCGTGGGAGTTGGTGGATCACATCGAGGCGATCTTTGGGCGCTATGAGGTCGGGGTGATCGCCACGGACGATGACGACACCCGCGAGCTGGAAAAACAGGCCGCCAAGGCGGGCGTGCGCTTTTTGCCCATCCGCCAGGCCCATGTCGGCTCGGATCACCTGACCGACCTGATGCAGCGTTTCTATGACGACCTGGCGCGCATGGGCGTGCGTTTTCGCTTTGGCGCCCGCGTTGCCGATGTGGTTGCCAAAGAGGGGCGCGTGCGCGGCGTCACGCTGGAGGGGGGCGAGTTCCTGCCCGCCGAGGCCGTGCTGCTGGCCCCCGGACGCGTGGGCAGCGAGTGGATGCGCCGCGTGCTGCAAGGCCACGGCCTCTCGGTGGTCTATAACCCGGTGGATATCGGCGTGCGCGTCGAGGTGCCCGCTATCGTCATGGCAGATGTCATCGCCGTCTGCTACGATCCCAAGTTCTATGTGCGCGCCCCCACCTATGATGACATGGTGCGCACCTTTTGCGTCTCGCCCCACGGCTTTGTGGTCAAAGAGGTCTATGCCGAAGAGGGCGTTGTGGGCGTCAACGGCCACGCCCTCAAGGATCGCAACTCGCAGAACACCAACTTTGCCTTGCTGACCAGCATCAACCTGACCGAGCCGGTAGAGAGCACCACCGCCTATGGCATCTCCATCGCGCGGCTGGCCACCACCATCGGCGGCGGCCGGCCCACCCTGCAAAGCCTGGGCGACCTGCGCCGCCACCGGCGCTCCACCTGGAGCCGCCTCACCAAGAGCCCCGGCGATGTGGTGCCCACCCTGGAGGACGCTACCCCCGGCGATATCTCGATGGCGCTGCCCCATCGCATCGTCACCGACCTGCTGGAGGCGCTGGATATCCTGGCGCGCATCATCCCCGGCCTGGATGCCGACCGCACCCTGCTCTACGCCCCCGAGCTGAAACGCTACGCCAACAAGCCCAAGACCGACAGGCACCTGCAAACCGAGCTGGCCGGGCTGTACGTGGCGGGCGATGGCGCGGGGGTTGCGCGGGGCATTGCCGGGGCAGCGGCCACCGGCGAGATCGCGGCGCGGGGCATCCTGGCGGTGGCCCAGGGGGCCTGAGCGCGCCATGCGCCTGCCAACGCTGATCCCCGGCGCGTTTGTGGCGCGGGACAACCGGTTCCGCGCCACCGTCTTGGTGGGCGGCGCACCGGTGGCCGCCCACGTGCCCACCTCCGGGCGCATGCGCGAGTTGCTCTTGCCGGGCCGCACCGTCTGGCTGAGCCCCCAGCCGCGCCCCGGCCGCAAGACGCCCTACGATCTGGTGCTGGTGGAGCACGAGGGCGCGTTGGTCTCGATAGATTCCCGGCTGCCCAACGCCCTGATGGCCGAGCGCCTGCGCCGCCAGGGGTGGGAGGGGCGCCCCTTGCGCAGCCTCACCCGCGAGGTGCCCCTGGGCGCCAGCCGCCTGGATCTGCTGCTGGAGGATGAGGCGGGCGTGGTCTGGATGGAGGTCAAATCGGTGACCCTGGTGGTGGGTGGCCTGGCCCTGTTCCCCGATGCGCCCACCACCCGGGGCGTGCGCCACCTGGAGGAGCTGATCGCCGTGGCGGCGCGGGGCGGGCGGGCCGCTGTGGCCTTTGTCGCCCAGCGGGCCGACGCCCTGCGTTTCGCCCCCCACAGGGAGGCCGACCCCGCCTTTGCGCAGACCCTCGCCGAGGCCGCCCGTGCGGGCGTGCTCATCCGGGCCTATGCCTGTGAGGTCTCTCGCCAAGAGATCGCCATTGCGCGGACGATACCCGTTGCGCTGCCGTAGAGCGGGATCAGCGCCCCTGCTTCGTTCGCGTATCCGGGATGGTGGTCGTCAGGGCCAGCGCCGTCACGCCGATGGCCAGCGCCAATACAAAGACGGCCGGGTACGAGATGGCCCGCACCGTCCACCCGCCGATAGCCGGGGCCACCATCGCCATCGCCGTGAGGGTGTTGATCAGCCCCACATACAACGGGCGGCGATCCTCCGGGGCATGCTCCAGGACCCAGTTGAAAAAGGGCCAGCCAATCGAGTTCCCGTAGATGCCCAGAAAGAAATAGATCGCCAGAAAGAGGGTTGAGAGGCTGCCGGGGGCCACGGCCTGGAGCGGCCCGGCCAGCAGGGTCAACGCCGGCGGCAGGATGCCCGCCAGCATCACAACGCGCATGTGGGTCAGCGGCCCCCAACGATCCTGGGCCAGGCCCATGAGGGCGCCCGCCGCCATAGAGCCCGCCACCTGGGCCGAGAGGAACAGCCCCGCGGCGGCCATATCGAACCCCAGGTGGCGGGTGGCATAGAGCACATAGAACGCGCTGGCCACGCCGGTAAAGCTCACCAGCACGCGCACGGTCACCACGCGGCGAAAGAGACGGTCGCCCGAGAGGATGCCGGGGATCGAGGCCAGCACCTGGCGCAACGATTGCGCCTCGCTCGCGGGCGCGCCGTCCTCCGGCTCGTGGATGAAAAAGATCGCCAGCGACGCGACGAGAAACACGCCGCCGGCGATGGCAAAGAGCAGGGCATAATCGGTGGGAAAGGCCCAGGGGCTATCGGGGCTGAGAATGTAGCGCACCACGACCCCCGCGCCGATGCCGCCCACGCTGCCGATCACCTGCCCCATGCCCAGCACGCGCCCGCGTCGCCGCAGCGGCAGGCCCTTGGCCACCAGGTCGAACCAGGGCACCGAGGCGCAAGCGTCTCCCACGAAAAAGATGGTGATGCCCAGCAGCGTCACGGCCAGAGTCAGCGCGGGGTTATGAGCGCCCACCAGCCAGACCACCAGGGCCATGAGGAGCAGCACGGGCCGCGAGAGCCACACCGAGCGCACCACCACGGGCTTTTTGCGCGGCAACCGCGCCACCAGGCCGGCGACCAGCAATTGGGGCAGTAGCCAGGCGGCGCTGGAGAGGCCGCTGGCCAGCCCCACGATGATCTCAGAATCGGTCAGCGCCGCCAGAAAGGTCGGCAGCACCGTTGTGGCGCCGATAAAGCTGATGGCGGTATGGAACAGGGCCATATCCACGCCAAAGGCGATGGCGTTGCGGCGATAATACCAGGGCAGCGGCTGCCGCCCTTCCAGGGCCGTATTGGGCTGTTCGCTCATCGCGCTCTCCTTTGCGCCGCCTGGCAGGGCTCAGGCGGGTTCCTCGGTGGGGCGCGGGGCTGCGGCGCGCGTGGAGGGCAGCCCAACCGAGAGGCCCAGCGCCAGCAGGGAAAAAGCGACGGCCAGGCAGAATACCGCCGGATACGAGAGGGTGCTTACCACCCAGCCGCCGAGCACGGGAGCCAGCATGGTGGCCGCGCCCAGGGTGTTCATCAGCCCGATATACAGCGGGCGCTTGGTCTCTTGGGCATACTCGAGGATCCAGTTGAAAAAGGGCCAGCTAAAGCCCCCCATGTACACGCCCAGGACGAGATAGAGTGCCAGATAGACGACGCGCACGGCGGCGGGAGAGATGGCGGCCATAGGCCCTGCCAGCAGCGCCAGCCCAGGCGGCAGCATCGCGACAATGATCTGGATGCGCACATGGGTCAGCGGCCCCCAACGGTTCTGGATATAGCCCAGCAGCAGCCCGGCGGTCACCGACCCGATGACCTGGGCCGAGACGAACAACCCCGTATCGCCCTCGCCAAAGCCCAACATGCGCTGGCCGTAGAGGATGTAAAAGGCGCTGGCAACCCCCACAAACCCCGCCAAGAGCTGCACGCCGATCAGCCGGCGAAAGGGCCGATCCCCGGCCAGGAGCGAGGGCAGAGAGGCCAGCGTCTCGCCCAGGGAGGGCGGGCGTTCGCCCGGCTCGCGCTTGCACTCGGGGTTGCTGATAAAGCTAATGGCCACTGCGGAGAGCATCAGCAGAGCGCCGCCCACGCCAAAGACCACGGCATAGTTCTCCGGGTAGCCCCAGCGGCTGCCCTCGCTGAGCACATAACGCACCAGCGCCCCGGCGCCGATGCCGCCCAGCCCGCCGATGACCTGGCCGCCGCCCACGACGATGCCGCGCCTCTTGGCGGGGATGGTGCGGGCCAGATGGTCGAACCAGGGCACGCTGACCACGGCGTCGGCGGCGAACAGGATGAACAGGAACGAGAGCACCAGGGCCAGGGTAAGCGTGGGCGCGCTGGTGCTGTAACGCCAGACGATAAAGGCCAGCAGCGGCAGGATGGGCCGCGAGGCCCAGGCAGCGCCGACGATCACCGGCTTGCGGTGCGCCAGGCGCGTGACCATGCCCGCGACGAGCAACTGGGGCAGCAGCCAGGCGCCACGGGTGATGCCGCTGCCGATGCCGATCACCATCTCCGAGGCCCCCAGGGTTGCCAGGAAGGCGGGCAGCACCGTGGTTGTGCCGATAAAGGCCATGGCCATGTAGAACAGGGACGAATCGCACATCATGGCGATGGCGTTGCGCCGATAGTTGGGGGTGCTCTCCGGGGCATCTGTCACGTCGCAGCCATCCTTCTTTGCTTCCCAAAAGGGCGCGAGGGCAAGCGCCTGCGCAAGCCAACCCGACGCACTACTCTAGCAGATTCGGGGCGCGGGTCAAACTGCGGCACGTATCTTGGCGTGCGGCGCGCGGTGCGTTTGTGCCACCCCTCTTCTCGTGGTAGAATCGGACATAATCGGTCTTGACTGTGCAACTTGCGATAGCGCCGAGTGGTTTGACTATGTGGCAAACGATCGGGCATGCCTGGGCTGTAGCCTACCTGCAAAGGACACTAGAGACGGGTAGGATCGCCCACGCCACGCTCCTTACCGGCCCCTCTGAGATCGGCAAGACGCATCTGGCCCTCGAATACGCCGCTGCTTTGCAGTGTCGCGCTGGCCAAGAGGGCCCTTGTGGCGTCTGCCGCGATTGCGTCGAGACCCTGGCCGGCGCCCATGCCGACCTGCTCATGGTCGAGCCGGATAACGGCCGGATCAAGATTGACCAGGTGCGACAGGTCCAGCATGAGCTGGCGCTCAGGCCCCACAACAGCCGTTGGCGCATCTGTCTCGTGACCGCATTCGAGACCACCACGACCGAGGCCGCCAACGCCCTGCTCAAGCTCCTGGAAGAGCCCCCCGCCCACGCCGTGCTCCTGCTGACGGCCCTGGATCCGGGCCTGTTGCTGCCCACCATCGTTTCGCGTTGTCGGGTGTTGCCTCTGCGGCCCGTGGCCGCGGGCGAGATCGCCCGGGCATTGGTCGAGCGTTACCAGGCCGACCCGGTGCGGGCGCGTGAGATCGCCCAGCTCTCCGCCGGGCGCGTTGGCTGGGCCATCCGCGCTTGCCAGGAGCCAACCCTGGTAGAGCAGCACGATGCCGATGTGCGGATGATGCTGGAGCTGGTGCCCCAGGGGCCGGCAGCCCGGCTGCAGGCGGCTGAAGAGCTGGCCAAGCGGCCAGATGTGCGCCTGGCGGTGTTCGAGTGGCAGATCGCGTGGCGGGATATCATGCTGCTGGCCGCCGGCTGCCAAGAGCAATTGATCGTCAACCAAAAACAGTTGCCGGCGCTACGCCAACTGGCCCACAAGATCGGGCTGGGGCAGGCGCGCATCGCCGCCTCACGGGCCCAAGAGGTGATCGGGCAGATCGCCCAGAACGTCAACCCGCGCCTGGCCCTGGAAACGATGCTGCTGAGCTGGCGACATAACTGATTCATACCCTGACTGGAGAGAGTATATCGTATGCCAACCATTTGTGGAGTACGTTTTCGCGGAACGGGCAAGGTCTATTTCTTTGACCCTCGCGACCTGGCCCTCGCCGTAGACGATTACGTGATTGTGAACACCTCGCGCGGCGACGAGCTGGCGCAGGTGGCCGCGGCCAACCGCCTGGCAGATGACTCGGAAGTCGTAGGTGAGCTCAAGCCGGTGCTCCGCCGGGCCACCAGCCTCGATCTGCTAGAGGCCGAGCGCTATCGCACCCAAGAGCCCGAAGCCATCGAACGTTGCCAGCAGCAGGTGGACCAGTCTCGCCTGGAGATGAAGGTGGTGGGGGCCGAGTATAGCTATGACGGCGCGCGCCTGACCTTTTTCTTTACCTCGGAAAAGAGAGTGGACTTTCGCAACCTGGTGCGCGAACTGGCCCGCACGTTCAAGGCGCGCATCGAATTGCGGCAGATCGGCGTGCGCGATGAGGCCAAGCTGGTCGGCGGGCTGGGCCCCTGTGGGCGCCCCCTCTGCTGCGCCACCTGGCTCACCCAGTTCACGCCCGTATCCATCCGCATGGCCAAGCAACAGAACTTGCCCCTCAGCCCGATGGAGATCTCGGGCCTGTGCGGGCGCTTGCTCTGTTGCCTTACCTATGAGGATGACTATTACCGTGAGATCAAGGGGCGCTTCCCCCGGGTGGGGCGCACGGTCGAGACCTCTTACGGCCCCGCCAAGGTGATCAAGGTGTGCGTCTTTACCGAAAAGGTGACCCTGCTGCTGGAGGATGGCGCCAAGATCGAGTTGACGGCGGACCAGCTTGCGGGCAACGAGCCGCTGCCGCCCCGCGCCGAGCGCTCCGTGCGCCGCGAGGCCCTGGATGCCACTCTGCGCGCGCAGGAATCCGCCGCGCCGCGCGAGCAGCGGCGCCAGGCAGCCCCGGATAGGCAGCCCAACCAACGCGAAGACAGATCGCCCGAGCCTCAACGCCGGAACTCGCGCCCTGAGCGAGACGGGCCACAGCGAAGACAGCCCCCTGCCGCCGCACAGTCTGCTGGCGAGCAAGGACCTTCCACCGGGGCAGGGCGCCAAGATAGCCCTCCAGGTGAAGGCGAGGCGCAGCGGCCACGGAAGAGGCGCCCTCGTGGCGCGCGGCGCAATAGCAGCCGAGGAGGCAACAGCGGCGGCGAGGGCGCCTGACGCAGCTACGGGCGCATCTGCGAGGCGTGCAACGCCTCAAGCTCGGTGATGCAGGCGCAGGGCAGGGCGGTCTCGCCCAGGGAGAGGGATTCGCCTTCGAGGCCGTGGAAATCGGTGCCGCCAGTGCAGACGAGGCCATGTTCGCGAGCCAGGTAGCAGAGCCGCCGCACCTGGCAGGCGTCATAGTTGCGATAGTACGCTTCCAGGCCCAACAGTCCCTCGGCCACCAGCTCCTCGAGCAGGAATGTGACGCACCACGGGTGGGCCAGCACAGGCAAGCCCCCGGCCTCGTGGATCATCTGGATCGCTTGGGCCGGGGTGGCCTTGAGGCGCGGCAGATAGGCGGCCTGGCCCGGGTTGAGGTAGCGGCCAAAGGCCTCCTCGATGGTCGCCACAAAGCCCCCCTCTACCAGCGCCTGGGCGATGTGCGGGCGGCCCACCACCCCATGCTCGACGGCCGCCGAGATTGTCTCCCATGCCAGGGGCATGCCCATCTCTGCCAGCCGCTCCAGGGTCTTGGCGGCGCGGCGCAGCCGGGCCTGGCCGTATCGGTCGAGCTGTTCGATCAGCGCCGGCGAGGTATGGTCAATATAGTACCCCAGGATGTGGGCCTGCACCCCGTCTTTTTCCGCGCTGATCTCCACCCCAGGAATCACCGTCAGCCCCAATTCGTCAGCGCGAGCCAGCGCCTCGCCCACGCCCGCCACGGTATCGTGGTCGGTAATGGACAGGAGCCGCAGGCCCAGCCGGTGGGCTTGCTCCACTACTTCGCGGGGCGCCAGGGCGCCATCCGAGGCGGTGGTGTGTACGTGCAGATCCACCTTGCCCGTCATCGCGGCTCGACGACAAGTTTGATGGCGGTCCGCTCCTGCTCGGCAATCAGCACATCCGCAAAGGATGGGATGCAGATCACATCCAGGCCATCCAGCGCCAGATAGGAGCGGGCAATGGCGACCGCCTTGACCGCCTGGTTCACAGCGCCCGCGCCAATGGCCTGCACCTCGGCGCGACCATGCTCGCGTACCACGCCTGCGATGGCGCCCGCCACAGCAGTAGACCGGGAGTGCGCTGATACTTTGAGGACTTGCATGGTGCTGACTCCTTTGGCTGTGACACGCAGCCAGATCGGCCGCTCGGCACGATAGCGCACGCCCTCATGGCGTGCGCCGGCACGGCAAGCTGTCCCCACATCCAGGAACGCAGCGAAAGAGGTGCGCCATGCGCGACATCCCCCCGGGCTGGCCCCTACCGCACGTTCTCGGAGCTATTGCGCGTATTCCGTGGCCCGCGTCTCGCGGATCACGGTAACTTTGATGCGTCCAGGATATTGTAGGCTCTCTTCTACTTTTTTGGCGACATCGCGAGAGAGGCGGATGGCGCCCAGGTCGTCAATCTCTTCCGGCCTGACCATGATGCGAATCTCGCGGCCGGCCTGGATGGCAAAGGACGACTCTACGCCCTCGAACGAGTTGGCCACCTGCTCCAGCGCCTTGATGCGCTTGATATAGTTCTCCAATGACTCGCGGCGCGCGCCTGGGCGGCTGGCCGAGATGGCGTCGGCCACCTGGATCAGCATCGCCTCGATGGAGCACTGCTCCATGTCGCAGTGGTGTGCGCCGATGGCGTTCACGATCTCTTCCGGCATGCCATAGCGCTTGGCGATCTCGGCGCCGATCAGGGCATGGGGGCCATCCACCTCGTGGTCTACGGCCTTGCCCAGATCGTGCAATAGGCCCGCCAGCTTGACTTTTTCCACATCGGCGCCCAGTTCCGCGGCGATCAGCGCAGCAAGCTGGGCGGTCTCGATCGAGTGCCGCAGCACGTTCTGGCCATAGCTGGTGCGATAGTGCAGCCGTCCCAGCAGCCGGATGATCTCTGGCGGCAGGCCATGGATGCCCATGTCCAAAGCCGCTTCCTCGCCCTTTTCGCGGATGGTCTGATCCACCTCGGACTGGGCCTTTTCGACGATGCTCTCGATGCGCCCCGGGTGAATGCGCCCGTCCAGGATCAGCCGCTCGAGGGCCATGCGCGCCACCTCGCGGCGCACCGGGTCAAAGCTAGAGAGGATGACCGTATCAGGCGTGTCATCAATCACCAGGTCCACGCCGGTGATGCTCTCCAATGCGCGGATGTTGCGGCCCCCGCGCCCAATGATGCGGCCCTTCATCTCGTCGTTCGGCAGCTCCACGGTCGAGACGGTGGTCTCGGCCACCTGATCGGTGGCCAGGCGCTGGATGGCGATGGTCACGATCTCGCGGGCGCGTGACTCGGCCTCTTCGTGGGCCTGGCCCTCGATCTCGCGGATGATGCGCGCCGCATCAATGCGGGCTTCTTGCTCGACTTCTTGCAGCAGCAGTTCTTTGGCCTCTTCTTGGGTCAACCCGGAGATGCGCTCCAGCTCGGCCAGGTGTTCCTGCCATGCCTGGTCTAGCTCGGATTGGCGGGCATCCAGCTTTTGCTCGCGCTCCTTGAGCCGGGTCTCTCGCGCCTCGAGGTTGTCCATGCGCTTGTCGAGGTTGTCGCGGCGCTCCTGGATGCGCGTCTCCTGGCGGTTCACGTCTCTCATGCGACGCGCCACCTCGGTGTCAGCCTCCTGCAACGCCTTGAGCGCCTTGTCGCGCGCCTCGATCTCGATCTCCATAGCCGTGGTGCGCGCCTGAGCCAGCTTTTCTCTGGTCTCCTCTTGCAGTTTGGCGATGTTCTCTCCGATGGCGCGGTTCTTGAGGCGGTACCCGATGAAAAAGCCACCGGCGACCCCCAACAAAACCAGCGCCAGCCAAACAATCCACCATACCCCTGTAAACATGTGTCAATTCCTTTCGATTATCTATCTGATCGGGCCGCGCCCGTTGGCAGCATGCTATCAGCCTGGCTGCCATGCCGCCGTCCGTGCAGCGCGCACCCGTCTCGTCGCACCGGTCTCATTCGTCTATATCGGCCTGTAGCTGGGCCCAGCAGTGCTCGGCCACCTGGCGTGAGATGCCATAACCAAAGCCGCGCCGCTGCAGGTAGCCCAGCATGCGCCGGAAAAAGGTCTCGCGGTCGAGCCGGGCATAGCGCCGGGTGGCCTGTTCGCCCGCCCGCATGGCGCTCGCCTCCTCATCGAGATCGCTCACGGCATCCTCGATGACCTCCGAGGCAACGCCCTTTTGGCGCAGCTCGCCGCGCAGCGCCCAGGCCCCGCGAGGCCGAAACGCCTCGCGGTTCTCGACCCAGAACTCGGCAAAGGCGGCGTCATCCAACAGGCGCGCCCGTTTGAGGCGCTGGAGCACCTGTGCGATTACATCGGGCTCTACCGATTTGCGCTCCAGATAGCGCTGCACCTCTTGCTCGCTGCGTGGCCGATAGGTCAGGTAGCGCAGCGTGCGCTCATAGGCGCGCTCGGCCACATCCTGGGCCTGGAGCGTCGCGATCTCTTGCGGAGTCAGCATCTGCCCCAGCGCAAGCTGGATCGCCAACACCTTCTGGAGGCTAAAGGCGTATTCGCCGTCCAGATAGATGTTGGCCCGGTCTCTGCGGCGCTGTTGCGCCTTGATTGCCGTAACCTGGGGCACTAATTTCCCCCCAGACAAACAAAACGGGACTGCAGCCATAGCCGCAGCCCCGAAAACCTGAAAGCCCTGTAACCACTCTGCCCTGGGGGGCAGAATGGCTGGTAGCCTGAACTATACCATGTCAACAGGACACGGTACACTCAAGCAGCCCTGTATCCTCCAGGTGGGCGTGAACACAAGGAAAAGCGACTCCAGTCCGGCTTGACCGGCCATGCGCCGCGTGCTGCCAATCGTCGCACAACGCGCCCGTGGCCTGATCGTTCCTCCGGCCAAGGAAGCGCCCCGGACAGGCGCATCCAAGATCACTCTTCGACTTGTTCCATCTCCTCGGCTACGACCTCTGAGTCGAGCATGCTGTGCGCCACAAGCTTCAAGTTACTGCGCACATGCTGCTCGATCTCGGCAGCGATCTCGGGATGTTCCCGCAAATACTCTTTGGCGTTCTCGCGACCTTGCGCCAGACGCGTGTCGCCGTAGGAATAGTACGAGCCCTTGCGTTCGATGGCGCCCATTTCGACGGCCACGTCCAGCAGGCTGCCCTCTTTGGAAATGCCATGATCGAACATGATATCGAACTCGGCAACCTTGAAAGGCGGCGCCACTTTGTTCTTTTTGATGCGGGCTCGCACCCGGTTGCCCGTGACCTCGCCCTTTTCCTTGATGGCCTCGGCGCGGCGCACGTCAATCCGCACGGCGGCATAGAACTTGAGCGCGTTGCCGCCGCTGGTGGTTTCGGGGTTGCCAAAGAGCACCCCGATCTTCATACGCAACTGGTTGGTGAAAATGACGGCCGTGTTGCTGCGTTTGATGGCGCCCGTCAGCTTGCGTAGCGCCTGAGACATGAGGCGCGCCTGCAAGCCCATGTGGGCATCGCCCATCTCGCCCTCGATCTCGGCCTGGGGCACCAGGGCGGCCACCGAGTCGATCACGATGCAATCTACCGCGCCGCTGCGCACCAGGGCCTCGGTGATTTCGAGGGCCTGCTCGCCGGTGTCGGGCTGAGAAAGGTACAACTCGTCGATGTTGACGCCGCATCGCTCCGCATAGGCGGGGTCCAACGCATGCTCGACATCCACAAAGGCGGCTGTGCCGCCTAGCTTTTGACACTCGGCTATGATATGCTGACACAGGGTGGTCTTGCCCGAGGATTCGGGCCCATAGATCTCGGTGATGCGCCCCCGGGGGATGCCCCCCACGCCCAGGGCCACGTCCAAAGCCAGGCACCCGGTGGGGATCACATCCACATCGAGATTGGCGCCATCGCCCAATTTCATGATCGCGCCATCGCCATAGCGTTTACGGATCTGGGCCAGCGTGGTATCCAGCGCCTTTTGTCTGCCGTCAACTGTCATGGTAATCCCTCGCAGTTGGCTCTATCCACGGCTACAGTGTACATTATCTAGTTATGAAACGCAAGTATTCACAATCCCTTTATTGCGAGCGCGACAAGGAGGGTTCTATGGCCAGCAAGCTGCCCCGCATTCCCCTGGCGCATCTGCCGACGCCTCTGATGCCCCTGGAGCGCCTGAGCCGGGCCCTGGGCGGCCCCCAGTTGTGGATCAAGCGCGATGATCTCACCGGCCTGGCCCTGGGCGGCAACAAGACGCGCAAGCTCGAATACCTGATGGGCGATGCCGTGCAGCACGAGGCGGATACGGTCATTACGGCGGGGGCCGCCCAATCGAACCATGCTCGCCAGACGGCGGCTGCGGCGGCGCGTTGCGGCCTGCGCTGCATCCTGGCGCTCGGCCCCCTGGCCCCAGAAGCGACCACCGGCAACCTGCTGCTGGATCACCTGTTGGGGGCACAGGTGCGCTGGACCGGCGACCGCGACCGCGCCGAGATCATGCAAGAGATCGCCGAGGAGGAGCGCGCGGCGGGGCGCACCCCCTACTTGATCCCCTATGGCGGCTCAAATGCCATTGGCGCCGCCGCCTATTTTGAGGCCATGCACGAGGCGGTGCGCCAGGCCCAAGTCGAGTTCCATACCCTGGCGCTGGCCTCCAGCTCGGGCGGCACTCAGGGCGGTCTGGTGGCCGGCGCCGCCGCCATGCACTATGCCGGGCGCATCATGGGCATCAGTGTGGACGAGCCCGCCGACGTGCTGGCGCCCCGGGTGCTGCGCCTGGCCCGGCTCGTGATCGAGCACCTGGGCGTGCGCGTAGATGTGCCTGAGGATGGCGTCATGGTGGTAGACGACTATATCGGCGGCGGCTATGGGGTGATGGGCGAGCCGGAGCGAGAGGCTATCGGGCTGCTGGCGCGCTATGAAGGGGTGCTGTTGGATCCGGTCTACACGTCCAAGGCGATGGCGGGCCTGATCGCCCTGATCCGCGAGAGGGCCTGGCGGCGCGACGAGGCGGTACTCTTTTGGCACACAGGCGGCACGCCTGCGCTATTCGCCTATCAGGAGGCCCTCTTGCGCCGGTGATCGCCCTGGGCCGCCCGGTACGTCTGCAAGATCAGCTCGCCGGAAGAGGACCAGGCATAGCGCTGTTGCGCCCGCAGGCGCAGCCGGCCGGCCAGCTCTTGCCGCAGCGGCGCATCCTCCATCAAGGCGTGCAGCGCGTCGGCCAGGGCGTGGCTATCGCCCGCGGCGGCGTATACCCCATCTTCGCCCAGGTACTCGCGGCTCACCGGCGTATCGAACGCCACCGTGGGCAGGCCCAGGGCCATATAGTTGAGCAGCTTGCCGGCCCCCTCGGTGGCAGATAGCTTGGGCGAGACGGCCACATCCCCCAGGGCGAGCAGGGCGGGCGCCTGCTCATAGGGCACCTTGCCGGGGAAGGAGCAGCGCGCGCCGATGCCCAGTGACTCGGCTTCCAGACGGTAACGTTCCATGTTGGGGAACCCGGCGATCAAAAAGTGCAGGTCGTCGCGGCGGCGACACAGCTCTGCCGCTGCCCGGAGCAGGTGGCTCGTGCCCTGGTATTCGGCCAGCAGCCCCAGATAGGCCACGACCAGCCGCTCTGGCGGGATGCCCAATGCGGCGCGTCGGGCGCGCCAGGCGTCGTCCCGAGGGGCGGGCGCAAATACGGCGGTGTTGACACAATCGGGCACGTGGGTGACCCGCTCTGCCGCGCAGCCAAAGCGCTCCTGCAAGAGGCGGGCGGTCTGCTGGGTGCTGGTCAGGATGTGGGGCGCAGCGCGGTTGATGAACCGCTCCAGCCGGTAAAAGGCGCGATGGGCCAGGCTCCCCTGGCGCACAAAGCCGTGATCCAGCATCTCGGCGGTGAGGCTGCCCTGTAGATCGCACACCAGGGGACAGCCGCAAAGCCTGGAGAGGGCCAGCCCGATCAGCGCCCCCTCGTGCAGGTGGGCGTGGATGATATCGGGCCGCCAGCCCAGCATCGCCTGGATGGATCGCACGGCCAACAGCGCATCAAAGGCGATCTTGTGCCGTGAGGAGCCCACCTCATAGTCGGTGCGCCAGGGGATGGGCAGCGTGCGAAAGATGGTCAGGCCGTCCAGGTTGCGCCCGTTCTGGTAGGTGACGATGGCGGGCTCGTGGCCTTGGCTTTGGAGGTAGCGCGCTTCCTCCAGGATGCGCACATGGCAACCATAATCGGCAAAGAACGAGGTGGGCGCGATCATCAGCACCCGATAGGGGCGCCCCGTTGCGCCCGAGGACGCTTCGAGATCAGACATGCCCACCCCGCAAGATGCGCCAGCGCAGCTTGGCCAGCTCGCGAAAGGCGCGCAATATCACCCGGGGGTTGGCGCCGGTCTGGCTGCCCGCCACGCGTGGGTGATGGCTCACCGGCTCCTCGACAATGCGCAAGCCGGCGCGCTTGGCCCGCACCAGGAACTCGGCGCTAAAGGTCGCGCCCCGCGAATCCACCTGGATCGTCTCGATCACCTGGCGACGAAAGAGCTTGTAGGCGCAATCCACGTCGCGGGCCGTATAGCCGAACATCAGGTTCACCAGCCAGCTCCATCCCTGGCCGAACAGCCGCCGAAACCAGGGGTCGCTGCGGGCATAACGATAGCCGATCACCAGGTCGGCCTCGGCCAGCCGGGCCATAAAGCGGGGCAGCTCCTCCAGGCTGAACTGGCGGTCAGAATCGGTGAAAAAGATACATTCCTTTGTGGCAGCCCAAACGCCGTCGTACACGGCGGCCCCATAGCCCTGGTTGACGGGATGGCGGATCAGGCGCACGCGCGGGTCCTCTTGGGCGATGGCGGCCACCACCGAGGCGGTGTCGTCGGCGCTGCCATCGTCCACCACAATGATCTCCAGGTCCTCGACCAGAGGGCCGACTTGGTCGCGCACCAGATGGACCATGGGGCCGATATTGTCCTGCTCGTTATAGGCGGGCAGGCTCACGGTCAGGCTGGCCACAGGGTGATCTGACAACGGTTGTTGGCTCATGCAGTCTCCCTCATGGTGCGGCGGCGCCACAGGGCCGTCAGCAACGATCGTCGGCGGCCCGCAAGGCATCCAGGGCGTCTCGCAGCGTATCTTTTACCCCCGCGTCCGGCGGGGCCTCGTGCCAGCGCACCAGCGCCACGGCGCGCGGGTCGCACCCGGCCTGGGCGCACAGCTCTGCGCCGCGCCGGGCGTGCCGCAGGTGTACATGGAACGGGTAGCGCCAGCTTGCCGGATCGGTGCTGGCCCAGCGGGGCAAGCGCGCTCCGAGCAAGACAATAGCGGCGCGATGGGGCAGCGTCAAGCGGCCTTCACTCTTGCCCACATCGTGCAGCAGGGCGGCCTGGGCCAGCCAGGGCGCTACCGGGCCGCGCGCCTCCAAACGCGCCAACACGCATAGGGCATGGGCGCGATCTCCGGGCGCCATGCGGGCGAACAAGGCCCATGCCTGGGGCGAGAGCCGTTGGCGGGCAGGCGACTCGTCCAGCGCGCCGGGCCGCAACGCCACGGCCAGCCGCGTCAAGCCCTGGCGCGCCCGATAGAGCCAGCGAGATGGCCGCATGGCGCCGCCAGGATCAGAGAGGGGCCGGGGCGAGCGCGATCACGCCTAGCCCCCCAGGATGACGCGATAGAGCGCCAACGCGGGCTGGCCCACCAGGCGCCCCAGCAGGTTCAAGCCCATGAACTGGGAAAACAGGATCAGGCCAAACAGCAGCAGCATCCCGAACCGGTTCCAGCTTTCCAGGGTGTTGGCCGCCTGGTGGCCCCAGCGGGTGCGCGGCAGGGCCAGCAGCCCGATCAGGACGCTATAACCATCCAGCGGCGGGATGGGCAGCAGGTTGAATACGGCGATCACCAGGTTCAGCATGACCACCGTGACAAGCAGATCGGCCAACCAGGGCAGAGCATAGACAACGTTGCCTGAAAGGCGCACCGCCAGCCCCAGGGCGGCGGCCAGCAGGATGTTGGACAGTGGGCCCGCTAGAGAGACGAGGCCATTGCCCACGCGCGGGCCGTAACGCAAGCGATAGGGCGCCACGGGCACCGGCTTGCCCCAGCCCAGGCCAAAACCCGTGAGCGCCGTAATGACCATCATCACCGTGCCCAGGGGATCCAGGTGTACCAGGGGGTTGAGCGAGATGCGCCCCCGTGCGGCGGCCGTGTCGTCGCCCAGCCGGAGCGCCGCCCAGGCATGGCTGCACTCGTGCACCGTGACGGCGACCAGGAGCGAAACGATAATGTACGCAATCCCCAGGGCCGAACGCGCTTGCAAGAGCACAAAAGCCACCAGGATGGCCGCCACCACCAGCCAGAACACGCGATCCTGGGCGAAACGCTGCATCAACGGGTGTTGGGATAGATTCATCGTGCGGGGATTATAGCACAGATTCAGACGGGCACGAACCGGCAGGCGCGCGGGGCTTGCATCGTGTCGCCCGCCGCTCTCCCTCGAAGACGAGTCTTGTGCAGTGCTTCGCTTTGTTGGCGGGCGAGACGCCCGCTCCCCATTGCCAGCCCCGCCGGCGGGCGCTATACTCTTGCTGTGGTTCGTTCTCATGCGCGCGGGGCACACCCCGCAGCGCAGCGGGTGCTAACGCTATGAAACACACCTTGAGCGCGCTATTCCAGGCCGTCATGGGCGTGGTCGCGGCCTTGCTGGGGAGCTTTTACTCGGCCAAGTACGCCCTGCTCGCCAGGCGGCTCGGGTTGCCCCATGTCAGCTCGGATGGGCGGCGGGGTTTCATCGTCATCCAGATTGACGGGCTGGCCTACGACTACCTGCTGACCGCGCTGGAGCGGGGCTATGCGCCCGCGCTGCAGCGCATGTTGCGGCGCGGCGAGCTGCGGCTGCACCCCTGGAAGCCGGGCATCCCCGGCACCACGCCGGCGGTGCAGGCGGGTATCCTCTTTGGCAACAACGACGAACTGCCCGCCTATCGCTGGTATGACAAGGCGGCGGGCGCCACCCTGGTCTCCTCGACCCCCAGCGTAGCCCAGGCGTTGCAGGAGCGTTTCTCGCAGCAGGGCCGTGGCATCCTGCAGGGCGGCTCTAGCTATATGAACATGTTCGATGGCGACGCCTCGCTCTCGGTGTTCACCGTGGGCTCTATCGGGCGGCATCGCTTTTTCGAGAGCATCCGCGGGCTGGGCTTTTTCCTGCTGTTCCTGCTCAATCCGTTGCGCAGCCTGCGCGTGATCGTGCTGGCACTCTGGGAGTATCTGGTGGACCTGGCGCAGCGGGCCCAGGCCGCCATCCGCCGCGAGACCCCGCGCCCCCTGGGCCGCATGTTTCCCTTTTTGCGGGTGATGAGCAACGTCGTGCTGCGCGAGATCCAGACCTTTTCCGCTCTGCTGGATATCTATCGCGGGGTGCCCGCCCTCTACACAACCTACCTGGGCTATGACGAGCTGGCGCACCACTATGGCCCCCTGTCCAAGCCGGCGCTGCGCGCGCTGCGCGCCATTGACGCCCGCATCCAGCGCATTGACAACTTTCGGCGGCTGGGCCTCAGCCGTCCCTATGATCTGTTCATCCTGTCGGATCACGGCATGACCGAGGGGACGCCCTTTGCCCGCGAGTTTGGCCAGACGGTGGGCGAGCTCTTGCAAGAGCTGGTGGGCCGCAGCGTGGCGCTAAGCGAGACCTATGGCGTCAGCCGGCAGGATCTGATGCGCGCCCTCTACCTGCAAGAAGAGTTGCAGGCTATCGAGGAAAACGTCGCCCCGCCGCTCTCGCGCATTCCCCAATGGATGCGCAGCTTTGTGGCGCGCAGGCTGCCCTTTGACCCCCATGCCTGGGGCGAGACCGGCGAGCATACAGAGCTGGTGGTGCGAAGCTCAGGGTCGCTCTGCCACGTATACCTGAACGCGCGTCCGGAGCAGCTCGATCTGCGAGATGTCATCTCCTTGTACCCTTCGCTGATCTCTTCACTGGTGGCGCACCCGGGGATCTGGCTGGTGATCGGGCGAGATGGGGATAGCGTCATTATCTTTGGGCGTGAGGGCGTGCTCTCGTTGGACGAGGGCTATCACGTGGAGGGCCAGGACCCCCTGGCCGATGTTCCCTATGCCCATTGGGCCGCCCGGCAGATCGCCCGCATGGCCCGCTTCCGTTCCTCGGGCGATCTGATCTTGATGGGCAGCTATGATCCCGATGCCCGCCATGTCTGCTGCTTTGAGGAGCAGTGGGCCTGCCACGGCGGGCTGGGCGGCCCGCAGGATATGGCGCTGCTCATGGTCGAGCCCGATGTCCCCTGGGATGCGACGGCGGTGCAGCACTCGACGGATATTTATACCCTGTTTACCCAAAGGTACGGGCTGGCCTGATATAGTAATGTAAACCGTCACAGCTCTCGTATCCCCTGCCCAGGAGCCACCCGTTGCTCACACCTGTGCCGACACACCCCTGGGATCTGGCGCCCAAGGATGCCCGCGCTCTGCAAGTCGAGCTGGCGGCGCAGGTGCGTATCGCGCCGCCTATCGCGCCGATCACGATGGTCGCCGGTGTAGATGTCTCGCTGCGCCGGGGGATCGCCCGCGCCGCCGTGGTGGTCTTGGCGCTGCCTGCCCTGGTCGAGCTGGAGCGGGTGTGCGTGGATGCGCCCATCACCTACCCGTATGTGCCAGGGCTGCTCAGCTTTCGCGAGGCGCCGGTGATCCTGCAAGCCTTGGAGCGGCTGGCCCACACGCCCGAGGTCTTGATGCTGGACGCCCAGGGCTATGCTCACCCGCGCCGCCTGGGGTTGGCCTCCCATATCGGCGTCCTGCTGGATCACCCCACCGTGGGCTGCGCCAAATCGCGCCTGTGCGGAACGTATGAGGAGCCGGGCCGAGAGCGGGGCGCAACCAGCTATCTGTACGACCAAGACGAGGTGATCGGGGCGGTGCTGCGCACCCGCACGGGCGTGCGGCCTGTGTATGTCTCGTTGGGGCATCGGATGACGCTGGAGGCCGCCCTGGACTTGGTGTTGGCCTGCGGCAAGGGCTATCGCCTGCCAGAGCCCACCCGCCAGGCGCACAGGGCTGCCGCGCAATCGGGAGAATCGCGATGAGCATGCCGTGCGCTGTGCGCCGCTTGCTATTCACGCTGCTCTTGCTCGCCCTGGTGAGCGCGATCTTGCCGGAGCCCAACCGCGCCCAGGCCGGCGGGTTCGTCGGGCGGGTGACCCATATCGTCACCGGCGAGCCCATCGCGGGCGCCCTGCTGAGCGCCAAAGAGCAGACCGCCTTGAGCGACGAGCAGGGCTGGTATATCCTGCTCCTGCCCCCTGGCCGCCACGACGTGCGCGCCCAGGCCCCCGGCTATATCGGCATGAGCCACACCCTCCAGCCTGTGGCCACGGGGCTGACGGTGCTGGATTTTGCCGTGATCCCCCGCGAGCCCGATGCCGAGATGAGCCGCTTGATCGAGGAACGGCTGGAGCAGCATGGGCAGGCACTCTCCCCCGATCTTGAGGCGCACATCCTGCACGATGGCCAGGTGCTCCCCTCGGGCATGACCAGCGTGCCCCGCACGGTGCGGCTGCTGGTGCGAGAGAACCCGGCGATCATTGACAGCCCGCCGGTGGAGGTGATCGTCCTGGATTTTGAGGAGTATCTCAAGGGCGTGGTGCCCATCGAGATGTCGCCTGCCTGGCACCCGGAGGCCCTCAAGGCCCAGGCGGTGGCGGCGCGCAGCTATGCCACCGCCAGCATGGGCAAGCACTGGGCGGAGAGCGCCGACGTGTGTAGCTCGGTGCACTGCCAGGCCTGGCGCCCCACCCACTATGACACCACTGACACGGCCGTGGAGGCGACCCGGGGCGTGGCCGCCACCTACCAGGGCTCGATCATCTGGGCCTTTTTCCACGGCCACTGCGATGGCCACACCCGCAACAGCGAGGACGTCTGGGGAGGGGTTCTCCCCTATGCCCGCAGCGTGCCGTGCAGTTGCGGCTATACCACGCTGTATGGCCACGGAGTGGGCATGTGCCAGCGCGGGGCGCGGGCTATGGCCAACGCCGGCGCCACCTATGACCAGATCCTCAAACACTATTACACCGGCATCGAGCTGCTGGTACCCCAACGGGGGACGCTCTCCGATGCGCGGGTGGAGCCCGCCGGCGGCGATCAGGGCACCTGGTTCGTTTACCGGGTGCGCTACTATGATAGCACAGGGGCGCCCCCGCCCATCGCCGACGTGATCATCAACGGGCGCGCCGAGACGCTGCGGCGCGAGAGCGGCGATGCCTCCGTGGGCTGGACCTATGCCTACACGGGCACCCTGCCCGCCGGAGAGCACAGCTATCGTTTCCTATTCGACGATGGGCGCGGGCATGTCGTCGCCGCCCCGGCCTCGGGCGCTTACGGCGGCCCCACGGTGGCCTCCTCCGGCGCGCCGCCTGAAGAGACGCTGCGCCGCAACCTCACCTTTGCCACGGCCCAGGATTGGGCCACAGGCGCGCTGGATGGCCTTACCGTCGTTGCAGAGGCGACCGATGCCTTGGCCCTGGCCCCTGGGCGCACGCAGGGGAGCTACACCTCGGCGATCTTGACGCCGGGGGCGCCCTTTGTGGCCTATGGGCTGCTCTGGCAGGCCGAGACGCCCGGCGCGACGACGGTGCGCATCGAGGCGCGCGCCAGCCTGGATGGGGTCGTTTGGGATGCCTGGCGCACCCTGGAAGGCGAGGCGTATCTGCCCGGCGCCGACGCCTTGCAGAGCGCGCCGCTGGTCTTTGGCGAGGCCCGCTATCTCCAGTTCCGGGCGCATCTCAGCGCCCCGAGCGCTGCCGAACGCCCCCTGCTGCGCCATCTGCGCATCGTCTGTCTCGATACCCGCCAGGGGCCCTCTAGCGCCCAGTGGGAGCCGCCCGCGCAGGGGGAGGGCGGCGGGCTTGTGGTCATCTCGCGGGCCCAGTGGGGGGCCAACGAGAGCTGGATGACTTGGCCGCCGGAATACCGCACCGTGCGCGCCATTGTCCTGCACCACACGGCCACCGGCGATGGCGGCCTGGACCCTGCCGCGGTGGTGCGCGCCATCTATTACTATCACGCCATCGAGCGCGGCTGGGGCGATATCGGCTACAACTATCTCGTGGATGCCCACGGGCGCATCTATGAGGGGCGCGCGGGCGGGCCGGGGGTGGTGGGCGCCCACGCCGGGATCTATAACTGGGGCAGCGTGGGCATTGGCATGATCGGCGATTTCCAGCAGAACCCCGCGCCCCAGGCCCTCTATAGCGCCGTGACCGATCTCACGGCGCAGCAGTGTACGCTGCATGGCATTGACCCGCTGGGCCAAACCCTGCTGATTGACGCCCTTGTGCCCACGATCCTGGGCCACCGGGATGTGGCGGCCACCCTCTGCCCGGGGCAGCACTTTTACGCGCTGATGGGCGCCGTGCGCGCCGACACCCTGGCCAAGATGACGACCCCGCCGCCCACTGTGGCGCTGGCCTGGCCCGCCGGGGGGCAGCACGTACGCGGCGTCATCGCCCCGGAGGTTGTCAGCGCGGGGATCGTGACGCGCCTGGCCTACTATGTGGATGGCGCGCTGCGGGCCGAGGGCGGGGCAGGGTTGGCCTGGAAGTGGAACACGACCCTGGAGAGCGAAGGGCAACATACGTTCCGGGTGGTGGCCGAGAACGCCGGCGGCAGCGCTGAGGATAGCGTCACGGTGCTGGTGGACAATACGCCGCCCCAGGGCCTGGTCAGCGCGCCCGTCTGGACCAATGCCCTGAGCGTGCCCATCGCCATCACGGCCACGGATGCCCTCTCGATGGCCTTGAGCAGCGGCTGGAGCTGGGAGGGAGAGCACCTTCCCCATTGGAGCGCGGCCTCGGACCGGTTCCAGGTGGTGAGCGACTCGGCCGCCTCAGGAGGGCGGGCTCTGCGCTTCCTGGCAGGTAGAGAGGATGAGTGGGGGGTCGCCTATGGTCCCTACACCTGTGACCTGCCCCCCGGCCAGGGCTATCAGGTGGCCTTTTCCTTCAGAACCGATCCCTATGGCGCCGCCATCGGCCTGGCGACGGCGGATCTGGTCGCCGACCAGGGGAGCATACGCTATGCCGAGCGCCCCATTGCGGGCGACGATTTTGCCTCGGGCGGCTACCAAGAGTTCATACTGGAGTTGGACTATACGCAGGAGGCGCCCTCTTGCAGCGTCGCGGGGCAGAACGCCGGCCTCGAGTTTCGCACCTGGTTCAGCGGCGCGGGCAGCCTGTGGCTGGATCGGGTGCGCGTCTGGACCGCGCCCCAACCCCTGGCCGGTACCCTCTGGTGGGACGCGCCTGCCGCCGAGGGGTTGGCCCAGGTGACGGTGCGCCTGCTGGATGGGGCGGGCAACCCCGCCGACCACGAGCTTGACATTGGCATTGACCGCACGCCGCCCGTTTGGGCGCAAGCGGATGGCAGCGGCTATTGGGTGCGCGACCGGCTGGCGGGCCTGGATGTGGGGCAGGCCGCCTGGGCCCACTCTCTCGATGACGGCGCGACCTGGGGCGCTTGGCAGCCATTGGTTGTGGATGGGGTGATTGGCGTCCACAGCGCGGCGCTGTTCTATGCCGACGCGCCCGCCCAAGGGCTCGTACGCTATCGGGCCGTGGACCTGGCGGGCAACGAGAGCGTCAGCCCGGCGCTGCTGGCTGGCGTCCCGCCCACGACCCGGGGCCCGGATCGGCTCACGTTCCTGCCAGTGGCATTGCGCTGAGCCCTTTTGGCCTCAGTCCGCCGCCAGAAAGGCGCGCACCAGGGCCATCGCCGCCGGGGCCGGATCGCCCTCGGCGGCATCTAGCCAGTGGATCGCGGGGTCATCGAGGCGGAACCAGTTGTACTGCTGGCGCACAAAGCGGCGCGTGTGCCGCTTGATCAGCGCTGTGGCCTCTTGCAGGCCGATCTCTCCCGCAAGATGCTGGGCGATCTGGCGATAGCCCAGGCCCGACATGGCTGGCAAGTCGAGGCTATAGCCCTGGGCCAGCAGGCCCCGCACCTCTTCCACCAGCCCATCGGCCAGCATGGCGTCCACCCGCGCATCTATGCGGGCGTACAGGGCGGGGCGCGGCAGGGTGAGGCCGATGCGCAGGATGCGATAATCGGGGGGCTGCTTGCGCTGAAGCTGCGAGATGGGCGCGCCCGTCTCGTGATAGACCTCTAGCGCGCGCACCACGCGGCGCACGTTGCGGGCGTCAATGCCCTGGGCCGCCTGTGGATCCACGGCGGCCAGCGCGCGGTGCAGGCTCTCGTGGCCCTCGCGCTCGGCCAACGCATACAGGCTTGTGCGCAGCGCCTCGTTGGGCGGGACCTCCGGCACCGTCCAGCCCTCCAGCACGGCGCGCACGTACAGCCCCGTGCCGCCCACCAGCAGCGGCAGCCCGCCCCGCGCCCAGATGGCGCGGATCGCGGCGTCGGCCAGGGCCTTGTATTGGGCGAGGGTAAGCTGCTCGTCGGGCTCGGCCACATCCAACAGGTGATGGGGCGCCAGGGCTTGCTCGTGGGCCGTCGCCTTGGCCGTGCCGATATCCATGCGGCGATAGATCTGCCGCGAATCCGCCGAGACGACCTCGCCATCGAAAGCGCGGGCCAGGCGCAATGAGAGGGCCGTCTTGCCGACGGCGGTGGGCCCGACGAGAACGACCACGCGGGGCGGTCCGGCCATGCTCATATGCCCACACCGCGGACCAGGTTGAAGCGGGCGGCATCCTGCCGCGCATCCCACTCGATGGCGGCCAGATCAATGCGCCAGTTCACGGCATCCAGGGCGTGCTCGCCCAGGTAAAGTTGGGCCAGCTCCACCAGGCGCGCCAGCTTGGCGGGGGTGAGGCCATCCTCGGGGTACTCTGTCTGGTGGCCGCGGCGCGTCTTGACCTCGACAAAGGCCCAGCAGTCGCCCTCGCGGGCTACGATGTCAATTTCGCCCCGGGGGCAGCGCCAGTTGCGCTCGACGATCTCGTATCCCTGGCGCGCCAAGAGCGTGCAGGCCAGCTCCTCGCCCCGCTGTCCCAGACTTTGCCGCCGGCTCACCCGTCGGTCTCCCCATCCGAGCCCGCCAGTTGCTTGTGCAGGGTGCGCCGCACCGTGGCATAGCCCATGCGCTCATAGAGCCGCTGGGCCGTGGCGTTGAACTCCCAGACGCCCAATTCGATCTGTCCGATGCCACGCTCCAGGGCCCATGCCTCGGCTTGGCGCAGCAGCGCGGCGCCGATGCCATGGCGTTGCACCTCGGGCAGCACGATCAGCGCTTCGATAACAGCATAGCGGCGGGGTGTGAGAAAGGGGAGCTCGGGTGCCGTGCGCTCGAACAGGTGCACCAACCCTACGGCCTCTCCCGCCGGATCATCGGCGAGAAAGATCGCTGCCTGGTCGCCGGTCAAACTCTGCAAGAGATACTCTTCGCTGCGCGCCGGGCCCTCGTGCTCGCGAAAGAACCAGGGCGCGACGGCCCGGTGATAGGCGTCGCCATAGGCATAGATGCGCTGGATGGCGGGGATATCTGTGGCGCTGGCCTGGCGAATGGTGTGGGTTTGCATGGCAACCTCACGGGATGGCGCGCGGGCTCTCCACGAGGGAGCGATGTGTCTAGCGCCCCGGCCAGGACTCGAACCCGGGACCGACTGCTTAGAAGGCAGTTGCTCTATCCACCTGAGCTACCGGGGCGAAAGGGCGCATGGGCGGCGCATCGCGTTGCCGACCCTGACCCTATTGTCCTCCGGGCGGGCCTTTTTGCCAAATCGGAGCGGTTGCCCTAGAGATAACGCTCGACCAGTTCCTCCAGCAGCCGGTGATACGCCTCGTGGCCGCCAGGGCCCGTCACCTCTTTTTCCAGGGCATCATAGGCCGCCACCAGGGCAGCATCCTGGGCCTGGAGCCGCGCCTCGGCCATAGGGTAAAGGATCTGATCCTCCTTTTGGATGTGCTGCCGCAGCAGCGCAACATAGGCGTGCGCCGCGCCCGCAAATGCGCCGCCGTCCCCTGCTTGCAGCGCCTCGCGCATGGCGGCGATATGGCCGCGGCCCTGCACATGCTCGGCCAGCATCACGCCCACGGGGCCGCCCTCTTGCGACAGGCCGGCCGCCACCAGCGCCGGAAAGAGCTGGCCCTCTTCCTTGGCGTGGTGGCACTTGTCGGCAAAGCCGGAGAGGAAACCCAGCGCTCGCTCAGGGTCGCCCGGCTCCACGGCCTGCCCTGCGGCCATTCGCCGCCCCAACTCCTCTACCACATCCAGCATCCGCTCGATCCCGCGATGCTCCTCCATTAGCAATTCGGTTGCGCGCATGGTTGCCTCCTTTGCAGATTGCCAAGTGCGTTCCGGCGATCTCCCGGCTCAAGGGAAGCATAGCGCAGGAGGCGAACCAACGCTGTAACCGCAGTTACATGCCTGGCCGGGGAAACTCGAACGCGGCCTAGCGGTCGTTGCGGGACAAGAGGTAGACGAGCGCCCCTCCGGCGAGGATGATGTACCAGTCAACGCCTCTCAGGGGAAGCCCGAGCAAGCCCGGCGATCGCTGGGGACTCGCGAACGCTACGACCAGCACGAGGGCGACAATGGCCAGGTACAGCCAAAGAAGCACCCGCTTGAACCGCTCGCGCCGGGCGTCGAGCTCCTCCACAGAGGAGATGCTGGGGCGTCGCGCGGGCGCGTGATCGGGCGTAACGGCGCGGGCAGGCGCTGTTGCGGATGCGGGCGCAGCCTTGAGTTCGCCCAGGCGCGCAAAGTGCTGACCTCCGGCCTGGTCCTTGCCGCACAGCACCCAGCCATGTCGGGCGCCTGGCGGTACCCGAAAGGTCACGTTCTGGGTGCAGGCGGGGCATGGAACGCTGGCGCGGAGGTCCAAGGTGGAGCCCAGCCCGCGTTGGTAGCGCTCGGCCAGCTCGGATAGACTCTGCAGCGCGCTGCCAGCCGATGAGGCACGCTCTTGTAGCGCCTCTTGCAGGTTGCTTTGTACTTGGCGGCTGCCGTGGCAGGTGGGGCAATCCTGGCGGTGGACCTGTAGCCGCCTGGCCTGTTGTTGGGCCGCCTCTTGCGCCGTGATCTCGATCTCGGGGAGTTGCGTTGCCACCTCGCGCCCGCTGGTGGGCAGTTGCAGGGCAAATGCCTCCAGCGCCTGGGGCAGCGCCGGCAGGTTGCGGTGTACCTCTTGCCAGTTGGTGGCCGCATCGAGCAACTGCCAGATTCCCTGCCCAAACTCGGCAGAGAGGACCTCGCGTGCTTGGGCCAGGGAACGCTCGGCGCCCTGCCAGGCTTGGGCCTGGAGCAGCACCTGAGCCCGGCGTAGGGCCAGGGGCGCCTCGTCTGTGTTGGAGAGCCAGAGTTGCTGCCAGATGGCCTGGCGCGTCATGCGTTTGCACACGGCATCGTCATGGGTGCGCAGCAACTCGTCCATGATCTCGTCGCGCATGGCCCGCGCCGCATCGTAGCGGGCCCGCTGCTGCGCTAATGCGGTCTGCATGGTGTTCCATTCCTGGTCGAGAGTGGGGAATTGCCTGCGCCTCCCCATCAGGGCAGCGGCGATATCCCGCCCGGAGGCGCTGGGCGAGATGCCCAGGGCCTCGTAATAGTCGCCCAGGGCGATCTGCCGCGCCAGCGCATCGGCTGCGGCGTCGGGGTAGCGAGAAGCCGGTTCCGCAGCCACGGTCATTTGGCCCCTCCGCCCAGTTCGCCGCGCAGGGTGCGGATACTCTCTTTGGAGAGCACGCCAGCGCGCTCTAGCGGCAAAAAGAGCTCTTCGGCGCCGTGGGCCGCCGCCGCCCATGCGGGGTAAGGTGAAGCCCCTCGCGGCAGGCGCTGCAAGGCCCGCTGCAACCTCGCGACGGCCTCGAGTAGCTGCGCATCGGCGGCCAGGCGCGGGTCGCGGCGCATGCTGCTCTCCGCCAGGTTCAACAGGTTCTCGCTGGCGCGCCGCGTGGCCTCGACGCGCGCCGCCGGTATCTCGCCAAGTTGCCCTTCCTCGGTCATCTGCTGTAGCTGATCGCGGATCTGCTGCTCGTTCAGCCCCTGGCTCTGCATCTGGCTCATCAGCGCCGCCAGGTCTACCTCCTGGATCTCTAGCGGCTCGGGCATGGGCTCTCCGCGCAGCTCGTTTAGGCCCTCCAACCGCAGCGGCGCGCCAGCGACGCGCATATCGCTCCACAGAGCGCTCACCACGCCATGCTGGTCGGCCCGCAACACGCCCGTAAAGCGCGCCACCCCTTTGGTGTCAAAGGCGGGCGAAAAGCGAAAGTCGCCGATCAACTGATAGCCGCCATCGGGCCCCACTTCCCAGGTATAGATCGAGACGGGGATCGCGTCGCCCGGCTGGCCGTGGGCGGTCAGGCCCTCCAGCTTGCCCTCGCAGGGCACCATGCGCCCGCGCTCCAGCAGCACCTTGCCCTGATAGATGCCCATTTGGGTGCGCAGCGCCAGGCCATAGTGATACGGCAACTGGTTGGGAGGCGCCTCCACCACCTCCTGGCCATAGAGGGCCGCCCCCTGGGCGACGCACTCCATCGGGTTGACGGGAAAGCCCTGGGCCTCGATCTGGGCCAGCTCGCGGCAGACGCCCCCATTGCGGGCAAAGACCTCGCCGATCACCCGGCGCACGCAGGGCATGTGCATCGGACCGCCGATCATCAGCACATGGTCAATCTCTTCCGGGGCCAGGCCGTTCTCCTGCAGGGCAAAGCGCATGTGGCTGCGCAGGCGCTCCAGGTGCGGCGCCAGGGCATCCTCCAGGATCACCCAATCGCCGCCGCGCCCCTCCGCATCCTGGCGCGAGCGGGCCATCTGGATCGTCAGCGGGCGCCCGCGATAGGGCGTATCCACCGTGGCCGTGGGCACCTCGGAGAGGCGGATCTTGGCCTGCTCCACCCGCAACCGCAGCTCGCCCAGGTTGCGCAGCAGCGTGGCATCCACGCCCGCCAACGGCTGCCCCTGGCGCAGCCGTTCCACCAGCGGCTTGAGTTCGTCCAGACGATAGACGGCGATGGCCTGGGCCAGCAGGGCGTCGTCCATGTCAATGCCGCCGAGCTGCACATGTCCGCTGGCCGGCCGCGCCTGATCCACCACGGGGCGCCCGTTGACCGATTGCAGCATGGTGATGACGATATCCAGGGTGCCCGCGCCCCAATCAATGGCCATGACGAACTGGGGCCGCATAGAATCCAGCCGCAGGCCATAGGCCAGGGTGGCCGCCACCGGCTCGGCGATCAGCTCGATCTCGGCAAAGCCGGCGCCCCGCGCCGCCTCGCGGGTCAGGCGCACCATCTCGCTCTTGAAATAGGCCGGGTGGGTGATGATGGCCTTGTCCACCCGATCCCCCACAAAGGGGTTGGCGGGCGACTCGGCCTCGCGCTTGATCCAGGCCAGGATCAGCCGTGAGATATGCTCGGGGCTGTAACGCTGCGCCCCGACAGGGATGGCGATGCCGCCATCGGGGGCCTCGTCCAGAGGATACAGGAAACGTCGCCGCTCGGCCTCCACCTCGCGAAAGGAGCGCCCGATGAGCCGCTTGACGCCCCAAACCACCTGCTGGGGCGCCACGGCCATCTGCTGGCGCGCCTCTTCGCCCAACATCTGCACGTTCCCCAACGCATCCAGTCTGACGAACGAGGGAAACACGGCCCCCTGCCAGGTGCGGCCATAGCTGCTTTCGATCATCATCACCTGGCCGTCCGGCTGGGCATAGGCGGCGGCCGAGTTGTACGTGCCCAAATCAATGCCGATGGTCGTCATGGCTCTCTGTTCTCTCCTGCGTCGCTCGCGTTCTCATGCTCTTGCGCCGCCTCGGGCGAGGGTATCTCTGGCTCGGGGGCCTGCTCCGGAGGCGCGGCCTCGGGCTCGGCAGCGGGGGTGGGGGCAGGGGCGCGGCTGATGGTCACCCGTGGCCGTCGCAGCACCTCGCCATCCGGGCGGCGATAGCCCGGCGCCACCACGCTGGCGATGACGTGCTCGGGCAGGTCGTCGCGCTCCTCAATGCCCACCACCTCGCAGCCCTCGCCCAGAGGGTCGCCGGGGGCGCACTCCCAGCGCAGCACGCCGTGGCCCGCCAGCAGGTCCAGCAGGACGCGCTGCACGGCAGCCAGGGCCTCGCCGGTGGCGGGCGCATCGTTATCCGGCTGCAATCCCTCGCAAAGATCCACGGTCTGCACCACGCCCTGCAGCAAATTGGCATACTGGCGGCTCTGGCGCTCGTGGGCCTGGTAGGCCCTGCCCAGGTGGTTGACCATCTGGGTCTGGGCCTCTTGCAGGCGGCGCGGCGTCTCGCTCAAGAAGCGAGCCTCCTCAAAGGCGGCCCGCCAGACGCCCGTCTCGTCCAGAGCCACGCCCTGCCTGCCCTCTGGCGGCGAGGCCGCTTTACGCCTCAGTAGTCGCACCAACCATCCGCGCATGGCCCCCCCTCACTCCTCCGTCCCCGGCAGCCGAAAGCCCAATTGGCGGGGGCGGAGTTGCTTTTTGTGCGTCTCGACTTCGCGGATCGCCTGCTCGAAATGGGCCGCCGACACGGCAAAGGCGGCGTCGGGCTCGAACCCCACGCCCCGCAGGGCATACAGGGCCGCCCGGCGGCACACCTCGGCGATATCCGCGCCGGAAAAGCCCTCGGTGGCCTGCGCCAGGGCCGGGGCAGTGACCCTCTCGCCCACGGGCATAGGGCCCAGATGGACGGCGAAAATCGCTCCCCGCGCGGCCTCGTCGGGCAGGGGCACCTCGATCTGCAGATCAAAGCGGCCCGGCCGCAAGAGCGCCGGATCCAGCAGGTTGGCCTGGTTGGTGGCCGCGATGACGAACACGTTCTCCTGGCCGCCGGCCGCGTCCATCTCGGCCAAAAGCTGGTTCACCACGCTGTCGGTGGCGCCCTGGTTGTCGCGGCCACGCGCCGGCGCGATGGCGTCAATCTCGTCGAACAGGATGATGGCGGGGGCCACCTCGCGCGCCTTGCTGAACACAAAGCGGATGCGCTCCTCCGATTCGCCGAACCACTTGGAATGCACCTCCGGCCCGCGCACGGCGATCAGGTTGGCCCCGCAGTGGTTGGCCGCCGCATAGGCCAGCAGGGTCTTGCCGGTGCCGGGAGGGCCATAGAGCAGCAGGCCCCTGGCCGGGTGGATGCCCGCCTGGCGATAGGCCGCCGCCTTGTGCAGGCCATAGCTCACCGCCTCGATGATTAGTTGCTTGACTTCCTCCAGCCCGCCCACCTGGTCAAAGGTGATCTCGCGGGCGGCCTGGACCGTCACCTCGCGCAACGCCGAGGGACGGGTGGCGCCCAGGGCGGCGGCGAAATCGGCGGCGCAGACCCGCAGGTCGTCATTGACGTAAATATCCCCGCTCTCGATGGCCTCCGGCGAATGGGTGCGCCGCAGGGCGCAATAGCCCGCCTCGTGGCAGAGGGAGGCCAGGTCTGCCCCCACAAAGCCAGGGGTGCGCTGGGCCAGGTCGTCCAGGGCCACGTCGGGGGCCAGGGGCATGCGGCGGGTGTGGATGGCCAGGATCTCGCGGCGGCCCTGCACATCGGGGACGCCGATATGGATCTCGTGCTCAAAGCGCCCTGGGCGGCGCAGGGCCGGGTCCAGGGCGTTGACCCGGTTGGTGGTGCCGATCACCACCACGCCCTTGAGCTCCGTGAGGCCGTCCATCAGCGCCAGCAAGGTGGCCACCAGGCGGCGCTCGGCCTCGCCCTGGGTCTGTTCGCGCTTGGGGGCCAGGGCATCCAGCTCGTCAATCATGATCACCGAGGGCGCCGTCGCATGGGCGCGCTCGAACAGCTCGCGGAGCTGGCGCTCGCTTTCGCCGAAAAAGGCCGAGAGCAGCTCGGGGCCGCGCACCGCATAGAACTGGGCGCCCACCTCGTTGCTGAGGGCCTTGGCGATCAGGGTCTTGCCGGTGCCGGGAGGGCCGTGCAGGATGATGCCCCGGGGCGCCGAGATGCCCAGGTAGGCGAACGCCTCAGGGGCGCGCAGCGGGTACTCGATCAACTCGCGGATGCGGGTCAGCTCGCGGCCCAGCCCGCCGATATCGCCATAGCCGATGCCCGCCGCCTCGTCGGGCGCCTGGGCGGGCTCGGCGTCCAGGCAGAGGCGGGTTTCCAGGCCGATGGCGGCGATGGGGCCAGGCTCCACCCCGACGACATCTATGATGGCGACGCTGCCCCCCAGGGTGAACACGGGCAGCCGGGCCCCCGCCCAGGCCAGCCGCCCGGCCAGCAGGTCGCCCAGGAGCCGAAGGCCGTCCTCGTGGGCCCAGGCGGGCGGCGCCTGCACGTGGAGGGTTTGGGCTTCGGGGCAATCGAGGGCCTCGACGGAGATGGGCTGGCCTTCGCGGGCGTGCAGGAACAGGCGGAGGTACTTGTCGAGTTCGATCACACCATCGCCCGGCTGCGCGGCCTCGACCCGGGCGCCGCAGAGGCGGGCGCCGCAGCGCAACTGCACGGCGCTGCCGGCAGGGGGCGCCCACGCGTTGCCGCTGGATACGTGCAACACCACACGCCCCGTGCCCTCTAGTGTGCTGCTCTCGCGGGCTGCCAGTTCCATTGGCGACCTTTGCCGGCCATCGTAGCCGGGCGCAAACTTGTATTCGCCTGATGCCCACGTTCCGGATGGAGCGATGGGCGCTTCTCGATCACCATATTACGCCAGGCCCCCCGGCGCGTCAACGGCGGGCGGGGGATTCGTGTCTTCCCCCTGGAGCGCGGGCGTCCCGCCCGCGTGGGCGGACGAGACGTCCGCCCTCCATGCGGCAAAGAACCAGGGGCGCTACTGGTTCTGGCATAGCCGCGCTGCAAGCGCCCGCTACCTCGCCTCGTTGAACGCATTGAACAGCGCCACCAGGTTCTCCGTGGGCACGGTGGCCTGGATGTTGTGGACGGCGGTGAACACAAAGCCGCCCCCCTGGCCCAGCACCCGCACATTCTCGCTCACGTGCTCGGCTATCTCCTCGGGTGTGCCAAAAGGCAGCACGTGCTGGGTATCTACACCGGCGCCCCAGAAGACCAGTTGATCGCCCCAACGCTCCTTGAGGGCCTGGGGCGCCATCCCCGCCGCCGAGATCTGCACCGGGTTGACGATATCCACCCCCGCCTCGATCATGTCGTCATACAGGGCTGTCATCGAGCCGCAACTGTGGTAAAAAGTCTTCCACGTGGTGTGCGCGTGCACCCAGTCGTTCACGGCCCGGTGGTAGGGCTTGAACAGCTCGCGATAGGCCCGGGGGGAGATGAACGAGCCGTGCTGGGCGCCGAAATCGGTACCGCTGAGGAACACGGCCACGATCCTGTCGCCCACGGCCTGGTGATACAGTTCCAGGTTCTTGAGCGCGATGTCCAGTTGCAGGTCAAAGATGCCCCGCACGTAAGCGGGGTGCAGGGCCGTGGCCATGTACCAATCGGCCACGGCGCGGATGCCCTTGGGCTCGCGGGCGGTCAGCCCGGGCACGTGGGCGATATCGCCAAAGCCGGCGCTGCCGAAATTGCCCAGGATCGCCCGGTTGGTGTTGTCGTAGAGGGAGGCAGCCCGCTTCTCCAGGGCGCGCAGTTGCTCGTCGGTATAGACGGCGTACATATCCCGCACCCACTCTTCGGGCTTGAGATCGGCCTCGGTGTAGGGCTGTTGCCGCTCTACGGCGTCGTGATAATAGCCCTCGGGCGGCATACGCCCCGAGGGAGCCGCCGTGCGGTCGCCCTGGGGATACTGGTAGAGGCTGCCATCCCCGGCGGGCTCGGTGTTGAACAGGCCCGGCACCCACACGGGCGTGCCATCGTGCAGGGTGAACGGCTGCCAATCGCGGGCGGGGAAACCGAACATGGTGGCGTCATCCTGCAGGCCGATGACGTCCACCCCCAGGGCGTCCAGCGCATCCTCATCCATGCGCCCCAACATCTGGTAGGGCTCGTGCACATGGACGGGGCGCCGCTCCAGGCCCAGGGCGCCCCGCAGGCGGTAGAGGGCCGAGGCCATGATGCCCGTGACGGCGGTGCTGCCCAGGTCCAGGGGTACCCGGTCGGGCTGGCGGTGTTCGAGCGCGGCGCGTACACGTTCGCGAGAAGTGGCCATCTCCCTGCCCCCTTGCCGTATGCTGCGGATTAGTGGGGACAGTCTAGCGCGCGCCCCGCCGCAAGGCAAGGCGCGCGCGGGAGCGGGCTCGCGCGGAAAGGACGAGCCGCCCCGCTAGCCCTTTTTCACCACCACCAGCAGCATCTTGAAGCGCTGCTCGGCATACAGGGCGTGGGGGATATTGGATGGCATCACCGTGGCCTGGCCCGCTGCCGTGGGCACCCGGGCATCTCCGATCTCCAACACGGCCTCTCCATCCAGCACATACACCAGGGCGTCGCCCTGGGTGGTGTGGGTGCTGATGGATTCTCCCGCTTCCAGGGCGAACAAGGTCATACTGAGGGCGTCGTTCTGGGCCAGGGTGCGGCTGACCACCTGGCCCGGCTGGTAGGCCACCAGGTTGCTCAAATCCAGCGCCTCGCTAAAGGGGATATTCTTGATCAAGGGTGCCTCGCTCATGCTGTGTCTCCTTCCGTGGCCCGGCGTCCCTGCGCCTCCTGCTCTGGCGCGCGCACGATCTCATAGTACAGCTCGACCGCCTCTGCCGGGCAGACCATCTCGCAGGCCCCACAGTAGGTGCAGGCGAGCGGGCGGGCAAATACGGGGCGGCCAGCCTCAAGCGCCAGCACCCCCTCGGGGCAGGCGCTCAGGCAGAGGCCGCAGGCGGTGCAACGGTCCGGATACAGGGTTGGCAGGGATCGTTCGGGCATGGTTACCTCACTTGCCCTCAATATGACACAATTGGGCGCGTGGCGCTGTGACCCAGGTTACACCCGGAGCGCGTCACGAAAAGAGGGTTTCCCTCACTCCTCGGCCATCAGTTCCAGCGCCTCGGGGTCCGCAATCTCGATGCGCTGGCGGTTCAGGCGGATGAGGCCCTCGTCGGCCAGGGCCGAGAGGGTGCGGCTGACCACCACGCGCACGGTGCCGATGCGCGCCGCAATCTGCGCATGGGTCCAGCGGAGGGGCACCTCCTCCGGCTCGCGGCTCTGGGCCAGCAAAAAGCGCGCCAAGCGGGCCCGCACGCTGAGCAGGCTCAGGTCGTAGGTCAGGTTGGTCAGATGTTGCAGCCGGTTGCTCAGATGGCGCAAAAAGGCCAGGGCGATGCCGGGCCAGCGCCGGGCCAGCGCCTCAAGATCGTCCAGGCCGATGGCCAGCGCCTCGGTTGGCCCCACCGCGCAGGCGCTGCAGGGCGCCAGGCGTATGTCGGCAAAGGCGGCGGGCAGGTTCAGGCCCTCGCCTGCGCGCAGGATGATCAGGGTCTGCTCGCGGCCCTCCAGGTTGGTGCGATAGACGCGCACCGCCCCCTCTAGCACGAACAGGGCGGGCGCCCGGTCGTCGCCCTCCAGCATCATAAGCTCGCCGTCCGTATAGCGGCGCACGGCGCACACGCGGGCCAACGCCTCCAGGGCAGGGGCATCCAGCGCGGCAAAGGGCGCCAGCCGCCTGAGTTGGGCAAGGTGGTGGGGCGGGCCGCTTGGAGGGGCGATGTTGCATGCCTCCGACACTCTGGGATGTGAACGTCTGCATGATACCCTGGGCGGGAGAGGAGAGCAACCTGAGGCGAGGGTCTTGACCAGAGTTCAGGGAAGCCCAGTACGGAGGGCGGGCGTCTCGCCCGCCGACGCTGCTCACTAGCTATCGTACAGTCTGAGGGAGAAGGCATTCCGGCAGGATGGGCGTACTGTGGCAGCGATGTTTTGCGCCCCTGAAGGCTCTCACCCCCTGCGAAACTCGCTCCCAGGGCGAGTTTCGCTTCCCCCTCTCCCACAAAGTTGTGGGAGAGGGGGCTCAGGCACGGACTGGACGCAGCAATGCCGTGGGGGTGAGGGCTATAGAAGTGCAGTAGACAGCAATACTGTCCGGCATACTGTCTGGGCACATCCCCCGACTCCGCCGCTTCTGAAAGTGTACGGTAGCTAGGCTGCTTGCAGCGCAATCTGCCCACGTCAGCCAAAGGTTGCCGACTTACAAATCCTGCCCCAAAGGCTCAGGGCGCGTATACGCTCTCCCGGGTTTGTGCTAGACTGGCGATATGAAAGCCGGGCTGGAGACGTAGAGATGCCCAAAGAAACAGACCCGCGCCCCATCGGCGCGCAAGTATACTGGCTGCCTGTGCAAACGCGGGCGCCCCTCAAGTTCGGCCCGGAGATCTTGACAGAGGTGACCTGCGCTCGGGTGGCGCTGGCCGTGCGCGACCGCCGGGGGCGCGCCGCCGTTGGCTGGGGCGAGACGCCGCTGAGCGTCCAGTGGGTCTGGCCCAGCGCCTTGGGCTATGCGGAACGCCTGGATGCCCTCCAACGCCTGACCCTGGCGCTGGCGAGGGCCTGGGCCGCCTGGGACGATTGGGGCCATCCCATCGCCGTCTCGCATCGGTTCCAGGCCGCCATGCTGCCTGTGCTGCTGGCAGAGCTGAACCGCGCCCGGCCGGGACAAGAGCCGATGCCCTGGCTGGCGGCCCTGGTGTGCTGCTCGGCCCTTGATCTGGCGCTGCACGATGCGTATGGCCAGCTCCTGGGCGCGCCCACCTTTGAGACCTACAACGAGACCTATATGGGGCAGGACCTGTCCGCGTGGATCGAGCCGGATGATGCCAGTATCTCGTTTCGCGGGCGCTATCCCGCAGCGTATCTATCGCCCAAGCGGGCCGAGAGCCTGGCGGCCTGGCACCTGGTGGGCGGCCTGGACCCCCTCACGCGGGACGATCTGGCAGGGGACGAGCCCGATGACGGCTATCCCGTGTTGCTGGGCGATTGGATCGCCCGCGATGGCCTGCGAGCCATCAAGATCAAGTTGCGGGGCAACGATGCCGCGTGGGACTATGAGCGGTTGGTGCGCGTGGGCCAGATCGCCCTGGCCCATGATGTGCGCTGGCTCAGCGCCGATTACAACTGCACCGTCACCGATCCCGCCTATGTGAACGAGAGCCTGGATCGCCTGCTGCGAGAGCACCCGGCCATCTGGGAGCGGCTGCTCTATGTGGAGCAGCCCTTTCCCTACGATCTAGAGGCGCACCGCATCCCGGTGCACAGCGTCTCGGCGCGCAAGCCCCTGTTCATGGACGAGAGCGCCCACGACTGGCGCCTGGTGCGCCTGGGGCGCGCGCTGGGCTGGACGGGGGTGGCCCTCAAGACCTGCAAGACCCTGACGGGGGCGCTGCTTTCCCTCTGCTGGGCGCGCGCCCACGGCATGAGCCTGATGGTGCAAGACCTGACCAACCCGATGCTGGCCCAGATCCCCCATGTGTTGCTGGCGGCCCATGCGGGCACCATCATGGGCGTGGAGACCAACGCCATGCAGTTCTACCCCGATGCCTCGCTGCCTGAAGAGGCCGTGCACCCCGGCCTCTACCGGAGGCGCCAGGGCCAGGTGCGCCTGGAGACGGTCAGGGGCCCTGGCCTGGGGTATCGGGTGGGCGAGATCGCCCGCACGCTGCCGCAGCCCGCCCTGAGCGTGGGTGGCGGGCTGTGAGTGGGGCGGCGCCGCTCAGGCCGAGGCGCGACTACGAGCGGTTGGCCGAGATGCTCGTTGGTCTGCATTTCGTGGGCTCTGCTATGCCGATGGCCCACCGTCTTGTCACCCACGCTACCCTTTCGGGCGACTGACGGTGCGGCCTTATCCTACAGTGTGGATTATTGGACATTTCGAGATGGGGTGCCGATCTATGTGTGGGAAAGGAAACGCCGGTGAGACCAGACGAACAGTTGACCCAAGAAGAAGCGTTGCAGAGCGTTGCTGCCGCACGAAGGCTAGCGAGTGCCCAACCTTAACGTGGCCAACCTAGAAAAAGTCCCTGGGCTTGGGAGCAGCTAGTGAGAACTTGTGTGACTGCGAACCACAGAGGAGCCGGCGATGACACGCGATGAGGTCATAAAGATTGTTGCTGACGCGCGCGCCGAGGGGCGCCAACCTGACCTGCGCGGCGCCGACCTGGGCGCGGCCGACCTGCACGAGGCCGACCTGCACGGGGCCAACCTGCACAGGGCCGACCTGCGCGTGGCCGACCTGAGCAGTGCAGACCTGAGCGGGGCCGACCTGCGCAGTGCACCCCTGACCGGTGCCGACCTGAGCGGGGCAGACCTGAGCGGGGCAGACCTGCGCGGGGCCGACCTGAGCGGGGCCGACCTGCGCGGGGCACGCCTGAGTAGGGCCAACCTGCGCAGGACACGCCTGAACGGGGCCGACCTGAGCGGGGCAGACCTGAGCGGGGCAGACCTGAGCGGGGCGGGCCTGCGCAATGCCAACCTATACGGGGCCAACCTGAGCGGGGCAGATCTGAGCGGGGCAGACCTGGGTGAGGCCTACCTTAACGGGGCCAACTTGCGCGGGGCCAACCTGCGTGGGGCAGACCTTAGCGAGGCCCTCCTGGAAGGCGTCATTGGGCTTGGGAGGCGCCGATGATAGCCTTGGTGATCGCAAACCAAAGGGGCGGCGCGTGCTGTTGGTGGACTGCGGCCCCCAGGGCAGCCTGACGGCCGCCTGTGGCGTAACCGACGCCGCTGAGAACAGCCCTGCCGAGGTGCTGGGCGGCGCCGCTCAGGCCGAGGCGCGGGCGCACACCTGGGGCAGGGGCAAAGCCGCGCGGGTGGGGCGCAACACATTCTTGCCCGAGCGCAAGCCCTGGATCACAGTTAGGTTGACATAAATGGACAGGCGCTCGCGAATCTCGCCATCGCTCAGGCCGCGCTGCATCAACTGTAGTATCTCGGGGATCTCGGCGCTCAGTGCCTGGTTCTCCTCGGCTACACGCGCCTCGTCCACGCACACCCGCATCTCTCCCGCCCGCACCATCTCGGCCAGCTCGCGCTCATCAGCGGGCAGGGCGTCCGCATCCATCGCATAGAGCCCCAACATGCTGGTGTGGTGCCCATCCGAGGCGGCGGTGGCCGGGATGTGCAGCCGGTGGGCCAGGGCCACGGCAGGCAGGTGGGCATAGTTGTAGATGTTGCTGCTCAGGACCTCGATGCCATCCACCGGGTGATCGTCCAGCACCTCGGGGGCGTCGGGGCCATAGCGGTAAGGGTGCGCCAGCACCACAGCGCCGCCGCGCCTTTGGGCGCGGCTGATGATCTCGGCGTCCTCCATGCCGGAGGCCAGCAGGTCATGATCGGTGACGCCATAGACCAAATAGTCATCGCCCTTGGCCGAGGTGACCTCGATGCCCCGATAGAGGCGCACGGCGGGAAAGGCCGCCTGCAGGGCCTCGATCTCGTCCTCGGGCCAGATCAGGTTGTGCTCGGTGAACACAAGGGCGCGGATGCCGATCTCGGCGGCGCGGGCCAGCATCTCCTCGGGCGTGGAACGTCCGCAGGTCGAGTAGCGAGAGGTATGTACGTGTAGATCAATGAGCATGTTGTCGCACTCTCTGGCCTGTGCGGGCCGATAGTCTGGCGGGCGGCCCAGGTGGCGTAGCGGTGGTCGCCCGCGAAAAAGCTAAGGAGGATTATACCACCGGCGGCCATTTCGAACCATCTACCCGCTTGTGTGTTCGCGCAGACCAAAGGGCTACGTGCGGCGCCAGGGGAACCGTGGCGGTGCTTGCGCGTCTATATGCCGGATATGTGGCCGATGCTTGGCAGATGTGAGGAGGGACAATGACGGTAGGACGCGTCGCAGCGATCGTGTTCATTTTCCTTTGCGTTACCGTGGCCTGGGTTATATTGGGCAGCAGCGTCACGTTTCGCACCAACCAGGGACACAGCGACCTGGGCAGGCAGGTAGAGCAGCTCTGGGGCAGCGAGCAGATGCAGTTGGCGCCGCAGGTGACTGTGGCGCTCCCCGATGGCAGCAAGCAGAGTCTCGAGTTGGCCTCCAGCCAGATCCATGTGGACCTGAGCCTGGACCAGCGGCGCAAGGGCCTGATGTGGTACGATACCTACAACGTGGCCTTGAGCGGGCGCTATTCTGTCCAGAACACCCTTCAGGTCCCCATTACGGCGACGGTGGTGTTCACCTTCCCCTCGGACAACGCCATCTATGACGATTTCGAGCTGCGCATCGGCGAGCAGCAGATCACACCGCGCGGGGTGACATCGAGCGTGCCTGGCACGGTGCAGCTCGAACCGGGGGAGAGCGCCGAGGTCTATGTGGCCTACAAATCGCGCGGGCTGGATCGTTGGGTCTATCGCTTTGCCGACCGGATCACGACGGTGCGCGATTTCAGCCTGACGGTCAACACCGATTTCGCCGAGTACGACTTTCCCGAGCGCACCGTCTCGGCCTCCAGCAAGACGCGCACGGCCCAGGGCTGGGAGCTCCAGTGGCGCTTTGGCAGCCTGGTCTCCGATTTCGGGGTGGGCGTCGAGATGCCCCACAAGCTCAACCCTGGCCCCCTGGCCAGTCGCATGAGCTTTTTCGCGCCCGTCTCGCTGCTCTTTTTCTTTACCGTGCTGTTGGTGCTGGGCGTGGTCAAAGGGGTGAACCTGCACCCCATGCACTATTTCTACCTGGGGGCGGCCTTTTTTGCCTTTCACCTGCTCTTTGCTTACCTGGTGGATCACGTGCTGGTCGAGGCGGCGTTCGTGATCGCGGCGTTGGTATCGCTGGGGCTGGTGATCAGCTATCTCTGGCGGGTGGTGGGGCCGCGCTTTGCCCTGCGCGAGGCGGGCCTGGCGCAACTGATCTTCTTGGTGCTCTTTTCGTACGCCTTTTTCTTTGAGGGCTATACCGGGCTGGTGGTGACGGTGGGCGCCATCCTCACCCTGGCCGTGCTGATGCAGGTGACGGCCAAGGTGGATTGGGCGGCCAAGTTCGCCAAGAAACCCAAAGCATAGCAAGCCGGGTTGCACAAGAACGCCCCGCCCAGGCCATAGACTTGGGCAGGGCGTCTGTCGTTGTGTGGGGCGCTCGCTAGGGTAGCTTGGCCACGATGGAGCGCAGCGCGCCGCCCTGGCGCGACCAGTAGATGGTGTTGTTGCGCAGCTCGTCGCCCAGGCAAAAGTGGCGCACGCCCAGATCAATATAGTACTGGGCGTCGTCGGGTGAGTTGATCTCGCAGCGGGCCTGCTTGCCGTGGGCCAGCGCCACGCGGATCATCTCGCGCTCGGCGGCCTTGAACTCGTCGAAATGCTCTCCCGAGTTCCAGCCCCGGCTCATGGAGTAATCCGACGGGCCGAACTGGACGATATCCACGCCATCCACGGCGCAGATCTCTTCGATATTCTCCATGGCCTCTTGCTTTTCGATCATGAACACAAAGACCGTGTCGCGCACCATGGCGGCATAGTCCATCTGTTTGTTGCTGGGCTGGTAGCCGATCCAGCGCCGGTTGGGATAGCCAAAGCGCCCCTGGTCCTGGGGGGTATCGGGGCGCACGAGATGGATGGTCTCGCGCACCTCGTCGGCGGTCTTGTGGTCGGTGAACATGATGGCCTGAAAGCCAGAGGCCATCGCCTTTTGGGCTACATAGGCGCGGTTCTGAAAGTCCAGCTTGATCATGGTGCCCATGTTGTGGAGTTCGGCGGCCCGGGCAATGTTCTCCAGATCATAGTCGGTAAAGGGGGCATATTCGACCACAAACTCCACATAGTCGAAATGGCCGGTAGAGCCCACGATCTCGGTGATGACCGGCCAGCCGGATTCGATGCGTGTGCCAACGGATGGCAGCCCGTTGGCAAGCAAATAGCGCAGCTTGTTCGTCTTCATGTTCACGGTTCTTTTCCCTCTCTTTTGTACGCAGAGTGTGCTGCACGATCTGGCGCCCCCGATGGGGCAGGATGCAACGCCCCTATACTACCGCATCGCGGGCGCGGGCGCTACCCAGTTGCGCCCCGCACCGCTTGTATCAGTTCAGATTCAAGGGGACGAGTTCCTAATTGACCAGGAAGTGATGCCAATATCCTGCAAACGGTGAGCACACAGCCTCGCTATGGACGCATACATGCGTCTGGCGTCAGGTTTGCCCATACGTGTTTAATGCGTTTTTCTATGGTTTTATGGTAGGGGCGCGGCATGCCGCGCCCCTACAAGGCGGGCGAGACGCCCGCCCTCCTGATACGCCGCACCGCTCTTTTACAGACTCTTCCCCACCTGGTAGGCGCGCTCCATCAGCGGGCTGCCCGGCGCATACGACAGCGCGCGCGTATGCACAATGGTATCCACCAGGGCCATATCCCGGTTCTGGAAATCGCCCAGGAACCAGTTGTAGACCGGCAGATACGCCTCGGGGTCGGGGCGGCCCTGGGAGAACACGCCCACCAGCTTGATGCCCGGGTGGATGCGCACCTTCCAGTCCTTGTCCAGCAGGCAATAGTGCCGGTTCATGTAGGTGATCATGGGGCCGCACACCTGCGAGGCATAGTTGGGCGCGCTGACCACCAGCGCCCCGGCGCTGTGCAGCTCGGCCCAGTAGGGCTGAAGATCGTCCTGCACAATGCAATCCACATTGTTCTCTTTGCAGGTGCGGCAGCCCTGGCAGCCGCGCACATGCATCTCGTTGATCTCGTACACCACCACCTGGTGGCCGGCGTCCTGGGCGCCGCGCAGCACCTCGCGCGCCAGTGTAGACGATGGCCCCTCCTTGTGGGGGCTCCCCAATACGGCGATGACTTTCATGGTAACTCTCCTTCTTTGTGTGTGCAGACGTGGGAACGTGCAAACGTTCGAACGTGAGAACGTTCCCACATTCCCACGCCCCCCTACCCTTGCCGTGTCGCCGCTAGACGCGGCGGATCGCCGCGTCGCGCATGGCCGCCCGGATGGCCTCCACGGTGGGCAGCGCCGCCGCCTCGAGCGCACGTGAGACGGGCGGGGGTACATCCAGGGCGCTGACATGGGCCACGGGCGCGTCCAGCTCGTCGAACCAGCGCCCCTGGATCTCGTCGGCCAGGCGCGCCCCGATGCCCTGGCTGCGGGGCGCCTGCTCCACGATCAGGGCGGCGCCCGTCTTGGCCACCGAGGCGCCGATGGACGCATAGTCCATGCCCAGGTAATCCAAGGTGCGCAGATCAATGACCTCGATCTCCAGCCCCTCACGCGCCAGGGCCTCGGCGGCCTCCAGGCAGGCGCCCACGCCCGTCAGGTAGGTCAGCGCGGTGAGATGGGCGCCGGGGCGCACGATGCGCGCCGCGCCATAGGCCACGTAGTAGTCCAGGTCGCCCGCGGGGGTCTCGTCCACCAGATCGTACAGCATCCCGTGCTCCAGGATCAGCACCGGGTCATCCAACTGCAGAGCCGTGTTGAACAGGCCGATGTAATCCCAGGCGTTGGAGGGGGCCACGACGCGCCAGCCTGGAAAGAGGCCAAACAGCCCGGCGGGGTCCATGCTGTGCTGGCCGCCATAGCCATAGCCGATGGCGATGCGTGTCCGAAGGACGAGGGGAAAGCTCACCTGGCCGCCGTACATGTGGCGCAGCTTGCCGATCTGGTTAAAGAGCTGATCCGAGGCCATCAGGGCGAAATCGGGGAACATGATCTCGACGACGGGGCGCAGCCCCACCGACGCAGCCCCGCCCGCCATGCCCACAAAGCCCGTCTCTGAGATGGGGGTGTTGAACACCCGCCCCGGGAAGGCCTCCGCCACGCCGCGGGTGGCCTGGTAGGCGCCGCCCCGCAGGTTGGCCACCTCCTCGCCCAGCACGATCACCCACTCGTCGCGCTCCAGCGCCCGCCGGGTGACCGCCGCAATGGCCTGGACGTAGCTGCGCTGCTCGGTGGCGAGCGCGTCGCCCCGCTCCCGATACTCGGCGTCCGCCAGGGCCTCCTCGCCGGAGCGCAGGTGCAGGGCCGCCGTCTCCGGCCTGGGCCAGTGGGCCGCCGGGATCGCCCGCGCGCCGTCGCGCTCCTCGGTGCAAGCGTCGGTGGCACGCTCCACCAGCGCCTGGGCCCAGGCCCGCAGGCGCTCGTTGTCGCCCTCGCCCAGCAAGCCCTCGGCGGCCAGTTGCGCCGGATAGGTCGCCAGCGGATCCAGGGCCAGCCACTGCTCCTCTTCCTCCCGGCTGCGGTAGCCAAAGGCGCTGCCCGCCAGCCGCCCGGCGTGGTGATAGTGGCGGTAGGTCTTGGCCTCGATGGCGTAGGGAAAGGGGGTTGCGCGCATGGCCTGGGCCGCGTCGCGCACGGCGATATACATGGCCACGGGGTCCATGCCATCCACGATCAGGCTGCTGATACCATAGCCCAGGGTGCGCTGGGCCAGGTCGCACACATGGGAGGACTCGTTGGTGCAGGTGCCCACGGCGTACAGGTTGTTCTCGATCAGGTAGAGGATGGGCGCATCCCACAGGGCGGCCATGTTGGCCACCTCGTGCAGGCAGCCCTGGTTGATGGCGCCATCGCCAAAGAACGAGACCACGACGGTATCGCGGCCCCGCAGACGCTCGGCCCAGGCCGCGCCGGTGGCCAGGGGGATGCCCCCGCCCACGATGGCGTTGCTGCCCAGGTTGCCCGAGGCCCGGTCGTACAGGTGCATCGAGCCGCCCCGCCCGCCGCACCAGCCTGCCGCCAGCCCCATGATCTCGGCCAGGGTGCGGTAAATGGCCTCGTGCATGGCGGGGGTGGTCTCGTCGGCCAGGGGCGCCCAATCGGGCGGCGCATAGTGGAGCAGGGCCTTGGCGAGGAAATGGCCGTGGGCGCGGTGGGTAGAGGCGATCAAGTCGCTGCTGCGCAGGGCGGCGGCCACCCCCGCCGCTACGGCCTCCTGCCCCACCGAGGTATGGGCCGGGCCGTGGATCAGGTCGGCCTCCTTGAGATCCAACACCCTCGTCTCGAACGCCCGGATCAGATGTAACAGCGCCAGCATGCGCTCGTGGTCGCGGCTTGGGATGGCGCGACGATCATCCTGGTCCACGACCAGGCGTTGGCAGACGGCTGGCGGCGGTTGGGCGATGCGCTTGCTCATGGGCTCTCCCGCAGGTGTGATGATGCACTGTGCATGGCCCTATTATAGAGAGGCGAGCAGGGCATGTCGACCGCCCTGCCCGTTTTGGCCCTCCCTGCGACCCGTGCTATACTCGTTATCGGATCGGCGATGCTCCATTGACCGGTCCTTTTTTTACGCCTGACCGGGGCTGCCCCCGAGACTATCTATAGGAAGCACTTGTTGATCAACCTGGCACAGAGCTGGCCCCTGGCGGGCCTTTTTTCACGCCGGCCCCGTCTCACGGATGGGTCCACTACACGGAACAACCGCACCACTGCCGCCCACAGGCGGCTCGCCTGGGCGCTGGAGCAGGCGCCGATGTTCCCCATTGACGACGACTCGCGGCTCGTCTTTTTCTCCGATCTCCATCGGGGGGATGATGGGCCTGCCGATGCCTTTCGCCACAACAAGGCCCTCTTTTTGCACGCCCTGGAACACTATGAGCGCCAGGGCTACACCTATGTCGAGGTGGGCGACGGCGACGAACTCTGGAAGAACCGGGGCCTGCGGGATGTGCGTCGCGCCCATGCGCCGATCTATCAGGCACTGAACCGCCTCCGGCGCGCCGGACGGCTGCATCTCTTGATCGGCAACCACCAGTTGCTGGGGGCATCGCGCACCCAGCGGCATCAGCGCCACGGGTTGTTGGGCGGCGAGGCGCTGCTCCTCAAGCACCGCGCCACCGGCCAGCGCATCCTGGTAACCCACGGCCACCAGGGGGACGGCTTCCACGCCCGGGTGCGCGGGGCCACCCGACTGCTGGTGCGCCATCTCTGGCGCCGTCTGCAACAACGGGGCATGCGCACCGCTTTGCCCGAGCTGGAGACCCATCACCTGGAGGGCGGCTGGATGCGACGCGCCGTCGCCTGGTCGCGCAACAATCAGAGCCGCATCGAGGAGCGCATCAAGGGCTGGCTGGGCTCCGTCGAGGGACTGGCCCTGATCTGCGGGCACACCCACCGGGCGGCCTTTGCCCAGGCGGGCGAGCAGCCTTACTTCAACTGCGGCAGCGGCGTGCAGTCCGGCCATATCACAGGCATCGAGATCGCCGGGGGCGTCATTCGGCAGGTGATCTGGAGCGACCGGCCCCAGGAGGGCCCCGGCGCCCAGTCGGTGCCCACGGGACGCATCTATCGTCGCGTGCTCCACGGGGCGCGTCGGGTGGCGGAGCTGGCGTAGGCAACGCGCCTGGAGCTCCAGCCCGCGCCTCATGTGAGCGCTCCGGCATACGCCCAACCTCTTCTTCTGATAGCTCGCTTCTCCCCCGTTCCGCCGGGGTGATCGCACGCAAGGTCGTGGCAGGCCATGGAGCGCGGGATCTATCCCGCACCAGCGTGTTAGCGCTGGAGCATTGTGCAATAATATAGAGATTGGCTATATGCAGGCCAAAGCCTGCGCTCCAGCAGCCGGATCATCGGGCGACGCGCCGGAGCGCATCGGCCCTCCACCCCTTGCTCCCTCGCTCGACACGCCTCCCCGTCGCGGCTATAGTATCCCCAAAAGCCAGCGACCAGGAGGGAGAGCATGGAGTACACCACGTTGGGCCGCACGGGGCGGCGGGTCAGCCGCCTGGGCTTTGGCGGGGCCACCGCCGGGCTGCGCAACTATCTCAAGCCGTTCGATCCCGAGCGCCCCGAGGACGCCGACCCCATCGTGGCGGCCATCCGCCGCGCCTATGAGTTGGGCGTCACCTATTATGACACCGCCGCCGGATATGGCGCGGGCGCCAGCGAGCGCATCTTTGGCCGTGGCCTGGAGGGCATTGACCCCGAGAGCATCTTTTTGGCGACCAAGGTCGGGCCCAGCGCCAAGGGCGTCGTGCGCCCCTCGCTGGAGGCCAGCCTGCGCAACCTGGGCCGCGATTGGATCGACCTGCTGCAACTGCACGGCACCACTTTTGATGATGAACAGATGGGCTGGATCCTGGATGACGATGGTCTGCTGGCCGAGCTGGAGCAGGCCCGCGACGAGGGCTTGATCCGCCATGTGGGGCTCACCTACGAGGGCCACGACCCCAACCTGTTTCGCCTGGTGGAGACGGGTCGTTTCGATGTGGCCCAGATCCAGTACAACCTGCTCTTTCAGCACCCCTACGACGCACGGCGCAAGGCGGGGGTCATGTTCGCCCTGGAGGCGCAACGGATGGGCATCGTCACCATGCGCACCACCACCTCCGGCATCCTGCAGCGCTGGATCGCCATGGCCAACCCGGAGAACACCTACGACTATACCCCCGCCCTGATCCAGTTCCAGCTCTCGAACCCCCTGATTGACGTGGCCCTGGTGGGCATGCGCAGCGTGGCGCGGGTGGAGCAGAACGTGGCTCTGGCCAACGACCTGGCGGGACGGATGGACCTGGATGAGGTGCACACCTACTATGTCTGAGGCCGCGTATTCGATCTCAAGAATCTCGCGGAGGACGCTGAGAGGATATGGTACGGGCAAAGCTCGTCTTTGCCCACTTTCATTGAGGGAGAGACAACCCCATGACAACGAGCCAACCCTGGTACCGGCGGGTGCGCCGCTGGGGCCAGACCAACCTGAGCGAGCTGGACCCCACCAACTATGATGGCGATTGGTGGCGCGACTACTGGCGGCGCACCCACACCCAGGGGGTGATCGTCAACGCGGGCGGCATTGTGGCCTATTACCCCAGCGAGATCGCCATGCAATACCGGGCCGAGCATCTGGGCGGGCGCGACCTGTTCGGCGAGATCGCCCAGGCCGCCCGCGCCGAGGGGCTGGCGGTGCTGGCCCGCATGGATTCCAACCGCACCGAGGAGCCGTTCTATCGCCAGCACCCCGATTGGTTCGTCATGGACCGCCAGGGGCAGCCCAGCGTCACCCAGGGACGCTACCAGGCCTGCGTCAACAGCCCCTACTACACAGAGTATATCCCCGCCATCTTGCGCGAGATCGCCGAGTGTTACCATCCCGATGGATTTACCGACAATAGCTGGACGGGCCTGGGCCGCAACCGCATCTGTTACTGCCCCCACTGCCAGAACAAGTTCGCATCAGAGGTGGGCATGGCCCTGCCCCTCGCGCCCGATTGGGACGACCCCGCCTACCGCGCCTGGGTGCGCTGGAGCTATGGTTGCCGCATCGCCAACTGGGACCTGAACAACCGGGTGACCCAGGAGCAGGGCGGCCCTGATTGCCTCTGGCTGGGGATGATCAACGGCGACCCGCTCTTTAGCCACCTGTCGTTCTGCGATCTCAAACTGGTGGGCGAACGCTCGCGCATTATGATGTCCGACCAGCAATCGCGGCGCGAGACCGGGTTCGAGTACAACGCCATCAGCGGCCAGTTGCTGCACGGTGTGGTAGGGTGGGAGGCGGCCATTCCCGAGAGCATGGCCACCTATGTGCGCGGCGAGCAAGCCTTTCGCAAGGCGGCCAACCCGCCGCTGGAGGCTCGCCTCTGGATGCTCTCCGGATTTGCCGGGGGCATCACCCCCTGGTGGCACCACATCGGCGCCTACCAGGAGGACCGCCGCCAGTTCGAGACCGTCCCCGCGCTCTTGCGCTGGCACGCCGAGAACGAGAGCTACCTCTACGACCGGCAGCCCGTGGCCAATATCGGCGTCCTCTGGTCTCACGAGAACATTGACTTTTACGGGCGCGATGCCGCCCATGACCGGGTGCTCTTGCCCTGGCATGGCTGGACCCGCGCCCTGACGCGCCATCGCATCCCGTTCTTGCCCGTGCACGCCGACCACGTGGAACGCGACGCGCCGGGGCTGGAGGCCCTGATTCTGCCCGACCTGGCGGTCATGACCGACGCCCAGATCGCGGCGGTGCGGGCCTTCGTCGCCCAGGGCGGCAGCCTGGTCGCCACGGGCATCTCGGGCAGCCTGGACGAGTGGGGCGAGCCCCGCGAGACCCCCGCCCTGGCCGAGATGCTGGGCATTGCGCCCACGGGCGAGCGCCTGGGCCTGCTGGGGCAGCACTCGTCCAACTGGGAGGTGCAGAGCGGCCACACCTATCTGCGCCTGGATACCGATGCCGCAGCGCGCCACCCGGCCGTGCAGGGCTTTGAGGGGACGGACATCCTGGCCTTTGGTGGCACGTTGCAGCGGGTACACACTCGCCCTGGGGCCGTCGCCCCGGCCACCTATGTGCCCGCCTTTCCCATCTATCCGCCCGAGTTTAGCTGGATGCGCGAGCCCGCCACCGACATCCCGGCCATCGTGGCCCAGGAGCGGCCCGAGGGCGGGCGCACCCTGTACCTGGCCGCCGACGTGGATCGCACCTATGGGGCGCGGCGCCTGCCCGACCACGGGCTCCTGCTGGCCAATGCGGCGCGTTGGGCCGCCGGCGAGCTGCCCCTGTGCGTGGAGGGGTTAGGGTACCTAGCCTGCACCCTCTACCGCCAGGAGGGCCGCCTGATCCTGCACATCGTGAACCTATCCGGGGCCAACGAGTGGCCCGCCTATGTGGAGGAGCACCTGCCCGTGGGGCCGCTGCGGGTGGGCGTGCGCTGGGACGCGGGCGCGCCCACGCGGGCGCTGCTGCGGGTCGCCGGGGGAGAGGCGGCGCTGCAAATGGCCGATGGCCGGGCCTGGATCGAGCTGGAGCGGGTGGTGGATCATGAGTTGGTGGTGTTCGAGTAGGAAGACATGCCTTGGCGCACCACAAGGGATGAGAGCAATGATCGCGCAGAGCGCGCAGAGGCGCAGAGGGGTGGCCCCGACCCGGTTTCTCTCCGGCTTGGCGACTTGGCGCTCTCTGCGCGAGCAGAATCTGACTCTATTCTCGGAGTAGGGAGGCAAACGACGATGGAACTGGTACGACCCGATTGGTTGAGCAGGCGGAATCGCGGCATCCATATGACCATCCGCGACGTGGATTGCGCCAACTTTGATGTAGAGGCGATGGCGCGCACCTTTGCCGAATGGCGCGTGACGTTCTTTTCATTCTTTGCCGCCGGGTATGTGACCACCTATCCCACCCGGCTGGCGCTCCAGCGCATCAGCCCCTGGCTGGAGGGTCGCGACCTGACGGGCGACCTGATCGAGGCGGCCCACCGCTACGGCATCAAGGCCATCCCCATGATTGACCTGGGCCAGCTTCCCGAGGCGGCCTATGCCGCGCACCCCGAGTGGGCCGCGCTGGATGCCCAGGGGCGGCCCGTGCCCGCCGCCGACGGCGCCCTCTATCGCGCCTGCCCCCTGGGCGGCTTTATCCGTGACTATAGCAGGGAGATGGTGGCCGAGATGGCGGAGCGCTATCCCCTGGATGGCGTCAAGTTTGGCGGCGGCAGCTATGGCTTTGGCGCGACGGTGTGCCACTGTCCCGCCTGCCAGGAGCGCTATCCCCGCGAGATGGGGCGCCCGCTGCCCGCCGCCGAGGATTGGGGCGATCCCGCCTGGCAGCAGTATCACCGCTGGAAGGGCCAGCGCACCGCCGAGACCGTGCGACACCTGGTCGAGATCGTGCGGCAGGAGGCCCCCGGCGCGCCCGTGGTGGGCAACGCCGTCTGCTTTGGCGATCCCTCGTGGACCCTGCGCTCCTCCCTGGATATCGAGGGGCTGGCGCTCATCCAGGACATCTCCCAGGTGGAGGTGCAGAGCCGCTTCCGCTACGAGCCCTCGCGGGATGCGGGCGCCTGGCAATACCTGCGTTGGCCGACGGAGACGGCGCGCTATATGACGGCGGTCAGCGAGCGGCCGGTGTGGACGGTCTGCTCCTACTTTATGGCGTGGCCCTGGCGGCGCAGCGCCGTGCCGGCCGCCGAGCAGACCGTCTACCTGGCCCAAATGGCCGCCAACGGCGCCATGCCCATGGTCAACCTCTCCGGCGGGCCGCCCGCCGTCCACGAGGACCCGCGCGGCTTCCAGGCCATCGCCAGCGTCTATCGCTTTATGGCCGACCACGCGACCCTGTACGAGGATCGCTCGGCGGCCAACCTGGCCCTGGTCTACAGCCAGGAGACGCTGGAGCGCTATGGCGACCAGGCCGCCGAGCAGTATGTGGAAGAGCTGCGCGGCTATGAGCTGGCCTTGGACGAGGCCCACATCCCCTACGATATTATCTCCTGCCGCACGCTGACGGCCGAGGTGCTGGCGCGCTATCGCGCCCTGGTCGTGCCCGGGGCCAGCGTGCTCTCGGACGAGGCCGCCGAGGCGCTGCGGGCCTTTGTAGGGGCGGGCGGCGGGCTGATCGCCGATTATGACTGTGGCCTGTACACGCCCGAGGGCGAGCGGCGCGCCGACCTGCCCCTGAGCGACTTGCTGGGCGTGACGTTGCTGGGCGAAACGCTTCCGAGCGTCGCGCTGCCGAGCGAAACGCTTCTGAGCGTCTCGCGCTCCGCCGTGAGCCAGGCCCGCGAGCTGCTGCAAGCCTATATGCGGCGGGTGGCCGCGCATCCCATCGTGGCCTCGTCCCAGGATATCGAGCTGCTGCCCTTGCCGGGGCGCTTTATGCCCGTGGCCAGCGCGCCGGGGGCCGTTGTGCCCCTGCGCCGCGCCGCGCCCTTTCGCGTGTTCCCCGAGGGTTGGGCCTATACCACCGACGCCGATCCCGGCGAGCCCTTGGCCGTGGCCTATGAGGCAGGCGGCGGGCGCGCGGTCTATTTCGCCAACCAGATGGGCCGCGCCTTCAAGATGGTGCACGCCCCCGCCCTGGGCGATCTGATCGCCGACGCTGCACGCTGGATATTGGGCGACGCGCTGCCCCTGCGCGCCGTGGCCCCGGCCACCCTGCAACTCTCGTTGCGACGCTGCGCCAGCGGCCTGGCGGTGCACTGTGTCAACCTCACCGGCGGCGAGCGCTATATGCGCGAGATCATTCCCCTGCACGGCTGCCGCATCGCCATCCGCCCGCCCGTTGGCGAGGGCGTGGCGACGGCGCGCCTGGTCTCCACCGGCGCCGAGCTGCCCATCGAAAGAGACGGCGACTGGCTGTGGGTGACAGCGCCGCAATTGGGGGCCTATGACGTGGTTCTGTTCGAGAGGGAGGCGTTGCCATGATCTATCAGCATCTGTTCAGCCGCGTGAGCGAGCCCGAGACGGTGCGGGCCGCCCTGATCGGCGCGGGGCAGTTTGGCGCCCCTATCGTCACCCAGGCGCCGCTGATCCCTCGCCTGGATCTGTGCGCTGTGGCCGACCTGAACGTGGAGGCGGCCCGCGCGGCGTTCCTGCGGGCGGGCCGCGCCGAGGATGACATTGCCGTGTGCGATAGCCGCGAGGCCGCGTTGCAGGCGCTAGAGGCAGGGCGGGCCGTCGTTGTGGGAGACGCCCTGCTGCTGATGGACCTGCCCCTGCATGTGATCGCCACCGCAACGAGGGCGCCCGCCGCGGCGGCCCTGTATGCTGGCGAGGCGATCCGCCACGGCAAGCATGTGGTGATGATAGACAAGGAGGCCGATTCCATCGTGGGGTCGGTGCTCAAGCGCCGCGCCGATGCTGCCGGGGTGGTGTTCACCACCGACGATGGCGACCAGCCCGGCCTGCTCATGGGCCTGGCCTCCTGGGCGCGGCTGCTGGGCATGGAGGTGCTGTGCGGCGGCGACCTGCGCAGCGCCCTGTACGATCCGGCGGCGGGCACCGTCTCGCGGGGCGGGCGCACGGTGCAGGTGGCCGAGGCGGACCGCTGGGCGCTGGAGCGCATCCCGGCGGGCGAGGCCCCGCGCTATGCCGAGGCGCGCTGCCGCATCCTGGACGCCTTTCGCGAGGATGACGCCCTGGGCGACCCCATGTGCCACATGGCCGTGGCCGCCAACGGCACGGGCCTCTTGCCGGAGGGGCCCATCGGCCACCGTGCCACGCTGCGCCTGGTCGAGATCCCCCAGGTGCTCTGCCCGCAAGGGGAGGGCGGCATCCTGGCGGGCCGGGGCGTGCTGGACATGGCCTATGCTCTGCATACCGCCGATCAGCCCCACGGCGGCGGCGGCGTGTACATTGTGGTCGCCAACCCCGACCCCGTCTCGCGGGCCACCATGATCGAAAAGGGGCTCTATGCCAACGCCGAGGGCACGGCCATGCTGGCCTACCGGCCCTACCACCTGTGCGGCGCCGAGACGGCCATGTCCATCCTGTGCGCCGGGCTGTTGCAGACGCCCACCGGCGCCGCTGACCTGCGCCCCCGGGTGGATATGGTGGCCACGCCGATGCGCGCTTTCCGCGCGGGCGAGATCATCAGTCGGCCCGGCGGCCTGGGCTACGACCGCGACCTGCTGGCCTCGTTGGCCCCGGCGGCGCCCCTGGCCCCCGACAACCCCGTGCCCTATTTCATGTTGGAAGGCATCCAACTGGCCGTGGACGTGCCCGCCGGGACGGCCATCACCGGCAGCATGGTGGTCGAGCCGCCGGGCTCGGCCCTGTGGGCGCTGCGCCGCGAGCAGGACGCGCTATTCCTATAGGCAACGGCGCCGCCGGCCTACCCGGCAATGGTCGGCAGGTCGGCGGCGTCCTCGGCATAGCCCAGGGTTACCAGGGTCTCTTCCAGGGCCGAGTAGCGGTCTATGGTGACCAATGCGCCCTCGGTGCCGCGCCGATAGATCAGCACGATCTGGCGCTGATCCGCGACGCCGGGATCTGCGACGCTGGCGCGGTCGGCCAGCGCCCACCCCTCGGCGGCCATCTCGCGCTCATAGAACCCCTCCACCGCCTCGATGGCGGCATTCACCGTGTACTCGTACAGCTCAAAGCGGTCGGTGGGCATGTGCTGGCCGCGCAACGGATCGGGCATGATCGGCAGCCGCTCCCAGCCCGTGTCCACCGTCGCGGGTGCGGCGGCGCCCAGGTGTCCCCAGGTGGGCAGGGCCAGGGTCTGGGGCGCCAGGGTCACGGCGATACTGATGTAGGGTTGGGGCGATGTGAGCCGCACCACCTGGGCGTAATAGTCCCCGTGCGTGACAGAGTAGGGCGTGCCCGCCAGGGCGTCCTCGATGCGCTCATCCAGCCAGGCGAGGGCCCACTCCCGCTCTGGCATGGCCACGCCTATGAGCTGGTAGAGCCCGGCGCGGGCGGTCTCTCGCGCGGCGGCGTCCCCCTCGGGCAGCAGCATGGCAAAAGAGGCCGTAACAGGGCTCTCCGCCGGGCCGATGATCTCGACGATCATGTGGCCATCGGGCGAGGCGCCCACTAGAGCGGGCCTGCCGCCCGCCAGGGTGGCGCTCTCAAAGCGCAGCAGGCTGCCGGGCTCGGCCACGCCAAGGGCGGCGGCCAGTTGCGCCGCGCCCGCGCTCAGCCCCAGGTCGCCCAAGACCACGGGGGTCTCGGTGGGCGCGGGGGTAGGCTCCGCCTCGGGCGTGGGGGTGGGCGTCGGATCGGCGGCCACGGGCGGCGCGACGGTCTGGGGCGCCACGGTGGGCGCCTCTGCCTCTGCGCTCTCGGGCGCTGCTGTCGTGGGGGACAACATGACGGTGGGGGCCTCGGCCACGGGCGCCGGCGCGACGGTGGGTACCTCACACCCCATCGCCAGGATGGCGATGGCGATGAGCAGCGTAGCGAGCAGCACGATCCTCGGGTGCTTGCAGGGCATGGCGCGTTCCTTTCGACAAGTTTAGTTGAGGGCGGTCAGTTGGCTAGCGCGCGGGCAGCAGTCCGGCTGCACGGATGCCTCGTTCCTCCAGCAGACGCAACAACGCCTCGCGGCCGGTCAGGCTCGCGACGTCGTTGAGAAAGGCGCTCAGCGAGGGGGCCTGGGCGCGCAGGGCGCGCAGCTCGGCCCCGATGGGCGTGATGGCCCCCGGCGCGTCGGCATAGGTGCCGTAAAAGGCGAAATAGGCCTGGTTCAGCTTGCGGATGCGATAGCCCTCGGCCACAAGCGCCTGTCGCCGCGCCTCCATGTACGCCTCGGCCTCCTCGATCTGACCCTGCGCCAGCAGCGCCTCGGCCTGCACGCGGGTCTCGCGCATAAAGGCGCGGAAATCGAATCCATCGTCATCCGCTGGCGCGGCGCTCTCGGGCGCGGGTGCGATGCCATAGCGCTCGGCCAGCACGCGCTCGGCGATCTCCTCGTGCACGATGGTCGCCGCCGACTCGTTGATCTGGGCGATCTCGTAATCCGGGCGCAGGCGCAACAGGTGTAGGATATAGCGCCAGCCCACGGGTGTAAAGGCGAGATACTGGTGCAGCCACTCCTCCGCCACTGTCTCGATGGCGTGGGGCAGCGAGCTGCGGGTACTCACCACGGCGGGGTAGGTGGCCCCAAAGCCGCCGATCTCGGTTACCAGAGGGGAGAGCCCCAGCGCCTCGATCTCGGCTTCGATGGCCTCCATCGTGGCCAGATCCATCTCCGGCTCTAGCATCACCTGGTAGATCGGCTCGATCCGGTCGCGGGGCGAGACCACCAGGAGATGGGGCGGCGGCTCGAACACGAACCAGACCGGCGGAAAGGTGACCGGCAGGCGCAGATGGCGATCCAGCGGGCCATAGATCCCCTCCTGGGCGAGCGCCTCGGCCACTTGCAGGGCCAGGATGAGCTCGGCCACCGGCCGCATCTCCGCCAGCTCCTGTTGCAGCGCCGCCGGAACCGGCTGGCCCGCCCGCTCCAGCGCGTTGGCCTGGGCCTGGCGCGTCAGGTAACCCTGCACATGGCCCGCGGGATCGTCTTGCGCCTGGGGCGGAATCTGTACCGGGCGCAGCAGCCTGGCGAACTGGGCCAGCTCCCAGCGCAGAAAGGAAAAGCGATAGGGCCGGGCGATGCGACTCAGCTCGGCATCCCAAGATTCTTGGGCGGCGCAAGATACGCTGCCGGCCAGGATGCCGGCCAGCAGCGCGGCCAGGGCCAGGCGCAGCCAGAAGGATGATGCCACAGGTTTTGGCATGAATCTAGTGAGCGCCGCTCAGCCCGCCAGGATCTGCTCGATGCACGCCAGCTCGTCGGCGGTGAAGGACAGCTTTTGCAGGGCGGCCACATTTTCCTCGATCTGCGCCACGCGGCTGGCGCCGATCAGGGCCGAGGTGACGGCCGGGTTACGCAGCACCCAGGCGATGGCCATCTGGGCCAGGCTCTGGCCGCGCTCTTGGGCCAGCTCGTTCAGCCGCTCCACCTTGGCCACCTTGTCCTCGGTGATGGCGCTGCGCCGCAGAGCGCCGTGGCCCCGGCCCGCCCGCGAATCGGCGGGGATCTGGCCGCCCAGGTAGCGGTCGGTCAGCAGGCCCTGGGCCAGGGGCGTAAAGACGATGCAGCCCACCCCCTCGGCTTCCAGGGTGCTCAGCAGCCGCTCCTCGACCCAGCGGTTGAACATGTTGTACGAGGGCTGCTCGATGACGCAGGGGGTGCCCAGGTTGCGCAGGATGTTGATAGCCTCCACAGCCAGCTCGGCGGGATAGTTCGAGATGCCCGCATACAGCGCGCGCCCCGAGCGCACGATATAGTCCAGCGCCCCCATAGATTCCTCCAGGGGCGTCTCGGGATCGGGGCGGTGGTGGTAGAAAATGTCCACGTATTCCAGGCCCATGCGCTTTAGGCTCTGGTCGCAGCTTGCCACCAGGTACTTGCGGGAGCCCCAATCGCCATAGGGGCCGGGCCACATGGTATAGCCCGCCTTGGAAGAGATGATCAACTCGTCGCGATAGGGGCGCAGGTCGGCGGCCAGGATGCGCCCCAAGCTCTCCTCGGCAGAGCCAGGCGGGGGGCCATAGTTGTTGGCCAGGTCAAAGTGGGTGATCCCCAGGTCAAAGGCGCGGCGCACGGTGGCGCGGCCGTTCTCGAACGTGTCCACGTCGCCAAAGTTGTGCCACAGGCCCAGAGAGATGGCGGGCAGCAACAGGCCGCTGCGCCCGCAGCGGCGATAGACCATCGAGTCATAGCGGTCCGATGCAGCCTGGTAGGGCATGGCAAACCTCCATCGTAAAAGGTGGGTTCTGGAAAACGATCACGTCTCGGAACGCGCAACCCCGATCCACAGCGCGGCCGCCAGGCAGAGCGCCCCGCCCGCGCTGCACAGGCTGAATACCACGTTCAGGCAAGTGAATACGCCAGCCAGCGAATAGGCGCCGCCGGAGGCGAGCCAGAGGGGCAGCGCGTTCATCAGCCACCCGCCGAGCTGCGTCGCCAGCAGCAGGCCAAAGCCGATCAGCGCCAGCCAGGCGGCGGCGTCGCGGCGTCGAACCACCAGCGCCAGGCCGACCAACACCCCCACGGCATAGGCGGCCAGCATCGGCAGCCGCACCAGCAGGGTGCTCCAGATGTTCAGGGCTATCATGCCAGATCTCCTCTCGTTGCGCCAACGTCCCTATGATAGCCGCAGCAGGCGCTGGCGGCAAGGGCCGCGTCACTCGCGGCGCGTGGGCTTGCCCAGAACATGGATCGAGACGCCGATGGCGATTAGCGGCAAGACCAGGCGCATGGGCAGGATGTCCACCCGATAGACCGTATAGCCGATGGTGCCCCAGAGCATGACCATGCTCCAGATCTTGGTGCGCAGGGGGATTCCCCGCCCCTCGTAATAATCGCGGATGTAGCTGCCAAAAAGGCGATTGTGCAGCAGCCAATGGTGAAAGCGCCGCGAGCCCCTGGCCCAACAGGCCGCCGTCAGCAGCAGGAATGGCGTGGTGGGCAGCACCGGCAAAAAAACGCCGATGATACCCAACAGCAAAAAGAGCGCCCCGGCGGCCACCCACAGGGCGCGCCTGGTTTTGGTCAGCATGTGCGAACCCGAGCCCCTCTGATGATGTTCTGTCGTGTGCCTTGGATGCTAGCCGCCGTACACGTGTAGGGGAAGGACAACCCGGCGGAAGGGTATCTGTCGGCGGCCAACCCTTGCGCCCCGGCAAGCCCTCACCCCCGGCGAAACTCGCCCCTGAGGCGAGCTTCGCCTCCCCCTCTCCCGCAACGTTGCGGGAGAGGGGGCTTTAGCTGGCCATTATCATTTTCATCCATGGGGGTGAGGGCCGCGCCTGCCACCCTCCATGGCTTGGCAGGCGGCAAGCACAAGCGCCCTGCCAAACCTGACTCTACTCGTCACCCTTGGGCCGCCAGCGCGCCCTCGGCCAGTTGGGCGGCCAGCAACAACGCCTCGACCATGCTCTCCTCGCTGGCCAGGCCCTTCCACGCGATGTCAAAGGCCGTGCCGTGATCCACCGAGGTGCGCACCACCGGCAGCCCCAGGGTCACCGTCACGCTGCGCTCAAAGCCGTGGGTCTTGATGGGGATGTGCCCCTGGTCGTGGTACATGGCCACCACCACGTCGAACTCGCCCCGGATGGCCCGGAAAAAGACCGAATCGGCGGGGATGGGGCCGTTGGCGGCGATCCCCTGCCCCTGGGCGAGGGCAGTGGCCGGGCCGATGGCCTCGATCTCCTCACGGCCCATCAGCCCCTCGTCGCCGCCGTGGGGGTTTAGCGCCGCCACGGCGATGCGCGGCTGCCGGATGCCCATCTGCTTGAGCCCTGCGTCGGTGAGTTGGATCGTCTCCAGCACATTCTCCACCGTCATCAGCGCGGCCACGCGGCTGAGGGGTACGTGGCGCGTCACATGCACGACCTTGAGGCCGGTGGTGGCCAGCATGGTGGTCACCCGCTCCTCGCCCAGCAGGGCGGCCAGCAACTCGGTGTGCCCGATGAAATCAATGCCGGCGGCCTTGAGGGCGGCCTTGTTGATGGGGCCGGTGCAGATGGCGTCGGCCTGGCCCGCGCGGGTGAGGGCCACGGCGCGCTCGATATAGGCCACGGCGGCCCGGCCACAGGCGGGCGAGACGGCCCCGGGCTGTAGATCATCGGCGCGCATCTGGCCCAGGTCCAGCAGGTCGGGGGCCTGGGGGTCATAGGCGGCCTCGCCGGGGTCGCCGATGGGGCGCAGGGCCGGGGCGCCCACCAGGGCCGCCGCCTTGTTCAGGATCTCGGCGTCGCCCACCACCAGCGGACGGCACACCTCCCAGACCTCCGGGTGGGCCAGGGCGCGGGCGGTCACCTCCGGCCCGACGCCGGCGGGATCGCCCATGGTGATGGCAACAACGGGTCTGCGCACAGGGGATGCGGCCACGGCAGTCTCCTTGTATGGGGCATAGCGGCATGTGTGAGCGTGATGGGGGCATTATCGGGACAAGGGGGGCGGCTGTCAACCGGCGCGTGTGCCGCTACGGGTATCAGTTCAGATCTGAGGGAAGCGGCCAACGCGTAGGCGATAGCGACGGACAAGTTTGGGGCGCGAACGTCTCGCCTGCCTTGTAGGGGCGAGGCATGCCTCGCCCCTACCATAAAACCGTAGAAAAACGAACTAAACACGTATGGGCAAAGCTGACGCTGGACGCATATATTTGTACGCATCGGAGGCTGCTACGCATCGGACGAAGCTGCGCTTCGTAGGCGGGCGAGACGGTCGCCCTCCAAGGTTCGCCGTCGCCGTCCACAACGCGTTGGCCGCTTCCCTCCAAATCTGAATAGACACCTCCTACGGCTCGCTGATGACCACCGTTCCCAGCACGATCATGCCGTCGCGGGTGGGGCCCTGGCCCTCAACGGGGGCGACCCGCGCGCCTTGGGCGTCCAGCCAGCCGCAGCCCAGCTCATATACGCCGGGCGCCGCGTCCTGGGGGATCAGGATGGCCCGGCGATCCACCACCGCCTGACCGGGCTGCCATGCGGAGGTGGGGGCGCCGCCATATTGGGGCTGGCCATCGGGGGCGGCCAGGGCGGGCCCCTCGGCGGGCAGCAGGTGCACAAACAGGACATAGTCCTCGGCCAGCGGGTGCGCGGCGGCCAGCTCCAACTCGACGCGCAGCGCCTCGCCCGGGCGCAACTCTTGGGCGTCGGCGGCCAAGGCGCGCACGACCAGACCGTTCTCCCAACTGCGGGCTACGGGCTGGCGCTCCAGGGGCGCCGGTGGCAAAAAGGCGAACAGCTCATAGCCGCCCACCCACTGGCTGCCCATCAGATAACCCTCTCGAACAAAGGCGTCGCGGGCCAGATAGGGCGTGGCGTCCACGGGCAGATGCACCCGGTCCACCACCAGCCAGACGCGCTCGGCGCGGGGCGCGCGGGCCATGACCTCGGACAGAAGGAGCGGCTCGTGGGGCGAGTGCCATTGGAGCAGAAAACGCCCCTTGAGCAGGCCGGGCATAAAGTGGATGAAAAAGTCGTTCGAGATCAACGCCACCGTATAGGGCGCATCCTGGGCCTGTGAGATGAGGGATGCCATCTGTTGCGCCTCGGCCCGGGTGAGGCCGCCGTGATCCTGGGTGTTGCGCGCGCTGCGCGTCAGCAGCCCGCCGCTGCCCGCCAGCACCGCCAGCGCGCACGCCAGCGCTACGAGCCTCTGATGGCGTAGGGCGCCCGACCTGCGCGCCAGCAGGAGCCACACCGCCCCCGCCACTACCAAGGCCAGCGCGACGAGCCCCACCCCCAGAGGCAGATCATAGGCCAGCGTGCCGTCGCTCAGGGTGCGCAGCCAGGAGAGATCGAGCTGGCGCACCCCCCAGCCGGTGAGCTGCACCAGGGCGGGCGAGCGCGGCAGCAGCCGCCAGCTCTGCCAGGGGATCCCGTCCAGGCCCACCAGCCACTCGCCCTGATAGGCGGGCACCAGTTGCCATATCGCGTCACTCCATGAAGCCGTGCCCGCCACGAACTGGATGACCAGCCCCACTACGCTCCAGCCCGCCACCCAGAGTCGCGCCACAAGGCGCGGGTTTGCCAGGGCCGTGGCATAGGGCAGGATCAGCAAAGGCAACAGGGGCACCACAAAACGCGGTCCCCAGACCACGTGGCCGCCATGCCACTGGGGGGCCGGGCCGTAGATATAGAGCAGCGATAGCACCAGGCCCAGGGTGAGCCAAGCCGCCGGCCCTTGCCGCCGGAAAAACCCGGGCCAGCCGATGGCGCCCCCGATCAGGATGGGCGAGAAAAAGGCGATGCCCTTGACCGGGCTGATGAGCAGGCCATAGGCCGCCGCCAGCGCCTGGCCCCACGGGTAGCCCCAAGTGTACTCGGCCAGGGAGAGAGGCTTGTCGTAGCGCAGAGCGTAGAGGGCCGCTACGGCTGCCCCCGCGATGAGGGCGACCGCGCCCAGCAGCAGGGCCCGTCGCCACGTCAGGGCCAGCCGTTTGCGCCTGGCATCCCACAGCAGGGCCAAGGCGAACACCGGCAGCGCCCCCGCCGCCGAGATCTTGACGGCCAGGCTACCCGCTGCCAGAGCCAGGCAAGCCAGCCCCCAGGGAACCCGGCGCGTGCGCTGCCAGCGGAGGCAGGCACAGGCAGCGCCCAGCCAAAACAGCGCCAGCAGCGGCTCGCGGAAAAAACTGCGGGCGTAGGGCCAGGCTGTGGTGCCGATCCCCCAGGCCAGGGTCGTGAGGGCAGCAACCACCTGGCCGAACCCCAGACCCCGTATCAACCCGTACAACAGCGCGCCCGTGAGCGCCGTGACGAACACGTTGAACAGCATCACGGCGGTGATGTTGCTTGCGGCGGGCCACTGGCGCGCCAGCAGATAGAGGGGCGCGGCCAACACCGATTGCCCCGGCTCCAGTGCCCCTACCGGATGGTGGAGCGAGGAAAAGGCCAGTTGCGGCGTGCCCGTACCATAGCCCTGGGCCAGGGTCTCGGCGCGGGCGTACATGGCGTATTCGTCTATCGAGCGAAACTGCCCGCTGAATGACAGCAGATATACCATCGCCAGCAGGGCGCCCAGCGCCACGGCCATGTGGCGGTCGCGCGCGCGGGTGGGGACTGAGTGGCTCATGTCGCGTCCTTGGTCAAGGGTGCGAGCGACTAGCGTACGCTCGCGAGAGATGCTAACATGGGCCATAAGAGGTGTCAATTGCAGGCCGTTCCCGTGCCTTGTCTCTCGCGCCGGTTGACGAACCTGCGCGCCAACCTATAATATCCGTAAATTGCGTTGATACTCGGGCTGGGTATTCCTGCTCCTTGGTCTGCTGTACTAAATTCGGGGGGTATCTTGATGCAACTCCCGCGACGCCGTTGGCTCCTGATTGTTTTCGCGCTCTGCGCCCTGGCCATCCTCGGCGGCGGCGCCTGGGTGTATCGCGCCCAAGAGGCCAGCATTCGCCGCGACGTCGAGGCCGAGCTGGAGGCCATCGCCACCCTCAAGGCCAACCAGATCGCCCAGTGGCGCGCCGAGCGCCTGGGCGATGCGGCGGTGGTTATGAGTAGCCCCCTGCTCATCGAGGGCGTGGCCCGCTGGCTCTCAGATCCCCAACCCAGAGACGGCGGCGCGATCATCACCCGCTTTCGCGCCCTCCAGTCCTACTATGGCTACGATGATGTGCTGCTGGTGGATTCGGCAGGGCAGGTGCGACTGGGCTTGCGAGGCGACCACGGCCCGCTGGATCCTCATGCGCAAGAGACCGTACAACGGGCCTGGATCGAGGCGCGCCCCCTCATGGTGGGCCTGCACCTCAGGGCCGATGGAACAGAGCCCCATGTCGGCTTTGTGGCGCCCCTCTTTGCCGAGGATGGCGAGCCCGTGGCCGCCGTCATCCTGATGGTAGATGCCGAGTCGTTCCTCTATCCCCTGATCCAGACCTGGCCCCTGCCCAGCGATAGCGCCGAATCGCTGCTGGTGCGCCGCGAGGGCGACGATGTGCTGTTCCTCAACGAGCTGCGCCATACGCCGAACGCCGCTCTGAGCCTGCGTATCCCACTGACGCGCACCGATGTTCCCGCCGTGATGGCGGTGCAGGGGCGGCGGGGCGTCTATGAGGGGCTGGACTATCGCGGCGCGCCGGTGGTCTCGGCCATCCGCGATGTTCCCGATTCGCCCTGGTTCATCGTGGCCAAGGTGGATCGCGCCGAGGTCTATGCCGAGTGGCGGCGTTACTCATACGCTCTCCTGGGCCTGATCCTTGCGCTGCTGGGGGGCCTTGTGGCGGGGACCATCGCCCTTTTGCAGGGGCGCGAGCGGGCCTATTATGAGCGCCTGGCCCGGGCCGAGACCGCCCTCCAAACCAGCGAGACCCGCTACCGCACCACCCTGCTCAGCGTGGGCGATGGCGTGATCGTCACCGACGGCCAGGGCCGGGTGGAGATCATGAATGCCGTGGCAGAAGAGCTCACCGGATGGCCTCTGGAGCAGGCCGTGGGGCAGCGCCTCAATACGGTGTTCGACATCGTGAATGAGGAGACGCGTCAGCCGGTGGAGAACCCGGCCACCCGCGTGCTGCGCGAGGGCGCCATCGTCGGCTTGGCCAACCATACGGTGCTCTTGGGGCGCGATGGGGTCGAGCGGCCCATTGCCGATAGCGGCGCCCCCGTGCGAGACGAAACGGGGGGCGTGAGCGGCGTGGTGCTGGTCTTTCGTGACCAGACCGAGGAGCGCGCCGCGCAGCAGGCCCTGGCCGAGAGCGAATCTCGCTTCCGCACCCTCTTTGATGCGAGCCCCCTCGCCGTGGGCCTGTATGACCTCGATGGCCATCTGGTGCGGTGCAACCCGACCATGATGCATCTCCTGGGCTATACACAGGAGGAGCTGGCCGAGATGGATCCCACCCATCCCGATGACCGGCTCTCCGGCGCTGAGCTCTTTGTGCAGTTGGTATCCGGCAAGATCGGCCGCTACCAGCGCGAGAAGCGTTACGTGCGCAAGGATGGCAGCGTCCTCTGGGCCCAGTTGACTGCCGCCCCCATCTTGGGCGCCGATGGCCGCCCCGAGTACGTTACCCTGGTCTTTGAGGATATTACCGAGCGCAGGCGCGCCGAAGAGTCCTTGCGCGAGAACGAGGAACGGTTCCGGGGCCTCTTTGAGCACTCGCTCAGCGGCGTGGCGCTCCACGAGATCGTGCTGGACGAGCAGGGCAACCCCGTGGACTATATCTTTCTGGATGCCAACCCGGCCTTTGAGACCCTCACCGGATTGCGGGTCGCCGACATCCTTGGGCGCCGCGTTACAGAGGTCCTGCCGGGCATCGAGGGCTCGCCCTTTATCGAGACCTACGGCCAAGTGGCGCTGACCGGCGAGTCGGTCAGCTTTGAGCAGCTTTCCGAGCCGCTGGGCAGGCACTATTACATCAACGCCTATCGGCTGGGCGAGAACCGCTTTGCCACCGTGTTCATGGACATCTCCGAGCGCAGGCGCGCCGAGGAGGCCCTGCGCGAGAGTGAGGAGCTGCTGCGCATGGCGGGCGCCCTGGCGCGGCTGGGGGGCTGGACCGTGGACCTGGTGGCGAACCGCATGACCTGGTCTGACCAGGTGGCCGAGATCCACGGGATGCCGCCCGGCTATTCGCCCAGCGTGCAGGACGGGATCAACTATTACGCGCCCGAGTACCGCGAGCGCATCAGCCAGGTCTGGACCGCCTGCATCACTGAGGGCATCCCTTACGATGAAGAACTGCAGATCATCAATGCCCAGGGCGAGCGGGTCTGGGTGCGCACCCTCGGCTCCCCCGTGCGCGATGAAACAGGCGCCATTGTCAGGGTCTATGGCGGGTTCCAGGATATCGCCGAGCGCAAGCAGGCAGAGGCCGCGGTGACAGCATCAGAGACGCGCTACCGGCGGCTGTTCGAGGCCGCCAAGGATGGGATCCTGATCCTCAATGGTGAGACCGGGCAGGTAGTGGATGCGAACCCCTTTATCCTTGATCTCTTGGGATTGACCCGAGAAGCGCTGCTGGGCACAGAGCTTTGGCAACTCGGTCTGTTCACCGACATCGCGGCCTCGCGCGCTGCTTTTGTGGAGCTACGAGACAACGGCTATGTCCGCTACGAGGATCTACCCCTTATGGGAGCCGATGGACGTAGAAGACAGGTCGAGTTCATCAGCAACGTCTACCAGGCAAACGGCGAGAGCATCATCCAGTGCAACATCCGCGATATCACCGAGCGTAAGGAGGCGGAGGAGGCGCTCGCCCAAGAGCGAGCCCTCTTGCGCACTGTGATTGACAACCTGCCTGACGCCGTCTATGTCAAAAGCGCGCAGGGTCGCAGAATCCTGGGCAACCCCGCCGACCTGCGCAACATGGGCTTGGCCGACGAAGCCGATATACTGGGCAAGATGGATTCGGAGATCTTTGACGCCGAGACGGCGGCGGCCTATATGGCTGACGACCGTTTCGTAATCGAGACGGGACAGCCCTTGCTCGGTCGGGAGGAGTGGCTGGTCAGGCCCGATGGCGAGCGGCGCTGGTTGCTTACGTCCAAACTGCCCGTGCGCGACCCCGACGGCCACGTTATTGGGCTGGCAGGCATCAGTCGGGACATCACCGAGCGCAAGCAGGCGGAGGAGCATCGCGCGCTACAGGCTTTGCGCATCGAGATGCTCCTCAGGTTGCACGAGATGGCCGATGCCACCCAAGACGAGATCATGAGCTTTGGTCTGGAGGCCTGCCTCCAGATCGTCAAGAGCCGTCTGGCCTTTATCGGCTTGATGGACGACGATGAGGCTGTACTGCACACCCATGCCTGGTCTCCGAGCTCCATGCAACAGTGCGCCGACACGAACGCCCCCCTCGATTTCGCCGTTGCCGATGGCGGGCTCTGGGCCGAGTGCCTGCGCCAGCGCCGCGCCATCGTCATCAATGACTATGCGGCGCCGCACCCCGCCAAACGGGGTCTCCCTGAGGGCCATGCCTCGCTGAAACGGTTGCTTTGCGTGCCCGTGTTCGACGGAGAGCGTATCGCAGCAGTGGCGGCGGTGGCCAACAAAGAAGAGCCCTATGATACCGAGGATGTGGCCGCTCTTACGGCCTTGATGAACAGGATGTGGGAGCTGTTGCGCCACAAGCAATATGAGCAACAGCTTCGCGAGAGCGCCCTTCAGTATCGCACCCTGGCCGATTCAGGCCAGGCCCTGATCTGGACCGCCGGAACAGACAAGCTGTGTAACTATTTCAACGAGCCCTGGCTCGCCTTTACCGGCCGCACCCTGGAGCAAGAGCTGGGCAACGGCTGGACCGAGGGCATCCATCCGGACGACCTGGAGCGCTGCATCCAGATCTATACCACCGCCTTTGACCGGCGCGAGCGATTCAGCATGACCTACCGCCTGCGCCGCCATGACGGCGAATACCGCTGGATACAGGATGATGGCAGCCCGCGTTACGATGCCGAGGGCCGCTTTGCCGGCTACATCGGCCACTGCCTGGATGTGACCGAGCAGCGCCGGGCCCAAGAGGCCCTGCGCGAGAGCGAGGCGCGCTACCGCCGCCTGGCCGAACACGCACCGGATGTGATCTTCCGTTATCGCCTGTTGCCCGAGCCGGGTCTGGAATACATTAGCCCGGCGGTCGAGGCCATCACGGGCTACTCGCCGCAAGAATGCTATGCCGATCCCATGCTCATGGTGAACATGGCCCATCCGGACGATGCCCATATCATGTCCGATTTGCTCACCACCCGGGATGTTCCCCCCGAGCCCTTGACCATGCGCTGGATCGGCAAGGATGGTTCGGCCCGCTGGATGGAGACGCGCATGATCCCCCTGCATGATGACGAGGGGCGCTTGTTGGCGGTGGAGGGCATTACCCGCGATATGACCCAGCGCATCCTGGAGGAGCAGGAGCGGCAGCGGTTGGAGCAGCGCTTGCAGGATTCGCAAAAGATCGAAGCCGTGGGCCGCCTGGCGGGCGGCGTGGCCCACGATTTCAACAACATGCTACAGACGATCCTGGGCTACGCCGAGATGGCGATCCAGGATGCGCCGCCCGATGGTCCGCTGGGCGACTATTTGGCCGAGATCCGCTCCGCCGGGCAGCGCTCGGCGGCCCTCACACGGCAACTGCTGGCCTTTGCCCGCCGCCAGACCATCCAGCCCCAGGCCCTGGATCTGAACGAGCACGTGGCCAACACCCTCAAGATGCTGGGGCGGCTGATAGCCGAGGACACCTCTCTCGTGTGGAAGCCCGGCGCCCACCTGGGCCAGGTGATGATGGATCCCTCTCAGGTGGACCAGATCCTGGCCAACCTGGTTGTGAACGCCCGCGACGCCATCGAGGGGCAGGGCGAGATCCTGATCGAGACCGAGAACGTCGCCATCAGCGAGGCATACGTCGCCAGCCATCTCGACGCGTTGCCGGGGAAATATGTGATGCTGGTGGTCACCGATAATGGGTGTGGCATGGATGCGGAGACCAGGACGCATCTCTTTGAGCCGTTCTTTACCACCAAGGCCATCGGCGAGGGCACCGGCCTGGGCCTGGCGACCATCTATGGCATCGTCAAGCAGAACGAGGGGTTCATCAACGTCTATAGCGAGCCCGGGCGCGGCACAACCTTTCGCATTTACCTGCCGCGCCACGATGTGGCCTTGCAGCCCGACAATGGTGAAAGTGAGCCCTCGGCCCTACCGCGCGGCGTTGAGACGGTGCTGTTGGTGGAGGATGAAGAGGCCCTGCTCAGGCTGGCGGTTCGCCTGCTGACCCAGCTCGGCTACAACGTGCTGGCAGCCAACTCGCCGCAAGAGGCCGAGCGCCTGCACCAGGAATACGAGGGCGAGATTCACCTGCTGATGACCGACGTCGTCATGCCGGGCATGAACGGACGCGAGTTGGCCGAGCGCCTGCGGCCCCAGCGCCCGGGCATGAAGTACCTGTTCATGTCTGGCTATACGGCCAACGTCATCGCCCATCGCGGCGTGGTGGATCATGGCGTGGCGTTCCTGCAAAAGCCCTTCTCACTGGAAACCCTGGCCCGGCACGTGCGCGCCGCCCTGGACGGCGACCGCGGCGCATAGGATGCGGGCCGCGCGCGCCTTCCGATCAGACCAATCGTACCTGGAAGTCGTCCGCCTCGATACTGCTGTTGCTTGGGGCCTTCTAGCCCTCACCCGCGTCCCGCAGACGGGCCGCACCCTCTCCCGCACGCGGGAGAGGGTCGCCGGAGCTTGCGACGGCGGGGTGAGGGCTTTTGCGACGCGGGGGAACGTTTCCTCCTCCAACCAAAGTGAGGCTTCTTGGGACGGGACCGAGCACCGCTTGTCTGCCCAGGATACTTTTCCCTCAATGCGATTGCCCCGGTCGCCGCCCCCGATTGTGCGCTCCATCGTTTCCCCTATAATACCAGCATAACGAGGGGGTGAGGGGTGGCGAGAGGCTCTTTGGCAGGGCGGGTGGCGGTCGTAACGGGCGCTTCCAGCGGGATCGGCGAGGCGCTGGCGCGCGCATTGGCGGCAGAGGGCGCGCGCGTGGCCCTGGCCGCCCGCAATGCCGCCCGGCTGGGCGAGCTGGTTGCCGAACTCGTAGAGGCGGGCGGCCAGGCGTTGGCTATCCCCACGGATGTGACCGATGCAGCCCAGGTGGAGGCGCTGATAGGGCGCGTCTGCGGGGCATGGGGGCGCATTGACGTTCTCGTTGCCAACGCGGGCACCTATGTCCAGGCGCCCACGGCCCAGTTGACCGTGGCGGCCCTGGAACGCGGCATGGAGATCAATTACTTTGGGGCCATGCGCACGGCGTTGGCTGCGCTGCCCATCATGCGGCGCCAGGGTAGCGGCCACTTGGTGCTGATGTGTTCCCAGGCTGCCTTTATCCCCATCCCGCCCGATGGCCCCTATGTGGCATCCAAGGCCGCTCTCAGCGGCATCGCCCAGGTGATGCGCCAGGAGTTGGCTCCTGAGGGGATCGCCGTCACCGTCGTCTATCCAGGGCGCATCGAAACGCCCCTCATCGCCCATCTGCGCATGCCCTGGATCTCGCCCAAGGCAGCGCCCGACGCGCTGGCGCGCCGCGTGGTGCGCGGCATTCGCGCGCAAAAGCGACAGATCATCTACCCCTTTACCGGATACCTCTATCTTGTACGAGACATCTGGCCCGCCCTGGGCGACTGGCTCATCCGGGTCCTGCACCTCGAGGGCTGGACCGAGCCCGCACCCGGGGGCGACCGGTCTGCCTGAAAGGACCTCATGCGCCATGCAGCCTAGCGTAGCAGATAACGCTCTATCGGTTTCCCTCCTGCCGGTGCATCCCTGGCTCAAGCCGGTGCGCGCCGCCCTTGTGCCCGGGCACCAGCACCCGCTCATGGCCCGCATTCTGGAGGGCGTTGGCAGGCAGTTGGCGGCGCTGGGGCATGCCGTGCTGAATGCGCCCGACCCGCAGACCGACCTGGTGCTGACCACCTATCGCTATGGCCAGCCCCTGGGATGGCGCCAGGCATTGCTCTTTACCATGCGGCGGCGCTTTGGTCTGGAACACACGCCCGCCCTGTATACCCTGGTGTTGATGACCCGCGCCGAGTTCGACGAGCTCATGGATCGGCTGGCCCGCGCCCTGGAACGCGATCCGATCCGGCCCGAGGATTTCGCCTTTGAGGGCCTGGCCTCCACAGCCTGGCAGGTGCTGGTGGAGCAGGGGCAGCGCGGCGGCCCCATCCTGGCGCTGGAGCGCCTGTTGCAGGCCCAGGCCAAATGTATCCGGCTGCTCTTGCTGGTGGGCGACCAGGAGCCCGAGACGCTGTATCATTTCGACCTGGTGGGCGCCCACCCCACCAGTGACCCCTCCGAGCCGGAGAGCTTTTTGCGGGACATCGCCCTGCGCATCGTCACTACGGCCAGCACCTCGGAGGTGATCGATCACGAGGTGGTGGGCGAGCCGCTGGCGCGCGCCGAGTGGGATCGGGCCACGGCCCCCGCTGCCATGCGCGTGGCAGGGATCGAGTTGGGGCGGCGCCACTTTTTCACGCGCATGATCCGTGTGGACGATCTGATCCAGATACCAGCCGTTTCGGATGTCCTGGCCAGCCAGTACAGCGAGGGCTGCTTTGCCACCTGGGACCCACACCTGGGCGCGTTGGTCGCCACGGTCACAGGCAGCGCCCGCCCGGTGGACAAGGGCAACCTGACGGATGACGACCTGGCGGTGATCGTGGGGGTCACGGCCAGCGGCATGGGCGCCCAGGTGCGCCACGTGGTCGGCAAGCTGAACACGCCCCCCTCCACCGAGGCGGTCGAGATGATGGAGATGGACGAGCCGCTGCCCCGCATCGCGTTGGGGGAAGCGTGGGGCGTGCAGGCCAGCGTGCCGGTGATCCGCTCGCGGTTGCATGGCCACCGGGGCGTGGGCGCCTATGATCCCGCCCACGTGCAGTTCATGCCGCTGGACGATCCGTTCTACCATTATCTGGTATCGTGCGGCACGGGCGCCCAGGCCCAGGGGATCAAGGCGGCCTTTGCCCGCTCCGAGGCGCTGCGCAACCCCGACGATCCGCGCCAGGTGGTGTTCACCGTGCTGCCGGGCCACGGCGCCATGATCGTGGAAAAGTGGGCGCCCGGCAAGGCGCCCTTCCAGGTGATCTGGGAGTATATGGATGCGGGCTATATCCAGATCGCCAAGGCGGTGCCCCAGGGGCCCATGGGCTATGCGCCCGATGAGGATGGCATCATGCGTCTGGTCTTGCGCTAGCCGGGCCACAATCCGCGTATAACAAAGGCCAGGGGCTGCTCGTGTGAGCGACCCCCGGCCTTTGTTTGCACCCGAAACGCCAGGGTGCCTATGTGAATGCCTTCCCCCCGACGCCTCCGGCGGGAGCTTGGTCTCTGCACCCAGTGTAGCACATGACAAGCCCTTGTCAATGGCGAGTTTGAGCGAGCCTTGCCCTGGAGGTATCAGTTCAGAATTGGGGGGATGAGTTCTTGACTGTCCAGAACGGTGATGCCACTATCCTGCAATCGGTGAGCACACAGCCTTGGCTATGGAGGGCGGGCGTCTCGCCCGCCTACGCTACGGACGCATGCATGCGTCCGTAGCGTCCGATGCGCAGCAGCATCCAAGGTGCAGCGCTAAACAAAGCAAGCTGCTCTTGCTTTGTCCAGAACTCGGCTCTGTGCGAGATTCGCCCCCTGTCGACGATAAACGTTGCCATGCAACATCACGCTGCATGGCAACGTTGCGCTGCTAGGAGCGTTGCGATGCTTGCATCGTGGCGGGCGAGACGCCCGCCCTCCAATCTGCCTTGCCGCTGCACTTGGCTCACGACGAGTGGTTCGCCGTATGGGTGGCGGAATCATTCCCTATGGCAACTCATTGAAGGTTGGCCTATCACCTCCCCTCGAATCCGAACTGATACGCCTGAATCGCAGTCTTTGGCCTGCCTCCGGTCGAGACGCCCGCCCCTCTCAACGTGGTGCCCAGGCGCGCGAATGCCAGCCCGCGTGGTCGTTACGGGCTGGCATCCGCAAAGGAGGAGTGAGAATGTTGCGAGTTACATGGCCAGGCCGCCATCCACGCACAGCACCTGGCCGGTGATATACGCCGCCTGGGGCGACGCCAAAAAGACCACCGCAGCCGCCACATCTTGAGGGCGGCCCAGGCGCTGCAACGGGATCTGGGCCTGCACCTGCGCCATCATCTCCTGGCCCAGGGCGTGGGTCATGTCGGTCTCGATGAATCCGGGGGCCACGGCATTGACGGTAATGCCTCGTGGGGCCAGTTCGCGGGCCACCGCCTTGGTAAAGCCGATCAGCCCTGCCTTGGCCGCGGCATAGTTGGCCTGCCCGGCGTTGCCCCGCAGCCCACTCACCGAGCTGATCTGGATGATGCGCCCCGCGCGCCTGCGCAACATGCCCCGCTGCACCGCGCGCACGCAGTTGTAGGCGCCCTTGAGGTTGGTGTCCAGCACGGCGTCCCAATCGGCCTCGGACATGCGCATCAGCAGATTGTCGCGGGTGATGCCCGCGTTGTTCACCAGGATATCCACCGCGCCAAAGGCTTCTTGCGCCTGCTCGATCAGCGCCTGGGCCTGCTCCGCAAGGCTCACATCGCCCTGCACCGCCAGCGCCTGGCTGCCCAAGGCCTCGATCTCGGCCACGACCTGCTGGGCCGCCGCTGCGTTGCTGTGGTAGTTGATCACCACACGGCAGCCCTCGGCGGCCAGCGCCAGGGCGATGGCCCGCCCAATGCCCCGCGAGCCGCCCGTCACCACGGCGGCCTGCCCTGCCAGAACGCTCATGCGGGCACCGCCTCGGCCAGCGTCTCGGCCACGCCTTCCAGGCTGGCCGCATCGGTGATGGCGGCCACATTGATCTGCCCGTCAATGCGGCGGATCAGCCCGGCCACCACGGACTTGGGGCCCACCTCCAACATGGTCGTGACCCCTGCTGTGGACATGGCCTGCACCGATTCGACCCAGCGCACCGGCGCGGAGAGCTGGCGCAGCAGCGCGGCTCGGATCTCTTCCGGCTCGGAGAGGGGCGTGGCCGTCACATTGCTGACCACGGGCGCCCATGGGGTGCGGATCTCGGTCTCGGCCAGGGCCGCGCCCAGCCGTTCGGCGGCGGCGCCCATCAGCGGCGTGTGGCAGGCCACGCTGACGGCCAGGGGGATCGCGCGTTTGGCCCGGCGCTCATGGGCCAGCGCCACAGCCCGTTCCAGCCCCTGGGCGCATCCGGCGATGACCACCTGGCCGGGCGAGTTGTAATTGGCCACCCAGGCGTGCAGCCCCTCGGCCTGCACCTGGGCCATGATCTCGTGCACGGCTTCGTCGCTCAGCCCAATGATGGCGGCCATGCCGCCTGGTGCGCATTCGCCCGCCTCGCGCATGGCCAGGCCGCGCTCGCGCACCAGGCATAAGCCTTGCTCGAAATCCAGAGCGCCCGCCGCCGTCAGCGCCGCATATTCGCCCAGGCTGTGCCCCGCCGCCAGGGCGATGCGGGCGCTCCCGCCGTTCAAGCGCTCCGCCAACGCCTCCCACAGGATCATGGTGGTGGCATAGATGGCGGGCTGGGTGTTGGCCGTGTCGCCCAACGTCTCTTCCGGTCCCTCAAAGCACAGCCCGGAGAGGGAAAAGCCGAGGATATCATCGGCCTGCTCATAACGCGCGCGGGCGCCGGGCAGAGCGGCGCACAGATCGGCGCCCATGCCCACGAACTGGCTGCCCTGGCCGGGGAACACGATGGCATAGCGACTCATGGGGTCACCTCCTGGGGCTGGGCCCAGGCCGCCATACGCGCCAATAGGGCCTCCGCCTGGGCGCCGATGCGCTGCAACAACTCGGCGGCGGGGACGATATCATGTACCAGACCGGCGATCTGCCCGGCCATCAGCGAGCCGTTCACCACATCGCCATCCACAACGGCCATGCGCAGGCGCCCGGTGCCGAACTCGATCACCTGATCCTCCGAGACCCCTGCCTTTTCCATGGACTCGAACTCGCGGGACATGGGGTTGCGCAGGCAGCGCACCGGGTGGCCGATAGAGACGCCCGTAACCAGGGTGGCGCGCTCATTGGCCTTGATGATGCTCTCTTTGTAGTTGAGGTGGGCAATGCACTCGTCGGTGCAGATAAAGCGCGTGCCCATCTGCACGCCGGCGGCGCCCAGGGCCAGGGCCGCCACCAGCCCGCGCCCATCGCCAATGCCCCCGGCGGCGACCACCGGGATGCTGACGGCATCCACCACCTGGGGCACCAGGCTCATGGTCGCCACGCTGCCGATGTGCCCGCCCGATTCCTCGCCCTCGGCGATGACGGCGTCAGCGCCGGCCCGTTCCAGGCGGCGCGCCAGGGCCGCCGAGGCTACTACGGGGATGACGATGATGCCCGCCCGCTTGAGGGGCTCGATAAAGGGCGTTGGGTTGCCGGCGCCGGTGGTCATCACGGATACGCGCTCCTCAATGGCGAGCTGGATCACCTGCTCGGCAAAGGGGCTGAACAGCGGCACGTTGATGCCAAAGGGGCGCGTCGTGTGGGCCTTGAGCTGGGTCACCTGGTCGCGCAGCCAATCCACCGGCGCGTTGCCGGCGCCGATGATGCCCAGGCCGCCGCCTTCCGAGACGGCCGCGGCCAGTTGCCAGGTGGCCACCCAGGCCATGCCCCCCTGAATGATGGGATAGTCCATACCGATAAGGTCGGTCAAAGCCGTTTTGATCATCCGGTTCCCTCCTGCCTATACGGCGAATCGTGTACACAAACACCTTGGCGCGCCTGGGGTTGCGCTTTGTCCGATCTTTCCCTCCAAGGGCAACTCTGCGGCCTCGGATGTGTTTATAACGATTGACTCAACACGAGCCGCTGGTCGGCAAGGAGGTAGCCGGTGCTTTCAAGAGTGGTAATCACAGGAATGGGAGCGGTCTCGCCGCTGGGCAATGATCTGCCCACGACATGGCAGGGGATCGTGGCGGGCAAGTCGGGCGTGGGGCCTGTCACCAAGTTTGACGTAACAGATTACAAGACCACCATCGCCGCAGAGGCGCGCCAGTTCGATCCCAACGATCATTTTCCGGCGCGGGATGTGCGCCGCATTGATACCTTTGTCCAGTTCGCCCTGGTGGCCGCCCGCGAGGCCCTGGGCGATGCCGGGTTCAGCGCCGAGTCGTTCACCGGCGGCCTGGGCGAGCGCACCGCCGTCATCATCGGCTCTGGCATCGGCGGCATGGCCACCGTCACCGAGCAGAACAGGGTGCTGTTCGAGCGCGGGCCGGGCCGCGTCAGCCCCTTTTTGATCCCCATGATCCTGCCCGAGAGCGCCGCCAGCATGGTGGCCATCGAGTTCGGCCTCAAGGGGCCCAATATGGCCGTCACCTCGGCCTGCGCCACCGGCGCCAATGCCATCGGCGAGGCCTATCGCATGATCCAGTATGGCATGGCCGACCTGGGCGTGTGCGGCGGCTCGGAGGCGGGCGTGATCGAGATTGCCCTGGCCGGGTTCGGGGCTATGCGCGCTATCTCGGTGCGCAACGACGAGCCGGAGCGCGCCTCGCGCCCCTTTGATCGCGAACGCGATGGGTTCGTCATCGGCGAGGGCGCGGGCATCCTGGTGCTGGAATCGCTAGAGCACGCCCTGGCGCGTGGGGCGACCATCCACGGCGAGCTGATCGGCTATAGCAGCAACGACGACGCCTATCACATCACTGCGCCCGATCCCGATGGCGCGGGGGCCACGGCTTGCATGAAGTTGGCCCTGGCCTCGGCGGGCCTGCAACCCGAGCAGATTGACTATATCAATGCCCACGGCACCAGTACGGCCCTGAACGACGCCACCGAGACGCGGGCCATCAAAGTCGCGCTGGGCAAGCACGCCTATCGCGTGCCCATCAGCTCGACCAAATCCATGACGGGGCACCTGCTGGGGGCGGCGGGCGCGCTAGAGGCGGCGCTGAGCATCAGGGCGCTGGAGACGGGCATCATCCCGCCCACGATCAATCTCGAGTTCCCCGATCCCGAGTGCGATCTGGACTATACGCCGAACCAGGCGCGCCGCGCCGAGTTGCGCACGGCCCTCTCCAACTCGTTCGGCTTTGGGGGCCACAACGTTTGCCTTGTCTTTCAGAGCTGGCAGGATGCCTGAGACGCGACGCAGGGCCGAGATCATCGGCTGGGGCATGTATGCGCCGGAGCGTGTGGTCACCAATGACGACCTGGCGGCGCTGATGGACACGACGGACGACTGGATCCGCACCCGCACGGGCATCGAGCGGCGCCACATCGCCGCCGAGCATCAGGCCACAGCCGCGATGGCCATCGAGGCGGCCCGTGCCGCCCTGGCCGTGGCCGACGCCGATCCGCGCGATATAGATCTGGTGATCGTGGGCACCATGACCCCCGATACCTGGATGCCCTCCACCGCCTGCGCCGTGCAGAATGCCCTGGGCGCGCTGCACGCCGGGGCTGTGGATCTGAACGCCGGCTGCTCCGGCTTTGTCTACGCCCTGACCATGGCGCACCAGGCCATCCTCTCGGGCGAGCACGAGCTGGTGTTGGTGGTGGGCGCCGATACCATGTCGCGCATCGTCAACCAGGAGGATCGCGCCACCGCCGTGCTCTTTGGCGATGGGGCCGGGGCCGTGCTGTTGCGCGCCGGAGAGGGCAGCGCGGGGGTGCTGGCCACGCTGCTGGGCTCTGATGGGTCGGGCGCCGACCTGTTGGCCGTGCCCGCCGGGGGCAGCGCCCTGCCCGCCAGCGCCGAGACGGTGGCCCAGGGCCTGCATTATCTGAGCATGGATGGGCGGCAGGTCTTTCGCTTTGCAGCGCGCATCGTGCCCCGCGCCATCGAGCAGGTGCTGGAGCGCGCGGGCCTGACCCTGGACGAGGTAGATTGGATCATCCCCCACCAGGCCAACCTGCGCATCATTGAGGCGGCGGCCAAGCGCCTGCAAGTGGAGGAATCCCGCTTTTGCGTGAACGTCAACGAATACGGCAACACCAGCGCCGCCTCGGTGCCCATCGCCTTGTGCGAGGCGGTGGAGCGCGGCCAGATCCAGCCCGGCCAGCAGCTCGTGTTGGTGGGTTTTGGGGCAGGGCTCACCTGGGCGGCGGCGGCGCTGCGCTGGGGCCCCTCGGTGCAAGAGGCGCCTGCGGTGTTCTACCGGCGCTGGTTGCGTTGGCTCATCTATCGCTGGGCCGAGCTACACACCCGCTGGTTGCGCTTTGCCCGCTCCAGGGCAGGCCGCGCCTGGGGCGGCGCCCAGGAACGCTGGCGCCGCATGCGGCGCAAACGCGAATAGATGGACATGTGCATAGCGCATCACAAGAGACAAAAATCGGGCGAGTCTGAGAGCGCAGAGTTGCTCTGTGCGTGCGCAAGAGTAGCCATTCAGATAGGGAGGGCGGGCGTCTCGCCCGCCAACGCTGCGTAGCAGCGTGCAACTGCGCGCCCCAAGATACGCGCCCGCGACGCTCCATGCCCACGCGCAACGATAACCCGGACCATTTTCGAGAGCGCACAAATCGGGCCACGGACGAACCTCCGTGGCCCGGCTCGCTATCCGGACGCGTTACTCCTTCGTCACAGGGCGGCTCTTGATCAGCAGGCTCCATCTCCCTTGCTGCACCACCTCATCGCGCTGGTTGCGCACGCTCAGATCCAGCGTCACCATGCCGCCGCCCATGCTGGGCAGCGCCCGCAAGCGGCTCACCCGGCAGATCAGGTTGATGGTGTCGCCGATGCGGATGGCCCCCTTGAACTTCCAATCGAGCCCGGTAAAGGCCTGCACGGTGCCCTCGATGAAACCGGCCCGGGCGGCCAGCCCCGAGGCCACCGAGAGCCCCAAGAGCCCGTGGGCGATCCGCTCGCCGAACAGGGTATCCTTGGCGTACTCGGCATCGGTGTGGATGGCGTTATAGTCGCCCGAGAGCCCGGCGAATTGCACCACATCGGCCTCGGTGATGGTGCGCGCCATGGTGCGGATCTCTTGCCCCACCGCAAACTCTTCGAAATAGAGCCCTCGTCCCTCGTATGGCATGATGACCTCCTCCTCACGCTGCACTGTCAGGGGTAACACCCAGGGCCGCAGCGGGATGCGCCCTTGCGCACCGCGCCCTTTTTCCGCTCCGGCGCGGGCCGATGCTATAATGGCGCCATGAAGCAACGAACACAACATCGCTCAGCGCCGCGCTCGATCCGGCCTCGACGATCCCGCCTGAGGCGATTGTGGTGGCTGGCGCTCATCCCCGTCGTGTGCCTGGCGCTTGTCATTGCAGTGCGCTGGTGGACCAACCATCGCTACGGCCCGCTGATCTATACCGTCGAGACGGCGCCTCCCAGGCGTGTGGCCATCATCTTTGGCGCCGCCGTCTGGGGCGATGGCAGCCCCAGCCCTGTGTTGGCCGACCGGGTGCGTACCGGGGTGGATCTGTATCACGCGGGCCGCGTGCAAAAGCTGCTGATGACCGGCGACAACCGCTTTGTGGACTATAACGAGCCCAAGGCCATGGGCGACTACGCCCAGTTGCTGGGGGTGCCCGCCGAGGATATCGTCCTCGACTATGCCGGGCGGCGCACCTACGATAGCTGCTACCGGGCGCGCCACATCTTTGGCGTCACCGACGCCATCCTGGTCACCCAGTCGTATCACCTGGATCGCGCCCTCTTTACCGCCAACGCCCTGGGCATAGACGCCGTGGGCGTGGGCTCTGACCTGCGCGAATACACCCTGATTCGCCAGTGGTGGTGGCGCGAGATGCTGGCCACGCCGGTGGCCTGGCTGGAGGTGCACGGTGTCCTGCGCCCGCAGCCCATCCTGGGCGAAGAGCTGCCCATCTTTGACGACTAGGCGCGAATGCGGTGGGCGCGGGCGCACACCTGCGCTTGTTGCGCGCTACGGTCGTGAAAGTGAGGGCAGGGCATGCGCAATGACGGCCATATGGGCGGTCTCACTGTGGCTAAAAGGCATACTCGAACATTTTGACATAACTTTCATACCGCAGTTCGGCGATCTCGCCCCGCTCGACGGCCGCCTGGATCGCGCAATCCGGCTCGTGGATGTGGGTGCAGGGCTGAAAGCGGCACTCGCCCAGGTGGGGGCGCATTTCGGGGAAAAAGGCGTCTAGCTGCTCGGGGTCAATGTCATAGAACATGAACACGCGCATCCCAGGCGTGTCGGCCACATAGATCTCCGGCTCGGGGCGCAGCAACTCGGCCACCACCGTCGTGTGCTTGCCGCGATCGTGGTAAGCACTGATCTCTCCCACTTTGCGCTCCAGATCGGGCCAGAGGGCGTTCAGCAGGCTGGATTTGCCCGCGCCCGAGGGGCCGGTGAGCACCGTGAGTTTGCCTCGCAAGAGCCCTCGCAGCGTCTCAATGTTCTCGCCGGTGGCGGCGCTGGTCTCTAGCACTTGGTAGCCGATCTCGCGGTATAGCTCAAAAGGATTCTGCTCGTCGTAATCCAGCTCCAGGTCGCTCTTGTTGGCAATGATCACCACGGGCAGCCCGGCGGCCTCGCAGGCCACCAGGTAGCGATCCAGCATCAGGGGGTTGGGCGGCGGGTTGCGCCGGGCGAACACGGCCAACACCTGATCCGGGTTGGCCACGATCACCTGCTCTCCCTCAGATGCGGCGCCGGCCCGGGGCGGCGGCAGCCGCCGCGAGAGCACCCGCTGGCGTGGCTCCACCGACTCGACCACACCGCGCCCCTCCTCGGTGGGCGTCCAGCAGACCCGATCCCCGATGGCAACGATATCCGTGCCCCGGCGCTCCTGTTTGAGCCTGCCGCGAATCAGGCAGTCCACCAGGCCGCCCTGCGTCTGAACGTAGAAATGCCCCCCGTGCACCCGCACCACCAGATCGCCGCAGCGCTGGGCGGGCGTCTCTGGTGCCTCGGCAGGGGTGCGGGGCTGATCACGTTCCAAGGGCATCTCCTTGCATGCGATAACGCTCGTATGAGTCTAGCATGAGGGCCATGACGGGTCAAAACCTCGTGGCTTGCCAGCGCCCCTGTTGGCGTATTTGTCGCTTGGCTGGCAGAGCGGGTATACTGGGCGCGTCTGGTTCACTGGTGTCCTGTAGATCACGCCAATCCCGTACAGGAGTCGTGAGTCGCCTATATGAAACTCTCGGTGCTCGTTCCGGTGTATAACGAAGAGGCCGGTGTAGCTGCCATTCTGCGGCGCGTTGCGGCAGTGCCCGTCGAAAAAGAGATCATTGTCGTAGATGACTGCTCCACCGATGGCACCGGCGGCATCCTGCAAGGGCTAGAGCTCCCCGGCCTGCGGGTGATGCGGCACAGCGTCAACCGGGGCAAGGGGGCGGCCATCCGCACCGCCATTGAGCTGGCCCAGGGGGATGCCATCATCATCCAGGATGCCGACCTGGAATACGCGCCAGAAGAGTATCCGCTGCTGCTGGCGCCCATCCTCGAAGGCAGCGCGCCTGTGGTCTATGGCGTGCGCGACCTGAGCGGGCAAAAGCTGTTCACCCGTTGGGGGAACCGGTTCCTGACCTGGCTCACCAATCTGCTCTATGGCACCCGCCTGCACGACATGGAGACCTGCTACAAGGTCATGTTGGCGCCCATCGCCAAGAGCCTGGAGCTAGAGTGCAACCGCTTTGACCTGGAGCCCGAGATCACGGCCAAGATCGCCCGCCAGGGTTACCGGATCGTCGAGGTGCCGATCTCGTACACGCCCCGCGAGGAGAAAAAGCTCTCGCCCTGGCGCGATGGCTGGCCCGCCGTGCGCGCCCTCTTGCGCTACCGCCGTTGGCAGCCCCGCGAGGCCCGCCGGTCGCCCGCCGTGGCCCCGGAGCAAGGCTGACGTGAACGCAGAGATGGGCGTGGAGGAGTGGGCGCAACAGGCGCTGGTCATCGTCCCGACCTACAACGAGGTCGAGAATATCGAGCGCCTGGTGCACGAGATCCTGGCCCAGCCCGCGCCGCTGCACGTTCTGATCGTGGATGACAACTCGCCCGACGGCACCGGCGCCGTGGCCGATGCCTTGGCCGCCGAGGACGCCAGGGTGTCCGTGGCCCATCGCCCCGCCAAGCTGGGGCTGGGCACAGCCTACACCTGCGGGTTCGAGCGCGCCTTGGCCCAGGGGTATGGGTATGCCATCACCATGGACGCCGACTTTTCCCACAACCCACGTTATCTGCCCGCGCTGCTGGCGCTGGCCCAGGCCCATGATGTGGCCATCGGCTCGCGCTATGTGCAGGGGGGCGGCGCCCGGGGCTGCACCTGGCCACGGGTGCTGCTGAGCCGGGGCGCCAACGCCCTGGCCCGAACGGTGTTGGGCCTGCGCTCCCGCGATTGCACCGCCGGCTTTCGTTGCTACCGCGCCGATGTGCTGCACGCCATTGACCCCAAGACGATCCTCTCCAGCGGCTACTCGTTCCTGGTCGAGATGGTGACCCGCTGCGAGAGGGCGGGCTACCGGATCGCCGAACTGCCCATTGTGTTCGACAACCGGCGCCTGGGCGCCAGCAAGATCTCGCGGGCCGAGATCTACCGCTCGGTGTTCACCATCATCCGCCTGCGCCTGACAGGGCTGCCCTGGCAACGCCGAAAGGCGCGGCATCAGATCGCCGGCAGCGAGCAAACGGAATGAACCGGGGGCAACCGTCCGTTCTGAGCCGCAACGCCCTCGCCATTCACTTGGAGGATTGGTACCACACGCGCTTCATGGCCCCCTATACGCCGATGGGGAGGCCCGAGGGTCGCGTAGCCTGGGCGGTAGAGCCGATCCTGGCCCTTTTGGAGCGCCACAACGTGCGGGCCACGATTTTCGTCCTGGGCGACGTGCTGCGCCTCCATCCCGAACTGGTGCGCCGCCTGTACGACGAGGGGCATGAGATCGGCTGCTATGGCTGGCGGCCCCGTCCGGTGCACAGCCTGGCCCCCGAGCTATTCGCGCAAGACCTGGCCGCCTTTGATCGGCAGGCCGCCGAGGTGCTGCCGGTGCAAGAGATCGTGGGCTTTCGGGCGCCCGGCTTTTCGCTGGATGCCAGCTCGAGCTGGGCGCTAGAGGCGTTGCGCCGCAGAGGATACCGTTACGATGCGAGCATCCACCCCGCCCGCACCCCCTGGTATGGCGTGGCAGGCGCGCCCCTGGCCCCCTATCGGCCGATCGCCGACGAGCCGGGCGCCGACCCCGACGACGCGCTTTGGGAGTTCCCCCCGACGGTCTATGCCCTGGGGGGGCTGACGCTGCCCGTGGCCGGAGGTCTCGGACTGCGCGCCACGCCCCTGCCCCTGCTCCATACGATGCTGGCGAGGGTCCAGAGCAAAGGGCGTCCTGTGGCGCTCTACCTCTCTCCCTGGGAGACCGACCTCGGCACCCCGATTCCGTCCCGCGCCCCTCTGTGGGTGCGGGCAGCCTGTCGCCTGGGGGTGCGCCGCGCCCTGGCCAAGCTGGATGCCCTGCTGGGCACCTACGCCTTTGGCCCCCTGCGCGAGACCCTGGGCTTGCCGCCGACGCGCGCCAGTGCGCCGGATATCGAATAGGGCGCACTCTCTTTTTTGCTCCGCTCCATACCCTTGCCGGTTGCCTACGCAAAGGCCCCTGCGCCTACAGGGTGATGTACAAGTGCAGCCTGTGGAAAGGGCTCTGTTTTTGCCTGGTTGCGGCCGGCGGCCCTCATCCCCCTGCCCCTTGAGATTCCCGCCCACGACTGGAACCATATACATAACTGCGCCTTGGACATCGCCCCGCTTGCGCCCACACCCTGTTCTTGACAAAGGCCATCAAGAATATATACTGGTAGAGACCCCATTGAGGGATGCGAGGGAGGAACTATGGAGACACGCACCGTCGAACTCGACGTGCTGGGGATGACCTGCGCCGCCTGCGCCAATACCATCGAGCGCACGCTCAAGCGCACCCAGGGCGTTAGCGATGCCCATGTGAATATCGCCACCGAGCGCGCCTCGGTGACCTTTGATCCCGGCCTCGTGGATCTATCGCGCCTGGTGGGCCAGGTGCGCGAGGCCGGCTATGACGCCGCCGCCCAGCGGGCCATCCTGCCCATCGGCGGCATGACCTGCGCCGCCTGTGTGAACCATGTGGAGCGCGCCCTCAAGCGCGTCGAGGGCGTGCTCTCGGTCAATGTGAACCTGGCCACCGAGCGCGCCACGGTCGAGTATCTATCCGGCGTGGCGACGCTGGAGGCGTTTCGCGAGGCGGTGGCCCATGCCGGCTATGAGGTGCTGGAGGATCGTTCCGGCGAGTTGCTAGAGGCGGCCCCCGATCTGGACGTGCTCAAGATGCAGGCCGCCCGGCGGCGCATGTGGGTCTCTTGGGTTTTCACCGGGCCGATCATCGTGCTCATGCTGCTGCACATGCTCGGGGTCCACTGGGCCAGCATGGCCGTGGTGACCATCACCCTGGCGGCCCTGGCGCTGCCGGTGCTGGCCTGGCCGGGGTTCGACACCTTTCGCTCGGCCTGGAACGCCGTGCGCCACGGCAACGCCAACATGGACGTTCTGATCGCCCTGGGCACGGCGGCCTCGTGGCTCAGCGCGCCCCTCTCGTTCGTGATACCGCTGGAGAGCTATGGCGCCGTCAGCGCCATGATCATGGCCATCCACTTGACGGGGCGCTACATCGAGGCCAACGCCAAGGGCCGCGCCTCCCAGGCGATTCGCAAGCTGGTGCAACTGGGCGCCAAAGAGGCCACGCTGCTGGTGGACGGCCAGGAGTACCTGGTGCCCCTGGCCCAGGTCAAAGTGGGCGATACGCTGCTGGTGCGCCCCGGCGCCAAATTCCCCACCGATGGCGTGATCCTGGAGGGCGAGAGCGCCGTGGACGAATCCATGGCTACCGGCGAGTCCATGCCCGTTACCAAGCGCCCGGGCGACGAGGTAATCGGCGCGACGGTGAACCAGGAGGGCCTGCTCAAGATCGAGGCCACCCGCGTGGGCGCCGACACGTTCCTTTCCCAGGTGATCCGCATGGTGGAGGATGCCCAGGGCACACGCGTGCCGATCCAGGCCTTTGCCGACCGGGTGACCGCCGTGTTCGTGCCCTTTGTCATCGGCACGGCTGCCCTGACCTTGATCCTCTGGCTGGCGTTTAGCGGGCCGTTGCAGGGGCTCGTCCTGCGCGCCGCCGAGCTCTTGCCCTGGATCAACCCCCAGGCCACAGGCATCACCCTGGCCCTGGCGGCCACCATCTCGGTGCTGGTGATCGCCTGCCCCTGCGCCCTGGGTCTGGCGACCCCCACGGCCCTGATGGTGGGCAGCGGCATGGGCGCCGAGCGCGGCATCCTGATCCGCCACGGCGCCGCCATCCAGACGCTGCGCGATGTGGCCGTGATCGTGCTGGACAAGACGGGCACCCTGACCGTGGGCCAGCCCCAGGTGACCGACATCGTGGCGCTGCAGGGCGATGAGCGCCAGGTGCTCCAGTGGGCCGCCTCGGTGGAGCAGGGCAGCGAGCATCCCTTGGGCCAGGCGGTGGTGCGCGAGGCCCGCGCCCGGGGGCTGGCGCTAACAGAGCCGGAGGGCTTTGAGGCTGTGCGTGGCAAGGGTGTGCTGGCGCGCCTGGAGGGCGAGGCCGTGCTGGTGGGCGGGCGGCGCCTGCTGAGCGAGGCCGGCTTGGATCCGGCGCCCATCGAGGCCCAGCTCTCGCGGCTCGAGGGCGAGGCCAAGACCACCATGGCCGTGGCGCGCCAGGGCCAGATCGTGGGCCTGATCGCCGTGGCCGACCCGATCAAGGTCGATGCCCGCGAGGTGATCGCCGCGCTGCATGGCCTGGGCGTCCAGACCGCCATGCTCACCGGCGACAACCGCCAGACCGCCGAGGCTATTGCGGCCCAGGCGGGCATGGATCATGTGGTGGCGGGGGTGTTGCCCGATGGCAAGGTGGCCGAGATCAAGCGGTTGCAGGAGCGCTATGGCGCCGTGGCGATGGTGGGGGATGGCATCAACGACGCCCCGGCCCTCACCCAGGCCGACGTGGGCATCGCCATCGGCACAGGCACCGATATCGCCATCGAATCGGCGGATGTGACCTTGGTGCGCGGCGACCTGTGGGGCGTGGTCGAGGCCGTCAAGCTCTCGCGGGCGACCTTTCGCAAGATCAAGCAGAACTTGTTCTGGGCCTTTTTCTACAACGTGGTCATGATCCCCCTGGCCGTGCTGGGCATGATGCACCCGGTGCTGGCCGAGATCGCCATGGCCTCCAGCTCGATCACCGTGGTCACCAACGCGAACCTGCTGCGCCGCGCCAGGATCTCGGGGCGATAGCGGCACAAACGTGCAAACGTTCGAACGTGCGAACGTTTGCGTGCATTTGGCTCGCCCTTGCGTCGCCGCTATAGTATACGCCGAACCCTGTCAAGGCGGAGGCGAACGGCCATGCGCAAGCGACGCGGGAACACCTGATGCGACACCCCCTCTCCTGGTTGATCTGGGCGGGGTGCGCCGCCGTCCTGGCCCTGATGGCGCGCCACCCCCTCTATCTCACCCTGGTGGTATTGGCCACCTGGCTGGTGTACCTGGGCGTGGCGCGCTCCTCCCTCATGGTTGCAAGCTGGCGGGCGCTGCTCAAGCTGGGGCTGTTCATCTGGCTCATCACCATCCCTTTCAACGCCTTGATGATCCACCAAGGGCGCGTCGTTTTGTTTCGCCTGCCCGCCCATTGGCCCCTGATCGGCGGCCCCATCACGCTGGAAGCGGTGCTGGCCGGAGCGACAGCGGGCTATGCCCTCTGGGCGCTGCTGTTCATCTTTGCCGCCTTTAACCTGGGCGTGGATGCCGCCCAGCTCTTGCGGCTGGCGCCCCCCTTTCTCTACCAGGCGGGCGTGGTCACCTCCATCGCCCTCACCTTCATTCCCCAGATGCTGGCCAGCGCCCGCGAGATCCGCGAGGCGCAGCGCATCCGGGGCCACCGTTTTCGCGGCTGGCGCGATTCCCTGCCTCTGGTGATCCCCCTCTTGACCACGGCCTTTGAGCGGGCGGTGCAACTGGCCGAATCCATGGACGCGCGCGGCTTTGGCGGCGCGCTAACCGGCATGACGCCGCGCTATCTGGCCCGCCTGCGCGGCATGATGGTCCTTAGCCTGCTGCTCTTTCTGATCGGCATGGTCGCGCAGATCTTTTGGCCTCACCTGGCCGCCCTGGCCTATCTGTTGATCGCCCTGGCCGCGGCCATGCTCCTCTATGCGTTCCATCGCCTGGGGCGCAGCGTGCGCCGCAGCCGCTACCGGCGCGAGCGCTGGGGCGCGGGCGATAGCGCCATCGCGCTGTGCAGCCTGGCGGCTCTGGCGGGCGCCCTCTGGCTGCGCTATAGCAACCCGGCGCACATGACCTATGCGCCCTACACAGGCGGGTTGCTGCCTGCATTTCACGCGCCCCTGGGCCTGCTGCTGACGCTGCTGGCCGTTCCCGGCCTGATCGCCCTGGCCGAGCCGACGCCCGAGGGCGACGCGCTGCAGGACGTGGCCCCATGATCCAGCTCCGGCGCCTCAGCTACACCTATCCCGGGGCCGCCACGCCCGTGCTGCGCGATCTGGAGCTAGAGATCGAGGCGGGCGCCCTGGCCCTGGTGGTGGGCGCATCGGGGGCGGGCAAATCCACGCTGCTGCGCTGTTTGAATGGCCTGGTGCCCCATTTCTACGGCGGCGTCATCAGCGGCTCGGTACGGGTGGCGGGCGAGGACCCCATCGCGCGCGGGCCCCGGCAGATGTCCCGCCTGGTGGGCATGGTCTTTCAGGACCCCGAGACCCAGTTCGTGGTGGATACCGTCGAGGCCGAGCTGGTCTTTGCGATGGAGAACCACGGCTATCCCCAGGACGTCATGGGCCAGCGGGTGGAGTGGGTGTTGGGCCAACTCGAGATCGGCCACCTGCGCAAGCGGCGCATCAGCACCCTCTCCGGCGGCGAAAAGCAGCGCGTGGCCCTGGCCTCGGTGCTTACGTTGCAGCCCCAGGTGTTGGTGTTGGACGAGCCCACCTCCCAGCTCGATCCCCAGGCTGCCGATGAGGTGTTGCAGGCGTTGCGCGCCCTCAACCGCGAGCTGGGGTTGACCGTCGTGCTCTCGGAGCACCGGCTGGAGCGCGTGGTGGGCTATGCCGATCAGATCATCTACCTGCCGGGGGATGGGGGGGCGCTGGCAGGGCCGGCGCGCGAGATGCTGGCGCAGATAGACCAGGCCCCGCCGTTGGCGACCCTGGGGCTGGCGCTGGGCTGGCAGCCGTTGCCCTTGACCATCGAGGAGGCGCGCGCCCACCTGGGCAGCCCGCCGTCCGCGCCCCCCCAAAAGACGGCGCCCATGCCCGTGGCGGGCGAGCCCGAGATCGTAGTGCGCGACCTGTGGCACGCCTATGACGGGCGCCCGGCCCTGCGCGGCGTGGATCTGACGGTGGGGCAGGGCGAGGCCGTCGCCATCATGGGGGTCAACGGCTCTGGCAAGACCACGCTGCTCAAGCACCTGGTGGGGCTGCTGCGCCCGGCGCGGGGCGACGTCCAGGTGCGCGGCCTGGATACGCGCCATACCCCGCTGGAGGAGCTGATCCGCACGGTGGGCTATGTGCCCCAAAACCCCAACGCCCTGCTCTTTGCCGAGACGGTGCGTGAGGAACTGGCCTTTACGCGGGCCAATCACGGCTACCCCCGCGATAGCCTGCCGCCGGGCCTGCTAGAGGCCCTGGGCATCGAGCGCTACCTGGCCCACTATCCCCGCGACCTGAGCGTGGGCGAGCGCCAGCGCGTGGCCCTGGGGGCGATCCTGGCGGCAGAGCCCCAGATCATCCTGCTGGACGAGCCGACCCGGGGCGTGGATCGCCTGCAAAAGGAGGCCCTCATGCGCTACCTGGCCCACGAGCGCGCCCAGGGCCGCACGGTGATCGTCTCCACCCACGATGTCGAGCTGGTGGCCGAGACCATGGATCGCCTGGTGATCCTGGAGCGAGGGCGCGTGGCCGAGGATGGCCCCACCCGCGAGGTGATGGCCCGCTGCCCGGCCTACGCCAGCCAGATCGGCCAACTCTATGGCGACCCGCGCTATCTGACCGTGGGCGATCTCCTGGGGGGGCGGCGATGAGGCGCGAGAGGCTCTACGGCCATCTGGTTCTGCTGCTGGCCAGCCTGATCGGCGTGGCGGCCTTTTTGTATCCCTTTTTGCTGATGAGCGGCGCCCAGGCCGTCTCGCCGGAGCAAGCCATGCAGCTCCAGGAGGCCCCACTGCTGACCATTCTGCTCGTGGTGCTCTGCCTGGGCGTGGTCCTGGCGAGCCTGGGGGCCGGCGCCATGAACGCCAAGATGGCAGCGATCCTGGGCATGTTGACGGCGGTGAACGCCGTGCTGCGCGCCCTGCCGGGGCCGGCGGGGTTCTCGGCGGTGTTCGTGCTGCCGATCCTGTGCGGCTATGCCTATGGCGCCACCTTTGGATTCTTGCTGGGGGCGCTATCGCTCTTGGCCTCTGCCCTCATCGGCGGCGGCGTGGGGCCCTGGCTGCCCTACCAGATGATGACCGTTGGATGGGTGGGGCTGACGGCGGCCTGGATACCCCGGCTGGAACGCTGGCCCCGGGTCGAAGTGGCGGTGCTCGGCGCCAGCGGGCTGATCTGGGGGTTTGTGTTTGGGGCCATTATGAATATCTGGTTCTGGCCCTATCTCTTTCAGCCCCAACAGGTCGAGATGTACTGGTCGCCGGGGATGGCGCTGGGCGAGGTGCTCCAGCGTTACGGGGTGTTCTACCTGCTCACATCCCTCTGGTGGGATGTGGGCCGCGCCGTAGGGAACGCCCTGCTCATCGGGCTCTTGGCGCGGCCCTTGCTGACCCTGCTGCGCCGGTTCGAGCGCCGCTTCCAGTTCACCTGGGCGCCGCCCCTCGATAGCTGAGGGGATCAACCCAGCGCTTTGTCGTACATGCGATAGGTGCGGCTGATCTGGCCGCCCATCCGCTCGATGCCCCGGATGACGTTATAGTTGTCCTCCAGGATCCACGACATCTCGGCCCGGCGATAGCCTTTGGCATAGGCCACCTCGCAGGCGCGATGATAGAATAGCGCCTCGATCCCCTTGAGGCGGTGCTGTTCGAGCACGCCCATGATGAGCACTCGCAGCGTGCTGATCTCTTTTTTGTGCCAGAGCAGCTTGGCCCACCCCAAGGGCCACAGATGGCCGTTGGCATAGGGCAGAATCTCGTTATAGTTGGGCAGGGAGACAAAGCAGCCCACGGGCTGATCATCAATAAAAGCCAAAAAGGTCAGGTCGGGATCCACGATGGTCTTGAGCTCGTTGGCCAAAAAGGTAAACTCGGCGTCGGTCATGGGCAGGGCGCCCCAGTTCTTGGACCATGCCTGGCGATAGATCGGCTTGATCAGCTCCACATCGCGCATCAGGTTGGGCATATCCACGCTGCGCATGCGCACCCGGTAGCGATTGACGGCCACGTTGGCCAACCGCGCGATCTGGCCGGGGATCTCGTCCGGATTGGTGCCGAACTGATAGATCGGGGCCTCGAACGCGTACAGGTCCTTGGCTTTGACAAAGCCATAGCGCTCGATAAACGTGCGATAGTAGGGCTTGTTGTAGGCCATCATCACGTAGGGTGGCTCATCGTAGGGGTCAATGAGCAGGCCGCACTCGTCGTTGATGTTTAGATTCATGGGGCCGCGCATCACCTTTAGGCCGCGAGCCGACAGCCAGGCGCTGGCGGCCTCGAACAACGCCTTGGCCACGGCATAGTCCTCGATGACCTCGAACACCCCGAAAAAGCCCACCGGCTCGTTCCAGACCTCCTGGTGCAGCCGGTCGGCGATGGCGGCGATGGTGCCCACAGTGCGCCCATCGCGCACGGCGCGAAAGAGTTGCATCTCGGCGTGCTGGAAAAAAGGGTTGTGCCCCGGGTCATAGTGCTTGATCCGGTCGCCGATCAGGGGCGGCACCCAGTTGGGATCGGAGCCATAGAGGGCAAAGGGGAATTGGACGACCTCGCGCACCTCGCGATGGCCATGAACCGGCGCGATCTGTAGCGAATCTGCCATGCTTGCTCCTACGCTTCGGGTACCCGCGACCGAAAGGGCCACTGTGCGGTATCATACACCCTGGGCTGTGCGCCGCCAACTGAACCGTGACTGTTCATTGGTTGGTGAAAAGTCGTATAATGAGTCAAACGTCGTGCCTGTTCGATCCATTCGGCCGGCGGAAAGAGACATTATGCGCCTACTCATGATCCTACCTCGTGTGGAGCCGGAC
>Ga0334886_1000087_pt1 | contig 147232 bp, 139 predicted proteins | sample GraSluR1_MG_9_FD_207232 | JGI IMG/M metagenome (GOLD analysis project Ga0334886, IMG submission 207232) | Sludge microbial communities from methane-producing bioreactor in Wageningen University, Netherlands - Granular Sludge_27_06-R1 | ecosystem: Engineered > Bioreactor > Anaerobic >...
AGTTGATAACCCGGGGAAGGTAACGCCAGTCGATGCTCCAGCCGTGCTCCCAGTTCCAGATGGTGGAGGCCGTGACACCTATTTGCTCTGCGATATCTTTCTGATACAGTCCGAGTTCAAGTCGGCGTCGGCGCAGGTGGTCGCCAAGGGTGACGGGTTCACCGGAAAGTTCTGGAAAAGTTTGAATTTTCAGGGGAATTGCGATTTTGAGGGCGGGCTGGGATGCTTCAGAAAAGTAGGAAAAGGTACACGCATCCCTGTCCCTGCGGCTATCTCGGCGACTCCCTGCACCAATGTTCCTGCACGCCGATCATGATCCAGCGCTATCGCTCCCGATTGTCCGGGCCGCTGCTGGACCGCATCGATCTGCACGTCGAGGTGCCGCGGGTGGCCCACAAGGAATTGGCCGGCAGCACACCGGCCGAACCCTCCTCCGCCATCCGCGTTCGGGTGGAGGCGGTGCATGAGATCCAGCGTCGCCGTCTGGCACCCTTCGGCCTCTACACCAACAGCCAGATGCAGGCCCGCCACATCAAACAGTTCTGCCGTCCCGACGCCGCCGGCGAAAAGCTGTTGGAAATGGTCGTCGACCGCCTCGGCATGTCGGCGCGCAGCTACGCCCGCATTCTCAAGGTGGCCCGCACCATCGCGGATCTGGCGGGCGAGGACGGCATCCGCCAACCCCACCTGGCCGAGGCGATTCAGTACCGGAGTCTGGATCGGAAGGCCTGAAAACATTCGATATCGATGCTTCTGGCCTCGTTGTTCAATGTGCTTGCTCTGGGTGCCCCGTTTTACTGATACTCTCCAGGAACATGGCCCCTGCCTCCAGCATCACGGTTGAAGCGAACACCGAGGCGTAGTGCAGGGAGTGCCTGTAGGTTGCGGAGATAGCTACGCTGCATTGCCTTTCCGCTGTTATTACATTCGCAAACCACCATCTTCCACTTCTGCAGTCCCGATCCCCAAGGTCGGCTCGATCTGACCGGGGTACAGATTCTGAAACAGATATCCGGCAAAATGGATTGGCAGGCCCAGTCGGACCGGGCCTTTGGGCATGTCGGACATCAGCAGGCCTTCCTCGAGCAGTTGGGAAAGTACCTGACGCCCGGTGCGTTCGGCCAGGCCGGAAACCCGAATCATGTCGCCTCGGGGAGCCTCGCCCCTGGTCAGGGCTTCCACGAGCATGTGAGTCGCCTCCACTTTCAAGGGATGGCCTCCCGGCCTTGGCGGAGGAATGAGTTTCTCGGAGCGCAGGCGAACATACCCGCCGATCCGGTCCCTTAGTCCATCGAGATCAAGCAGGCCCCGCATATACTTGACTTGGTCGAGGCATGTTTCGAGGAAAAACCGGCAGAAGGCGATCAATCCCTCCCGGGACAGGGTGCCGCGACCGTCCAGGTCATTGCGTCGGGGAGCATCGGCAAAACTCAAGGCAGCCATATAGTCGTCCCGGCGTCGCGCCAAGCCCCGGCTGATGTTCCACAGGCCGTATCCGGCAAGAGGGATCTGCTTGAGGTAGGCGTCCGTGAACAGCCTTGCAGTGCGGCCGTTGCCGTCCAGAAAGGGATGGATCCACATGAGGCGGTGATGGCCGGCGGCAGCGGCTATGAGGGGCGTTACGCCGTGATGTCTTGAAAGATCATAGAAGGCCTCGAAACGATCGAGAAACAAACCGACCGTTTCGTGAGGAGGGCCCACATGCCTCCCCACTTCGATTTCCCTGGTCCGCAATTGGCCTCCATGAACTCGAATACGTTCCGTTCCCTCCTTATTGGTCACCCACTTGAATTCTTCTGGCAGCTCTTTATAAACCTCCTCGTGAATCCAGCAGATGAATTCCCGACAGGCCGGGCTGAATTTCGGTTTCCCGCCGAGAGCCTTGTCGATTTTTTTCTGGCAGGCGATATGGGCCAAACTTTCCTGCTGAAGTTCCCTTTTTGCGGGGTCCCGGGAATACTCCTGCTGCATGGCCCGTTCGATTTCCACCGGATGAGTGCTGTGTCCCTCAATGAGGTTGGAATAGTAGCTATTGACGATCCGCAACAGGCCGGCAACAGCTTCCTGGGTGATCCGGTGCAACTGGCCGCCTAAAGCAGAGGACTGGGCAACTACCTCTCGAGCCATGTCTTCCAAGGCGTCTCGTTTGTCGGGAAGAAGCGGTTCCATCAAATGGGCTCCGAGTGTCATAGCCGTTTCCTTTTTGCCGAAATTAGTGCCGATCTAATAGGGTGTTTAACTATATAATAATTTTAAAGAAAATAAAATGGTAGTCCCAATTTAACGGTTTTTTTTGCCGATGCTGCTGCCGATCTTTGGATTCCACCGATTAGCTTTATGTCAAACCCCTCCAGCAGAAACTCACCCTCGCCGAGTTGATGCAGGCTGTCCGGGCCTTGGGCTGATAACCCGGCAGTCTTTTCCAGGTGTTTTTTTGTCGAAGGCTGGCCTTTATCCGAAATCCGGTAGACCCTTGCAGGATACGGGGCGAATTCAAATCGGAAACGGGTCAGTTATGTCAAAGAGCTATTATTCTCAGAAACTTACGGCATTATGCAATTTTTGAACCGGACAGTAGTGATAAAAATTTTAAACAGGATCCGCGTATATTCATGAAGTCTCCAAAAACTGTTCAATCTCCTCCCGATTGCGTCGACAGGGGGTATGCCTGCCGCTCAGCCAATCGGCCAGCTGCTCTGGGTCGCGGCCCATCTCGGTTCCAAGTTCCTCGAATGTTAAGCCGTTGACCTGCTTGTACCAGGCCAATTGTTCCAGGGGATTTTCGGGGCAGGGGATGGGATTGAACCCGAGGAAGTTGATAACCCGGGGAAGGTAACGCCAGTCGATGCTCCAGCCGTGCTCCCAGTTCCAGATGGTGGAGGCCGTGACACCTATTTGCTCTGCGATATCTTTCTGATACAGTCCGAGTTCAAGTCGGCGACGGCGCAGGTGGTCGCCAAGGGTGACGGGTTCACCGGAAAATTCTGGAAAAGTTTGAATTTTCAGGGGAATTTCGATTTTGAGGGCGGGCTGGGATGCTTCAGAAAAGTAGGAAAAGGTGCACGCATCCCTGCAAGTTCGGATTCCATTGAGATTCCGGTAACTTATGCACTTGTACGCCACATGAAATCCAGCGCTATCGCTCCCGATTGTCCGGACCGCTGCTGGACCGCATCGACCTGCACGTCGAGGTGCCGCGGGTGGCCCACAAGGAATTGGCCGGCAGCACACCGGCCGAACCCTCCTCCGCCATCCGCGTTCGGGTGGAGGCGGTGCATGAGATCCAGCGTCGCCGCCTGGCGCCCTTCGGCCTCTACACCAACAGCCAGATGCAGGCCCGCCACATCAAACAGTTCTGCCGTCCCGACGCCGCTGGCGAAAAGCTGTTGGAAATGGTCGTCGACCGCCTCGGCATGTCGGCGCGCAGCTACGCCCGCATTCTCAAGGTGGCCCGCACCATCGCGGATCTGGCGGGCGAGGACGGCATCCGCCAACCCCATCTGGCCGAGGCGATTCAGTACCGGAGTCTGGATCGGAAGGCCTGAAAACCTTTGCTGTCCCGCTGCCCAAATCGCCGGAAGCCCAGAAGGCCCACAAGAAGATCGCCATCCATTGACGGAACATTTTTAGATCGTTCTTTTTGGGGTTCCAGGGCCGCTGAAGGACAGACCGCCTTCAGCGGCCGAAATTTTATCTGGAGCTTACTGTAAAAACCGATTCCCGTTCGGGAAGATATCTCTTGTGTTTTCCCTCATGCATGTCTATTCTTACCGAAAGGGAAGATTTCTTATCTGGAGCTGCTATGAACGAAAGCAAATTACCGTACGGGAAGATTTCTGGCCCGGAGCAGCTCGGCTCCCTGATCCGCCAGGAGCGAAAGGGGCAGGGGATTACCCAGGAAGACCTCTCGGCCCTGGCCGGGGTGGGGCCGCGCCTCATCGGCGAAATCGAGCGGGGCAAGCCGACCGCTGAGATCGGCAAGGTTTTCCAACTGCTGTCCAGCCTTGGCTTGGTCCTCTCTATCCAGTCCCGCACCTCAAAAGATTGGCGGGAATAGGCCATGGCAATCCCTGAGCAGCTTGAAGTCTTTCTGGGGCTCCGCCACGCCGGGACGCTGAGTCGGGAGAATGGACGGCTCGCCTTTCGGTACCATCGGCACTGGCTGGATGATCCCGCCAGTCACCCCCTGTCCCTCTCGCTGCCTTTGCGCGCGACGCCGTTTGCCGACGGAGAAACCCGGACCTGGTTCGGCAACCTGCTGCCGGAGGGGGACTTTCTCAATGCCGTCGCCCGCAGTCTGGGCCGTAGCACCGGCGATGTCTTCGGCCTGCTCGTCGATCTGGGCGGGGAGTGCGCCGGCGCGGTCAGCCTGCTGCCGCCGGGCCAGTCTCCACTGATGGCAGGCCGTTATCTGCGGCTTAGCGAAGATGAACTCTACGCCCTAGTCTCCGCCTCTCCACCCCCTGCCTTGCTGGCCGGAGAGACGGGCGTGCGCCTCTCCCTGGCCGGGGCGCAGAACAAGGTGCCGGTCTACGTCGATGAAACCGGCATTCACAAGGCGACCGGCACCTTGGCCACCACCCATATCCTCAAGCCTCCGATCCGTGCCGCCATCGCCCTGCCGCACACGGTGGTGAACGAAGCCTTCTGCATACAGCTGGCCGGCAAGCTGGGCCTGGTCGTGCCCAAGGCGCAGGTGCACGCGGTCCGGGATCGAAGCTTTTACCTGGTGGAGCGCTTCGACCGCCGCCCTAGTCAGGGACGCATCGAGCGCCTGCACCAGGAGGACTTCTGCCAGGCGCTGGGGGTCGAGGCCAACCTCAAGTACGAGGAGAGCGGTGGGCCGTCGCTCGCTGACATCTGGCGTCTTCTGCGAAACCACAGCGCGGCACCGGCCGTGGACGGCCTACAGCTGCTGCGGTGGGTCGGTTTCAATTTCCTGGTCGGCAACGCTGATGCCCATGGCAAGAACATCGCTCTGCTCTACGGCGAAGACGGAAGCGTGCGTCTGGCGCCTTTTTACGATCTGCTTTGCACCGCCGTCTATCCAGACCTCGACCAGCGCCTGGCCTTGCGATTGGGCGGCGAGCGGCGTCCGGAGCGGTTGCAGCGCCGCCACTGGGAAAAGTTGGCCGAGGAATTGAAGATCGCACCCCGGGCGATATTCGGTGAACTGGAACGGCTGACCCGGACCATTGAAAAGACGGCAGAAGCTCTTGCCGTGGAATTCACCGAGCTTTACGGCTGCGCCGAGACCATGAACGCCATGCTGGAGGTCATCCGCGGTCGCAGCGGCCGGGCCTGGGCCTTTCTCGGCGGCCGACCAAATTGAATCCGGTTCGCAGAGTTCATCAGGGTCGTTTGACGCCGCGCAACACTTGGCGCAGGTTATTTTCCCACCCTTTTGGTCTTTGGCCTTTCTGAGTTGCTCAGGGTTTGCGCGCTTGGAAGAGACCTCGATCCAGGGTGCCGCAGGGCGTGAAGTTGTTGAAGGCAGTGAGGTGGATGGCGAGGATTACGGTCAACGCGGTGCCGGAAAAAATGGCGATCATGATGGCGATCTGGTATTTGATGGCCGTCATGGGATTGCCGCCGCCTAGAATCACGCCGGTCATCATGCCGGGCAGGGAAACCAGGCCGATGGTGGAAATACTGGCCACGGTCGGGGCCAGCGCCGCCCGGCAGGCGTCGCGGGCAAAAGGGTGCAGGGCTTCCTTCAGGCTTGCGCCCTGGGCCAGAGAGAGGAGGTAGGCTTTTTCATTCTGGCGCAGGGACTCGTAAAAAGTGCGGAGGCCGATGATGTCGGCCTGCAGGCAGTTGCCGAGAATCATCCCGCAGAGCGGGACAAGGTACTGGGCGTCCAGGGCCGCCGAGCCCTCCAATACCAGGAATACGAAAAACAGCAGCGGCACCAGGGTTCCGGTAAGCAGAGCCAGAAACAGCCCGCCGGCGAGTCTGCTCAGGCGCAGGCGGCAGCCACGGGCGATGGAAAGGTCGGCAACCCCGATCATGACCAGGGCCCAGGCACCCGTCACCCAGAGACTGTTCAGGTCGAATATGACTTGCAGGTAGAAGCCCACAAAAAGCAGTTGCAGGGTCATGCGGGTTACGGCAACCAGGGTCTGGCTCAACATGGACAGTCGCAGCCAGAGGATGATGGCCAGCGGAAGGGCAAGAAGCAGATACCCGGCGGCCAGGCGCCAGGCGCCGATATCGATAATGCTCATGAGGCGGACTCCCCGTGGGTATTGGAAAGATCGAAAAGCTCATCGGAACAACCCATCCACTCCTGATCATGGGATACGGACAGAACGGTCAGCGCTTCGCGGGCCTTCAGCAGTTCGATGACGGCCAGCTTGGCGGCCGGATCCAGGGCCGAGGAGGCCTCGTCGAGAAGCAGGATCTCCCGGTCGAGCAGCAGCGCCGACAGCAGTGCGATGCGCTGCTTCTCCCCTCCCGATAGGGTCGAAATCTCCTTGTCGAGCAGCGTGTGGGGCAGCAGGAGACGATCCAGGAGTGTCGGCGCGTCGGCCAGATTGTTCCGCAGATGGCGGTTGCTGCTGAAGGTAAAAGGGTGCTCCAGAAAGTCGCGTACCCGGCCCGCCGCCATTTCGGGTTCCTGGGCCACATACGCCATGCGGGTGCGGAGTTGCCAGATGGAAGCGGCGGTAAGTTCCCGGCCAAATATGCGGATGGTGCCGTCCGCGGCGGGGACAAAACCCAGCAGACAGCGCAGCAGTGTCGACTTGCCACAGCCCGAACGGCCGACCAAGGTCATCTTGCGCCCTGGCAGCAGACGCAGGCAGAGGCCCGAGAGGATTCTGTTTCCGTCAATATTGACGGTGAGGTTGTCGATATCAATCGCCGGTATGGTCAATGAAAAAACTCCCTGTCATGGTTTCGATTGGCAATGAGTCGTGCCGGCGGCTAAAACCCGTCCTGCAACTCCCGACACAATTCCTCGACCTGTGATCTGACCAAGGTCAGTACCTCCCGGCCCTGCTCGGTGAGAAAATAGCTGCGCGGAGCCTTTGGTCCCCGTGCCGAATCGACCTCGCTGCGCAGCCAGCCATGCCCCTCCATCCGTTTGAGCATCGGGTAGAGGGTTCCCGGGCTGACCTCGTAGCCGTGTCGGCACAGTTCCCTGAGCATCCATTGTCCCACCACCGGCCCTTCGGCTGCGTGGTGCAGGATGTGAATTTTCCAGAAACCGAGCAGGATTTCCTTGTTGACCGCAGCCATGTCGGGATACTGTAATTTCATAACGAAAAACGTATACGATTTTCGTAATAGAGTCAACCCTTCATTTCCAATCCAGCGTTGGTATCTGTAGCAACGCTCAAAGCATTTTCGGATTGACAGTGTATCTACCTACTGATAGGTTTGTTGCCATGAACGATACGCGGACCAAAATTCTTGATGTTGCCGAAGACCTCATCCAGCGGGTGGGCCTCAACGCCATGAGTTACCAGCATATCAGCGACAGTGTTGGGATTCGCAAGGCCAGCATTCATCATCATTTTCCGAAAAAGGAAAACCTGGTTGACGAACTGCTGCGGCGCTGCCAGGTTTCCTACGGAGATCATTATCAGAAAATCGTCGAATCCGCGGGCAGTGCTCCGGGAAAATTGCGACAGTTGGCAGGGGTTTTTGAAGATGGCCTGAAGAATCAGAAACTCTGTCTGGTCGGTACCATCAGTGCCGATCTGAACACGCTTGGGAATGGGTCGTGCCTCATTCTCGAAGACACGATTCAGCATACGGTGGATATTTTTTCCGTTGCCTTCAAACAGGGGCTCGCGGAAGGGACATTGTCCTTCTCCGGCAAGGTCGAGGACACGGCCTATGCTTTTTTCACGTTTTTGTTAGGAACGCAGATTGCCGCCCGGGCGCATGGGGGAGTCAATGCCTTTCGGCGGGCGACGGAGGCCTTGATCTCCTGCTGGGAGACATGACAAAAAAATTTTTCTTTTCTGTCTACCAACTGATAGGTAGTCTTGCGGATGGCCCTCAAAGGGATAACCTGTTACCGAGATGAAAAAAGGGTTTTTTTCACCACAACCAAGGGAGGCAGTCATGACAGGGAAAACCGTTACCGAAGGCAATGAGAACCTGAATCCCACCCAGGAATTTATCGCATTGGAAGTCGAAAAAACCGCGGACAAACAATTCGTGCGAAAGATCGTCACCCGCTCCGTGGACGATCTTCCCGACGGGGATCTGCTGGTCAGGGTTCATTATTCCTCCCTCAATTACAAGGATGCCCTTTCGGCCACCGGGCATCCGGGGGTCACCAGGCAATTCCCCCACACGCCAGGTATCGATGCCGCCGGAGAAGTGGTTGCGACAGGCAGTGCCCGGTTTTCGCCGGGCGATCAGGTGGTGATTACCGGCTACGATCTGGGGATGGAAACCGACGGCGGATGGGGTCAGTTCATTCGTATTCCTGCGGCATGGGCGATTCCTCTGCCCGCCGGGCTGACCCTTTGGGAGGCTATGGCCCTTGGCACCGCCGGACTGACCGCAGGCCTTTCGGTATTGAAACTGACCGAGGCCGGCGTGCGGCCGGGAGATGGCGAGGTGCTGGTTACCGGTGCAAGCGGCGGTGTGGGTAGTCTGGCGGTATCGATCCTGGCCCGGGCCGGCTATCGGGTGGTTGCCGCCACCGGCAAGGCGGAGGCTGAAGGCTATCTGCGCGCTTTGGGGGCGTCGGAGGTCGTTTCGCGCCAGCAGGTGGTTGATGGCGTTGAGCGCCCGATGATGAAGGAACGCTGGGCCGGAGCGGTGGATGTGGTCGGTGGCGAAACCCTGGTGGCGGCCGTCAAGTCGACCCGTTATGGCGGCGCGGTCACCTGTTGTGGATTGGTGAGTTCCGTTGATCTAACCATGAACGTGTATCCCTTCATCCTTCGAGGAGTGAGCCTGATCGGCATCGATTCGGTCCATTGCCCGATCGATCTGCGGTTGCGGGTTTGGGGGAAGTTGGCCGGTGAATGGAAGCCGGAACAGTTGGCGGACCTGGTCGAAGAGGTATCCCTGGCGGATATGGAGAGCCGGATTCAGCAGATTCTTGCAGGCGGCATAAGCGGGCGAGTGGTGGTAAGATTGTTTTAAAAAACACCAAGTCAAGGAAGGGTGTGGTCAGGTTAAGGCAGGTCTTTTCTTTTCATTCGTGTAGAAGTGCTGGAAATGGGCGATGCGGGAGCCCGAGTGGCTTCTGAAGGCGAAATCAAAACAGTCCTGGTCAGATCATCAGGTTCATTTGGCCATCGGTGTCAAGCCCAGTCACACACCTGCCGATGCGATAAAACGCCAATATGCCTTTGACATTCTCGGCGATGCCGCCACCGTAGGAAAATTGTTGGACGGCATGACCAATGCGTTCGAGGCTGCCTACAGAATCTGAGCCAGCCTGCCGGTAGGATTTGGGGGAAAGGTCGGCAGCATATTACAGCGTTGGAGTTGAGCATTGCCTGTTCATACAGGAGACCAAAGTAACAAAAACTCTTGGTTTGTAATATGCTGCCTTTCTTATTAAGTAGTGCTGGAAACATTTGGCATGGAAAGTATTAAAAATTGAAAAAGCTATTTATGCATTTTAAGGTGTTCTTTCCATTGCTCCGGAGAAGTGATGTCCACCCCACAGGTCGAGCATCTGATCAAGGGAGCTGCCTTATGCTCGGGGTGCTCCTGCATGTGTTGTTTCAGGCCTGCAGCGGAAGTAAAAACCACTCCACAGGTGGCACATTGGATCAAAGGGGTACTCGATTTGGTAAATTCATGTTCAGGATGTTCGGCCATGTGTTCGACCGCCGCTGCCCTGGAGGTGAATTCCACCCCGCAAGTGGCACATTTGATTAAGACTTTTTCGCTTCCCTGGTCGTGGGCATGGTCATGCCTGGCCATCGGCGTTGTATGACAGCCGTACACGAACAATGCCGCAACAAAAAATGCTGCTAAAATAAGTCTGGACATTTTAATTCCTCCCCTTGAGTTGCTGGAACCTGTAAGTGCTCTCTCTGGCCGATGGAAAAGCTTTGTAGGAATGGTTCTTGGTGAACTTATCACCTCCTCTTAATGGGCTTCTTCGAAAGGTGGTAATGGGTATGCATGGCTGGTACAATTGAAAATCATTTGCCTGATGTTTGAATTCTTACAGGTAATGGCCTATTTTCAATGGCCCGACAGGTTATTTTTTTAATCATTCTTATTTAGGGGAGAAAAAATCTATGCGGCTCACTGCCCGGATTGCGTTGATTGGATGCTTGCTGCTTGCAGTCCATGTTGTTCCTGCCGCGGCATATCTGGCTCCCGGTGAACCGGCTCCCGATGTGGCATTGACGGATTTGACCGGCAAACGCATGCGACTTTCCAGCTTTAGAGGACGGAACCTTGTCCTCGTTTTTGGCGCAACCTGGTGCCCGGCTTGCAAAGCCCAAGTCGACGACCTGCTGCAAACCCAATCCTTGCTGAAAAAAAAGCAGATAACGGTTCTGACAATCTTTCTGGACGACAAGCCCAGGCATATCAAGAAGTATGTTGCCGGGAAACGGTTTCCGGTGCCTTTTCATGCTTTCCCTGATAACGGGCAGGCCCAGAAGGCTTATCGGATTTTCGTTGTTCCGCGCGTCATCATTATCGATCCCGATTTCAAAGTCGTCTATGACGGCATGCAGTTGTCCTCCAAGGATTTGAACGAAAAATTCGCAGTCTTGCCTGAAAAGGCCAAAGGAATTGAGTGATCGAGCCAGCTTCTTGGTCTCGCTAACGCTGGCCAATCTCACCAAAGCCATGGCCGAAGTCAACGAGACCAAGAAGCGACCCGCAGGGTGCTCTCTGAAAAAGAGGTTGCCAAGTGGATCGAGCAGGCCACAACTTTGCCGCGAATGCTGGAATACTGATACGATCGGCTATCGTGGGGGGCTCGCCCCCTCTCACGTTTAGGAATGACGGCGATATTCGGCGGCGTTTTGCTTCTCTTTCCGCGCGCTTTGGGCGCATCCGCGGTTGTGTCTCGCGAAATCGTCGTCGAAGGTGTCGAACGTCCGATGATGAAAAAGCGCTGAGCCTGCAGCGGCGGGTTGAAGGCCTATCCGGACACGAACCCGGCCCGGGACGCGGGCAAAAGAATTCAATAGTCCATTGCTTTATGCGTAAACAAGGAGTAGAGTGTGCGGCGGTCTGAAGTTTTCGCGCTGTACGGACCGTTTTTATCCACCCTTATTGGAGTTGCAGATGGACGAAGGCAGTAGTTACGGCTTCTGGCCGCAACACCCTAAGATCTCTCAGTCCGCTTTCGCCCTAACAGGGATTCCGCTGCTTTTGAACCTTTCCGCCTGAATCGGTCCTGGTTCGTCTTCGGAATTCCGCTTTGCGCGGGAGCAAATTTCCGGAGGTGACTATGGAACTTTCCCCTCAGATCCACACCGAAATCCTGAATCTTATTGGCAGTGGCGACCGGCAGGCGTTGCGCGAATGGTGCGTCGCCTGGCATCCCGCCGATCTTGCCTCCTTGTTGACCGAAATGGAGCCGGCGGATGCCGGAAAGGTTCTGGATGCTCTCAAGCCTGAGCAATATGCTCTTGTCTTGGCTCATCTGGAGCCGGAAAACCAGGTCGAATTCGCGGCTCTGCTGTCCAACGACCGGTTGGCCCGTATCATCTCGCACATGGATGCGGACGACCGTGTCGACTTCATCCAGTTGCTTCCCGAAGAACAGCGCGAAAAAATTCTGCATTTGCTGGCGCAGGCCGAGCGTGAGGACATCCGCAAACTCGGTTCCTATGAGAAGGGCACCGCGGGTGCGGTGATGACTTCGGAATATGCCACCCTGAGTCCGGACCTGATGGTTCGCCAGGCACTGGACAAGCTCAGGCTTGAGGCTCCTGACAAGGAAACCATCTATTATGCTTATGTCATCGATGCCCAGCGCCGCCTGCTTGGTCTCGTTTCCCTGAAATCCCTGATTCTGGCGCGTCCCGACACTCGTATCGAGGACATCATGTATCGGGAGCTGATTACCGCCAAGGTCGAAGACGATCAGGAGGAAGTGGCCAGGAAAATGGCCAGATACGACCTCATCGCCATCCCGGTTACCAACGGCAACGAGGCGTTGGTCGGCATCGTCACTTTCGACGACGCCCAGGATGTTGCCGAAGCTGAAGCGACGATTGACTTTCACCGCATGGGCGGCTCCGCCTCCCTGATGAACACTAGTCTGCGCGAGGCGGGAATCGGGTTTCTGGTAGCCAAGCGGCTGCCGTGGCTGTTGGTGCTGGTCTTTATGAACATCTTCTCCGGCGCAGGCATCGCTTATTTCGAGGATACCATCGCGGCAGCCGTCGCTCTCGTCTTCTTTCTCCCCTTGCTTATCGACAGCGGTGGCAACGCCGGCTCGCAGTCGGCGACTCTCATGGTGCGCGCCCTTGCCGTCGGCGACGTCCGTCTGAAGGACTGGCTGGGCCTGCTCACCAAGGAGGTTGGCGTCGCCCTCGGCATCGGCCTGTGCATGGGTGCCGCCGTTTCCCTCATCGGCATGTTCCGCGGCGGACCCGACATCGCCGTCGTGGTGTCTATAACAATGGTGGCGGTGGTCCTCGTCGGCAGTCTTATCGGCATGTCCCTGCCGTTCCTTCTCACCCGCCTGCGCCTCGATCCGGCTACCGCCAGCGCTCCGCTGATCACTTCGCTTGCGGACATGGCAGGGGTTATCATCTACTTCAGCATCGCCACCTGGTATCTCGGGCTGCAATAAGGTCTTTGCAGCAGGCCGTGGCCGGTGCCATCCGTTCTTGCGCGCCCCTTTGCAAAAGGGGGCGCGAAAACCGTTCTTTTTTCGGCCTTCAGTCATCCTCCGCCTGCCGGTTTCAACTTCTCTGACGGATATCTGACGGTACCTTCACCTTCTCTTTGTTTGCTCAGCTTTGCACTGTGATGGCGGCACGGAGGGAGGGCATCAGACCTTCCGGTTCGTCCCGCCTCATGCCACGAAGCCGACCCATTCCACATTCAGGGTCGCCACGCCGAATTCCTCTTCGACCTTGCCCTTGAGCAGATAGGGCCGGTGGCGGGTGAGCTGGCGGCAGAAGCGCTCGTAGGCGCGGGGGAAGAAGGTGACGTCGAAGAGGGCCGTGGTGTCTTCGAAGGAAACGAATTCCATGGGCCGGCCGTCCTTGTCCTGCACCGTTTTGCCCGTCACCCACCAGCCGACCATGGTCACGTAGCGGCCCGCCCATTGCCGGAGCTGGTTGGCCGGCACCGGCTTGAGGCGAGCAAGTTCCCGGCGGTGCAGCAGCAGGGGGTGGCAGGAGAGCAGCATCCCCAGGCATTCCCGCTCCTGGCGCAGTATCGTCTCGTTGTCGTACGCCGGCGCGTCGGGTACGGCGACCGGCTCCGCGAACAGCAGGCCGCCGCCGTCGCAATCATGGCGGTCGGCCAGCAGCTGCCAGAGCAGGGTCGGCCGCCTTTCCCGGCCTTCCAGGACGTCGAAGCAGCCCGCCTTGATCAGCAGCATGACGTCGGCGCTCGCCATCCGCACCCGTCGTAGAAAATCCCGGAAGTCGACAAACGGCCCGCCTTCGCGGCGGGTCCGCAGCAGCAGATCCAGGGCCTGGCGGCCGAGGCCCTGGATCTGCATCAGGCCGACTCGCAGGTTATGGCCCTGCCCGGTGTAGGGTGCATCGCTGGCGTTGATATCGGGGGGCAACACCCGCAGGCCCAGGCGCCGGGCTTCGGAGAGGTAGGCGAAGGGGGCGTAGTAGCCGCCCCCGTTGGCGATGACCGCCGCCATGAACTCGGCCGGATAGTTGGCCTTTAGCCAGGCCGACTTGCAGCTGACCAGGGCGTAGGAGGCCGAGTGAGGCTTGCAGAAGGAGTAGCCGGCGAAGGAGAGGATTTGGGCCCAGACCTCCGCCAGGGTGTCCTCCGGGATCTCTTTGGCTTTGCCACCGGCCAGAAACATCTGCCGATAGTCGGCGAGCTTCTTCTCCTTGTGCTTCTTGCTGAGGATCTTGCGCAGTTGATCCCCCTCGAAGGCGGAAAAATCCGCCAACGCCATGGCCACCTGGGTGATCTGTTCCTGGTAGATGGCGATGCCGTAGGTTTCGGCGAGGACCTCGTCCAGCAGAGGATGCAGGCAGTTCCAGCTTTGCCCCCGCATGCGGGCGACGAACTCGCGGATGAAGGTGTTGGCGGCGGGCCGGATGATGGAGGAGGCCATGATCAGATGCTCGAACAGATCGGCCCCGGCGGTGGCCTCTTCATCGTCGAACATCCTTTTCAGCAACTGCCGGGTGGCCGGCGACTCGATGTAGAAGCAGCCCATGGTCTCGCCGGCGCGCAGCAGCTTGCGGGTCGCGGCGTCATCCAAGGGCTGCCAGGAGGCGTAGTCGATGTCGCGGCCGGTATTCTTTCTGACCGCCTCCAGGGCGTCGCGGATGACGGCCAGGGAACGGTTGCCGAGGATGTCGATCTTCACCAACCCGGCGGCCTCGGCCTGCTCCTTTTCCCACTGGATGACCGGCAGCCCTTTGGCGGACACCTCCACCGGCACGTAACGGCGCAATTCGTCGGGCACCACCACCAGCCCACCGCAGTGCAGGGACAGGTGGCGCAGTTGGCCCCTGAGGCGCTGCGCCAGGTGCAGCATCCGCTGCCAGTCCTCGTTCAGGGCTTCACCGCGAAACAGGGGGTGCGTGCGCACCGCGCCGGCCGTCTGATCGGCCTTCCAATAGCCGGAAATGCGCTCGGTGACGGCCCTGATCTCCGCCTCGGGCAGGCCGAAGACCTTGGCCACTTCGCGCAGGGCGGCGCGGCCCTTGAAGCCGACCTGATTGGCGACCATGGCCGCTCGGTGGGCGCCGTAGCGGGCCAGGGCGAAATCCAGTACGGCATCCCGCTCGTCCCAGGGAAAGTCGATGTCGATGTCCGGCGGATCGACGCGACCGGGATTCAGAAAACGCTCGAAGAACAGGTTGTGGCGAATGGGGTCGACGTGGGTGATGCCCAGACAGTAGGCGACCAGGGAGGCGGCGGCGCTGCCCCGGCCGCAGGTGCGGGGCGACTGGCGGGCGATCTCCTCCACCACCAGGAAGTAGTGGGCGAAGCCCTTGTCGCGGATGATGGCCAGTTCCTTGTGCAGCCGGGCCGCCACCGTCGCATCGATGCGGCCGTAGCGCCGGCGGGCGCCATCGTCGGCGCGGCGCTGCAGCACTGCGAAGGCTTCCTCTTCGGCCAGGCCGCGAAAGGCGGGAAAGATGGTGGCGGAGAAATCCCAGTCGGTCCGGCACTGGCCGGCGATGCGGGCGGCGTTCTCCATGGCTTCCGGACAGTGGGGAAAGTGATGGATGAGTTTTTCCGGCGACTGCAGAATATCGACGTCGGTCGCGGTCTCTCCGGGTTTCAGGCGCGAGAGCTTGGTGTTCAGGGCCACCGCCCGCAGCACCCGATGCAGGTCCAGGTCCTGCTCCGTCAGCAGGGTCGCCCGGCTGGTGGCCACCGGCGGCAGTCGCAGTTGGCGGGCCAGGGCCAGGGCCCGGTGCATCCCGTGGCCGGGGGAGAGCTCGACGAACAGCCCCTCCGGCGACGGGCGGCGTAGGGGGGCGAGCACCGCCGCATGGTCCGTGATGATGAACAGGCCCCGGCGGTAGCGGGCCAGGGCCGTGGGCAGGTCGAAGTCGCTGCGGCAGTGCAGTTCGGAGAGCAGCCGGCAGAGATTGCCGTAACCCTCGGCGTCCCGCGCCAGCAGCACCGCCCGGTGCTCGCCGGCCAGGGCCTCGGCGCCGATGATGGGGGCGAGACCCGCCGCCCGGGCCGCCTCCAGAAACCGGGGGATGCCGTACAGGCCGTTGCGGTCGGTCAGAGCCAGGCGCCGCAGCCCCATGGCCCGGGCGGCGGCGCACAATTCCTCCACCCCGTGCACGCCCCAGCCGGGCGAGAAGCTGGAATGGACATGCAGCGCGACGAAATCGGTCATGGTCCCTCCAGGCTGCGGCCCCAGCGCAGGGCGCCCATGCCGTAGCGCTCGCGCAGCCGGTCGAGGGCCTGCTGCAGGGTCGCGGCAACAGGCGGCGCGGCGGGGGCGGCGGGGGCGGCGGTGAACAGATCCAGCTGTCGCGGTCCGCTCTCCAGTCGGGCGCAGTCCAGCCGCAGGCCCTTGAGGCGCACCCGCCGCCGGCAGCTCTTCAGGAACAGTTCCTCGGCGGCGGCCAGCAGGGGCAGATCCAGGTCGTGGGGCAGAGGCAGCCGCGCCGTGCCCCGTTCGGTGACGCCGTCGGCGTACATCAGGGTCAGGGTCAGTTGCCGGGTCTGGCGGCCGAGGCGGCGCAGCCGCCGCCCGCAGTCCTCCACCAGGCGGCACAGGGCCGCCAGCAGCGCGCTGTCGTCGTTGTCCGCCGCCGTCAGATAGGTTTCCTCGCCGAGGCACGGGGCGCGCTGCGGCGGCCGCACCGGGGAGGGATCGATGCCGCAGGCCCGCTGGTGCAGCAGGGGGGCGAAGGGGCCGAGGGCCAGGCGCAGCTGGGCGACGGAGAGAGCGGCAACCTCTTCGACCCGGCGCAGGTTGAGATCCTGCAGCAGCTGCCGGGAGCGGGCCGGGCCGACTCCGGGCAGCACGGCCACGGGCAGGGGGCCGATGAAATGACGTTCGCTGCCCCGCAGGATGTCGCAGACCCCCGGTTGCTCCAGGTAGCCGGCGGCGATGCGCGACACCAACTTGTTGCCGGCCACCCCGACGCTTCCGGCCAGGCGCAGGTCCCGGCCCAGTTCCCGCTCCAGGCGGGCCGCCGCATCCCGCCCCGGGCCGAGCAGACGGCGGCTGCCGGTCAGATCCAGAAACAGCCGGCCGGGCGCGGCCGGTTCCAACAGCGGCGAAAAGCGTCCGGCCAACTCCTGCAGCGCCCGCATGCCGCGGGCCATCTGCCGCGGCTCGGGCGGCAGCAAGATCAGGGCCGGGCAGCAGCGCCGCGCCCGATAAACGGCCATACCTTCGCAGATTCCTTCGGCACGCGCCTCCGCCGAGACGCACTGCAGCAGGGCCCGTTCCGAATTCCCGGGGGCCACCGCCACCGGGCGCCGGCGCAGGTCCGGGTCCGAGACCCGGGCCAGGGCGATGGCGAAGGCGGGAATGGCCAGGTGCAGGATGTCCCGTTCCATGGGGTCAGGCACAGTGGCGGATGACGCCCACCACCACCCCCTCGATGCGAAAACTCTCCTCGTCCTCGACCCGGATCGGCGCCATGGCCGGGTTGGCCGGATGCAGTTCGATATACCGCCCCTTGCGGTAAAAGCGCTTGACCGTGGCCTCGTCGCGGATCAGCGCCACCACCATCTGGCCGTTATCGGCCTGGGCCTGCTTGCGTACCACCACGTAGTCGCCGTCCAGGATGCCGTCGCCGATCATGGACTCACCCTGCACCCGCAGGACGAAGTTGTGCCCCGCGCCGAGCATGGAGGCCGGCACCTCGATGCTGTCGGGGGTCTCGACCGCTTCGATGGGCCTGCCGGCGGCCACCAGCCCCGCCAGGGGCAGTTCGCAGCCGTTGCCGTGGGGCCGCAACACCTGCAGGCCGCGCCGGGCATTCCAGGGCTTGGTCAGAAAGCCTTCGCGCTCGAGGCGCACCAGGTAATTCTGCACTGTGCCCAAAGAGCGGAAGCCGAAGGCCCGGGCGATTTCCTGCTGGGCCGGTGGATAGCCTTCGCGGGCGGTGAACGCTTCAATGAAATCCAGGATTTTTTTCTGTTTCGGGGTCAGGGTGCCCATGGCCGTCTCCGTCGGATCGATGACTGATATGGATTAAGGATATGCGCAGGTTTTGCGTAAGTCAAGAGGGGATAGCGCGACTGACCGCTTGTTGGAATGAATCCGTTTTTGCGGGCATCTCTTTCGGACTGCGGCACACCGGATTGACAAAACTCACGACAAATTTTACATTAAGCTGCTATCGTGAAATGAGCAGGTCTCCCCAGTTCCCTGTGCCGGTGACGCGTGCCAGGCGGGAGGAGGAGCGACAGGACGGGTATGCGGCTTGAATCTGTGACGAGATGGGTGTGCTGCGGCGGGATCGCGCTGCTGCTGGCCGGTTGCCACCCCGGTTTCCGCCTCGTGCGCACGGCGGAACTCGAGGGGTTGGAGCAGCAGGCCCGGGCGGGGCAGGTGCAGGTCGCGATGCTGCTCGAGGAGCAGGCGGCCCTGCGACAGGCATTGCAGCGCTCTCAGGAGGAAATTCTGCCTCTGGTGCAGGGGCTGAAGGACTGGTCGGAACGGCCTCCCGCGCCGGTTGAGTGTCTGTTGCCGGAAGATTCCGCCCCCGCCTGCAGCCTTTCGGACCATGAGGGACAGTCCCTGCCCGCGGTGTCGTCTTCGGACAAAAAGGTCATCGGTGCGGTGGAGGAGGTGTTGGTGAGGCCGCCGGGCATTATCCTGCCGGCGCGCATCGACACCGGCGCCGCGACCTCATCCCTGGATGCCCGGAACCTGCAGCGCTTCGAGCGCGATGGCAAGCCCTGGGTGCGGTTTGAGGTGCAGATGCCGGAAAGCGGCCAGAAGGCGCAACTGGAAAGGCCCATTGTCCGCCAGGTGCGCATCGTTCAGGCCGGCCGGGCGGAAGGCGAACGCCGGCCGGTGGTGGAACTCCAAATTACCCTTGGCGGCATGGTGCAAACCGCTCAGTTCACCCTTTCCAGCAGGACCCACCTGGAATATCCGCTGCTCATCGGCCGCAATGTGCTCCGCGATGTCATGGTGGTGGATGTCGGCAGGAAGCGGAGCGTCCGCCCCCGTACCGGCGAGGCGGCCCCATGACATGGGTGCAACGCCATCCGGTCTCGTGTGCCGCTCTGCTGTTGCTGCTGCTGGCTTTGGGCGTGGCAACCTGGCGTTATACGCGTTTCCGCGTTCCCCTGCGGCCGGGGGAACAGGCGGAGGTGTGGTTTGTCGAGGCGCGGATCGATTTCGAAGCCGAGGGCGTGCCGGTAACGGTCAGCCTGGATCTGCCCGATGCGCCGCCCGGCTTTCGCATCGCCATGGAACAATCGGCCTCGCCCGGCTATGGTTTTGCCGTGGTTGAAGAGCAGGGCGAGCGTCGCGGGGAGTGGACCATTCGGACCGCGCGGGGTCCGCAGACCCTCTATTACAAGGTGCAGATTATCCCTGAAACTCAGGGCCGGGAGGCTGCGGTCGCCCCGCCGGCAGTAGCAGCACCGGTTTACCGGGATGAGGCGGAAGCCACGGCGGCGGCCCAATTGCTGGCGGCGGCGCAGGCCACCTCGAGTGGTCCGGCAAGCCTGGCCCGTGAACTCCTGCGGCTGCTGGCCGCCGCCGAGCCGGGACAGAATGCCGCCCTGCTGCTCACTTCCCGGTCGCCCGCTGCCGGCCTGGATCTGCTGTTGCGCCAGGCCGGCGTACCGACCCGTCTGTCCCTGGGATTGAATTTGGAGGATGGCCGGCGCCGACAGGAGCTGATTCCCATCATCGAGGTTTTTACCGGCCAAAGGTGGCAGGTGTTCGACCTCGCCGGCGGCAGGCAGGGGCTTCCCGAGCATCTGCTGCTCTGGCATCGCGGCAGCCGTTCCCTCCTGGATGTTACGGGGGGCCGCGATTCGCGGGTGGGTTTTTCCATGCTGCGTCAAGCCGTCCCGGCCCTGGCCCTGGCTCGCCAGCAGATGGGGGTGGCGGGACTGGCGCAGTTCGACATCCATCATCTGCCCGTGGAAGAGCAGGGCATGCTCAAGCTGTTGCTGCTGCTGCCGGTCGGGGTGCTGGTGGTGGTCTTCATGCGCCTTTTGGTCGGTCTGCGCACGGCGGGTACTTTCATGCCCGTGTTGCTGGCCGTCGCCTTCCTGCAAAGCGCCCTGCTCCCGGGATTGGCCAGTTTCGTTGCTATCGTGGCGTTGGGTCTGGTGCTGCGTGGCTGCCTGGAGCGGTTCAACCTGCTGTTGGTGGCGCGCATTGCGGCCCTGGTGATAGCGGTGATTTTTCTTATCTGTTTGCTGAGCGTGGTCGGTTACCGCCTTGGCCTCAACACCGGCATGACCCTGACCTTCTTTCCCATGGTCATCATCGCCTGGACCATCGAACGCATGTCCGTGCTCTGGGAAGAGGAAGGGGCGCGCGAGGTGCTGAGCCAGGGGGGCGGCAGCCTGCTGGTCGCCCTGATCGCCTACGGGTTGATGAGCTGCGCTCTGGTTCGGCACCTCAGCTTCAATTATCCGGAACTGAACCTGGTCCCCCTGGCCCTGATCCTGCTGCTGGGGCAGTATACCGGTTACCGCCTGCTGGAACTGCGGCGCTTCCGGTTTTTTGTGGAGCGGCCCCTTTGATGTGGATATCGCCGTTGCAGCTGGCCCGGCTCGGCATCCAGGGCATGAACGGCCGCAATCTGGCCATCATCGGCCGTTACAACGACCGCCGCCTGTTCCCGCTGGTGGATGACAAGCTGCAGACCAAGCTGCTGGCTCGGGAACACGGTATTCCCACCCCCCATCTGCGCTTCGTGTTTCGCCAGCAGCATGAAATCCGCAACCTCGAAAAATACCTTGCGGATCTGCCGTCCTTTGCCATCAAGCCGGCCCGCGGCTCGGGGGGCAAGGGCATCCTGATCATCCGCCGGCATGGCCAGGGAAAGTTCATCAAGTCCAGCGGCGGGATCCTGGACCTGCCGGCCCTTCGTCGGCACCTGTCCAACATCCTGGCCGGCCTGTTCACCCTTTCCGGCGCCCCCGATGCCGCCTTCATCGAAGATCTCATCGAGTTGGACAGCCGTTTTGCCGGTTATTCCCATGAGGGAATTCCCGACCTGCGTATCATTGTATTTCGGGGTTATCCGATTATGGCCATGCTGCGTCTGGCCACCCACGCTTCGGACGGCAAAGCCAACCTGCACCAGGGTGCAGTCGGCGTCGGCTTGGACTTGGCGACAGGGCGGGCTCTGAAGGCGATCCAGTTCAACCGCCCGGTGCAGGTGCATCCGGACACCGGAAGGCCCTTGCGGGAGCTCCATATCGACGGTTGGCGGGATATCCTGCTGCTGGCGGCGCGCTGCTATGAAATGACGGGCCTCGGCTACCTGGGGGCTGATATCGTCCTCGATGGTGTCCGCGGGCCGTTGCTGCTGGAACTCAACGCCCGTCCCGGTCTCGCCATCCAGGCTGCCAACGGCCAGGGGCTGCGGCCACGTCTGGGTCATCTGGAAACGCGGGCCGCGGTGCCCTGCATGCCCGAGGAGCGGGTGCTGTACGCCATCAAGGCTTTTGCTGTTCCTTTGCAGCAGAAGCGGTTTGATCGGCCTTCCGTCAGCTTGCAACCGTCCGTGTGACGGCGGTTAAAATGCCTTTTGCGGAGACCGCAGGCGGATTTGGGCAGCAATCTATCGCTTTTGGAAGCGTTGCCGCAGTTCTTCCGCCTGATCGGGGTGGAGCTGCAGGAATTCCACGCCGAGACCCGGAATGCTCGGCTTCTTGCCCCAGGGGTTGACGCGGCGGATTATGATTTTGATGGGTGTCGGGTCGGACAGTTCCAGCAATTGCAGCCAGGCATGTTGCTGATTTTCCCAGTGGTCGTCGAAGGTGACCAGAAAACATCCGCCGAGGGAAATGTCGAGGGTCACGGTACGTTCGAGCTGGTCCGGCGGAAACTCGCTGTCCCGAGAGAGCAGGCCGTTGAGATGGATCGCATGGCGTCTGCTGGCGCGGAATGCGCGGGGTGGGTGGTTGCGGCATACATGCTCGAGAAAGTAGCGCAGGGGGTGATCCCCGGCAAGGGATTTGCCGAACACCAGTCCGCGGATACGGGCGGCACCGGCATCCCAGCGCACCCGCAGGGTCGGATAGGCTTCGGCAATTTCCTGGAGCAGGAGTTTCTCCTCCGGATTCGCCCGGACCGCCGTGAGCACGTCGATGACCACGCCATTGAAGGGCCGCTGCAGCAGGGTCTGCTTCAATTCCGTAAAATTACCGGCCGTTTCACAATCGGCGCCCAATTCTTCGAGGGCTCGGCGGTAAATGGCCAGGGTTGGCGGATGACGGTCGAATATCAAAACATGGCTCATGCAGGGAGATCCATTCGGCTTTTGCGGGTCGACTGCACCAGGCGACCCGCCAGGATGGGGGGCAAACGGGAAACCATTAAAGCGATTGTAACAGAAAACCGTTTTCTTAATTGGGATAATGGCCAAACCGGGTATGCTTAACCCGGATCAGGCGTTAAGCCGTTCGCATCGCCTGAAAACCATCCGGGATGGGAGCCCCATGCGCAGCTTGTCCTTGTTACTGCCATTTCTTAAAAAGTATCGGCGGCTCCTCCTCATCGGGCTGGGCTGGCTCCTGGTGACGGATCTGCTGGGACTGCTGGCACCCTGGTTGCTCAAGGTGGGCATCGACGAGGTTCAGGCCGGCAACGGCCGCGGATTGGTCACGGCCGGCATGCTGCTGACGGTGGTGGCGCTGCTGCGCTATGGAACCCGCACCCGCTCGCGCCATCACTTTCTGAATACCGCCTGTTACCTGGAAAATGATTTGCGGCGGCAACTGCTGGCCCGCCTGCTGGAGCAGGACGGGCCGTTTTTCGATCGCTTTCGCACCGGCGATTTGCTGTCACGATTTAGCAACGATATCGGCAATTTGCGTACCCTGGCCGGATTCGGCATGATGATTTTCATCAACACCCTGATGGTCTATGCCATGACCCTGGTGGTGTTGTTGGGCCTGTCTCCAGGCCTGACTCTGGTGGCACTGCTCCCTTATCCGTTGTTGTTGCTGTTGACCCGCTACCTTTCCGAGCGATTGATGACGGCCTCGGCGGCAGTGCAACGGAGGCTGGGACAGGTCAGCGAGGCCCTGGAAGAGGGCGTCAGCGGCCAGGCCGTGATTCGCAGCTATGGCCTGCTGGAGCAGCGCAGCGCCTGTTTCGACACCCTCAATCAGAAATACCTGACCGCCAGCCTGGTGCTGGCCCGGTTGCGCAACGCCATCGGGCCGAGCATGGCCCTCATCGCCCCGTTGAGTACCCTGCTGATCTTTTATTTCGGCGGCCGCCGGGTCATCGCCCAGCAGCTGTCCCTCGGGGAACTGGTGGCCTTCAGCGCCTATCTGGCGCAGTTGGCCATGCCGACCCTGATGCTCGGCTGGATTCTCGGCTTGGTACAGCGCGGCGCCGCCAGTGCCGAGCGCCTGTCCGATATCCTGCATCTCGCACCAGCACCGCGGGCTCTGCCGGTGGCTCATCCGGAGCGGGCGCCGGCGGTGTGTTTCCGGGGCCTGAAGTTTGCCTATGGCGACCAGCCGGTGCTGCGGGGCGTAGCGGCCCAGGTTGCTGCCGGCACCCTGATCGGCGTCACCGGTCCGACGGGCTGTGGCAAAACCACCCTGCTGCGTCTGCTGGCCGGTCTTTATCCGGCACCGGCGGGCCAGGTGCTGGTCGACGGTCAGGACCTGGCCCGCCTCGACCGGAACGCCCATCGTCGGCGGGTGGTCATGGTGCCCCAGGAGGGCCGGCTGTTTTCCGGCACCCTGCGGGAAAATCTTTTGTATGCCGTGCCGGATGGGGATGACATCCTGCTGCAGCGCCTGGCCGCCATCGTCGGCCTGCAGGCGGAGGTGGCCGGTTTTGCACAAAACTACGAAACCCGGGTCGGCGAGGGCGGACAGGCCCTGTCCGGCGGTCAGCGGCAGCGGATCTGCCTGGCTCGGGCATTGGCCAGAGAGGGCGCTCTGTGGCTGCTGGACGATCCCTTCAGTCATCTCGATGCCGCCACCGCGCAGAAGGTGTGGCACAACGTGCGGCCCCTGATGGCAGGTAAAACCGTTTTCCTGGTGACCAGCCGGGCGGCCCTGTTGGCGACGGTGGATCAGATCCTGGTGCTGGAGGACGGACACCTGGTGGAAGTGGGTTCCCATGCCGTCCTGCTGGCCGCCGGCGGGGTATACGCGCGCATTATGGAACAGGAACGGCTGCAGCGGGAACTGGAGGGTCTGGCATGAAGCGCGGCATGTTCGACCTGGATGAGATGACGGGACGGCATCTGGACTGGGCCCTGTTCCGTCGTTTCCTGCGCCTGCTGGGCCCCTCTCGGGGCCTGGCCGTTGCGGCCATGGCCCTGTTGCCAGTGGCCACGGCGGCGCGCCTGGTGCAGCCCTTGTTGATCAAACTGGCCATCGATCATCATATCGTCCCGGGACGGATGTCCGGTCTGGGCAGGTTGGCGTTGCTGTTGCTGGCGGCGGCCTGCGTTGAAAGCCTGATCGGATTCTGGCAGGGCTACCTGGCCCAGGGGGTTGGTCAGCAGGTGGCCGCCGATTTGCGTCGGCGCGGTTTCCGGCATTTGCTGCAGCTGCCGGTGGCCTGGTTCGACCGGCACCCCTCCGGTCGCCTGGTGACGCGCCTGACCAGTGACGTGGAAAATATCGGCGAACTGTTCGGTTCCGGGGTGGCGGCGTCCTTCGGCGAGGTCGTGGCCCTGCTGCTGGTGGTTGCGGCCATGTTCTGGCTGAGTCCGGCCCTGACCTTGGTGGCGTTTGCTCTGCTGCCCTTGCTGGGGGTGGTGCTGCTGTTGTTCCGGCGTCGCATGCGCCAGGCCATGCGCCAGGTGCGGGCCCGCTTGGCCGGGCTCAACGGCTATCTGGCGGAACGCATCGCGGGGGTGGGCACGGTGCGCCTGTTCGGTCAGGAGCAGCGCACCCTGCAGGAGTTCGACCTGTTGCAGGAGGATTACCGCATCAGCAATTTCGCGTCCATCCGCTGGGATGTATTTCTCTTCAGCGCCATGGAGACGCTGGCCGCCCTGGCCATCGCCGGGGTCCTGTGGGCCGGCGGGGTATCGGTTTTGCGGAGCGCGGTGACCTTCGGCACCCTGGTGGCCTTCCTGGAATACGTGCAGCGATTTTTCGCGCCATTGCGCAAGCTGAGCGGACAATATTCCCTGCTGCAGACCAGCAACGCATCCTTGGAGCGCATTTTCGAGCTGCTCGATCAGCCGACCGAGGTGCCTGGCGATACGATGATGAACGACGGCGCGGGGGCGGTGCGCTTCGACGGCGTGGCCTTCTCCTACGATGGCCGGGAACCGGTGCTGAAGGATATCGACCTGGCCATCGCGCCGGGTGAAATGATCGGCATTGTCGGTGATACGGGCAGCGGCAAGACCACCCTGGGCCGGCTCTTGTTACGCTTCTACCCGCCAAGCGCGGGTCAGATTCTGCTCGATGGCCGGGATCTTGTCAAACTGGATCCGGTGGCGGTCCGGCGCCGCATCGGCTGGGTATCCCAGGATCCCTTTCTGTTCGCCGGGACGGTGCGCGAGAATCTCGATCCCCTGTGGCGCCTGTCCGATGCAGGGTTGCAGTCCTTGCTGGAACGTTGCGGCGCCTGGCAGACGGTGGCGCGAGTGGGGGGGCTCCAGGGCGTCTTGCAGGAACGCGGCCGCAACCTGTCGGCGGGAGAGCGCCAGCTCCTTTGCCTGGCTCGCGCCCTGGCGGCGGAACCTGCCATTCTGCTGTTCGACGAGGCGACCAGCCGCTTGGATCCGGTCACGGAGCAACTGGTGCAGCAGACTATGGAACGGGTCCGGCAGGGCCGGACCCTGTTGGTCATCGCGCACCGGCTGCGGTCCGTGCAGGGTGCCGATCGCATCGTCCTGCTGCATCGGGGCCGCATCCGGGAGATCGGCACCCACGAGCAACTGCTGGCGCAAAACGGCCGCTACGCCCGCCTCTGGCAACTGCAGCAACTGACCTTCGACGAACCATCGGCTCTGCCGCCCTGATCGCCTTTTTCCGCTGTCGCCTGCCTTCAGCGCAGGGTTTCGGCCAGGTAGTCGCGGAAACGCTGCCAGGATTTCTCGTCGGCATCCCGACGGTAATGGTCGCTGTCGAAGACGGTGAAACCGTGGGGGGCGCCGCCGTAGGTGATCATTTCGTGACGGACGCCGGCTTTTTCCAGTTCCACCGCCAGGGCGGCGAAATGATCCATGGTCACGCTGCTGTCGGCGGTGCCGTGCAGAATCAGAAGGCTGCCGCGGGTGCGGCCGTAATCCTGACCAGCCGGGGTGGTGAGCCCGCCGTGGAAAGACACGAAGCCTTTCAGATCCGTTCCCGAACGGGCCAGTTCCAGCACCGCAGCGCCGCCGAAACAGTAGCCCATGGCGACGGCGTTATCGACCTTCCCGCCTTGCTGTTCGGCGGTATCCAAAGCCCTTTGCAGCAGTGCGCGCAGGCGTGCCCGGTCCTGGTAAAGGGCGTTGGTCAGGCGGCGCCGGTCTTCCAGCGCTGTCGGCCGGAGGCCCTGACCGAACAGGTCGGCGGCAAAAACGGCGTAGCCCATGCTCGCCAGCATCTCCGCCCGCTGCACTTCGTAGTCGTTGAGTCCGTCCCAGTCGTGGATCAGCAGCACCAGCGGCGCCCCCGGCGCGGGACTGACAAAGAAGCCCTCAAAACGTTCCTCGGCGAAGCTGTAGGTGACCGCCTGACCGGCGGCGCCGGCCTTGGTGGCGAGCAAGAGCAGGGTGCAGAACAGCAGGACGGATTTCATGACGTTTCTCCTTTGTTTGCCGTGGGCGTTTGGTGTCAGGGTGCTCCACCGCATGGAGGTGGCAGGTAGCGCAGAGCCATTGCGAGTCGACGCCGAAAACCGCCAGTTGCCTGGAAGCCGGCCAATGCCTGCGGTATCCTTTGGCCGATCAGCCGGTTCGCGGCGGTTCATCCTTGGGGCCCACCCAGAAAAAGGGATTGTGGGCTACCTCCCAAAGATATCCCTCGGGATCGGCGAAGTAGCCTGAGTACCCACCCCAGAAGGTCTTTTGGGCCGGTTTGATCAACCGGCCGCCGGCCGCAACGGCCAGGGCCAGGATTTCATCCACGGCCGTCTCCGAATCGACGTTGTGGGCCAGGCTAAAACCGCAGAAGCCGCTGCCCGCGGGCGAAACTCCGGCGTCCTCGGCCAGGGCCTCGCGTACGTACAGCCCCAGCCAACTGCCGTTGAGGGTGAAAAACGCCACCTCGGGCGGGGATTCCATCCTCGGCAACCCCAGTCCCTGCTCATAGAACCGGATGGCTGTCGCCAAGTTCCGGACCCCGAGGGTTATCATGCTGATGCGTGGTTGCATTGCTTTTGCCTCCCGTGTTTTCTGTTGATTCCGGCAAACGATTGCCAGGTGCCGGCACTGGGCCTGCGGTCGCCGTCTCAGGCCAACAGTCGCACCGTCAGGAACAGTCCGAGCATGGCGAAGCTCAGGGCCATCTTGGCCGCCAGTCCCAGGGCCAGGCCGATGACGGCGCCGACCCCGGCCCGGCTGGCGGCCTGCAGGTCCTTGCGGGCGGTGAGTTCGCCGGTTACCGCACCCAGGAACGGTCCCAGCAGGATGCCCGGCAGTCCGAAGAACAAACCCGCCAGGGCACCGATGGCGGCGCCGGCGGCAGCCCGCCGCGTGGCGCCGAACTGTCTGGCGCCAAAAGCCCCGGCGGCAAAATCGGCCAATGTCGCGAGAATGGCCAGACCGCCCAGCAGGAACAGGGTGGCGGTGCCGACGTAGACGAATCGCTCCGCCCAGGCGGCGCAGAACAGCCCGGCAAACACCAGGGGCGGGCCCGGCAGGGCGGGCAGCAACAGGCCCGCCAAACCCGCCAGGAGCAGGATTGCGGCCAGCAGCCAAAGTACCAAGGTCATTTTTCCCTTCCCAAGAGCAGGGTGGTGCCGGCCGGAGGGTTGCGAAAAACGGGCCAGGCAGCCTTGTCTTTGCATCGCTTCCAGCCAGCCTGCTCCCTTTTCCTTTCTGCAAATATAACATGGACAAGCTTTTATCGTCGGCAGGTGGTGATCTGCGTGTGAAAAGCGTAAAATTGAAACGATGTCGCTTTATAACTCATCCACCGCGGGGAGTTGCATCCATGGTCCTGAAGTTTTTTTCGCTCTGGCTACTGGTTCTCGGCCTGCTCGCCTGCGCCGCCACGCCGTCGCCGCCGGAACATCTCGACCCGGAGTTTGCCTCCGTGGCTCCATGCAAAGTGGTGCTGTCGGGAGTTTCCTTCGACAAACGCTATCAACCTGCGCCGCAAAGCGACCTGAGTCGGTTATTGCTCGCTCGGTTGCAGCGGGCCTTGGCCGACCAAGGCTACCAAGTGCTGCCTCCCCGGCAGCAGCCGGCCGGCCCGGAACGATTTGCGGCGTTGACCCGGTTGCCTGCGGAACGGTTGCTGGAGTTGGCCGGTTCCGATGGCGATGCGGTATTGGCGGTGCATGTGGACTTTTTGTTTCAAAGCGAAAATTACCGGGAGCGCAATCCGCCGCCGTTGTTCGAAATTGCTGCCGAGGCACGCCTGGTTGCCTTAAGGGATGGGCGCGAACTGTGGCGGGACAAGGCCGGCAGTCTGGTCGGCGGCGGCGCCGCTGGACCGCTGCCGGATCCGGTCCTGGACCGCCTGCAGGGCGTTGACCTGCTGGTGGCGAGGCTGCTACGCTCCTTGCCGCCCGCCGACCTAAAATGTCCTTAATTGTTGTTCTGCTCAGGGTGTGTTTGTGCGGCAAGCTATCCGAACGAACATGGAATCCGATATGCGCATTGCAATATCCGCCAAATCTTTTTCTGGAGGCGCCCTGGTGGCCGGATTGGTTCTGATGCTTTTTATCGGTACCGCCTGCAGCCGGCTCTACGACCGCGTCGGCGGGCATTTCTCCGGTCCGCCCGGTGCATTGCAAGACCATCTGTCCCCTGCCGCTCGGCGTTTGGTCGAGACGGCATTTTCGGGGTTGGATGCGCGGCGCCTGGCTGATGTCCATGTGCATGTTCTGGGGGTTGACGGCGATGGCACGGGGGCCTCGATCAATCCCACCGCCCGCTCCTGGCGGCACCCGATACGCCGCGCCCAGTTCAGGGTCTACCTGAGCGCAGCCGGAGTCACGGACGGAGGAGAGACGGCGCGGCTCTATGTCGAGCGCCTGCTGGAGTTGATTGAAGCTCAGCCGGTGCGGAGCCGTTATTTCCTGTATGCCATGGATCATCACTATCGCGACGATGGCTCCATCGATGCGGCTCGGACCCCTTTTTATGTACCCAACCGTTATGTGTCCGAACTGGCGGCGCAATGGCCGGAATATTTCGTTCCGGTGGTTTCCATCCATCCCCATCGCCCGGATGCCCTGGCGGCCCTCGACCGCTGGGCGGCTCGGGGGGTGCGCTTCGTCAAGTGGCTGCCCAATTCCATGGGCATCGACCCCGGCAGCGAGCAGTTGACGCCCTTTTATCGCAAACTGGTGGAGAAGGACATGGTGCTGCTGGTGCATACCGGCCGGGAACTGGCGGTGCCGACCGGCGGACGGCAGCACTTCGGCAATCCCCTGCGGTTGCGGCTGCCCCTCGAACTGGGGGTGACGGTAGTGGCCCTGCACTGCGCCAGCGACGGCCGGGATCGCGATCTCGATCATCCCCGGCAACCCCGGGTGCCCAGTTTCGAACTGCTGCTGCGCCTGTTGGACGAACCCCGCTACCGGGACCGGCTGTACGGTGAGATTTCCTCTGTCACCTTTTTCAACCACTTATCCCTAGCCCTTGAAACTCTCCTGTCCCGCCCCGATCTGCACCACCGCCTGGTGAACGGCAGCGATTATCCGCTGCCGGGCATCAACCTGCTCATCATGACCGGGAGGCTGGCGCGCCTGGGGTTCATCACGCAGGACGAGCGACAGGCTCTGAACGAGATATACCGTTACAACCCCCTGCTGTTCGACTTCGTGGTGAAACGCACCGTCCGCCATCCCCGGTCGGGCCAAAAGTTCTCCAAAGAAGTTTTTTTGCTGCCGCCGGGACTGCAGCCTCGGCCAGAGCCGGACTTTCCGCTATAATGCTTCATCCGGAGTAACGGTTGACGAAAGCGTCTCGTCGCGTCTGCCCCGAGGGTGTCTGGCTTCCGCCAAGACCCAGGGACGACTCAGGACCATGTGTTTTTTTCAAGGAGAGTGAAGATGAGTGTCAAGGTAGCGATAAACGGCTATGGCCGTATCGGGCGACTGGTTCTGACCGCCATGTACGAGCAGGGCTTGATTGGAACGGCAGTGGATATGGTCGCCTTGGTGGATCTGAGCGCGGATGCCAGTTATTTTGCCTATCGGACCCGTTACGATTCCGTGCATGGCCGGTTTCCCGGCCAGGTGGAGACGGCCCGCAGCAATCCAAGCCTGGAGCGGGACGATGTGTTGATCGTCAACGGCGATGAAATTCTCTGCCTGGAGGCGCCGAAATCCCCGGACCAGTTGCCTTGGAAGGAGTTGGGGGTTGAATATGTCATCGATGCCACAGGCCTGTTTACCAGTATGGAAAAGGCCTCTCTGCATCTTCAGGCCGGGGCCCGCAAGGTCATCGTCACGGCGCCGGGCAAGGGGGGCATGCAGACCATAGTCATGGGCGTCAACGAGGATCAGTATGATTCCGCCGCCCATCATGTGGTGTCCATGGCGTCCTGCACCACCAACTGCCTGGCGCCCCTGGTGCATGTGCTGTTGCGGGAAGGCATCGGTCTGGAGCAGGGGCTGATGAGCACCATCCATGCCTATACGGCCACCCAGGAAACGGTGGACAGCGCTTCCCGCAAAGACTGGCGGGGCGGTCGGGCGGCGGCCATCAACATCATCCCCTCCACCACCGGGGCGGCCCGGGCGGTGGGCGAGGTCATCCCGGCGGTGAAGGGCAAGCTGACCGGCATGGCCTTTCGGGTGCCGATTCCCGATGTCTCCGTGGTCGACCTGACCCTTCGTACCGCCCGCGAGACGTCCATCGAGGAGATCGACAGCCTGATGAAGGCGGCCTCCGAGACCTACCTCAAGGGGATTCTGGAATATGAGACGGAAGAGCTGGTATCCTCCGATTTTCTGCATTCCTGCAGCTCATCCATTTACGACTCCCCCGCCACTCTGCACAACAACCTGCCCGAGGAAAAGCGGTTTTTCAAACTAATTTCCTGGTACGACAACGAATGGGGCTATTCGCACCGGGTGGTCGATATGCTGCGCCACATGATGAATTGTGCCGATTGAGGCGTTAAGCAAAAAGGCCGGGCTGCCTGAACAGGCGCCCGGCCGGGTGGGGCAGGCAGGATGGAGGTTTAAAAAAGGCGCCGTGCGCCGAGAAATTTGCGGACAAATTCCGGCATGTCCAGTCGGGCGATACGGATGGTCTGGTTGGGGCGGGGGGCGTGGATGAATTTGCCGTCGCCGATATAGATGCCGACGTGATTGACCCGCTGGTTTCTGCCGAAGAACACCAGGTCACCCTTGGCCAATTCGTTCCGCCCGATTTTTTTGCCACGGTGAAATTGTTCGGCCGAGGTGCGCGGTAGGTGGATGCCGACCAGGGAAAAGACCTTGCGCACGAAGCCGCTGCAGTCCATGCCGGTCTCGGCGTTAGTGCCGCCGCGTTTGTAGGGGACCCCGATATAGCGTTCCGCCGTCTGGACCGCCAGCATCCCGAGCCCGTCGGCCCCCAGAGGGTCGCTGGCCAGTTCGGCCAGGTCGCTGGCCGCAGAACCGACTTTGGCCGGAGCATCGGCGGCGGTGCAGAGGCCCGCCTGAGCGGCCGGAACGGCTTCCTGGCGGCAGCTGGCTTCAGTCTCCGTCGCAATTTGGGCTGTTTCGGAAGCCGGTACGCCTTGGCTTCTGAGCACCAGGAAAGATGGAATGATGCGTCGGGACTTCAGGGCTTCGGCCTCTTTGCGGGCTTCGGCCCGGGAGGCAAACTGACCCACCCGGACGGTGAAGTTGCCCGTACCGTTGGCCACGACAAAGGCATCCAGGGATTGCTGCTGCAGACGTTCGGCCGCTTTGTCGGCGGCCTCCCTGCGGGCGAAGGCGGCGGTTTGAATGGTAAAGAAAGCTTCGTCGGTGGCCGGGGCAGGGGCCGCCCACAGGGGTGCGGCCAGCACAGCGACCGCCGCCCAGCCCAGCAGCAGCCGCTTCATCCCTCTTTTCAACATACCAAAACCCCCTTGGCGGTATAGGTCGGAGGGGAACGCCGCAGCGGCCGTGCCGACCAGGGTGGGTTATCGCCGGTGCTGCCAGAGGTGTCCCGATGGTTGGGGAGGGGCAGGTGCCAGCAAAAAGAAGTGGGCAGATTCTATCCGAATACGGCAAAAAAAGCAAGGCTCGGGCTGCCATCGCGCTGAAAAAAGATGGCAACGATGAAGGCCGGAAACCTGGCTTTATGGCTGCCTGCCTCGATTTCGATGGGCAGATTTTTTCCCTCACTGTATTGGCTAAAATCCTGTTTTAAAAAATTGGAAAAATCATTACATTGAGAAAGGAGTGGTGCTTGCCTGCCATACGTCGGCCCCTGATAAAAGGAAAACTAAAACGAGCATAATAATCCAGGTGGATAAAAATGGCTCTCATTAAAAATTCAGGCACTAGTTTTTTGGTGAGCGGCAATATTGGATATGGAGGCAGATGTGTCTCTTCCTGATGGAACAAAAAAGAATAATATTGGCTTGTGTTCAGAAATATTTGGTATGAATTTGCCAAGTCATCCAGAAAGACATTCATTGACCAGTTGTATTTTAGAGTTGATTCCCGATCCTGCTTTCATTAAAAATATTGACGGAAAATATCAAGGCTGTAATGCGTTGTTTGAAAAATTTTTTGGTAAATCTTCTTCGGAAATTAAAAATAAAACTGACTATGACCTGTTTCTTCCCACAATTGCTCAAGTTTTTTCTCATAATCATAAACATATTATTCGTAAAAGTTTGCTTAATTATAGTTTCGAAACTCAAATCGTATGTCATCAGTCCCATTCCAGAGATGTCATAGTCGAGGTCAAAACGGTCCGTTTTGATGGCGGTTCAGTATCTATAGTTGGAGTTATTAAAGATGTAACGGCTCTCAAAAAGGCAGAAACGGCACTTTGCGAACGCAGGGACTTGCTGCACCGTATTACCGACAATATGTTGGATCTGGTCAGTGAAGCCGATCTGCATGGATTTTTCCGCTATCTTTCCCCTTCTCATGGACCGATTTTGGGTTTTGCACCAGAGGAATTGATAGGTTCCTTCCTTTATGACCTGATGCATCCGGATGATTTGGAACGCATGCGGAACACTTTTCAAGTGACTCTGCCCGCACTCAAAAGCGTGCGCGCCGAATTTCGTTATCGCCATGCCGACGGGCATTATATTTGGTTGGATACCATTGCCAAAGGCACCACCGACAGATTTGGTCGAATCAACGGCGCCGTTTTTGCCAGTCGCGATGTAACCGAGCATGTTCGGGCCGAAAAAGCTCTGCGCAACAGCGAAGAACACTTGCGGCGCATCACGGACAACATGCCGGCCCTGGTCAGTACCGCTGACCGGTACGGTGTTTTCACCTATCTCAGTCCTTCCCATCGGGGGATTCTGGGGTTCGATCCCGAGGCGCTGGTCGGGACCTGTCTCTGGGATTGGATGCATCCCGAGGATATGGAGCGCATGCGGGAGGCATTTCAGGTCACCTTGCCCGCGCAAAAAAAGGTGCGCGCCGAATTTCGCTACCGCCATATCGACGGGCATTACATCTGGCTCGAAACGGTGGCCAAATGCACCATGGACGGATTGCAAGTTACGGGCTCGATTTTCGCCAGCCGCGACATCACAGAGCGGCGTCGGGCCGAAATCGCCCTGCGTGAGGTCAACCAGACCCTGCAGGCGACCATTCAGGCCTCCCCGCTGGCCATTTTTGTCCTGGATCGGAACGGATGCATCCAACTCTGGAATCCTGCTGCTCAACAGATGTTCGGCTGGGCCGAGGAGGAGGTGTTGGGGCAATACTATCGACTGGTTCCCGACGGGCTGGACCCCGAGTTTCGGGAAAACCTGGCGCGCATGAACCGGGGCGAGAAATTTCACGGGCAGGAAACCCGCCGCCGCCGGAAAGATGGAACCCTGCTTGATATCAGTTTCTCCACCGCGCCCTTATACGATCAAGGAGGTGAGATTATCGGTACCGTCGGCATTTTAGCCGATATCACCGAGCGCAAACGCACCGAAGTTGCTCTAAGAGAGAGTGAGGAACTCTTCCGGCAGATCTTCGAGCAGCATGAAGACCCGGCCTTTTTGCTCGATCCCGAGACGCTGGCCATCCTCGACGTCAATGCCGTAGGGGTGCGGCTCTACGGTTACAGCAAAGAGGACCTGCGGGCCGGCGGCCTTGAGTTGCTCATGAAGCCGGAGACGCGGGCATTGTTTGCCCAGAAACTTGCGTGCGAGCAGAATGCTTTATGCGACGATGCACCGTGGCGACATGTTTCGCCCCTAAACACCACAGACAGTCGCGGTATTACCGTGATGGCTGCGTTTCGCGGCCGTTTGTTGCGTTCCAGAGGACAAGACTATCTTTACGGAACGTTTCGCGATATCACCGAAAAACTTCGCATTCGCAAGGAGCGCAGCGAATTGCAGGCCAAATTGATCCAGGCCAACAAAATGACCGCCATCGGTACCCTGGCTTCAGGAATCGCTCACGAAATCAACAACCCGAACAATTATCTTCTTGCCAATGCTCAGTTTCTGGAAGGGGCCTGGCCCGATATCTGCCACATCCTCGAAGATCATGCCGACCATCAACCTGATCTGACGATTGGCGGCTTGCCTGTTCAGGAGGCTCTCGAGGATATTCCTCAATTGCTGCAAAGTCTTGTCGAAGGGTCCCGGCGCATTAAAAATATCGTCGCCAGTCTCAAGGATTTTTCCCGGCAGGATGACGAATCCATGCGGCGTCCTTTTGAAATCAACCGAGTAATCAAGGCCGCACTGGTTATCCTGGCTAACAAGATCAAGAAGAGTACGGATCATTTTTCTTGCCAACTGTCGGCGGAACTCCCCCAGGTCGTGGGCCACTATCAGAAGATTGAACAGGTCGTCATCAATCTGCTCATCAACGCTCTGCAATCCCTGCCCGATCGGCGTGCGGGCGTATTTCTTTCCACCTCACTGCAGGAATTGCCGCGCTGTGTAATCATCAAGATTCGCGATCAGGGTATAGGCATTCCCGAGGAAATTCGGGGCCGTATTCTGGATCCCTTTTTCACCACCAAGCACAAGTCCGGCGGCACCGGACTCGGCCTGTCCATCTGCTATGCGATCATCAATGATCACAAGGGCACCATGGATTTCGATTCCGAGACGGGGGTTGGGACGACGGTGACGGTGACGCTGCCGGTTGCTTAATCGCTCTGCCGTGGCGGCAGGTCGCCCCAAGGGAACTTCGGGTCATAACTTTTTCCACAACCTTGCAAGGCTGGCTTGCAAGGCGAAAAGGCAGAACCCGCCCTGTTGGAAAGCGGCCATAATCCGGGTAAACTGGAAAACTGCCCGGATAAAGTTACGGTGGCATCGGACGAAATCGTCCCTGTGCTGCCTGACGCTGCAATATTCATTGCTTTTGCAAGGTATCCTTTTCCCGTCTGAAAAACTCGCTTCTGCGCCCGTACCTTGGTCGCTGCCCTCCCTCAAGACCCTGCTCCCCTTGCATCCCCAAGAGCGCCAAAAATAAGCTTCATAAAAAATATTTCGTAATAAATACGATATTTTAGAAGATTTTTCGGCGCTGGCATATGGCTTGCTCTCAGAATGCTTTCCTGTCGGATCTCCGGTCAAAGCCGGATATCAAAACAAAAACAGCTGCCAAGGATAAGCAAATGTCAACATCGACCGTACATCGCATTCTCGCCATCAATCCAGGATCCACATCGACCAAGGTTGCCCTGTTCGAGAACGAGGCCTTGCTCCTGCAGGATACGCTGCGCTACGACACGGAAGACCTGGTGTCCTTTGACCATGTGCCCGATCAGTATTGCTTCCGGCGGGACACGGTGCTGCAGTGGCTGGAAAAAAACCGCATCGAAGTGTCGGGACTGGACGCCGTCGTCGGTCGGGGCGGCCTTTTCGGCCCCCTTGAGAGTGGAACCTATGCCGTCAATCAGGCCATGCTGAAGGAAATGCGGGCCATCGGTCCCCGCCAGCACGCCAGTAATCTGGGCGTGTTGATCGCTGACGAAATCGCCGGAATGGCCGACGCCCAGGCATTCACCGTCGATCCCGTTACCGTCGATGAGATGGATGATGTCGCCCGGTATTCGGGCCTTGCGCAAATCCAGCGGCAGAGCATCGCCCATGCCCTGAATATCAAGGCGGTGGCGCGGCGGGCGGCGGCCGATCACTTTGCCGAGTATCGAGAGCTCAATCTGGTCATCGCCCACCTTGGCGGCGGGGTCTCCGTCACCGCCCATCGGCAGGGGCGCATGGTCGATGTCAGCGGCGCTCTCGACGCCGGTCCCTTTTCTCCGGAGCGCAGCGGTTCCCTGCCGCTGCTGGAGGTGGTGGAACTGTGTTGCGCCGGTAACTTCACCCCGGAACAGATCAAGAAAAAGCTCATCGGACAAGGCGGGCTGGTTTCCTACCTGGGGACCAATTCGGCTATCGAGGTTGGCCGGCGCATCGCCGGCGGGGATAGCGAAGCCCTGGAGGTGGCGCAAGCCATGGCCTACCAGGTCGCCAAGGAAATCGGTGCCATGGCGACGGTGCTCAATGGCGCTGTCGACGCCATCCTTCTTACCGGCGGAGTGGCGCACTGGAGCGACATGGTCGATTGGATCCGCGACCGGGTCGGATTTATTGCCACGGTTTGGGTCTATCCCGGTGAAGACGAGATGCTGGCCCTGGTTGAAGGCGCTCTACGGGTCCTCCGGGGGGGCGAGGAGGCCCGGCAGTATGTTCCGAAATGATGGTTGCGGGGGTGTCCCCGGGAACTGTGTTGCATAGCGAGCCGCGGCAGAAAGCTCATCATTCAAAACCAATATCAGGAGGTTATCCGTATGAAAACCGTACCAGCCATGCATCTGAGCAAGGAACCGTCCACCGGGCCGATGGAGGTTCTCTGTGCCATCCCCGACGCGACGGCCAATCCGGCACCCCTGGGCCTGTTCGGCTTCGGCCTGACTACCATGCTGGTCAATCTGCACATCGTCGGATTGTTTCCCACCGACAGCATGATTCTGGCCATGGGCATCTTCTACGGCGGCTGCGCCCAGATCCTTGCAGGCATTATGGAGTGGCGAAAAAACAACACCTTCGCCACCACCGTGTTCACATCCTATGGCCTTTTCTGGCTCAGCTTCATCGGTCTGATGGCGTTGCCGAAACTCGGTATCGGTCAGGCCCCCGGAATCCCTTCCATGGTTGCCTACCTGGTGATCTGGGGTTCGTTCACCTCAGCCATGTTTGTGGGAACCTTCCGACTTAATCGGGCGCTGCAGATCACCTTTTTTCTCGCCATCCTGCTTTTTTTCGGGCTGGCCCTCGGCGAGGCGTTGGACAGCCACAGCATCAAAGGGGCCATTGGGTTCGTGGGGATCTTGTGCGGCCTTTGTGCGGCCTATACCGGACTGGCCCAGGTACTCAACGAGCTTTACCGTCGCAATGTTCTGCCCCTTGGCCCAGTGATTCGATAACTTCATGACCGCATGAAATCAAACAGGTATGAACAAAGGTGTAGAGAAAAATGGATTTTTACAGGTTTTTTGATTCGACGACCAAAGCCATTATTGTGCTGGAAGGCTTATCCGGACGACCAGTGCCGGAAATATGTCAGGAATACAGGATTCGGGAAGAGCAATATCGGTGCTGGATGAAATTTTTTCTGCAAAACTCTCCCAAAGTATTTGATTGGGATTTTGAAGATCGCTATAGCTGTGGCGCAGGAGCACAAGGCATGAACTGATATGCTTTTCATGGCTTGAAAAATTGAGAATATGGCCAAGGAATAGATGCCGTTTCCCGGCCGTCTCAGACAACCGAGTTTGCCGATCTTTTATGTCTGACGCGGTCGCTGACTGCGAGCCCCCGGTTCTTCGGGCAGGAACCGGGGCTTTTCATTCCAGTCCCACATCAGGACGCGAGCAGTTCAGATGTCCTGCCAGTGACGGATTTGTTGCACCTCCTTGTATCCGGAAAACCTATTAAAAATTCGATAAATATATGAAATAAAATGAGTTTTTTAAGTTTGATGAAATGGCATGGTCGCTGCTGATTGAAGGCCGTATCAGTAAATGGTCCGGCGGATGGCTGTCGTAAATGGATTGATTTTTGATTCCAGTGAGGAAAACAACATGGACCTGATTGCCGATATCAAGGAAAAAGCCCGTCGACAGATGAGAACCATCGTGTTGCCGGAAAGTTATGATGATCGCATGCTGCTGGCTGCCGCGCAGCTTGCCGCCGAGGGACTGGCCCGTATCGTTCTGCTCGGTGACCCCGAATCCCTGAGGAGCAGGGCCGCGGCGATGGGCGCGGATCTGAGCCGGACAACCCTCCTGTCTCCCGCCGCCAGTCCCCGGTTGCAGGAGTATGTCGATGAGCTGGTGGCCCTGCGTCGCCACAAGGGGCTTGCCGCGGACGACGCCCGCAAACAGCTGCTGGCCCTTGACCAGCTGTATTTTGCGGCCATGATGGTACGCACAGGACAGGCCGACGGTGCTGTGGCGGGAGCCTTCAACAGTACCGGCGACGTGTTGCGCGCGGCTTTGCAGGTGGTGGGTACCGTCCCCGGCATCCGTACCGTCTCTTCCGTGATGCTGATGGTGACCCCGAATCCGGAATTGGGCGAAAACGGCACCCTGCTGTTCGCCGATTGCGTGGTCAATCCCCGCCCCGATGCGCAGGCCCTGGCTGAAATCGCCGTCACCACGGCGCGCAGCTGCCGCAGCCTGCTCGGGGTGGAAGCGCGCGCTGCCATGCTGTCCTTCTCCACCATGGGCAGCGCCGGCCATGAAGAAGTGGACCGGATCCGACAGGCCGCGGATATGGCCCGAGCGATGGCGCCGGATCTGCTCATCGATGGCGAAATGCAGTTGGATGCGGCCCTGGTGCCCGGTGTGGCGGTCCAGAAAGCACCGGATTCGCTGGTTGCCGGCCGTGCCAACACCTTGATATTTCCTGACCTCAATGCGGGCAATATCGGCTATAAACTGACTGAGCGGATTGCCGGGGCCAAAGTGGCCGGCCTGATGGTGCAGGGTCTGGCCAAACCGTTCAACGATATGTCGCGCGGTTGTACGGTGGAGGATATTGTCAGCACGGTGGCCATGACCGCCGTTCAGGCGCAAGGCTGAATCTGCGAAGGTCCGAAGCCGGCGTGGTATGCTGGCCAAATTCGACCATCACAGGTATATTGCTTTTGATGCCGGCGATGGCCGGAAAACATGATGTCTTAAATAGCCCTCTTCTTTTTCTGGAAGGCGAGGAAAGCATGTTGCCTGCGTGCGATAATCTGTCCGTTTTGCTGGTCGACGATGAACCCAATATCCTGCTCGGTTCCCGCACCACCTTGCGCAGTGCCGGAATCCGCGAAGTTGAAACGTGCGATGACAGCCGCCTGGTTATGCCGCTGCTGGCCAAGCGTAATTTTGGGGTGATTGTTCTAGATCTCTTTATGCCGCATGTTTCCGGACTGGAACTGCTGATGGAGATTGCTCGAAAATATCCCCATATTCCGGTATTGGTCATGACCGCCAGCGATGAACTGGATCTAGCGGTGCAATGCATGAAGGCCGGGGCCCATGATTACCTGGTAAAACCCGTGGATAGAACCCGCTTCATCACCAGTGTGCAGCGCACCCTTGAATTGTGCAGTCTGCGCAATGAGGTCCATCTGCTCAAGGAACACCTGCTTTCCGACCAACTGGAACATCCTGAAGTTTTTGCGCCGATCATCACCAGCAGTAAGAAGATGATGGCCATTTTCCGTTATATGGAGGTTGTGGCCCGTTCCAGGCAGCCCATCCTCATTACCGGGGAGACCGGTGTTGGCAAGGAAATGTTTGCCTCGGCCATCCACAAACTCAGCGTTCTGCCTGGTAAGTTGGTGTGTGTCAATGTCGCCGGTTTGGATGACAACCTGTTTTCGGATACTCTGTTCGGGCATGAGCGGGGCGCGTTTACCGGGGCCGAGCGCCCACGGGCGGGGCTGATTTCACAGGCTGCGGGCGGTACGCTGTTTCTGGATGAATTCGGCGATTTGAAGGAAGCTTCCCAGGTCAAGCTGTTGCGTTTGCTGCAGGAGGGGGAGTATTACCCCATTGGCTCGGATGTGCCGCGTAAAAGCGATGCCCGAGTGGTGGTTGCGACCAACAAAAATTTGCAGCAGATGATGGCCAAGGAACGCTTTCGCAGCGACCTTTACTACCGGCTATGCGCTCACCATGTCCATATTCCGCCGTTGCGGGAGCGAAAAGAGGATATCCCCTTTCTGCTCGAGTACTTTATGAGCCAGGCGGCCCGGGAATTTCAAAAGAAACCGCCGGTATCCAATCCGGAACTGCTGCGCCTCCTCAGCACTTATGCCTTTCCCGGGAATGTGCGGGAACTGCAAGCGATGATCTTTGATGCCGTGGCCCGGCATCAATCCGGTATTCTTTCCATGGACAGCATTAAAAACATCATCTGCCGCGAGCACGTGAAGCAGACACCCGGCGTTGATCCGGACCTGCCCGACGGAGAGCGACTGCGAAATTTTTTCGGGCGTTTTCCCACCCTCAAAGAAGTCGATGTCTTGCTGGTATCCGCAGCGATGAATCTTGCCAAGGGCAACCAGGGGATTGCCTCCAACCTCCTGGGCATTTCGCGTCAGGCCCTCAACCAGCGCTTGAAGCGGCAAGCGGGGCACGGCTAAGGCTGGTGCTGCCAAGTAAGCCAAATTTTGAATTCGGTCCTCTGCCAGGCCCAAATAAATCCTTTTCTGCGTTTTCCGTGGGACACTAGGCTGAAAATTCGAAACTACTCTGCTCCGCATAAACCCATCTTGCATTTCATCAATTTTTCTTTCATCCCAAGCCAACCTTCTCTGACCTTGCCTTTTGCCTGGCCATTATAAGTAGAACCCAGTTTTTGTCTTTTGGGCAGGGTGGAACATTGCACCCTCCGGGGGCGAACGTCTCCCGGGTCATATACTTAACATTTCGAAATAACTACCTTTTTTATGTTTACGGTTTTTGGTACGGTCCCTGCTCTGTTCTCCGACAGTGCCGGATTCGGCCAGCGATTTCGAGGTGTCCGAAAACCGGGTTCTATCATTTCATGTCGTCAGCATCGGCATGTATTCAACCCCTCGACGAGGGAAGGAGAGGTGCATTATGGGCGTAATGGCAGAACAGGTTTATGGGTTTTTCATGCCTACCACTTCCTTGCTCGGTAATGGAGCTGTAAAGGAAATTGGCAAGCAGGCGAAAGTGCTTGGCGGCACCAAGGCCCTGATCGTTACCGATGTCGGTCTGGTGAAGCTCGGCATGGTCGATACGGTGAAGGGCTATCTCCAACAGGCCGGCCTGCAGGTGGCGGTCTTCGACGGTGCCGAACCCAACCCTACCGATATCAATGTACGTGACTGTTTGAAAGCGTGGAAAGAGAACGGCTGCGATCTGCTGATTACCTTCGGTGGTGGCAGCTCCCACGACTGCGGCAAAGGCATGGGTATCATGGCTACCAGCGGCGGGGATATTCGCGACTGGGCCGGCATCGATACCCTGCAGGCCGATCTGCCGCCCTATATTTCGATCAATACGACCGCCGGAACCGCCAGTGAAATGACTCGATTCGCGGTCGTCACCAATACCGATACCCACGTTAAGATGATTTTTGCCGATGCCCGCCTGACTGCCGACGTCGCCATCAACGATCCCGCTCTGATGCTCGGCCTGCCGCCGGCGTTGACCGCCGCCACCGGCATGGATGCCCTGACCCATGCCGTTGAAGCCTATGTGACCACGCTGCTGTCCAATCCCATCACCGATGCCTGCGCCATCCAGGCGATAACCCTGATTGGCAAATGGTTGCGCAAGGCGGTGGCCAATGGCTCCGACATGGAAGCCCGCGATGCCATGGCTTACGCCGAGTATCTCGCCGGTATGGCTTTTAACAGCGCCGGCCTCGGCATCGTCCATTCCATGGCCCATCAGCCCGGCAGTCTGCTGGGTAAGCCGCACGGTGTCTGCAACGCCATCTGCCTGCCGGTTGTGTGCGAATTCAACCTTATGGCCAATGCCGAGAAATATGCCAGGGTGGCGGAGTTGCTGGGCGAAGATATCTCGGGCTTGAGCGTCATGGAGGCCGCCGAGAAAGCCGTGGCAGCCATTCGTCGCCTTTCCCGGGACATTGGTATTCCGGCCGGTCTGGCGGAAATAGGGGTCACCGAAAAAGACATACCTTTTATGGCTGAAAATGCCCTTAAGGATGTTTGTACCCTGTTCAACCCCCGCAGCGTCAAGCTCGAGGATATTGTCGGCTTGTATAAAAAGGCCATGTAAGTTCGGCGGGGCGTCGCCAGCGAGGGGCGCCCCGTCTTTCCAGTCCGGGGCGGAGCCTTGGCTTGACGCCGAGGGACCCGGGGGCGGCAGCCGTAAACAGGCGGAAGGGCTGCCGCAGGTGATTTCAATGCATCAATCATTGCCCCGTCTGGGGTATTGGGGAGGCAGGTATATGAAAAAAACCTTACTGATCGGCATTCTGCTGGGCAGCTTCTTTCTGCCCGATCTGGTCGGGGCGACGGACCCCAGGGATTACATCCCGTTGCCGGCCGGCTCTTTCCTGTTCTGCACCTATCTGCAGCACACGACCGGGCACCGCCTGAAGGTCGATGACCAAGTTGTTTCAAGCGATTTCAATCTCAGTCAGAACATCGTCATTTTCCGCCCGGTATATTACACCAATCTGGGGCCTTTCGTGGTCGATCCCCAGGCTTTGATTATTGCCGGGGAAGCCAGCGTGGATGGTGCAGGCGTCGGTGGTAACAGCTTTTCAAGTTCCGGCATCGCCGATCCGGTGCTGCTCATGACCACTTGGTTCGTCAACAACCCGGAAAAACAGCTGTGGTTCGGCTGGACGCCGTACTTTACCCTGCCCATCGGTGAATACAGTAAAAAGCGTGCTCTCAACCTGGGGGCAAACCGCTGGGCCGTGAAAAACGAACTGGGGTTGGTCAAGGGCTTCGGCCCGCTTTACCTGGATCTGGTCGGGCATGTCACCGTCTTTGGCGATAATGACGACTATTGGACCGGGACGGAAATGGTGACTAAAAAACAGGATCCTCTCTACGGCGCTGAAGTGCACGTCAGCTACGACATCACCAAGCGCTGGTGGCTCGGCCTGAGCTATTTCTACAGCAACGGTGGTGAAACCAAGATCGACGGCATCGATCAGCGGGACGATCAGGACAACCATGCCCTGATGTTTACCTCCGCTTTCGGTATCGGCGACAATTACCAGTTGTTGCTGCAATACCGGGATGACTTTTCTGTCAAAAGCGGCATCGAGACCAAGTCGATTCAAGCCCGCTTCGCCTATTTTTTCTGAAAAAATCCTTGCATGATCTAACCCCACCAATCTGCGAGATTTTCCCCTCCCTGGCGGAGGGGATTTTTTTTGGTTCTTCATGTGCTCGGGATCCAGGTTGTCTGGCAAATCATCAGAATAAATCGTCAAATTACAGCTGGTATGGTGGTTGGCGGAAAGACAAAGGCGGAACCTTTCGGTTCCGCCTTTGTCCTGGTGCGCGCTTGTGGGATATGACAGTGCGTCAGTGGGACGCGAGGAAGCGGTTATAAAATGGTTTTCTCCATGGCCCAGACGCCGCAGGGACAGATGCCGGCGCACAGGCCGCAGCCGATGCAGTACTGCTCGTCTGCGACGTATTCGTAGGAGCCGTCAAGTTTTTCCTGGCGGATGATGGCCCCTTCGGGGCAGGTTTCCAGGCACAGGGAGCAGTCGCGGCAGGTGCCGCAGCTGATGCAGCGGTTGGCTTCTTCGCAGGCGTCGGTGACCTTGAAGCGGCCGCGGTTGCGGGCCTGGAAGGACTCCTTGTGGAGTTTCCACTGGGGGATCATCTCGGGCTGTTTCTTGGCGACCAGTTCGCGGCCGCCCAGGAAGTCGTCGATGTACTCGGACACCTCGCGGCCGCTGCCGATGGCATGGGTCAGCAAGCCGGGCTTGATGGTATCGCCCAGGGCGAAAACGCCGGGAGCCTGCTTCGACTGCCAACAGTCGTCGACATTCATCATGCCGCGCTCGGTGAGCCACTCCCGCGGCACGTAGGACAGGTCGGGCCGTTCGCCGATGGCGATAATGACCATGTCCGCCTCGATGAGACGGCCGTCCTTGGTGTGCAGTCCTTGTTCGGAGATGCGCTCGGTGAAGACCGGCCATTCGATGCGACCGCCGAGGCCTTCGAAATGATCGATCTCCTTCTTGTAGGCGGCCGGACGCTGCACGTCGATGGCCGTCACCTGCCAGGCGCCCATGGCGTAGGCGCCGAGGGCCACGTCCATGCCGGCGTTGCCGGCGCCGATGACCACTACCCTGCGGCCGACCTGGGGCTGCCGGCCGGCGTTGATCTCCTTGAGGAAATCGAGGCCCTTGACCAGCCGTTCGTGGCCGGGGAAGGGAATGACCACCGGGTTGTGGGCGCCGCTGGCGATGACCACGGCGTCGTTTTCCCCGCGGATGGCGTCAAAGGCAGCGCGGTCGATCTGGTGCCCGGTGCGGATGTCGACGCCGATCTGCTTGATGCGCTCGATTTCGGCGTTGAGCACTTCCCGCGGCAGACGATCCGTGGGGATGACCTGACGCAGCTTGCCGCCGACTTCCTCATCGCCCTCGTAGAGGGTGACGCTGTGACCGCGCAGGGCCAACTGCCAGGCCGCCGAAAGGCCGGCGGGGCCGCCGCCGATGACGGCCACGGTTTTGCCGGTGGCAGGCTGCAGGGCCGGGGCCGCGGCGTCCTGGGACAGGCGGCCGAGTTCCTTCATGGCCACCGGATGGTCGAGATGGCGGCGGCTGCAGGCATCCATACAGAGATTCGGACAGACCTGGCCGCAGACACTGGCCGGAAACGGCGAGAAGTTCAGTACCAGTTCCAGGGCCTCCTGGGTCTTGCCTTCGCGCAGCAGGCGAATGCGATCCTGGGTCGGGATCCCCGTCGGGCAGGATGCCTGGCAGGGGGCCGCATAGGATTTGTTTTGCCAGTGGGGGATTTTCAACCGACCGTCGCCGGTGTTGACGAAGCCCGCCACCAGATCGTAGTCGTCGCTGACCACATCGCCGAAGATGCCGCCTTCCACCCATTTGCCGAGGCGGAATTCGCGCAAAGTGATGCGCTCGACGGTCTGACGCTCCTGGTAGGTCTTGGCGACGATCTTCTTCCACTGGGAAAAATCCGTCAGTTCCGCCAGCAACTGCGACTTGTCGATCTTGCCCAGGAAGACGGGCATGCTGGTGGCGAGAAATTCCCGGTCACCTTCATCGAGATCGAGCAGCCAGACGTCATTGGACAGCCCCTTGACCGGCCCGCGCACGTAGATGGTGCCGCCGACCATGCCGACGCAGCCGCGGTCGCCGAGCACCGATTCGAACTGCTCGCTGTCGACGCCGCACACCACGCCGATGCCACCGCCCATGAACTCGAAGGAGAAGGAACCGGTGTTTTTCAGGATCCACAGCTCCGGCGGCGCATAGGACGGGTCGTGCTTCATCAGCGAGCCGGTGCGGGTGCCGCCGCGGCCGGCGACGTAGATCTTGCCGCTGGCGGCGCAGTGGGCGGTGGTGTCGCCGCCGTCGCCCTTGAGAACCACCGTGGCACCGGCGTTGAGCCAGCCGACATCGGCCGGCGCCGGACCGTTGATGACGATTTCCGTACCCTCGAGGCCGAAGGCGCCGACCCGCTGGCCCGGATTCTGAACCGTGAACTTCAGGGGTGTGCCGTCCGAGGTCCAGAGCGGGCCGCCGATGTCGTGATGGCCCGAGGCCAACACTTCGAATTCGGTCTCTCCCGCTTCCAGGGCGGCATATATCTTCTGCAGCAGTTGCTGGGTGGAGATGCGCTGATTGTTGTCGTCAAAACCTTTGATATAGGCTGCCATGATCTGAAACCTCCTTAGCAGACGTACTGAACCTGCAGGCGATCGGCGACGGCCTTGTCGGTGGAGACCAGGCAGTCGGAACGGCCGACGGGCAGGGAGGAGTTGCCGATGGGGGCCATGAGCTTACGCAGTTCCACGTCCATGGCCAAAAAGTAATTGACGATGTTCTCGGCAACCCGCTCCGGATCGAGGCGTTTGGCCAATACTGGTTCCTGGGTGGTGATGCCGGCCGGGCAAAGTCCGGTGTTGCAGGCGTTACAGCGGCCGTGGTCGTTACCGAGGCAGCCGGCCATCTGCAGGATCAGCTTGCCGGTGAAGACGCCGTTGGCGCCGAGGCAGAACATCTTGAAGGCGTCGGCCGCCAGGTTGCCGGTCTTGCCGAGGCCGCCCGCCGCCCACAGGGGAATCTGGCCCTGCCGGCCCTGGGCCACCGCGGCCAGGTAGCAGTCGCGCAGCTTGCTCACCACCGGGTGGCCGGTGTGGTCGAGAGAGATGTCGTGGGCCGCGCCGGTGCCGCCGTCGATGCCGTCGAGGAAAAACCCGCCGACGATGTTGTAGGGGTCGCGCACCAGGTTGTTGAACACCGACACCGAGGTGGCGCTGGCTGCCACCTTGATGGCCACCGGCACGCGGAACTTGAAGGCGGCGTTGAAGGAGAGGAACATCTTCTGCACGCTCTCCTCGATGGAGTACAGACCCTGGTGGTTGGGCGGCGACAGCAGGTCGGTCTTGGGCACGCCGCGAATCGCCTGGATGTGGGACGCCACCTTGGCCGCCATGAGCAGGCCGCCGTCGCCGGGCTTGGCGCCCTGGCCGATTTTGATGAGCACGCCGGCCGGATCCTCGACCATGTGGGGCATGGCCTTGATGATGCGATTCCAGCCGAAGTGGCCGGAAGCGATCTGCAGGATCATGTACTTGAGGTACTTGCTCTTCAGCAGTCGCACCGGCATGCCGCCTTCACCGGAGCACATGCGCACCGGCAGGCCGCATTCCTCGTTGAGGTAGGCGACGGCCATGGCCACCGCTTCCCACATGCGCCAGGAGAGGGCGCCGATGGACATGTCGCCGATGATGACCGGATAGATCCAGCGCACCGGCGGGGTCTGGCCGCTCTGCTCCAGGCGGTTCTCGCCGACCTGTTGGAACGGCAGGCCCTTGGCCGGCAGGATGCGGCCCAGGGGTGCCCGGCAGTCGAAGGTATGACGCTGGGCGTCCAGGCTCGGGTCGGTCATCTGCGAGATGCGGCCGACGCGGATGGTATCCAGGGTGCGGGCCTGGTTTTCCAGGTTGTTGCGGCCGCCGCGTTTCGGGCCGCTGGCCGTTGCCGTCTGATAGACGACGTTGAAACGGGAGTCAGGATTGCGCTCCGCGCGGATGGCGCTGTTGGGGCAGACCCGTTCGCAGACGCCGCAGCCGCGACAGAAATTTTTGATGACATTGCGCTGGGCGATGACCGGCTGGGCCGAAAAGCGGGTTTTCGGTTCCGGGGTTTCGCTTTCGGTGTAGGTGATCCGGCGCCGTTCCATCTTGGGGCCGATGGCTTCGAAGGTGCAGGCCGCGATGCAGGATCCGCACAGGGTGCAGCGAACCGGATCGTAGTGGATCTTCCAGGGCAGATCGTTGCAGGCGAGGTCGTTTATTTTTACTGTTTCCATCTCTGGACCTCCAGGGTGTCGTCGATGACTACGATTTCACGTTCATTGGGGTAGATGTCCGTCTCCCAGTTGCGGTCCGGGAGTACCTCGTTGATGCCGCAGGCTTCGGAAGAGATGACCACCGTGTCCGCATCCCGGCCGACCACCACCGGCCGCAGTTTCTTGGCGTCGCAGCAGGTGAACAGGGTGTTGTCGGGCAGCACGCCGATGATGGTGTTGGGGCCGTTGATTTCCAGGTGCGCCAGGGACTGGCGCATGGCCAGCAACTGCTGCTGATCCTCCCGCTTGACCACGTCCTCGAAGGGCAACGGTGTAATCACGTGCTTGTAGTAGGAGAGCGGCCAGCCGAGTTCCCGGTGCAGGTAGTGCAGGGTGTAGAGAAAGCACTGGGAGTCTGACTCGAAGCCGATGTAGCCCCGGTTCAGGGACTGCTGGAATTCCTTGTTCTTTTGATAGAAGGTGTTCTCGCCGTTGGCCAGCGCGGTGTAGCCCTGCAGGAAGAAGGGATGGGCCGCATAGCGGACGATGGCGTAGTTGGTGTTCTGCCGGCATTGGGCGGTGATCACCTTGGCGGTGAAGTTGTCGTCCGCCTTCCAGAGGTTGAAGAAGGTGCCGATGTCCCGCGGATCGCCGATCTCTTTCAGGGTGATGACGTCCGGCCAGAAGGAGTAGGCGAAGCCGGTCTCGTTCTCCTCCAGGGCGGCCCGCAGCTGCAGGCGGGTGCCGACCAGCAGTTCTTCCTTGACCTTCGGTTCCGCGGTCCGATAGGGCTCCGGATAATCGAAGGTCTGAAACACGTAATTGGGCATGGCCATGATGTCCAGGCCCGGTTTCCGATTGGTGTCCGGTACCCATTGATAGACCCGGCGGAACCCCTTGGCGTGCAGCAGGTCCTCGGCAATTTTCAGGCCGGTATCGGTACAGGCCAGCGACAGGGTGGGCAGATGCTTGTAAGCCTCGAAGATGCCTCCCAGATCCTGCATGACCATGGCGAAACCGGAGTTGTCATGGCCTTCCTGCTGTGATTGCATCAGCAGCAGGGCTTGGCTGGGATGCACGTAGTGGCGACTTTTGATGGCTCCTATGCGACACATGTAATGCAACCTCCTGGTGACGGGTGTAAACGGAATTGGCCGGCCCAAATGGCCCGGATACTACTCTTTAGCAAATTGAATGCCAATATGGAGATGCGTGCCGAGAGTCAGTGTGTTCTTGGTTGCCTGATTTAAAAACTTGTAAAAACAATAATTTATACTTGAATGGCGTGGAGTTGGGGGATCGTCTGGAACGTCTGGGGATGGGCTGGTGGCAGGACGGTCTACACTGAGTGTGTTGTTTGATTACTTAAAAAATTGCCCGGCGCCTCCGGGAGCAGAGGGCCGGGCCAGCACCCGGGGTGGGTAAGGTTTGGTCCGGCTCCGGCCGCCAGGGCCGGCTCGGAGCCGGAATGTTCGTGAACCGACGCGGTGGCTTTGGTTTAGTTAGCGGTGACGTACCTTGCTGGAACCCTGCCCGAACTCCGGGTAGGCCTCCAGGCCCAGTTCGGTGGTGTCCGAACCGGCGTATTCCTCGTCTTCGGAAACCCGAATGCCGACGGTGTACTTCAGGGCCAACCAGACCAGAGAGGTGCACAGGACGACAAAGGCACCGATGGAGGCCACGCCGAGCAGCTGGATGTGGAAGCTGGCTTCCGGATTGGTGAAGGGCACCGCCAGGGTTCCCCAGATGCCGCACACCAGGTGTACCGACAGGGCGCCGACCACGTCATCGATCTTCAGCCGGTCAAAGAAGGGTACGGCCAGCACCGCCAGGCAGCCGCCGACGGCGCCGATGAGGATGGCGCCGAGGGGGGAGGGCGTGACGGGCCCGGCGGTGATGCTCACCAGGCCGGCCAGGGCGCCGTTGAGGGACATGGTCAGGTCGGTTTTTTTGTACAGGATCTGCAGCAGCAGCATGGCGGCAATCAGGCCGCCGCAGGCCCCCATGTTGGTATTGATGTAGACCGTGGACTGTTCAAGGATCGCGTCGACGGTGCCGAGGGCCAGGGCCGAGCCGCCGTTGAAACCGAACCAGCCCATCCAGAGAATGAAGGTGCCGAGGGTGGCCAGGGTGAGATTGGAGCCGGGAATGGCGTTGACGCTGCCGTCCTTGCGATATTTGCCTTTGCGGGCGCCGAGAATGATGGCACCGGTCAGGGCCGACCAGCCGCCGACGGAATGAACGATGCTGGAGCCGGCATAGTCGGCAAAGCCCAGGTTGCTCAACCAGCCGCCGCCCCAGGTCCAGGAGCCCTGGATGGGGTAGATGATGGCGGTCAGTACGGCGCAGAAGGTCAAAAACGGCCAGAGCTTGATGCGCTCGGCAACGGTACCGGAAACCACCGATGCCGCCGTGGCGACGAACACCATCTGGAAAAACCAATCCGACCCGGCGGTGTGGCCGAGGGCGAAATCCCCGCCCTTGGCGGCGGCATCGTCGGCGAACCAGAGGCCGAGTTGGCCGATGAAGCCGCCATCCACCCCGCTATACATGAGGTTGTAGCCGATGAGGTAATAGAGCACGCTGGCGATGGCAAAGATGGCGATGTTTTTCAGGCAGATGATGGCGACGTTCTTGCTCTGCACCAGGCCCGATTCGAGCATGGCGAAGCCGGCGGCCATCCACATGACCAGGACGCCGCTGATCAGAAAGGAGAAGGTGTTGAGGATGAAGGTGACGTCGCTGACCGGAGCCTCTTCGGCCAGGGCCAGGGCGGGCGTGAGAAGCACGGCCATGATGGCAAGTTTCCATATTCTGAACATTGTTTGACCTCGTTGTGAAAGCGTTGAAAAGGTTGGGCGAACCTGGGCACTGATATGGCGGTGGTTCAGTATGATCCGGTTCCGGATCGGCTTCGGGTCGGAATCGGGGGCGACCAGGCCACGGCCCGGCAGGTTGCAGCCAGGGCCGATAGGTGCCGGGACGCCGGGGGGGTGCAAAAAACACAACCGATGCGGGTCATTGCTCAACCTCCGTTGCTCCGTTGCATGGGAATGAAAACCGGACCCGCAGTCATTGCGGCGCCCTGAGACCAATCCATAGGCAAGCACCGTACCAATAATTTATAATTGTGATTTCAGTGTGTTGGGTGGCGGTCAGGGAAAAGATGGAAGGTTTTTGCCTAAAAAAAGGGCAGGGCTGCCTGGGATCCAGGCGAAATGAAGCGGGCCGTCATCGAGGATGACGGCCCGCGGTCATGGTTGGCAGTCGGCAGAACTTGGTGGTCCGAAAACACGGCCGCCGACAGGGGCCGCCGGATTTTTTAGACGGGTTCGATCCAGCCGTGGTTGTCGGCCAGGCGTCCATACTGAATGCCGGTCAGGGTTTCGTACAGTTTCAGGGTGAGGGGGCCGACCTGGTTGTTGTTGATGGTGACGGTGCGGTCCCGGTAGGTCAGTTGGCCGACGGGACTGACCACCGCCGCGGTGCCGGTGCCGAAACTCTCGCTGATGCGGCCGTTGGCGGCGCCGTCGAGGAGTTCGTCCACGCTGAGGGCCCGTTCTTCCACCGCCAGGCCCATTTCCCGGGCCAGGGTCAGGACCGAACGCCGGGTGATGCCGTCGAGGATGGTGCCATGCAGCGGCGAGGTGACCAGGGTGCCGTCCACCACGAAACAGATGTTCATGCTGCCGACTTCCTCGACATAGCGGCGTTCCACGGCATCGAGCCACAGTACCTGGTCGAAGCCGCGTGCCGCCGCTTCCTGGGCGGCCAGCAGGCTGGCGGCATAATTGCCGCCGGTTTTGGCTTCGCCGGTGCCGCCGGGCGCGCTGCGGGTATAGCTGTCCGAGATCCAGATTTTGACCGGTTGGAAGCCGCCCTTGTAATAGGGTCCGACGGGCGACAGGATGACGTAACAGTAGTAGCGGGCGGCGGGCTTGACGCCCAGTACCGCTTCGGTGGCGATCATGGTCGGCCGGATATAGAGACTGGTGCCCTCGCTGCGCGGCACCCAGTCGGCTTCCAGGCGAACCAGGTCCTTGATGGCACGCAGGAAGAAGGCCTCATCGACCTCCGGCATGCACATGCGCCGGGCGCTTTTGTTGAAGCGATGAATATTGTCCGCCGGACGAAACAGGGCGATGCTGCCGTCCTGGCGCCGAAACGCCTTGAGGCCTTCGAAGATCTCCTGGCCGTAGTGCAACACCAGGGCCGCCGGATCGAGGGTGAAGGGACCGTAGGGCTTGATGCGGGCCGAATGCCAGCCTTGGCCGGCATCGTATTCCATGAGGAACATGCGGTCGCTGAACTGGCGGCCGAAAACCAGTTTGGATTCATCGGCGAGGCGCGGTTTCAACGTCTCCAGGGGACAGATTTCGATATCCATGCAAAAGGCCTCCATTCCATGGCAGGATTGCCGAACAATGCTCGATGTTTAGCATAATTAAACAAGGCCTGCAAGGGCTTTTGCCGGGTTTTTGCGCCGTTGCGGCGGCGTCGGATAGGGCCTGGCGATCAGGCGGGAAGGCCGAGAAATTCCAGGGTCGAAGCCAGGGTGCGGTTGACAATCTGCTCGGCGGCGACGCCGGCCTCCTCCAAGGCCTGGAGGGCATCGTCGAAATAGCCGATGCCCTGGGCGATATGGGCGTCGCTGCCGAGGGCGACGGGGGTGCCGAAGCGGGCGCAGAGTCGCGCGATGTGGCGGCAATTGTCGGCACTGCCGGCGCGGCTCATGGAAAAGGAGGAATTGTTCAGTTCCAGGGCGGTGCCGGTAAGGGCGGCATGGCGGGCAATGACTTCGTAGTCGAGGGGATACTCGGGGTTGCCGGGGTGGCAGATGATGTGGGCCCGGCGTTTATCCATCAGGGCGAGAACGGCGCGGGTGTTGTCCCGCATGCCGCGCTGATCGAAACCGCAGGCCGGATGAAAGCCGGCCAGGATCAGTTCCAGTTGATCGAGCATGGTGTCGGGCAGGTCCAATTTGCCGATGGCCACGATGTTGGCCTCAACACCGCGCAGGATGCGAACGCCCCGCAGGTAGGGGGGGATGAAATTCAAGGTCGCGAAATGATAGTAGTGGGGGCCGCCCGGCAGGGCCGGACCGTGATCCGTCATGCCGACGGCTCTGAGGCCCCGTTCGGCGGCCTCCAGGGCGATTTCGTTGATGGTGCTGAAAGCGTGACCGGAGGCCACGGTATGGACATGGAGATCGGCCTCGATGGCGAGCTTTTCGAGCATGTTGGGGTATCCTTTCTTCGGGTCCGGATTCGGTGGCGAATCGCGGATTCGGCGATGTTAGCATACCGGCCGGCGGGTTTCAAATCCCCTCTCCGGGCGGCCGGCAGCGACCGGATTTCGGCCGCGGCCGCGGGCAAGGTTGTTTCCCGGGGAAAGACCATGGTATAAACGCTGACCTTGTAAGCATTTTACCCATGGATGTTACGAAATTATGAAATTAGACCAGTTGTTGCAGCAGGTCGCCCGGCCCTCCCGCTACCTGGGCGGCGAGCGCGGCAGTGTCTGCAAGGATGCGGCGCAGGTCGAGGTGCGTTTTGCCCTCGCCTTTCCCGATGTGTATGAAGTCGGCATGAGCCACATCGGTTTGCCGCTGCTGTATCACCGGCTCAATGCCCTGGCCTGGGTGGCGGCGGAGCGGGTCTACGCACCCTGGCCCGATCTCGAGGCACGCATGCGCGCCGCCGGGTTGCCGCTGGAGACCCTTGAAACCAGTCGCCCCCTGGCCCGGTTCGATGCCGTCGGCTTTACCCTGCAATACGAACTATCCTATACCAATGTGCTCAACATGCTGGATTTGGCGGGCCTGCCGCGCCGCCGTGCGCAGCGCAACGCGGACCATCCGCTGATTGTGGTCGGCGGTCCCGGGGCCTTCAATCCCGAACCCCTGGCCGACTTCATCGATTGTGCCGTGGTCGGTGACGGGGAGGAGGCGGTGGTGGACCTGGCCGAGGCGCTGCGGGTGTCGAAGTCGGCCGGCGAGGATCGGGACGCTCTCTATCGGCGCCTGGCGGCCATCGAAGGGGTTTACGTGCCGGCCCTGTTCGCCGTCGATTATCAACCGGATGGCCGTCTGGCTGCCATCCGGCCTTTGCGGCCGGGCTACGAGCAGATTCGGCGGCGGGTGGTGGCAGATCTGAATCGCGCCTTCTATCCGACCCGGCCCATCGTCCCCTTCATGAATACGGTTCACGATCGGGTGGCGGTGGAGATTGCCCGCGGCTGTACCCGCGGCTGCCGCTTCTGTCAGGCCGGCTTCATTTCGCGGCCGGTGCGGGAGCGCAATCCGGCAACCATCTCCGACATCATCGCTGCGGCCCTCGGTTGTTCCGGTTATGAAGAAGTTTCCCTGCTCTCCCTGTCGACGGGGGACTACAGCCATATCGGCGAGTTGCTCAAGACGCTCATGGATCGCTACCGCGAACAGCGGGTGGCTCTGTCCCTGCCCAGTCTGCGGGTCGGTTCCCTGACCGGGGAGTTGATGGAGGAGATCCGCAAAGTACGCAAAACCGGCTTCACCCTGGCGCCGGAGGCCGGCAGCGAGCGCCTGCGCCAGGTGGTCAACAAGGGCATCACGGAAGAGGATCTGCTGGCAACGGCGCGTACCGCCTTCGGGCTGGGCTGGCGGCTGATCAAGCTCTATTTCATGATCGGCCTGCCCACGGAAACGGCCCAGGACCGGGCCGCCATCGTCGATCTGGCGGCCCAGGTCAAGCGCGCCGGCAAGGGCAGCGGCGGCGCCGACGTCAATGTTGCCGTCTCGACCTTCGTGCCCAAGCCCCACACCCCCTTCCAGTGGGAGCGGCAGCTGAGCATGGCCGAAACCCTGGCCGAGCAGGAGCGCCTGCGGGAGGCCCTGCGCGGCAAAAAGCTGCGCTTCAAGTGGCACGAAGCACCCATGTCCTTTATCGAAGGGGTTTTCGCCCGCGGCGACCGGCGCCTGGGCGCGGTCCTGGAACGGGCCGTGGAGCTGGGCTGCCGTTTCGACGGCTGGCGCGATCACTTTCGCTTCGATCTCTGGCAGCAGGCCTTCGCCGACTGCGGCCTGGATCCGGACTGGTATCTGCGGCAGCGGCAGCCGGACGAGGTGCTGCCCTGGGATCATATCGACAGCGGCATCCCCAAGGCCTTTTTCCTGGCGGAGCGGGAACGGGCCCTCGCCGGCGTCTATACCCCGGACTGCCGCCACGGCGACTGCGCCGGCTGCGGGGTGTGCGATTTCGAGACCCTGCGACCGCAACTGGCGGTTCCCGATTTCGTTGCTGCGGAGCAGGCGCCGCCGGAGACGGCGGCCGAGCAGCCGGCCAAGGTGCGGCTGTTGGTGAGCAAGGCCGGGGCGGCCCGGTTCGTGAGCCATCTCGAATTTATGACCGTGCTGCATCGGGCCATTCGCCGGGCGGACATTCCGGTGCGGTTTTCGGCCGGCTTTCATCCTGCTCCGCAGGTGTCGTTTCCCGATGCCCTGCCGACCGGAGTGGAAAGCGACGCCGAGGTCATCGACATCAAATTGTCGCGGCCCATGGCTGCCGAGGTATTGGCCGCGGCGCTGAATGCCGAACTGCCGGGAGGCTTTGCCGTTCTGGGCGCCGAGGAGGTGGCCTGGTCGACGCCGGCGCCGTCCTGCTGTATCGCTGCCTCGACCTATCGCATTCAATTGCCGGAAGGGCTCGAACAGGGCCTGGATGACCGTCTGGCGGCTTTTCTGACCGCTGCCGAGGTGCCGGTGGAGCGGCTCAAAAAGGGCCGGTTGCAGACCCTTGACCTGCGCGCCGGGGTGCTGGAGGCGGAGCGCCGCGACGGGGCCTTGTGGCTGACCCTGAGCAAGGGCAGTCCGGTGCCGGTGGCGGCCTGGCTGCTGGCGCTGAATCAGGATGAGGTAGCCCATCTGCCGATACGCAAGCTGTCGGTGCATTTGCACTGAGCTGCGGCTCGGATGCGAAATCTGGTTTATAATTAGATTCATTGTCTTGCAGACGACCGGGGCAGCGCATGGCTTTAATCCCTTGCCGTCAGGCATTTTCGATTTCTTTGCTGCACAGGGAGGTTTCATGACCAAGGAACTGGTCATCAATACGACGTCCCACGAAACCCGGGTGGCGCTCCTCGAGAACAGCCACATTGCCGAGTTGTACATCGAGCGTACCCGGGAACGGGGGATTGTGGGCAACATTTACAAGGGACGGGTCATTCGGGTCCTGCCCGGCATGCAGGCCGCCTTTGTCGATATCGGCCTGGAAAAAGCGGCTTTTCTTTACGTAGCGGATGTGCTCGATGAAATGAAGGCGGTGGAGCGTTTCGTCGATGAAGGCGACAACGGCGTCCGGTTGCCGGAAGAAGACGGCCGGGAGGTGGCGACCCTGCCGCCCATCGAGAATCTGCTGCAGGAAGGGCAGGAGGTGCTGGTCCAGGTTTCCAAGGAACCCATCGGCACCAAAGGCGCCCGTATCACCTCCCACATCTCCCTGCCGGGAAGGCATCTGGTCTACATGCCGACGGTGGACCACATCGGCATTTCGCGACGCATCGAAAACGAAGAGGAAAAGGAGCGTCTGCGCGGTATTATCGAGGCCATCCGGCCGCCCGGTTCCGGCTTTATCGTCCGCACCGCCTCGGAAGGCAAAAGCGAGGAGGACCTGCGCGCCGATCGCGATTTTCTGGCCGGTCTATGGCAGGACATCACCTCCATCCGGGACAGCAACAAGGCACCCTGCCTGATCTTCTCCGATCTCGATGTGACCAGCAAGGTATTGCGTGACATTCTCACCGAGGACGTGCAGCGCATCGTGGTCGACTCGCGGCGCGAACACGACAAGATCATCCGCTTCATCGAGACCTTCATGCCCCGCCTGCAGTACGCCATCGAACACTACCAGGGGCAGGAACCGGTGTTCGACGCCTTCGGCCTCGAAGTGGAGATCGCCCGCGCCCTGGGCCGCAAGGTTTGGCTGAAAAGCGGTGGCTACATCATCATCGAACAGACCGAGGCCCTGACTGCCATCGACGTCAACACCGGGCGCTTTGTCGGCAAGCACAATCTGGAGGACACCATCCTCAAGACCAACCTGGAAGCGGTACGGGAGGTGGCCTACCAGTTGCGGCTGCGCAACATCGGCGGGCTGATCATCATCGATTTCATCGATATGGAAAAGGAGGCCCACCGCGAAAAGGTGCACATGGCCCTCGAGGAGGCCCTCAAGGGGGATCGCGCCAAGACCAATATCCTGAAGATTTCCGAACTCGGTCTGGTGGAAATGACCCGCAAGCGGGTGCGCGAAAACCTCACCCGGACCCTGTGCGAGCCTTGCCCGTACTGCGAAGGCAAGGGCTACGTCAAGAGTCGGCCGACCATGGTCTATGAAATTTTCCGGGAACTGCGGCGTGAAATTCTCCATCGCGCCGAACGCCAGGTCACGTTGCTGGTGCATCCCGCGGTAGCGGCCCTGATCTGCGACGAGGAGCGGCAGGCGGTGGATGAACTGGAAAGGACCTTCGGCAAGCAGATTGTCATTACCGCCCGCTTCGATTTTCACCAGGAACAGTTCGAGCTGGTTTCCAGCTGAGGTTTTCCCTTGACAGTCGGAAAGTTCCGGATCTATAGTGCGCCTTCGGCGAAAGCCAGATAAAAGGGAAAGTGAGGTGAACGGGTATGTATGCGGTGATCAAGACCGGAGGAAAGCAGTACAAAGTTTCCGAAGGAGACCTGGTGAAGGTCGAAAAGCTCGCAGGTGCGGTTGGTGACACGGTGGAGCTGAACGAGGTCCTCATGGTCGGCGGAGAAGAGGTTAAGATCGGAACACCTCTATTGCCTGGCGCGAAAGTCGTCGCCCGCATTGTCGAGCAGGACAAGGACAAAAAAGTCCTGGTGTTCCACTCCAAGCGGCGCAAGGGCTATCGCAAGACCTACGGACACCGTCAGCCCATCACCCGCCTGAAAATTACAGGCATCGAGGCGTAAGGAGTATCCATCCGGCATTTGCGGATGGACGCAAAGGAGGTTTTCCATGGCTCACAAGAAAGCCGGTGGCAGTTCCAAGAACGGTCGCGACAGCGCCGGCAAACGCCTGGGCGTCAAGCGCTTCGGCGGTCAGCAGGTGACGGCGGGCTCGATCCTGGTGCGGCAGCGCGGCACGACCATTCATCCCGGCAACAATGTCGGGTGCGGTAAGGATTACACCCTGTTCGCCCTCATCGACGGCGTGGTGAAGTTCGAACGCAAAGGCAAGGACAAGAAAAAGGTCAGTGTTTTCGCCGGATAAGACGTTCTCTGCGAACGGCTTTACCGGTTTGTCGACCTGCTTGAGAAAGGCCCGGGGTTCCCTATGGAGAGCTTCGGGCTTTTCTGCTTTTTCTGTCTGCGGCTGAAACGAATAAACGGAATCCATGAAATTTGTCGATGAAGTTAAAATCCATGTGGTCGCCGGTGATGGCGGGCGCGGCTGCCTGTCCTTCCGCCGCGAAAAGTTCATCCCCCTGGGCGGACCCGACGGCGGCGATGGCGGCAACGGCGGTGAGGTCCGATTTCGGGTCGACGAGGGTCTCGGCACCCTGCTGGATCTGCGTTATCAGGTGCACTACAAGGCGGAGCGCGGCGGGCACGGCATGGGCAAGAACCGTCATGGCCGTAACGGCGCCGATCGCGAGATTCGGGTGCCGCCGGGCGTGCTGGTGTACGATGACGCCACGGGGGAACTGCTGGCCGATTTGAAAGAGGCCGGCCAGACCTTCGTGGCGGCCCGTGGCGGTTTGGGCGGACGCGGCAACGCCCGCTTCGTAACCAGTACCAACCGGGCGCCGCGCCATGTGCAGCCGGGGCTCCCGGGGGAGGAGCGCTGGTTGCGGCTGGAACTGAAGCTGCTGGCGGATGTCGGCCTGGTGGGCCTGCCCAATGCCGGCAAATCGACCCTCATCGCGGCGGTATCCGCGGCCCGACCAAAAATAGCCGACTATCCCTTCACCACTCTGGTGCCCAATCTGGGGGTGGTGCGTTACGGCAGTTTCAAGAGTTTCGTCATGGCCGATATCCCGGGCCTCATCGAAGGGGCCAGCGAGGGGCACGGCCTCGGCACCCGTTTTCTGCGCCATGTGGAGCGCACCGACCTGTTCCTGCATCTGCTCGATGTTTCCGAATTGCTGCCGGACCAGGCCCTGGAGCGGTTCGACATGATCAATCAGGAATTGGCCCGGCACAATCCGCAACTGTTGGAGAAACCGCAGTTGGTGGTGCTGACCAAGCTCGATGTCTCCGAGGTGCGCGAGCAGGTGCCGGAGGTGCAGGCGCTGTTTGCCGCACGCGGCCGGCGTTGCTTTGCCCTCTCGGCGGTGACCGGCGAAGGGGTGAAGGAGCTGGTCCACGTTGTAGGCGAACAGCTGGAGGCCTTGCGGCGCCCGGCGGAAACCTCTTCCGGAACCCCGCCGATGCCTTGACAAGGGCTTTGGCCGGTGACTAGAATCGTACCGGTTTGAGCACTGTTCAACAGCTGTGGAGATGGGTCTTGCGCCCCCACGCCGAGGGCCGCATGAACCCATGCCTGGGGCTTGGCGGTTGCCCTCCGGGCGCCAGGCACCTACGGCGTGGAGGGCACGAGACCTGTTGGCGAACAATTGCCCGGTTTTTTAAACAGCCATTACTGCCAACTCCGAAAAGGAATCGAGGGATGCGCGGGGAACTTCTCGGCTCGGTCAAAAGGGTCGTGGTGAAAGTCGGCAGCGGGGTTATCTTCGGCCAGGACGGGCTTGACCTGGAGGTTATCCGGGCCCTGTCCAAGGACATCTGTACCCTGTGGGACCAAGGCATGGAGGTGGTCCTGGTCTCGTCCGGGGCCGTGGCCACGGGCAAGGGTGCCCTGGGCATCGTCGGCCGGCCGCCGACCATCGTTCTCAAGCAGGCCGCCGCCGCCATCGGCCAGAGTCGCCTGATGCGGGCCTACAAGGAAGCCTTTCAGCCCTACAACCGGGTGGTGGCGCAGATTCTGCTGACCGGGGATGACCTGGCCAACCGGCGCCGGTTTCTCAATGCCCGCAACACCCTCATGACCCTGCTCGAATACCGGGTTACGCCCATCATCAATGAAAACGACACGGTGGTGGTTCAGGAAATCCGCTTCGGCGACAACGACAACCTGTCTGCCCTGATCACCAGCCTGGCGGAGGCCGATCTGCTGGTGATCCTGTCCGACGTCGACGGTCTTTACGACAGCAATCCCAAGACCAACCCCGAGGCGCGCAGACTGTCCCTGGTGGAGCAGGTGACTCCGGAGATCGAAGCCATGGCCGGTGGCGCCGGTTCAATGGTCGGCACCGGCGGCATGGCCACCAAGGTCGAGGCCGCCAAACGCGCCAGTCTCTATGGGGTCGGCACCATCATCGTCAATGGTCGTCTGCCGGAAATCCTGCCGCGTGTTCTGGCCGGCGAGGAGTTGGGGACCTTCTTTCTGCCCGTGCGGCAGCGCCTCAGCTCCCGCAAGCACTGGATTTCTTTCTCCAAGCGCAGTCGCGGCACCCTGCTGGTCGATGAGGGGGCCCGCCGGGCGTTGTTGGACAAGGGCAAAAGTCTGCTGCCTTCCGGCATCAAGGCCATGGAAGGCCATTTCGAACGCGGTGATGCGGTGCGTATCTGCGATGAGCAGAAACGGGAAATCGCCAAAGGCATTGTCGGCTATTCGAGCCAGGAACTGCTCCGTATCATGGGGCACAATTCGGCCGAGATCGAAGCCCTGCTCGGCTACAAGTACGGCGACGAAGTGGTGCATCGGGACAACATGGTGGTGGCGGTACGCTGACCAGCGAGACTGTCGAGCAAACGAACTAAGTCAGCAGCCATGGAGCAGGTTTTCGCGCCCCGGTCAGCGGGGGGCTCCGAGGCCGTCAAGTGAGCAGTTACAAGGAGACAAACAATGACCCTGCGGGAGGAAATGCTGCAGTTGGCCGGCCAGGCCCGGGACGCGTCGAGAACTCTGGCGCAGCTGTCCACCACCGTCAAAAACGATCTGCTGCGGCGCATGGCCGAGGCCCTGGAGCGGGAAACACCGACTCTCATCGAGGCCAATGCCAAGGACCTCGCCAACGGCCGCGAAAAAGGCCTGTCCACGGCCATGCTTGATCGGTTGCGCCTCGATGCGGACCGTATCAGGGCCATGGCGGACGGTTTGCGGGAAGTGGCGGAACTGCCCGATCCCGTCGGCGAGATCACCGGCATGTGGCGCCGTCCCAGCGGCATTCAGGTCGGTCGCATGCGCATTCCCCTGGGGGTCATCGGCATCATTTTCGAGTCGCGGCCCAACGTCACCGCCGATGCCGCCGGTCTGTGCCTGAAGAGCGGTAACGCCGTGGTACTGCGCGGCGGCTCCGAGGCGATTCATTCCAACGTCGCCATCGGCGCCATCCTCAAGGGCCAGTTGACGGCCATGGGGCTGCCGGACGGCGCCCTGCAGGTGGTCACCACCACGGATCGGGCGGCGGTGACGGAACTGCTGCAGCTGGAGGAGTACATCGATCTCATCATTCCCCGCGGTGGCGAGGGGCTGATCCGCTTTGTCAGCGAAAACTCCCGCATCCCGGTCATCAAGCACTACAAGGGGGTCTGCCATACCTTCGTCGACGCCGATGCCGACCTCGACATGGCGGAAAAGATCTGCATCAACGCCAAGGTGCAGCGACCGGGGGTATGCAACGCCATGGAAACCCTGCTCGTTCACCGGGCGGCCGCGGCGACCTTCGTGCCGCGCATTGCCGCGACCCTGGCCGCCCTCGGTGTCGAACTGCGCGGTTGCCCGACCACCCGGCAGCATGCCCCGAACATCAAGGCGGCCGTCGAGGAGGATTGGGGCGCCGAATTCCTGGATCTGATCCTGGCGGTCAAGGTGGTCGACGGTCTGGATGAGGCCATCGCCCATATCCAGCGCTACGGCTCCCTGCACACCGAGGTCATCGTCACCCGCGACTATGCCAATTCACAGCGTTTTCTGCGCGAGATCAATTCCAGCGTGGTGATGGTCAATGCCTCGTCGCGTTTTTCCGACGGCAACCAGTTCGGTCTGGGCGCCGAGATCGGCATTTCCACTACCAAGCTGCATTCCTTCGGTCCCATGGGTCTGGAAGATTTGACCACCCGCAAGTTCATCGTCTTCGGGGACGGCCAGGTCCGGGCTTGAGGGTGACCGCCAAGCTCGGCATTTTGGGGGGCACCTTCAACCCCATCCATCTGGCCCATCTGCGGGTGGCTGAAGAGGTGCGTGAACTGTGCGGGCTGGATCGGGTGCTGTTCATCCCGGCGGCCATGCCGCCCCACAAGGCCCTGGCCGACGACATCCCCTTTGCCCATCGGTGCGCCATGGTCCGGGCGGCCATCGCCGACCACCCGCAGTTCGCCGTCAGCGACCTGGAGGCGCGGCGGCCGGGCAAAAGCTATTCGGTGCGTACCCTGGAACTGCTGCGCGAAGAGTATCCGGATGACGAATTCTATTTCATCATCGGCATGGACTCCTACCGTAGCCTGGAGATCTGGAAGGACTATCCGCGGCTGTTCGACTTGGCCAACCTGGTGGTGGCGGCCCGGCCCGGCAGCGCCGGCGATGATCCCTTGCGACTGCTGCCCGTTGTCATCCAGGACCAGTTCTGTTACGATGACCAAGGCGGGCGGTTGCTGCATCGCAGCGGCAACCGGGTGATTTTTCTGAGCGAAACATTCCTCGATATCTCTTCGACCCATATCCGCAAGCTGGTGGCCGCCGGCCGTTCGCTGCGCTATCTGGTGCCGGCCGCCGTGGCCGACTATATCGACAGGCACGGTCTCTACCGTTGCCGTGAAAGGTGCTGAATTTTGCACGCCAAACAAGAAGCTCTGCTCTGTGCCGCCTATGCCCTGGAAAAAAAGGGCTTTGATCTGCGTTTGCTGGATGTGACGGGACTTTCCTCCCTGACCGACTTCGTGCTCATCGTCTCCGGCCGCTCCGACCGCCAAGTGCAGGCCATCGCCGAGTCCATCGAAACCGGCCTGAAAAAGGATCACGAACTGCGCCCCTTGGCGGTGGAGGGTCAGCAGGAAGGGCGCTGGATTCTCCTCGATTACGGGGATGTCATGGTGCATGTCTTTCAGGAGCCGGTGCGGCAGTATTACGATCTGGAAGGGCTCTGGCGACAGGCCCCGGAAGTTTCCATACCGGATGCCGAGCCCGAAACCGGTCGGACCGGGAGGGCATGAAGCTCAGCCTGGTCTGCGTCGGCCGCCTGTCCCTGCCCTATCTGCGCGATGGCGCCGAGGACTATGGGGGGCGCCTGCAGCGCTACCTGCCGATGCGGACGCTGGAGTTGAAGGAGGAGAAGGCGGCCCGGGCCGAGCCGGCCTATCTCCAGGAGCGGGAGGGCCGCCGCATCCTGGATAAGGTTCCGGACGGGGTCTGGGTCATCGCCCTGGACGAACGCGGTCGTTCCTACACCTCGGAAGGGGTTGCCGAGTTTCTGGGCAAGCACATGCTGCAGGGTACCGCCGAACTGGTATTCATTATCGGCGGCGCCTACGGGCTGAGCGACGCCGTCCGGCAGCGGGCCGACCTGGTCTGGTCCCTGTCGAGCCTGACCCTGACCCATCAGATGGCGCGCCTGCTGCTGCTGGAGCAGCTCTATCGGGGCCTGACCATTCTGCGCAATGAACCGTACCATAACCGTTAGCGCGGCGCATGCCGCCCGCTGTCCATAATCCCGGCGCAAGCCGGAGGCGGAGAATCGAGGAGCCGATCATGACCCTGATGGCATTTCTGTTGCTGGTGATCCTGTTTCTGGCCATGTTCATCTTCTTTTTCAACCTCAATCCGGAACAGGTCGCCATCATCTTCTGGCCCGGCCAGGAGGTCACCACCTCCCTGGCGGTTCTGGTGGTGGGCAGCATGCTCCTCGGGTTGCTGATCGGCTATCTGTTTCATCTGTACGGCGCCATCGCCCATCTGCTCAAGGATTGGCGGCGCAGCCGGCGGGAGAAAAAGGCCCGCTCTGTTTCCAGTCTCTACCAGCAGGGCAACGAGCGGATTCTTTCCGGTGACTTCAAAAAAGCCCGGCGGCTGTTGCAGAAGGCGCTGGATCTCGATGCTTCCCGCGTCGAGGTGGTACTGGCCCTGGCCAAACTGTACCGCTTGGAAGGCGCCGCCACGGAGAGCATCAGCTGCCTGCAGAGGGCTCAGAAACTGGCTCCGGACAATCTCGAAGTGCTGTTTCGGCTCGGCGAAGGTTATCTGGCCGGCGGCCAGACGGAAGAGGCGCTCAACGCCTATCGCGGCATTCTGGCCCTCGAAGGCGACAATGCCGAGGCCCTGCGACGGCTGCGGGATCTGCACATGCGCGGCGAGCGCTGGGGCGAAGCCCTCGATCTGCAGCGTCGCATCGTCAAGAAGGCGCCGGAAGCGGTGCTGGCCACGGAATCCGACACCCTCGCCGCGCTGCGTCTCGAGAAAGCCCGCCAAGCCCTTGCGGACAGCCGTTTCGATTCGGCGGCCGCGGAGCTGAAGTCGCTGGTCAAGGAGCGCCCCGACTATGCGCCGGCCCAGGTGCTGCTCGGCGATGCCCTGTGCGGTCTGCAGAACCATGAAGAGGCGGCCACCGTCTGGCAGCAGGGCTACGACCAGTTCGGCCAGGGCGTGTTTCTGTCCCGCCTCGAAGAGCTGGCCCTGGCTGCGGAGGACCCAAGCGGTTTGCTGGCTTTCTACCGGGCAGCAGCGCAGGCGCGGCCGGAGGATTTGCTTTTGCGGCTGTTCTACGGCAAGTTCTGCCTGCGCCTGGAAATGGTCGATGAGGCCTTGGAGCTGTTGAGCGAGATCGAAAAGAGCGGCGCCGACTTTCCCCAGTTGCACCATCTGCTGGCGGAAGTGCATGCCCGGCGCGATCGGCCGGAGATGGCCATTCGCGAGTTCCGCCAGGCCGTTGCGGCCAACGGCCGGCTGGCCTTTGCCTTTGCCTGCGAACGGTGCGGTGTAGAAACCGCCGACTGGCAGGGGCGGTGTCCGGCCTGCGGCGCCTGGGATGCCTGCCGCCTGGCGGGGCGCGAGTTCATCAAGCCGGCGCCGGCGTTGTCGCTGCGCGAGATTCACCATGGAGAAATCGGCGTATGACCAGCCAGGTACCGCGACCTGTTGCTCTGGTCATCCTCGATGGGTGGGGCATCAATCCCTCCTGTTCGCATAACGCCGTCTGTCTGGCCCGTACCCCGCGCCTGGATGGCCTGCTGCAGGACTGGCCCCACACCCGTTTGCGGGCCTCCGGCCTCGATGTCGGCCTGCCCGACGGCCAGATGGGCAACTCCGAGGTCGGCCATCTCAACATCGGGGCCGGGCGCATCGTATACCAGGATTTGACCCGCATCGGTCGCAGCATCGAAGAGGGGGATTTTTTTCGCAATCCGGTTCTGGTCGAAGTCATGGACAAGGTGCGTCGGCGGCAGGGCACATTGCATCTGATGGGACTGCTGTCCGACGGCGGGGTGCATTCCCATCTCAGCCACGTCTTCGCCCTGGTGGAGATGGCCCGGCAGCAAGGCATCGGGGAGTTGTGCATCCATGCTTTTCTGGATGGCCGCGATACCCCGCCGCAGAGCGGTGCCGGCTACCTGGCCGACCTGGAACGGGAACTGGCGCGACAGGGCCTGGGGCGGGTGGTGACGGTCATGGGGCGCTACTGGGCCATGGATCGCGACAACCGCTGGGAACGGGTGAAACGGGCCTATGCCGCCATGGTGCAGGGGGCCGGACCGCAATTTCCCGACAGCGCCGCGGCCATCACCGCAGCCTACCAGGCCGGCCAGACGGACGAGTTTGTCGAACCCTGCCGGGTGGGGGCCGGATCGGAGGGCGGCCTCATCGGGGATGACGACGGCATCATCTTCTTCAACTTCCGCGCCGACCGGGCACGGGAGATCACGCGGGCCCTCACCGAAACCGCGTTTCCCGGCTTTGACCGGCAGCGAAAGCCGCAACTGGCCGGCTTCGTCTGCCTGACGGAATACGACGCCACCTTCGAACTGCCCGTGGCTTTTCCCCCCGAGACCTATCCCAACATTCTCGGCGAGGTCGTGGCCGCAGCCGGGCGCCGGCAATTGCGCATCGCCGAAACCGAGAAATATGCCCACGTCACCTTCTTTTTCAACGGTGGCCGGGAAGCGCCTTTCGCCAACGAGGATCGGGTCCTGATTCCTTCGCCGCGCGAGGTGGCGACCTATGATCTCAAACCGGAGATGAGTGCCCCCGAGGTGGCCGCTGAACTGGTGCGTCGGGTGGAATCGGGCGAATACGATCTGATCATACTGAATTTCGCCAACCCCGACATGGTTGGTCATACGGGGGTCGAGGCGGCGGCGGTGCGGGCCATGGAAACCGTCGATGCCTGCACCGGGCAGGTGGCGGATGCGATATTGGCCGCCGGCGGCTGTCTGCTGATCACGGCCGATCACGGCAATTGCGAACAGATGGTCGATGCCCAGGGCGCGCCCCATACCGCCCATACTTCCAACCCGGTGCCGTTGATCCTGGTCGATCCGACCCGGCGCGAGGCGGTCCTGCGGTCGGGCCGACTGGCCGATTTGGCCCCCACCATCCTGGAGTTGATGGATCTGCCGGCGCCGGCCGAGATGACCGGACGCAGCCTGATCGAAGCCTGATGACGGCGCCGGGCGCCGGATGGCGAGGCTGGATGGCGGCCCTCCAAGGGGAACTGCGCGGCTTCCTCGACTGGTGGCTGCCGCCGGCCTGCCCCCTGTGCGGCCAGGTTCTCAGCGAACGGCCGGTACCTCCCGCCTGCCCTGCCTGTCGTACGGCAATCTCCCCCATCCCATCACCCCGTTGTCCCCTCTGCGAAGAACCTTTTCTGACCGAAGGTGGCAGCGACCATCTCTGCGAAGTCTGCCTGCGTCAGCCTCCGCCTTTCACCTGGTGCCGCAGTCTCGGTTGCTACGAAGATCTGCTCCGCCTGGCCGTGCAGCGGTTCAAATACCAGGAGGCCGTCGGCCTGGACCGTTGTCTGGGGACTCTGCTGGCGGAACGCTTGCGGGCGGCGGTGACCGAGTTTGCGCCCGCGGTGCTGGTACCCGTGCCGTTGCACCGGGAACGCCTGCGGCAACGCACCTACAACCAATCGCTGTTGCTGGCCCGGACTCTGGGACGACGATGGCATCGCCCGGTGGCGGCCCGGTTGCTGGAACGAACCCGGGCGACGCCTTCTCAACAGGGGCTTTCGGCCGAGGAACGTCGCCGCAATCTGCGGGGCGCCTTTGTCGTGCGGCAACCCCTCGACGGGGCCCGAGTGCTGCTCATCGACGATGTGCTGACCACCGGCGCTACCGCCCGGGAGTGTGCCGCCACCCTGCTGCAGGGCGGCGCCGAAGCCGTGGCCGTGGCGGTGCTGGGGCGGGCCCGCCGCCTGCGTTGAAGGACTCGCCCATGGTAGTACAACAGGGTATCGAACGACTTTTCCGGTCCTTGGCCGGATATTACGGGCCACTGCACTGGTGGCCGGCCGACAGTCCCTGGGAAGTGGTCCTCGGCGCCATCCTGACCCAGAACACCGCCTGGCGCAATGTCGAGCAGGCCATCGCCGCGCTGAAGGCGACCATTTCTCTAACCCCCGAAGCTCTTCTGCAACTGCCGCTCGGTCAGCTCGAAGCCTTGATTCGTCCGGCAGGATTCTTTCGTCAGAAGGCCGAGCGTCTGCAATTGTTCGCCCGTTATCTGGTGGAGCGGCATGGCGGAAGTCTTGCGACGCTCCTCGATGGCACCTTGGAGGCGGTACGGGCCGAATTGCTGACCCTCAAGGGAGTGGGTCCGGAAACCGCCGATTCCATCCTGCTCTATGCCGGCGGCCGGCCCTCTTTCGTGATCGACGCCTATACCCGGCGGTTGCTGGGGCGCTTGGGGCTGCTGACCGGCGGCGAGAGCTATGCGGAGATTCGCCATCTGTTCATGAGCCGGTTGCCCGCCGATGCTGACCTGTTCAACGAATACCATGCCCTGATCGTCGAGCATTGCAAGCAGTTCTGCCGCAAACGGCCCCTCTGCGATACCTGCCCCCTCCGCGTCGACTGCCCCCGCTATCTCTGAGCGTTTTTCACCTCATACCCGTTCCTGATGGTCTGCCGGATTGTCAACGGCTCTTCAAAGGCTAAACTTGAGGAAGGACTCCGCTTCGGACTGCTCAGGTGCAGGCAGATTGCTGACACGCGTACGGGAGGAACCGATGAGGCGGCGCAAGACTACCGGCCGGTTACGGATCAAGGCCATGGCGGTCCTGCTGTTGGTCGCAGCGGTGGTCGCCTGTGCTCCCGGCCGCGGCTATGAAGCCCTGCTGGTGCTGGCGGATATTGCCGCCGCCGGAGGGGACAGCCGCCTGCAAAGGCGCACCGCCCCGCCGCAGCGTCGGACCATCGAGTTTGCCGTCGAAGGGCGGGCCTACAACGGTGATCTCTATCTGCCGGCGGCGGTGCGTGCCGGCGTGGTCCTGGTGCCTGGTCTGGCCGAAGGGGGCAAGGATGACCCCCGACTGGTGGCCTTCGCCACCACCTTGGCACGGGCCCGCTTTGCCGTGTTGGTGCCGGATCTGGCCGAACTGCGGCGCCTGCGGGTGTCGCCGGACAACATCATCGAGGTGGCCGACGCATTTTCCTGGTTGAGCGAACAGCCGGAATTATCGCCGGCCGGCCGGGCCGGGCTGGTCGCCTTCAGTTATGCCGCCGGACCGGCCCTGCTGGCCGCCCTCGAGGAGCCCATCCGCGAGCGGGTGCGGTTCATTCTGGCGGTCGGCGGCTACCATGACCTGCGGCGGGTTTTGAAATTCCTGACCACCGGGTTTTATCGGGTAGCCGACGAGGAGCGCTATCGAAAACCGGAGGCTTACGGTCGCTGGGCTTTTCTAATCACCAATGCCGAACATATGTCCGACCCGCGGGATAGGACCCTGGTTGCCAGGTTGGGGGAGCGACGCCAGGCGGATGCCGATGCCCCCGTCGACGACCTGTTGGCCGAACTGACACCGGCCGGTCTGGCTATCTGGAACTTTGTCACCAACACCGATCCCGGGCGCGTTGCACCGCTTTTGGCCGCACTGCCGGAAGAGATTCTCGAGGAAATGACCGCCCTCAACCTGGCCGGCCGTGATATGTCCCGCTTGAGGGCCCAGGTGCTGCTCTTGCACGGCTATGAGGATCCCATGATCCCCTTCAGCGAAAGCCTTGCCCTGGCCGGGGCTTTGCCCGAGGACCGGGTGCAATTGTTTCTGGTGCATGGACTGCAGCATGTGGACATCGAACCCGGTCTGCCGGATCGCTGGCGTCTCTGGCGGGTGGTACGGGCCTTTCTGGCGGCCCGCGACGGGGTGCTGTGAGGCTGCCCAAAAAATCCCGTGGTTGCGGAATTGCGGGTGAAAAATTAAGCAGGTTGGGCAGAGGCGGAAATCGGACCGTATGCGGTGCGACATGCGTCGACACGGGAATTCCTTGTCATCTTTAGGGGTTTGACGGATTTTTTGCGAGTGCATGGGGCAGGCTTCGGCCGTATCCGGTCTGGTGCGTTGCTTGCACCTCGGTTATCCATGGACAATGGATAATCGGAAGGGAGGCGGCATGGCCCGGATCACAATCATGGAAGCGGGGCGCACCTACCCCTGGCTGGCTCACCGGCGGGGAGACTTTGGGCAATGGGTGGCGAACGGCCTGGAGGTCGGCGAGGGAGATTGTCGGCTGGTACCGGCCTGGGACGGTGGCCGGTTGCCCGACATGGACAGTTTGGACGGGGTGGTGATTACCGGTTCCCATGCCATGGTGACGACGCGGGAGCCTTGGAGCGAGCGGTTGGCGGACTGGCTGGCCGGGGCGGTGGCCGGCGGCATTCCGGTGCTGGGCATCTGTTTCGGTCACCAGTTGCTGGCCCATGCCCTGGGCGGCGAGGTCGGTTTCCATCCCGCCGGGCCGGAGGTGGGCACGGTCACCGTGCAGAGCCATCCGGCCGCCCGCACCGATGCCCTGTTCGCCGACCTGCCGCCATACTTCAGGGCCCAGGCTTTCCATTTTCAGACGGTACGAACCCTGCCGCCCGGCGCCCGTCTGCTGGCCGGCAACAATTTCGAGCCCCATCACGCCTTCGCCTATGGCGAAAGTGCCTGGGGGGTACAGTTTCATCCTGAATTCGATGCCGCGGTCATGCGTCTCTACATCGCCACGGAAGCGGCAACTCTGCGCGGGGCCGCTCGCGATCCGGCCGCTCTCCTGGCCGGTGTCCTCGAGACGCCGGTCAGTGCCGGCTTGCTGAAGCGGTTCGCCCGGCTCGTCGCCGAACGCTTCTGACGTCAGTTCTCCAAAGCATCGAAGGCCGGCAGCAGTTGAATGGTTTTGCCGCTGGCCCGGATGACTTCCTCTTCGGAGAGTTTTTTCAGCAGGCGGGAAAAGGTTTCCGGGGTGGTGCCGAGCAGCAGGGCGATTTCCCGTTTGGGCGCCGGCAGAAACACCACGCCGGTATGGTGCTTCTCATTCAGAACCCGCAAATAGCTGATGAAGCGTTGGCGAATGTCGGCGATGGCCAGCTGTTCGACGCGACCCAACAGGTAGCTGAGCCGCTGGGAGAGAATGCTGATCAGCTGCATGGCGAGCCCCGGGGTTTGCTGCAGGCGGGCAAACAGCTGCTGCACGTCGATGAGCAGCAGCTGACAGTCTTCCAGAGCCACGGCGCTCACCGGATAGCGTTTGCGCAGATCGAGAAGCACCTCGGCGAAAAACTCCCCCGGCTGCACGAAGCGGATCACCGCCTCCTTGCCCTCGTCGTTGGCGCGGTACAGTTTGACCCGGCCGGCAGCCAGGAAATGGACCGCGGCACCTTCCTCGCCCTCCAGGAACAGGACCTCTTTCCGCCCCCGCTTCTGTAATACGCTGATGCTGTCGATAAGGGCATGCAGATCCGCATCGGTCTTACCGAAAAAACGCTGCAGGAACAACTCGATGACTTTGCCGCGATCCATAGAGAGCCTTTCGCGCGGGTCCGGCGGGCCGAATGAAAAGCCCGCCACGCCGGGTGGAGGGTTTGGCTACTTGTTGCCGGTCACGGCCTGGGCGATGTTGAAACAGTAGCCGCCGATGCGTTCCAGGTAAGCCATGATGTCGATATACCACAGCCCCGGCTCGATGGCACAGCCCTGTTGCTGCAAACGGTGGATTTTTTCCGTGCGCATGCTGCCGTAGAGCAGGTTGATGCTCGTCTCCAGCTTCAGGGCCTGCTGCATGAAATCTTCCTCGGGGTTCTTCATCCCCTGAATCACCAAGTCGAGAAAAGCGATGATCCTCGCCGTCATTTTTTCCAGATCCTGAATCGATTGGGCGGAAAACACCAGTTTGTGTTCGAACATCTGCTCCGCCAGACGTGCCAGACTTTCCACTGCGTCGCCGATCTTTTCGATATTGTTGGCCATGCGGAAAAAGCCATGGATTTCCAGGGCCGCTTCTTCGTTGATCTCCAGTTGGTAGATGCGAATCAGATAACGGGTGATTTCCTTGCGGGTTTCATCAAGGTGCTCTTCCTGGATTTTGAAACTGGCCAGAGCTTCCGGATCGCGACTTTTGATGCTCGGCACCACCTGTTCCAGGGTTTGGCGGGCGGCTTGGGCCATGCGGATGATTTCGGTGCGCACCTGGGTCAGGGCGGCGATGGGGGACTGGTCGAAGAAGTCGTTGAAGTCGGGCACCTGGGGCAGGGTTTTTGCTTCCGCCTGACGGGGGGAGATGGCTACCGCCATTCTCACCAGCAGGGGCAGGAAGACCAGAAACAGCAGGGCGTTGGTCAGGTTGAACAGGGTGTGACCGTTGGCGATGTAACGGGCCACGTGGATGGCCTCGTTGTTGACCACGGTGCCGACCGCCCCGACGCCGGACCAGCGTGTGACCGTTTCCACGAAGCCGACAAAATAGGGGAAGATGGCCACCATCACGGCCACGCCGATGACATTGAACAGGGTATGGGCGCGAGCCGCCCGATGAGCATCGACGTTGCGGGTGCCGAGGGTCGCCAGTTCGGCGGTGATGGTGGTGCCGATGTTTTCACCCAGCACCAGGGCCATGGCGGCGGGAAAGGACAGCAGCCCCTGGGCGGCCAGGGTCATGGTCAGGCCGACGGTGGCCGAGGAGGACTGGACGGCGACGGTCAACAGGGCGCCGGTGACCACGCACAGCAGCAAGCCGCCGGCGGTGCTCGGATCGAAACGGGTGAAATAGGACAGGAAGGTGGGGTCGGAGCGCAACGGCGCCAGACCGTCCTTCATGGTTTCCATGCCGAGAAACAGCATGCCGAAACCGAAAATGACCTCGCCGACATAGTTGAGTTTTTTTCGTCGGGCGAAAAATTTTAGACATACGCCCAGGGCGATGGCCGGCAGGGACAGGCTCGACAGCTTGAAGGCGATGAGCTGGGAAGTCATGGTGGTGCCGACGTTGGCGCCCAGGATGACGCCGACCGCCTGCTGCAGGGACAACAACCCGGCGCTGACGAAGCCGATGAGCATCACCGTGGTGGCCGAGGAGGACTGTACCATGGCCGTCACCAAGGTGCCGGTGGCGCATCCCACCACGCGGTTGCAGGACAGGGCGCAGAGGATTTTCTTGATGCGGTGGCCGGCCGACATCTGCAGGCCGTCGGTCATGGTCTTCATGCCGACCACGAACAGTCCCAGGCCGCCCAAGGTCTGGGCCAGAATCTTGAGAAAGAACACCGGATACCCTCCTTGCAATAAAGCTTGGCCGCCGGCAACCCATTCGGTTGCGGCAAGGTTCGGTCTAAACAAACCGCCGTATGCTAGCAGACTCCGGAAGGATCGCCAAGGATTGATTGGGAAAGGGGGGCGAATAAAATTCCGTGAAAAATTTTTCCGAAAACAGGCATAATGCCCTATGGGTAATTCAATGCCGATGTTTCCAGGGCTCCATCTGCAGGTTTTTCCGTCCCCGGAGGCTGAATGAACGAATTTTTTGAACTGCCCCATAGGCTGGACTCGGATGGGGACGGCAGCCTCTCCAGGGAGGAACTGTTCCACGCGACCCGGTTCGGCGGGATTTCGTCGGTGGAAGTCGCCGTGGGGAAGATGTCGGCCAGCGGGCTCACCTTAGCCGGGCAGGTGGTCTGGATCTGAGCATTGTTGAGGGGAGGTGTGCGTTTTGAATGAGTGGTCGCCAGATAAAAAGTGGAACCCTTTCAACAGCTACAAGCTTCTGGCGCAAGTCTATCGCTGGCGTCATATTGTGCGCGGCCGGCCTGTTCCGCAACCAGCCCTGGTCACCATCGACCCTATCAACCATTGCAACCTCAAGTGTGACTGGTGCAACGCCGGGTATCTGCTGAAGGAAAACAACGGAATGCTCAGCCAGGATACGCTGATGGCCCTGGCCGATTTCCTGCCAGTCTGGCAGGGTTCGCCGAACTGGCCGGCCGGCGTGGAGGCGGTCTGTATCGCCGGTGGGGGGGAGCCCCTGTTGCATCCGGATATCGGGGCATTTATCGACCGGGTGGTGGCCAACGGGATTGAAGTGGGGGTGGTCACCAACGGGACCCAACTGGAGCGGCACCTGGAACCTCTGTCCAAATGCACCTGGGTCGGCGTTTCGGTGGACGCGGGTACGGCCCTCACCTACCGGCGCCTGAAACAGATGGATTGTTTCGAGGCCGTGTTGGGCAATATCCGGCAACTGACCACATATGCCGCCGGGCCCGGCTGCCGTCTGGGGATGGCCGGCGCCGGTTCCGGGGTCTCCTACAAATACCTTCTGACGCCGGAGAACATGGACGATATCGTTCCCGCCGCGCGGCTGGCCAAGGAGTTGGGGTGTGCAAATTTCCATTTGCGGCCGGCGGGGATTGCCTGGGATAAATTGAGATCCGGTCCGCCAAACCTGTTTCGCAACGAGGAGAATATCCGTCTGCAGGCCGCCTTGGATCTTGTCCGCCCCCTGGAGGACGAAACCTTTGGTGTCTATGGCATTACCCACAAGTTCACCGGCGACCTCAATCCCTGCCATCGTTTCAACCATTGCCATGCCATTTTTATGACCTGCGTGGTGATGCCGCCGAGAGATGAAACCAGAGAACGGTTTCGGTTGGGACTCTGCTGTGATCGGCGCGGCGACCAACGGCTGGAAGCCTTCGGTGTGGGCGGCTCGGTGAGGGAGATCGCGGATTTTTGGGGCAGTGACAGGCACTGGGACCTGTTCGATGCCATCGACCTGAGCGACTGTCCCCGCTGTACCTACCAGCCGCACAATCAGATTATGGAAAGTGTGATTCTGGAAGATCGCATGACCTACAAATTCATCTGAAAAGTCGATGACATGCGCCTTATCCTCGTTGCTCACGGGCTCATCGACCGAACCGGGCACCACTATATGGAAGCCCGCGCTTTCAAGGAGGAGGCCGCCAGGCAAGGCTTGGAGTGCCTGCTCCTGGCCCACCGCGATATCAGTGCCTCGATTCGTGAGGAGTTGGAAGCCCTTCCGCTTTTTCCACATACCCCCTATAAAATATTATTTCGACCACGGTATCTTGGGCCGTTGCGGGACTTCAGACTTTATAGCCGGCAGATGGGCAGAGCGTTGACGGGTCTGCCCCCTGGAATAATCTCTTCATCGGACGTGCTGGTCTCCACCCTTACGAAAGCCCGTGACATGCAAGGCCTGGCTTTATGGTTGACCCGGATTCCCCGCGAGCAGCGCCCCTTTGTGGCCATTAATTTCATGATCGACGATATCTCGCGTCCGGGCAACCAAGCAAAAAAGTGGAGGACAAATTTAAAATCCGCGCTGCTCTACCGTTTCGCCTTTTCACGCCTTCGGAAAGTGCTGGGCGCGGATCGGTTCTTGTTGTCTGCCGGCGGAACCACCTTCGCCCAAGCCATGACCCGGGTCCTTGACCACCCGGTGCGGACTCTTCCTCTGCCGGTTCAACATGAGCTTTCCTGCTGTAACGCGAAAAGTTCCGTCCCCGGCAAGTCACCATGGATCGTTTTCCTGGGTCACAGTCAGCAACGTAAAGGCTCGGATTTAATCGGTTTCGTGGTCCCCAAAGTTCTGGAGCGATATCCCGATTGCCGATTTTTCTTGCAAGCCAATCCGGAAAGCTGGGAAAGGCGCTGGCGGGATGAAATCGGTCCCGTCGCCATGGCGCGCGTTCAAATCCATCGCGGAGAAATGAGCCAGGAGGAATATCAAAGCGCCATGAGCAGGGCCGATCTGGTGCTGCTGCCTTATCTTCCCGCAGGGTACGCCTTGCAGACATCGGGGGTGTTCTCCGAAGCCATGGCCATGGGAAAGGTAAGTGTTATTCCTGACGGAACCTGGATGGCGGCCATGGCGCGCAAGCATGGAGGAGGGGCGGTAATGTTTCCAAGGTTTGAAGTGGCCGCAATTGCCGAGGCAAGTTGCCGGGCGTTGCAGGCCCTTCCTGGACTGACCAGGGAGATGGAAGGTATCCGCAGCGCCTGGCGAGAGAGCATGGGCATGAAAGCTTTTTTGCAGCGCATTCTCGATGCCGCTGGACACTCAGGCAGGGCATCTGCCGGGAAAAAAGAAAGGGTTAGCCCGTAAATGGCTAACCCTTGAATTTTTGGCGCGCGATACAAGATTCGAACTTGTGACCTTTGGCTCCGGAGGCCAACGCTCTATCCAGCTGAGCTAATCGCGCTTGGATTGCCTTATATAGACCATTTCCGCGCAAATTGCAACGTTAAAAATCCCGGCGTGGCCGGTTCGAAAGGCAACCTCAGGGGCCGGGGTTGGCCGCCAGGCCCTGAACCGGGATGCGCAGGGTTGGGGTTTGCTGGCTGCTGGTGATGATGAACAGATAGCCGGACAGGCGACTCTGCCCCTCGGGCAGCCTGGCTGTTACACGCACGGTGGCGGAAGCGCCGGGTTTCAGGCGCCGGGTGGAGGGTTCGGCGGTTAACTCGCGGGGCACGCCGCGAAAATCCGACAGCGTCAGGAGCCGATCGCTGTGGTTGGTCAATCGGACCCTGGTTACGGCAGGCTGGCCCGGACGGAGATCTCGCAGAATGATGGTTTCGGGTTGGACGGTGACCTCCGGGATGACCGTGGCGTGCAGGGTAAGGCGGGTTTCCGGTTGCCGGGGGTCGTTGCTCTGGACATAGATGGTTTTTACGACGGGGCCGCGGAAACCTTGGGAGTTGAAGGTGGCCCGCAATTCGCCGCGGCCGCCGGGCGGGATTTCCCGCTGCGACAACAGGGTGCTGGTGCAGCCGCAATCGGCCCGGACCTGCTCGATGATCAGGGGGGCATCGCCGCCGTTGCGAAAGCGGAAAACGTGGTCCTTCCGCGCGCCGGCCTGAATGCGGCCGAAGTCATGTTGCCGGGTTTCAGGGATCAGTTGCGGGGCGGCGGCCAGGGCCGGCAGGGCGGAGAGGAGCAGCCAGGCCAGAGTCAGCCGGACCAGGGCGCGAGGAATGGGCATGGAAACCTCCCGGGAGTTGCGTCATGCTGTCGTGACGCTACAGAACTGTCTGGGGTATATCATTTTTTCCTTTTTTGAGCCAGCGTTTTAGCCCGCCCCCGGAAGATTGACAGGGGGCCGTATTGTTGTTATAGGTATCCTCATTTAATGGTCGGTCGGCTCTCTTGCCGGAGCCGCCCCCGGCTGACTGGCCGCCAGCCGTCAACCCCGCACCATAGCTGGTTCGTGGCGGTAATCCCGGGTGTGCCGCTCCTGTCCGTTTGCCGTCGGAAAGTTGCCCCGCATGTCGCAACCCCATCTCAGGCTGCTGTTTTCCCGCGAACATATCGCCGAGCGGGTACAACAATTGGCCGCGGCCATCAATCGCGACTATCCGGATGGGGAAATTCTTCTGGTCGGCGTGCTGAAGGGATCCTTTCTGTTGGTGGCCGATTTGGCGCGGGCGCTGGGACGGCCCTGCCTCATTGACTTTGTCCGTCTGGCCAGTTACGGCAACGAAACCAGCTCGTCGGGCCTGGTGGAGATACGCAAGGACCTGGAATTGCCCATCCGCGATCGGGATGTGCTCATTGTCGAGGATATCGTCGATACCGGCCTGACCCTGGAGGTGCTTTACCGCCACCTGCTGCAAGGCCGGCCCCGCTCTCTGAAGGTATGTGCCTTGCTCGATAAACGGTGCCATCGGCAGGCCGCCATCGAGGCGGATTATGTCGGCATCCGTCTGGAAGAGGGTTTTGTGGTCGGCTACGGTCTGGACTACCAGGAACGATACCGGCATTTGCCGGAAATCTATCTGCTCGAACCGGGTGCATGAGCCCTGGCGACCCAATCGCGCCGGTACTCCGCAGGGAGCAGAGATATCTTAATGCACAAGTCGGCCGACATCGGTGCGGCAGGATGGCTTCGGGGGAGGAAATAATGGTCATTGAATGTCCGGAATGCGCAACCCGGTTTCGTCTGTCGGAGGACAAACTGCGGCCGCGGGGAACCAAGGTGCGTTGCTCCAAATGCGCGACGATTTTTACCGTTCATCCCCCGGCTGCTGCCGTAGCGGACGGGCGGGACAGGGCCGAGGGTTGGTCCCTTGGCACACCTGCCGAAGCGACTTCGCAGGCTGGGCCGGAGCCCGGCGGGCAGGACGAAGCCTTTGATTTCGACGAGCCGGCCCGGCAGGATGACGCTTTCGGGGATGAGGGTGCGGATGGTGGCCGGGCGGGCTTGGGCGACAAGTTCGACTTTGACGAGCGGGTTTCCCCCTTTGCGCCCAACTCCTTTGCCGAGGAAACGCCCGAGGACGAAGCCGAGCCACCTTTTGAGCGGGGTCTGGCGGAGGAGGCCGGGGAGGCCTATGCCGCTTTTGGCTGGTCCACGGAAGCAGCGCATCCCGAAGAAGATAATGCGTTTTCCGACCGCCAAGAGGCAGCCTATGACGCCCCGGAAGAGGATGCCGATGCAGCGGCGGAGGAGCCGTTTGCCCCCGCTCCACCCACCTGGCGGCCTCCGGTTGCGGAGCCGGTCGTGGGCGGAAGTCGGCGCCGACTGCCCCTGTTGCCGGTGTTGCTCCTGATTTTGTTGGCGGTCGGCGGTTTCCTGTGGTGGCGGGGCGGGCCGGATTCCATCCCCCTGGTGTCGCGGCTGATGTCGGGCGCTCGACCAAGGCCGGTCCCGGTCGGCCAGTTGGCGCTGCAGGACCTGGAAGGGTTCTTTATCGACAGCCCGCAACTTGGCCAGTTGTTCGTGGTGCAGGGGCGCGCGGTGAATGGATATGACGCGGCGCGATCCGCCATGGCCGTAAGGGGGCTGCTGTATGATGCCTCCGGTGTTGCCGTACAGCAACAGACGGTTTTTTGCGGCAATGCCCTCGATGCGGCGCAGTTGCGGACCCTGAGTTGGGAGCAGATGGTCGAGCGGATGAATAACCAGTTCGGTGATTCCCTGGTGAATGAAAATGTGGCGCCGGGAAAAGCTGTTCCCTTTACCATTGTGTTTCGCGAGCTGCCGCCAACCATGACCCATTTTGCCGTTGAGGAGGCCGGCGCCCGGCCATCCGGAAAATAAAATCCATCTGGGCAGAGGGCATTGAAAGCCGGAGTCCTTAAGGTGGTTGCCGGTGTCGGCAAACGGCATTTTGCGGCCGATGTCGGGATCGGGCCAAGCTGGCGTTGCTGTGAAGCGGGGGAGACGGCTGGGGCAAGGGAAGGGAACGTGCCGGAACGGCGGATTCCTGGTGCCATGCGGCGCGGCTTGCCGGGTGGCGGCAGAAAAAAGGGAGCGACTCTGGCGAGTCGCTCCCGGTACATCAGTACAACAAATTACGGAGCTTTGATGGCTTCGACGGGACAAACGTCAACGCAAGCGCCGCAGTCGGTGCAGGAATCGGCGTCGATCACGCGGATTTCGCCCTGTTCGGAGATGGCGCCCAGAGGGCAGGAGTCGTCACAGGCACCACAGTTGATGCAATCGTCAGTAATGATATGAGCCAAGGGATTCACCTCCTTTGCTTTGGAATCGTGTCCATTCGGACTTCAAGTTCGATGGCTGATACTACAACACCTTTTTATATTTTGTCCACCAGAAACGGTCGGCCGATTTGGCCAAAAGTCCCGTAAACGCTGGATAAAGGCCTTGCATTTCGCTTTTTCTTCTTATAGTATCCGAACGTTTGCTCTTCAAAGCGTCCCGTCAGGGCAGGCACCGGAATTCACCGGCGGCGCTGCCCGAAATATTTTTCAGGAGGATACAAGTCCATGGATATTCTTGCTCTGAACTGCGGCAGTTCGTCCGTGAAATACCAGCTGTACAGCTGGGAGCGCCGGGAGGTCATCGCCAAAGGGGTGGTTGAACGCGTGACCATCGGCGATTCCTTTATTTCCCACGAAGTTCCGGGCCGCGAAACCTATCGCGAAACCCACGATTGCCCGGATCACACCGTGGCCATCGGCCTGATCATCAAGACCCTGACCAGCCCGAGCCATGGCGTGGTCAAGGACATGAAGGAAATCGCCGCCGTCGGCCACCGCGTGGTCCATGCCGGCGAAAAGTTCGCCCGCTCGGTGCTGATCGACGATGCCGTGCTGGAAGCCATCAAGGACTGCGCCCACCTGGCCCCGTTGCACAATCCGCCCAATATCATGGGTATCGAAGCCGCCAAGAAGGTGCTGCCCGAGGTGCCCCATATCGCCATCTTCGACACCGCCTTCCACCAGACCATGCCCAAATCGGCTTATATCTACCCGCTGCCCTATGAGTGGTACGAGAAGCACGGCGTGCGTCGCTATGGTTTCCACGGCACCAGTCACCTGTACGTTTCCAAGCGCGCCGCGGCGCTGCTCGGCAAGCCGTCCAGCGAATGCAACATCATTACCCTGCACATCGGCAACGGCGTTTCCCATTGCGCCATCCGCGGCGGCGTGTCGGTGGATACCAGCATGGGTCTGACCCCCCTGGAAGGGGCGGTCATGGGTTCGCGCTGCGGCGACATCGATCCGGCCATCCCGACCTTCATTATGGAGCGGGAGGGCTACAGCGCCAAGGAAGTCGACGGCATTCTCAACAAGAAGTCGGGTCTGCTGGGCATCACCGGCCAGTACACCGACCGTCGCGACATCATGGAAGGCATGGCTGCCGGCGACGAGCGCTGCAAGCTGGCCTACGAAATCGAGTGCTACCGGATCAAGAAGTACATCGGCGCCTATATGGCGGTGCTCGGCCGGGTGGACGCCATCGTCTTCACCGCCGGCGTCGGCGAAATGGGTTCCGAGGTGCGGCAGTTGGCACTGGAGGGCCTCGAGCCCCTCGGTATCATCGTCGACAAGGAGAAAAACCTGGCGACCCGCACCAAGAAGGCGGAAGTCACCGTCTCCACTCCGGAATCCCCGGTCAAGGTGTTCGTCATCCCCACCGACGAGGAACTGGTCTTCACCGAAGACGTGGTCGCCATCCTGCAGAGCACCTATGCCGATCACATGAACTTCGATTACAGCTTTGCTTCGGCCGATTACGAACGCAAGTAAACAGCGGTCAACAGTCGCAAAAACAAATGGGGCCGGCGGATGATTTCCGTCGGCCCCTTTTTTTTGCCCTGCTGTCCGGTGCGGCTGGTGTGTCAGCCCTGAGCCTGGACAGCGGTAATGGCGGTGACGCTGATGATGTCGTCCACGGAGCAGCCGCGGGACAGGTCGTTGACCGGCTTGGCCAGACCCTGGATGACGGGACCGACGGCTTCGGCGCCGGCCAGGCGCTGCACCAGTTTGTAGCCGATGTTGCCAGCGTCGAGGTCGGGGAAGACAAGGGTGTTGGCCTTGCCGGCGACGGTGGAGCCGGGCGCCTTGCTGCTGCCGACTTTGGGCACCAGGGCGGCGTCGGCCTGCAGTTCGCCGTCGATCTGCAGCTCGGGCGCCATCTCCTTGGCGATGGCCAGGGCTTCGATGACCTTGTCCGAATCCTGGTGCTTGGCGCTGCCCTTGGTGGAGAAGGACAGCATGGCGACGCGGGCGTCGACGCCCAGGAAGCTCTTGCAGCTGCGGGCCGTGGCCACGGCGATTTCGGCCAGGGCGCGGGCGTCGGGATTGGGATTGACGGCGCAGTCGGCAAAGATCAAGGCGCCGTTTTCGCCGAATTCCGGGGTATTGGTGACCATGATAAAGCAGGAGGAAACGGTTTTCATGCCGGCTGCCGGGCCGATGACCTGGAAGGCCGCCCGCAGCACGTTGCCGGTGGTGTTGAAGGCCCCGGCCACGCAACCGCCGGCATCGCCCTTGTGCACCATCATGGCGCCGAAGAACAGGTTGTCATCGCCGGTCAGCAGTTTTTTGGCCTCTTCGCGGCTCAAGCCCTTTTTCTTGCGCAGCTCCACCAGTTCGTCGACATACTGGTCGAGTTTCGGCGCGGTTTTCGGGTCGAGGAGCGTTACGCCCTCCAGGGAGACGCCCAGTTCGGCGGCTTTGGCCTGCAGGGTTGCCGGGTCGCCCAGTAATACCACCTTGGCCAGACCGTCCTTGACAATCGGGCCGGCAGCCTGGATCATGCGGTCATCATAACCTTCAGGCAGAACGACGATCTGCGGATTCTGGCGGGCTTTGGCCTTGATCTGATCAACTAATTGCATTGGGTCCTCCTGTGGGTGAAAAGTGATTGGCGCCTCATTTTATACTCCTTGCTCCAGGTAGGGTCAACAGCTTTTCCGTCGTTTACAAGCCCTTTTACGGCGATTATGCACGTATTCCGGGCTGGCGCCGAAGTCCCAACATCGGCTATAGTAATCGTCTGCCGCAAATCGGTGAGAACCCGTTTTCCCATGGCTGATTCATGACTTCCGATCCCCGTCCCAATCTTTTTCTGATTACCTTTGTGCTGCTTTCCCTGTTGCTGCACCTCGTACTGCTGTGGGTGCCGCGCTGGGACCTGTTTCCCCAGCGCCGCCAGGAGGCGCCGGTGTTCGTCGAGGTCCGGCCGCCGCAGGTGCGGCCGCGGGAGTTGGACACGCCGCCCCCGGCAGCGCCGCAACCGCCCCGGGAACAGCCGGCGCGCCGGCTGGGTCCTGAGGATCGGGTGGCGGTGCGGGAAACTGCGCCGCGTGGTCGGGCCGCCGAAGACCGCCGCCCCGCGGTGCCGCAACCGGCCGCTCCGCAGCCCGCCGCGCCGCCCGCGGTTCCGACTCCGCCCCGGGCCGGCGACCGCCCGGCGCCGTCCGGCATCGACCTCAACCTGCCCCAGGCCACCCAGGATCGCCTGCATGGTGCCGCCAGTCGCCAACGTTCGGACGTGGCGGAAGGGGAGGTCATCTGGCTGGATACGGAGAAGGACCTGCTGGCCTCCTTTTTTCGCCGCTTTCGGGATGGTATCTACCGGGTCTGGAACTATCCGCAGCCTGCTGCGGAGCGCGGGGAGCAGGGGGTCAGCCTGTTGCAGATCACCATCCTGCGTGACGGCAGTGTCGAAAATGTCGAGCTGCTGAGCACTTCCGGTTATCCGCGGCTGGATCGCGAGGCCATCGCCGCCGTTTACCGGGGGGCGACCTACGGCAACCTGCCGCGTTCCTTCGAGGGGGAGCGGCTGACCTTCCGGGCCTATTTTCAATATCGTCTGGTCTATGGCGGGACGCGGGCCGGGGATATCACCGGCCGTTGAGGAGGATGGTGCGGCAGGGAAGTGTAACGAGCAAGGCCCCGGAGAATGTCGCCGGGGCCTTGCCGATTCAGATCAGTGGTTGGCGGCCTTGGCGCAGCCGCCACCGCCACAACCGCCGCTGGCAGCTGCGCTGCAGGCGGGTTTGGCGGAGTTGCCGGAATAGCCCTGCTGAAACCAGCCGCCGCCCTTGAGGGCGAAGGCGGTTTGGGAGATCAGTTTTTCGACCTCGCCGCCACAGGTTTCGCAACGGGTCAGGGGGGCGTCGGAAAATTTCTGGCGGGCTTCGAAAACCACTCCGCAGTCTTTGCACTGGTACTCGTATAAAGGCATCGCTGTATTCCTCCATGAACGAAATTCGTCGCCAATGTAATCACTTCTGACGCCGGTGTCAAGGCCTGCCCGGCCCCGCGCAGGTTGCCTCGGACAAGTTTCGGGCTGCTTCCACGGCCACGGCGATGGCCATGGTTTCCGAGGCGTGCTTGCCGGCCAAGTCGATGGCTTCGCCTGCCGTCCGTCCGGCCAGAACTCCGCAGACACAGCCGGCGGCAAAACCGTAGACGCCGCCCATCTTGAACAGGGTTCCCGCCTCCATTTCGTAGTTGAGCAGGTTGAGGCGTCGGTACTCCTCGGTGATGCCCTGCAGGCGGCGCAGCAGATGGGGATTGGCCGACGTGGCGGTGCGCTCCTGGCCTTCGTAGAAGGTGTCCACGGAGGCGGTCAACCCCAAATGCCAGGGTACGGCCAGTTTCCTGGCCGCTGCCACCAGAGCGACGGTCACGAAAGGGTCGGCGGCGGCCGGATATTCCGGCGGCGCGATGTCGTCGGCCGCCCCCTGGCGGCAGAGCGCGGCCCGGGAAATGACTACGCTGCCGACGGGCACTGTGCTGCTGATGGCGCCGCAGGTGCCGACCCGGATGATCTGGCGGATGCCGAGGGCGACCAGTTCGTTGACGACGATGCTCAGGGAGGGCGCGCCCATGCCGCTGGTGGCGGCCAGCAGCGGCCGGCCGTTATCCAGACGGGCCAGGTAGCTGTGCAGGCCGCGGCGTTCAGAGAGGGTTTTCAGACCCTGCACGCCGGGGGTGTCCCAGGCGATCTGACGGGCCCGTTCCGGTGCGCCGCAAAGCAGGGCCAGGGTCGGGGGCGCATCGCCCAGGTCCTCCCGGCCGAAGCCGAGGTGATAGAGTCGCGGATCATGCATGGGGCGTCTCTCCAGGTTTCATGAGGGCAAAGGCCTGCGGCAGCAGAGCGGCCAGGTTGGCGATCCAGCGTTCCGGGCCGTCGCAGACCGCGATGACCGTCAGGTCCGGGACAAATTCCAGCAGGGCCTGTCGACAGGCGCCGCAGGGCGTGGTCGGAGTGGCTGTCGGCGTATAGAGCAGCAGGGCGGTGAACCGACGATGGCCGCGGGCGACAGCCTGGCACAGGGCGACCCGTTCGGCGCACAGGGTCAGGCCGTAGGAGGCATTTTCGACATTGCAGCCGGCGCTGATTGCCCCGCCGGCTTCCAGCAGGGCGGCGCCGACGGCGAAGCCGCTGTAGGGGCTGTAGCTGTGACGGGCGGCCTGACGGGCGGCTTTTTCCAGCGCGGCAATCTGCTCCGGAGTAGGCGGAGGCATGGGCGACTCCTGGGCGTTTAGGGCTGCGGTCAGCGGTGTTTACGGCGGAACAGATCGGTTTTCAGGCTGGAAACCCGGTCCAAAAACAGCAGGCCGTCCAGGTGATCGATTTCATGCTGCAAGGCAATCGCCTCGAAGCCGTTGGCCCGAATCACCCGGCGCTCGCCGGAGCGATCACAAAACGCCACCACCACGCTTGCGGCGCGGGCGACGTTGCCGGTGTAGTCGGGCACGCTCATGCAGCCCTCGCGGGAAATGCAGTGCCCTTCGCGTTCAAGGATATCGGGGTTGACCAGCACCAACTGGCCGTGATTGGCGTCGCGGCCCAGTTTGCTGTGGGAGACATCCACCACCACCACCCGCCAGGGTATGCCGATTTGGGGGGCGGCAACGCCCACGGAGTGACCGGCGGCAATCATGGTGTCGAGCAGATCCTGGATCAGGCCGTCGGTTGCCGCATCGAACCTGGTCACCGGGGTGCAGATCTCCTTGAGGATCGGGTGCGGGTAGAGCAGGATCTCCCGGACGGCCATGGTCTACAGTTCCACGGGTGTGATGGGCCGCAGGGAGATGTCCACCTGCAGGGCCGCCTTCAACTGCGCCAGGGCGGCGTCCAGTTCCGTCAGTTCCTGACCGGGTGGCAACAAGGCCTCGATGACCATGACATAGATGGGTTGATCGGCGGTTCCGATGAGCTTGGTATTGAGGTCGGTGATATTGATCCGGCGCTCCTCCAAGGCTTTGACTACCGGATACACGATACCCGGCTTGTCCGAACCGTAGACGGAGATCATGCACAGTTCGCCTTCCAGCTTGGGCGCGGTTTCCTCGCCGGGGCGCAGTTGCCGTAGGAAAACGGACAGCCCTTCGGCCTCCAGATCCTCGAAGGCCTGGCCGAAGGCAGCCCCATCCCTGAAGCGGGGGTGGGAGATGATCAAAATCATGGCGAACTGGCCGCCGAGGATGGTTGAACTGGAGTCGGCGATGTTGCAGCCGAGGCGGTAGAGAATCTCCGCCACCTTGGCGACGATGCCGGGACGGTCGTGGCCGATGATGGTCAGGGCGAAATGACTCATGGCAGTGCTCCTCCAAATTGGGGAAGGATGGGTGCTTGCCCCTGGTACCCGTTTTTTCTATCATGAACCTGCGAAAATTGCCACTTTCCCTGTAGCGGAGCCTGGAATATGACCATTGATCCCGCGGAACTCGACATCTCCTATTTCAAGGCCCCGGGACCCGGCGGCCAGAAAAAGAACAAGGCGGCCACGGCCGTGCGCTTGCGGCATCGGCCCAGTGGCCTGGTGGTGACTGCCGGCGAGCGCCGTTCGCGTCTCGCCAACCTGGCCCGGGCCATGGAGCGCCTCGAACAGCGCCTCGCCGACTCGCAGCGGCAGGCGCCGCCGCGTATCGCCACCCGGCCCGGAAAGGGTGCCGTCGAGGAGCGGTTGCAGATGAAAAAGCGTCGCTCCGAACGCAAGACCCAGCGGCGGCGCCTGACGGATGGCTGGTGACGGGTCGCGGCGGGCGGTTCTCTTGCGCAGGACCGGCGCTTCTGCTAGCATGGCGGCCATGAAAACCTCCGAAGAGACAAACCGGGAAAACCGCCTGGCCGAGCTGGAAGAGCGGGTCATGGAGTTGGAAATGCGCTTTACCCACCAGAGTCTCCAGCTCGAGGAATTGAGCGACGTGCTGCGGGACAACGCCGCCCGGTTGGCTCTCCTGCAGAGCCAGAATGCCGTGCTGCGGGATATGCTCGGCACTCTGGGGCCGCAGTTGGAAGAGTCGCCCGATGAGTGATGAAAGCCCGAAATTGAGCCTGGTGCGGCCCCTGGTCGATGCCGCCCTGATGGTCGTGGTGGGCAGCCTGATCGGCTTGGCGGTCAACGGCCGTCTGCTCTGGGAGGTCCTGGAGCGGCATGCCTTGAGCCGCAACGACGAGCCGGTGGCCGAGGAACTGGCCACCCGTCTGCCCCTGCCCATCGGCCTGGAGGAATTGCGCGGTCTGCTGCCCGCCAACGCCCTGCTCATCGATGCCCGGCATCGGGAAAGCTATCGTCGTGGCCATCTGCCGGGAGCCCGAAATCTGCCCTGGGGCGATGCCGGCAAGCTGCTGCCGGCGTTGCGCGATGAAATCCCCCCTCAAACGACCCTGGTAGTCTACTGCAGCGGCTACGGTTGCGAGGATTCCTTTCTCCTGGCGCAGCGCCTGCTGCAGGACGGTTACCGGGATGTGAGGGTTTTCGAGGGCGGCTTGCCGGCTTGGCAGGCGGCCGGCCTGCCGTTGGAGGGAGTGCGGCCGTGAAGCGTTATTTGCCCCATCTGCTGCTGAGCTGCCGGCTGGCCCTTGGTGCCATCTTCGTCTATGCCGGCCTGCTCAAGGCCCTCGATGTCACGAGTTTTGCCGGCAGCATCGCCAATTACCAATTATTGCCGGAACTGCTCAACTACCTGGCGGCCGCTACCCTGCCCTACATCGAAATGCTGGCCGGCAGCCTGCTGCTGATTCGTCGCCATGTCCGGGGCGCCGCTCTGCTGCTGGGGGGGCTGACGGGGGTTTTCATGATCGCCCTGGCGTCGGTGCTGATCCGCGGCCTGGACATCGACTGCGGCTGTTTCGGAGTGGCCGCTCCGACTAGCGCCGTGACGGCCCTGTGGCGCAATGCCGGCCTGTTATTGCTGGCGGCCGGAGCTTTTGTCGACGGCGGCCGGCGCTCTGCCTGATCCATGTCTCTTCTGCTGATCCACCCGCCGGCGGCCAAGCCGGCCGAACCGCCCCTGGGCCTGGCGGTGCTTCAGGCGCATCTGCGCGCCGCCGGCGCCGAGGTCCGAGTGTTCGATGCCAACCTCGACGCCTATCTTGACCATTTGCATCCCGCCCGGTTGGCAGCGGCGACCGGCCTCACCCCGGAACCCCGGTTGCGTCGGGCGTTGCGTCATGCCGCGGCGGCCCTGGCCTTGCTGCGCTCGCCGGCGGCCATGAGCCGGCCGGCACGGTATGTGACGGCGGTCAACCACCTCAACGATGCTCTTGGCGCTTATCGGGGCGCGAGTGGCGAAGAGCGCCTGACCCTCGGTGATTACCGGCATCAACGCCTGTCCGAATTCACGCCGGAGCATCTCGAACTGCTGGCGACGGGTCGGGAGCGCACCCTGTTCCACGATTATTATGTCCGCCAGGTGTTGCCGCGGGTACTGGCATGGCGGCCGCAGCGCATCGGCCTGTCCATCAATTATCGCCACCAGGTGTTGCCGGCCTTCGAGCTGGCCGGATTGCTGCGTCGGCAACTGCCCGAGGTGGAGCTGATAGCCGGCGGCGGCATGATCGGCTCCTGGCTGCCGGCGTTGCAAGGGGGGCTGAGGCTGCCGCCCTTCGATCGTCTGGTCGCCGGGGCCGGGGAGGAGCCGCTGGGGCGGCTGAGCCAGGGACAGGCCGGGACCGAAGTCCTGCTGAGGGGGGCGGGAGGAGCTAACTTCCGGCCCGATTTCGCAGGCCTCGAGCCGGCGCCTTATCTCTCCCCGCTGCCGGTTCTGCCGGTGACGGCGACGCGCGGCTGTTACTGGGCGCGCTGCCTGTTCTGTCCGGAAGCGGGCGCCCCGGCGCATGCCTATCGGCCTATGCCGGGCAGCGCCCTGCCGAAAATGCTCCGGCAGCTGGCGGACCGCTGGCAGGTGCGCCATTTCCATCTGACGGACAACGCCATTCCGTTGCCGGCTTTGCGGGCCCTGGCCGGGAGCCCGGACCTTATGGCGGACCTGGCCTGGTACGGCTTTGTCCGCTTCGAGCCCCAATTGCTGAGCGGCGCTCTGCTGCCCGGCCTCGCCCGGGCCGGGTGCCGGTTGCTGCAGTTGGGCCTGGAAAGCGGCTCCCAGGCGGTGCTGGATCGCCTCGGCAAGGGCACCCGGGTCGAGATCGCGGCGGAAGTGCTGCGTCGGGCACGGCAGGCCGGCATCGCCACCTATGTCTACGTGCTGCTCGGCACGCCCGGCGAAAGCCTGGACGAATTGCAGCAGACCCGGGATTTTCTGCAGCGGCATGCCGACCACATCGACTTTCTCAACCTGGCCATCATGAACCTGCCGCGCCATTCGTCCCTGGCGGACGCGGCGGCAGGCTCTGATGCGGCTCTGGAGCCCCTCGGGCTGTATCGCCCCGTTACCGAGGATGCCCGCGAACGGCGCAGCGCGCGTCGTTTTCTGCAGCAGGAGCTGTTGGGCGACCCGAGCATCCGCGCCATTGTCCGGCGGACGCCGCCCCTGTTCACCTCCAACCATGCCTTTTTCTTCCCGCCTCGATGACTTCGCCACGGACCGAGCCGATGGGGATGGAGGATTTTTTTCAGGAGTTTTGAAGCTATGAGTGAATGGCAACGGCAACTGGCCGCGGCCCTGACCGATCCCGGCGACCTGGCGCGCCGTTACCAGCTGGACCCGGAGCCGCTGCGGGCGGTGGTAGAGCGTTATCCCATGCGCATCTCGCCCCACTACCTGGGGCTCATCCAGGGGCCGGGCGACGCCATCTGGAAGCAGTGCGTACCCGATCCCCGGGAACTGGTGGCCACCGATGAGGTGCTTGATCCCCTCGACGAGGAACGACTGTCGCCGGTGCCCGGCATCGTCCATCGCTATCCGGATCGGGTGCTGCTGCTGACCTGCGGTGAGTGCGCCACCTATTGCCGTTTCTGTACCCGCAAGCGCAAGGTCGGCTGCCCGGCCATGGCCGGGACGGCGGAGGAACTGGCGCAGGCACTCAGTTACCTGGAAAACACGCCGGCGGTGCGCGATGTGATTCTGTCCGGGGGCGATCCCCTGTTGCTGGAGGACGATCGGCTGGAGGATCTGCTGCGCCGGCTGCGGGCCATATCCCACATCGAGATGATCCGCCTCGGCAGCCGGGTGCCGGTGACCCTGCCGGAGCGCATCACCGACCGGCTGTGCGCCATGCTGCGCGAGTTTCATCCCCTGTACCTGAACACCCATTTCAACCATCCCCGGGAACTGACCCCCGAGGCGGCCGCCGCCTGCCGGCGACTGGCCGATGCCGGCCTGCCCCTGGGCAACCAGACGGTGCTGCTGCGGGGTGTCAACGACACGGCTCCGACCATGCTGGAGCTGGTCCGGGGGCTGCTGAAAATCCGGGTGCGGCCCTATTACCTGCACCACATGGATCTGACATCCGGCACCGGTCATTTCCGCACCCGCATCGAGACCGGCCTGGATATCGTCGCCGCCCTGCGCGGACCGGTTTCCGGCCTGGCGGTGCCCCATTACGTCATCGACGCGCCGGGCGGCAAGGGCAAGATCCCCTTGCAGCCCGAGTACCTGCTGCGCGGGGGCCATCCGGCCCTGCTGCGCACCCCCGGCGGCGCCACCCTGGAATTCCCCAATCGGGTGGAGTAACCGTAGGGGGGCGTTATCGTTTCCGGATGAAAACTGCAGGTAACTATTCAGCTTCGTGGAGCAGGGTCTCGCGCCGCCCACCCCGAGGGCCGCATGAACCCATCCATGGGGCTTGGCTGGCGCCATCCGGGCGCCAGACACCCTCGGGGAGGGCGCCCCGAGCCCCGGTGCTGAACGGTTACAGCTACAGCAGTTCCGGCGTAAAGGCGACCACCTCGTCGATGGTTGCGGCATCGGTCAGCAGCATCACCAGACGGTCCAGGCCGAGGGCGATGCCGGCGGCGGGGGGCATGGCGGACAGTTCCTCGAGGAATTTTTCCGGTTCGGGGACGGGACGCTTGCCGGCGGCGCGGCGGGCCGCCTCGTCGGCACGAAAACGGGCGCGCTGCTCCGTGACATCGGTAAGTTCCGAGAAGGCGTTGGCCAGTTCCAGTCCGGCCAGATAGAGTTCGAAACGCTCGGCGACATCGGGCCGCCGGGGATGACGGCGGGCCAGGGCGGCCAGGGTGGCGGGGTATTCATAGAGCAAAGTCGGCCGCTGTCTGCCCAGGTGCGGTTCGACCTTCTCAGTCAAAACCTCGTCGAAGCGGTCCGCGGCCAGGGCTTCCGCGACGCTCAGGTCGGCATGGCGGGCGAAGGCCTCGGCTACCGTCAGCCGCTCCCAGGGGGGCGCCAGATGGAGGGTTTCGCCCTGCCAGCTCAGCGTTCCGGACGGCACCAGGGTAGTCAGCAGCGCTTCGCATTCCTTCATCAGAAAATGGTAGTCGCGGTCGGCGGCATACCATTCCAGCAGGGTGAATTCCGGCAGGTGACGGCCGCCGCGCTCATCGGAGCGCCAGCAGCGGCAGATCTGGAACAGGCGGGGATAACCGGCCGCCAGCAGGCGCTTCATGCACAGTTCGGGGCTGGTGTGCAAAAACCAGCCGTCGCTGCCGACGGGATCGATGTGGCATTCCGGGGCGTTGCCCGGGATGCGGTGGGGGGTTTCCACTTCCAGGTAGCCGCGTTCCATAAAAAAGGCCCGGATCGTCTGCACAATCCGGGCCCGCTGTTCCAGGGTCCGGCGCTTTCTGGCCAGGGCCCAATTGCCTTCCATAGGGTTCTTATTCCTTGACGCGGGTAACGTACTCGCCGCTGCGGGTGTCGATCTGGATCAGGATGCCTTCTTCAACGAAGGACGGCACCTGCAGATTGTAACCAGTTTCTACCGTCGCCGGTTTGTTGTTGCCGGCCGCGGTGTCGCCCTTCACCCAGGGATCGGCGCTGGTGACCCGCAGATTGACGAAGTTGGGCAGGGTGATACCGATGGCCCGCTCGCCGAACATGAGGATCTTCACTTCCATGTTGTCGATAAGGAAATACTTCTGGTCGCCGAGGGCTTCCTCGCTCAGGGTGACCTGCTCGAAGCTTTTCTGATCCATGAACACGTAGCCGCTTTCGTCCTGGTAGAGGTACTGCATCTCCCGCTCGGACAGGGCCGCCGGTTCAAAGGACTCGCCGGACCGGTAAGTGCGGTCGAACAGAGACCCGGTGATCATGTTGCGCAGTTTGCATTTGTACAGGGCCTGGCCCTTACCCGGCTTGGTGAAATCGAACTGGACGATGACGTGGGGCTCGCCATCGATCATCAGCTTGGTGCCTTTGCGTAAATCGGAACAGGTCAACATGCGGTTTTTCTCCTCGAAACATGATTAAGCCATGGTGGCGAATAAGCGAAACAGGGCATTAAAGCACAGGAAAACCGTTTTTGTCATGAAAAAATTGCCCTGCTTGGAGGCAGGGCAAGGGGGAGAGAAACCACGTCGCCGGTTGCGACGGCATATTGGGCAGAAATCAATTACATGGGGGAGCGCTCTTTCAACAGATCGCGGATTTCCGTCAGCAGGGTTGCCTCCGCCGTCGGTGCGGGCGGCGCGGCCGGGGCTTCCGCCTGCTTGCGGCGCAGGCTGTTGATGCCCTTGACGAACAGGAACACGACAAAGGCGACAATGATGAAATCGAACACGTTTTGCAGGAACAGGCCGTAGTTGAGAGTGACCGCGGGTGCCGTTTCGGTGGCCTCCTGAAGGGTGGCGGCCAGATCCTTGAAATCGACCTCGCCGAGCAGAATACCCAGCGGCGGCATGAACACATCGGCCACCAGAGACGAGACGATCTTGCCGAAGGCCGCACCGATGATGATACCGACGGCCATGTCCACCATGTTGCCTTTCACGGCGAAGGTCTTGAATTCCTGCAGCATGCCCATGGGTTGAACCTCCCTTTGAAAAATGGTTGTCATCCCGGTTCTGGCAAGGGTGGAAAAACCGGATTCATGTCATGAATATAACACAATTCTTCGGATATGCTCGGGTTCGGCAAGGGGTCTGACAGGTGTCCGGCCAATACTTGGCAGGGCCTTCAGATTTTGGCCTGTCTGGCAACTGTATGCCCGGAATTCTGCCGGTTGGAGGGCAAAGTAAATTTGCCCGTTTCCCCATGCATGCTTAGTCTTCAGGCCCGCAGGGCGGCTGCCGGCAGCGACTCGCGCCCCGATTTGTGCAGGTAATAGTCGTAATCGCCCTCATAGGCCAGCAACCGGCCGTGATCGATCTCGAAGACCCGGTTGACCAGGCTGCGCAGGAAGTGGCGGTCATGGCTGACCAGCACCACCGTGCCGGCGAATGTCTGCAGAGCGTCTAGCAGCACCTCGCGGGAGACGATGTCGAGGTGGTTGGTCGGTTCGTCGAGGATCAGAAAGTTGAGCGGTTTGGCCAGCAGGGTGGCGAGGACCAGGCGGCTTTTCTCTCCGCCGGACAGGATCTCGATACGCTTTTCCACGTCGTCGCCCTGAAACAGGAAGGCGGCGCAGAGGTTGCGCACCACTCCCACGGAGGCCATGGGCAGCGCCTCGCAGACCGTTTCAAATACGGATCGTTTCGGGTCAAGGATATCCGTGGAGTGCTGACTGAAATAGCCCCCATGGACGTTGGCGCCGATGGTCACCGTACCGGAACCGGGTTCGGCCTGGCCGGCCAGCACCTTGAGGAAGGTCGATTTGCCGGCGCCATTCACTCCGGTCACGGCGATCTTCTCGCCGCGCCGGATCAGCCCGGAAATGCCGCTGAAGACCGGCTGTTCGCCCCCTTCCGGAGTCGGCCAAGCCTTGGCCAAGTCCCGCATCAGAACCACGTCGTCGCCGCTGCGCGGCGGTTTGGCGAATTCGAAACGGATGGTTTTCTGCTCCGGCGGCAGCTTGATGCGTTCGATTTTCTCCAGTTTCTTGACCCGCGACTGCACCTGGGCCGCATGGGAGGCGCGGGCCGCGAAGCGGGCAATGAAGTCTTCCTCCTTGGCCAGCATCTCCTGTTGGCGGCGATGGCTGGCCATGAGCTGTTCCCGGCGGATTTCCCGCTCCCGCAGGTAAAAATCATAATTGCCGCCATAGGTGGTGACGGTCTGATTGCCGACCTCGATGATCCGCGTCACCAGCCGGTTCATGAATTCGCGGTCATGGCTGGTCATCAGCACCGCGCCCTTGAAGTCTTCGGACAGCCAGCTCTCCAGCCAGATGATGGACTCGACGTCCAGATGGTTGGTCGGCTCGTCAAGGAGCAGCACGTCGGGATTCAGGGTCAGGATTTTCGCCAGGGCAATGCGCATCTTCCAACCGCCGCTGAAGGATTCCACCGGTCGTTGATGGGCCTCCGGGCCGATGCCGAGGCCGGTCAGCACCGCCTGAGCGCGGCTTTCGAGATGGTAGCCGTCGCGATGCTCGAATTCTTCCTGGGCATCGCCATAGCGTTCCAGCAGTGCCGCCAGCGCCTCGTCCGCCATGGGCTCGCACATGGCCGCTTCCATCTCGGCGATCTGCCGACCCAGTTCCATGGTGCGGGCCGAGGCGGCCATGACCTCGGCGAGGGCCGAACGGCCGGCCATCTCGCCCACATCCTGGGAAAAATAGCCAATGACGGTTTTCTTGCCGCAGCTGATTTCGCCGCTATCCACGGCTTCTTCGCCCGTAATCAGGCGGAAAACAGTGGTTTTGCCGGCGCCGTTGGGTCCCACCAGGCCACTGCGCGTGCCGGCGGTTATCTGAAAACTGGCATTCTCGAAAAGGATCTGCGAGCCGTATTGCTTGGAAATATGGGTCAGGTGAATCATGAAACCTCGCTGAAAGTGGCGTAAAGCGGTTTTTTCATGGGGAGGCATCGCGAACCCATCGAAGGAGGGTCCGATCATGCCAGGCGCAGGACCTTGTCCCGCCGGTCTGTTTGCCGTACCTTGAGGCTAAGGAGGGGGTTCGGCCAGAGATGGTGTACAATGATCGATGAGCGCGGCAGCCTGTATGGATAATCCGCGGTACTGGTACCACGGGGCGGGGCGCGACGGCAAGTCTCTTGGTGGGAAAAGGTGATTTTTTCAGCGAAGGGTTTGGGGAGAAGGGGGTAAGAGATGGATGAATTTATGCAGGCCGCTCTGGAAGAGGCGAAAAAGGGCTTGGCAGCCGGCGGCATTCCCATCGGATCCGTATTGGTTCTGGACGGAAAAATCGTCGGCCGCGGGCATAACCAGCGGGTGCAAAAAGGCAGTGTGGTACTGCATGCGGAAATGGACTGTCTGGAAAATGCGGGCCGTTTAAAGGCGGCTGATTATAAACGGTCGGTTCTCTACACGACCCTGTCGCCGTGCGATATGTGCAGTGGCGCGATTCTGCTCTACGGCATTCCCAAAGTGGTGATCGGTGAGAACAAAACTTTCCATGGGCCGGAGGCGTACCTGCAATCCCGAGGGGTGGAACTGGTCGTGGTCGACAGCCGGGAGTGCAAGCAGCTCCTGGGGCAATTCATCATGGCAAATCCGGATCTTTGGAACGAAGATATTGGAGCATGACGGTTACTTCGGGACCACCGGATAACCGGCTTCGCGCCATTCCTGCCAGCCCCCCTTGAGGGCGTACACATCCGGGTACCCCATCGAAATAAGCATCCGCGCCAGACCGGCGCTGGTTGCTTCATCCGGTCAAGAACAGTAAAGGACCAGGGTCTTCGACGCCGGATATTTGTTTTTCCAATCGTCGAATTTTTCCGGAGCCTCCCGGACTGCACCGGCTATTTTCTGGTCGCTCTCCGTCCATTCCATGTCGGATCGCGCATCGATGATAACCAATTCAGCCGAACCGAGCCGAGCCTTCAGCTGCTCCTTCGCCATACGGGGCGCTTGGCCCTGGCTGGATGTCTCCATTCCGGCACATCCAAAAACCAAAATGAGCAGAAGAATCGCCAGCCATTTCCCTTTCATGATTTTGTCCCTCCTTTCTTTTCGGTTCTACCCTCATATTAGCAGCCCTGTCACCTCCTTCAATCTCCTGTGTTCCATATTTTGACATCATTGGGTCTGAAAAATGTAAGAATTTTCAAAAATTCCCTTGTTTTGCCGGAAAAGCCCTCTCATCACGACTGCCGAGGGTGCTCTTCCAACCTTTACTCTGGCTGTTGTTCCAGATAAAATGCCTTGTTTTTAACAGATATTGTCAGGTCAGATCAGCCGGCGGCGCGGGCAACCAGGAGCGATAGATGAAAAAGGAAGCTGTTTTGCAGGCGGTCCTGGCGGGGAATGCCCTGCCAACCCTGTCCCCGGTTGCCTCGCGGCTGATCTCTCTGACGGCTCGAGAGGATACCACCATCAGCGACATTGCCGAGCTGGTTTCCAAGGATATTTCCCTTTCCGCCAAAATCCTTAAAGTCGTCAATTCGGTCTTATACAGCTTCCCCCAATCCATCGTCACTATCCAGCAGGCCGCCTCGATTCTCGGCACCAATGCCGTGCGCAGTCTGGTGCTGTCCTTTTCTTTCTTGCAACCGTCCAAAGGAAACGATGGGTTCGACTACTTGAACTTCTGGTCCCAGTCCCTCGGCGAGGCGGTAGCCGCCCGCAGGCTCATGGAGGCCATCGACAAGAATGCCGCCGAAGAGGTCTTTGTCGCCGGTTTGTTGCAGAACCTGGGAATTTTGATATTGGCCCGCGCCTATCCCGAGCTCTACCGCCAGGTGGAGCAAGTGGTTGCAGGGGAGGAACAGAAGCGCTGCCGGGCCGAAATGGATCTCATAGGCGCCGACCACGCCTACATCGGGGGGGAAGTCGCCCGCAACTGGGGGTTTCCGGATGCCTTGGTGCTGCCGATTTTTTTTCATGCCGATCCCAACAGGTATGATGGGCGCGATCCGCAAATTCGTCGGCTGTGCCAGGTCGTCAATCTTGCCGGTTTGCTGTCCCAGGTCTATCACAGCAAGACACCCGAGGCGATTGTCAACGAATTCAAGGTCCAGGTTCGGCAACAGTTCGGGTTGGAAGAGCGTTACCTCAAGGATTTTCTGGAGAATGTACATGCCGAGGTCAACCAGGTAGCGGAAAGTTTCGAACTCAACATCGATGAAAAGAAATCCATCACCGAAATCCTGCAGATTGCCAACGCCGAATTGAGCGTTCTCAATCTCAGCTACGAAGAAATGAATCGGTCATTGGTGGAAAAGACGGTCAAGCTGGAGTTGCTGACCGCCGAACTGGAGCGAAAAAACCGGCAGCTCGAACAGCTGGCGAACGTCGATGGCTTGACTGGGGCTTATAACCATCGATATTTTCAAGATTTTCTCGACCGGGAGCTAAAACGTTCCCGAAAACGATCTCATTCCTTGGCTCTGGTTCTGGCCGACATCGATAATTTCAAGGCGTTCAACGATGCCTATGGCCACTTGGTTGGCGACAAAGTGTTGCGCCAGTTTTGCGATGGGTGCCGTGGCGAGTTGCGTGAATACGATCTGTTTGCCCGGTATGGCGGCGAGGAATTTGCTATCGTGCTGCCCGAGACGAGCGCCGAGGAAGCCGAGGCCGTGGCAGAAAAACTGCGCCTGGCCGTGGCCCGCCGCAGATTTGAACACAATTTGGAAGTCAGCAATCTTACCGCCAGTTTCGGGGTGTTTGTTTTGTCCCCTGAAAATGCGGAAGTCACTAAAAACGATATGATCGATTTTGCCGACCAGGCCCTTTTTCAAGCCAAGAAAAAAGGGCGCAATCAGGTCGTGGTTTACAGCCCCAAAAAGAAGAATTGGTTCGGGCGTTGAACCTTTTCTGCCGGGAACGCATGTTGGGTTTCAGGGTTGCTTGAATTTCGCAGCAGAATTACACCAATTCCTCCGAAAATTTCCGTTTGTCACCCCTGACCCATTTATTTCAATTTGAATTGCCTGGACTCCATCAAGCCTCACTCGCCATCAATACGACTTCGGGTGCCGGGCCGGCGCGTGGCTTGCCACTGAAAAACGCCGTAATCGGTGGTGATGGTTCCGTTAAGCACGTCTTTCGATACCAACTCAGCTGCAAACTTCGCCGGAACAAATCTTCCTCCATGGCGGGCCTCGCCGCTGAAAGCGACGCTGGTGCCGTGAATTTTGATTTCACCTAAATCGGAAGAGTTGTTGTTCCCGCGGTGGACACCCTTGGCTGCTTGGAACCTTTGATTGATTTCGATAGCCTCCTTCTCTCCGGCATGGTTTTGCCATTCCCACGTGCCGGAAATGTTGGCCGGGATGACCCAGTAATAAATATTTGCCCCAGCCACGTCGCGTTGGGCGTCCGTTTGCCATTCACCCATGTCGAAGGCATGAGATACCACCCTGGCGCCGGGCAGCAGCTCACCCAGCAGCTTGGGTCTGAGGCGGAGGTTCACACTCTGTAGCAGGTAAATGGCGACCACGCTGGCCTCTGAAATATCCGCCTCGAACAGGTCGCCCTGACGGAATTCGACACCTTCAACTCCCGCCCGGCGAAGATTGTCACGGGCTTCCTCGACTCTGACGGGATCGATGTCGATCCCGACGCCCCTGCAGCCCGTCTGCTTAGCCGCCTGGATGACAATCCTTCCGTCTCCGCTGCCCAGATCGTACAACACGTCGTTGCTGTTCACTCCGGCGAGGTGGATCATTGCCGTGACCACCGATTCGTCGGTGGGCACGAACGGCACATCCAACTCCGGCATGGTCAGTTCCGCTGCAAATAACCTATTCGAGGCCGGCGGGGTGAACATGAAAAGTGCTGCCAGCAGGAAATAAATGAGTGTTTTCATGTTTTCTCCTTTTTTTTGTTTAAAAGAAGCAGGGGAATGCCGGATGACACGATCAGCACGCCGGCGATCGGCGCCGCCGCGGCGCTTCTCAGGCTTGATACCAGCATGAACAGGCATATCCCGAAAAACACAATAGGTATGAGGGGAAACAAGGGGACTTTGAACGGTCTTTGCCTGTCCGGTTCGCGCTTTCTGAAGATGAACAAGGAAAAGGTGGAAAGCAGGAAAAAGAACCAGAACACCGGAGCGGTGAACTCCACCATGAGGGAGAACCCGTCCCTGGCGAAAGACCCGAAAGCCACCAGCACCAGGGAAGCCGCCCCGTTGAACAGAACGGCGTTCCTGGGCACTCCCGCGGCGCTGTTCCATTTGCCCAGAAATCCCAGCAGTTTGAAATCCCTTCCGACGGCGTAGGCGGACCTGGCTCCGGTAATAAGCGTTCCGTTGATTGTCGCGAGAGCCGCGATGGCGATGAGCAGGCTGATTATTCCTGCGCCTCCTTTTCCCAGGGCTTTTTCCATCAGGTCTGCGGCTGCCGTATCAGAGCCCGCCATTGCGGAAATTCCCAAACCTCTCATGAAGGCGATATTGACCACCATGTAAATGGCGGTGATGAAAGCGATGCTGTAGATAAACACCTTTATGATGCTTTTCCGTTCCATTTCCGCGGAGAGATAAACCGCTTCGTTCCAGCCGCCGTAGGTAAGCAGTACGAATATCAGCACTTTGCCGATGGCCCCGGGAGGCATTGGAGAAACTTCGGCAGCCACCGGTAGCGCGTGCGCGGGAGTGTTCAGGGCGAAAAAACTGATCAACAAAAGACCCGCGCCCACGACAAAGACCAGGGATTTTTGAATCCTGTTCCCCTGGGAAAAACCGGCGGCATTCAAAGCAGTCAGGGCAATGACAAAGCCTGCGGCGACCAGGGTGGAGGAGCCGGGACGGCCGATCATTCCCGCGACGTAATCGCCGGCCAGAAAGGCGAGCATGGCTATGGAACCGGTTTGAATGACGGTCATGCGCGACCAGGCAAACAGAAAACCCATGGGTTTTCCGTAAGCGCGGGAGAGATAAAAATAATCCCCGCCCTGGTCCGGATAGGTGGAGGCCAGTTCGGCGAAACAGAAAGCGCCGAGCAGGGAAATCAATCCACCCAGTCCCCAAATCATGAGTATCCGGGTGCTATCGGCAACTTCGGCGGCTACCAGGGAGGGGGTTTTGAATATGCCGGCCCCGATGACGATGCCGATGGTTATGGCCACGGCGTCGAAAGTCATGAATTTTGGGGCGCTTTTTTTAAGGCCGTGCATCTGGATCCTCCGGCGCGAGCTTTTCCTGAAATTGGGAGGCGATTTTCCATCCCCATTGCAGTTTGGGCGCGGGATATTCCTCTGCTCGGGCAATGCCTCTTACGACAAAGCCATGTTCAAGGGATGGCTTCATGCGGAAAGGCTATCGCAAATCTGCTCCTTGGGAACACTGACCGATATTTTTCTTTTCTGGATAGGCATTAAAATCCAGTGAGGCAAGGCTCCCTGATATTTTTTAACGCCAGGACCAAAAGGAAAATTCATGGGAAACATTGCTTCAAAAGGCGCCATCCTTCCCTGGTTCACTTTTTCTTCTTACCGATACACCTCATCATGACTCCCGATGTCGAAAAGAACCATTTCCTGTTCGGTAATCAACAAGGTCAGAGTGATGCGATAGCTGCATGTGAGGCTGGCCGCGTGGCAACCGGAAAGGATGCCGGTCGGGGGGTGGAGTTCAAGATGGGGAGGGAAGGGGTCGTGTTTCAGGTCAGCCAACAACTTGCCGAAGCAAGGCTTCAAATCGGGATGTTTTTTAAGAATTTTCGCGCCTGCCGCAGAAACTGTTGCGGTGTGGTGAGGGTGAACATCACGCCGGTTTTGGAGTGTTTGTTTTGTCCCCTGAAAATGCGGAAGTCACTAAAAACGATATGATCGATTTTGCCGACCAGACTCTCTTCCAAGCCAAGAAAAGAGGGCACAATCAGGTCCTGGTTTACAGCCCCACAAAGAAGAATTGGTTCGGACGTTGAGCCTTTTTCGCGGGAGTTCATGGTTGGTGGCAGGGTTGCTGGAATTTCGTAGCAGAATTACGCGAAATCTCTACGAGAGTATCCGTTTGTCAGATCCCCATCGGTGTTCTTCGGAAGATTCAAGGCCTGTTGCACTGCTAAATTTATTCTGGAAGATTGCCTTTACTTGAGGCGAGTCCGACGAGCCCGCTGAATGAGGCGGCGTCAAATATCACTGCAACACCGGCGATGCAGGGTTACAGATTCTGGCGTGTTCGACAAGTTGAGCAATCTGATTGCGGGTGCGACGAGTTTCCGCCCAATGCTGGCCCATGCCGTTCCCCTTCGTCCATAATGCTAGGCGCGCCTCTTTGGCTGACGGTGCCTGACGTACTATCCGAGCCGACCACTCGAGAAGATGCAAGCAGAGGGCTTGGGTTACCTGTCGTACCCATGAGCGGGACGCCCCTTGCGGCAGGGGGAATCGTTCAGTGTGAAAGATGGTTCCACTATCGACCTTTTCGATGATTTCATGGAGGGTCACTCCCACTTCTGGGTGTTGTTCCAGAATAGGTATGACATCATGGCCGATGCCGGGAAGGCTTGGCAAAGCGGGATGCAGATTCAGAGCGAGACCCATCCCGGAGAGTTCATGGGCCGAAAAGAGCAGATCATTGTGAACCGAGAACACGATGTCCCAGGGGCGGTCCGAAACGGTTTTTCGCACCGCCGTGTCAGGTTCCCTGCTGATATCCCATATGGCGGATACCTGATCGGGAAAATACCGGCGCAGGAGTACCTCTGCGCGGGGGCCGACAGCCGGATCGGAAACAAGTAGCACTCTTGGGGTCCAGTAAGTTGTCATCACATGGCACATGGAGTCAGGCCCGCATTCCCTTCCCCTTAAGTGTGACCTTCGGTAACGGTGCCGCATCGCCGCCGTCAAAGCGCGACATCTGGAGCGCATGACGATCAATTGTCCTCCGTAATGCAGCGGCGTACGTAATTATCGCGTAATTATCGGGTCAGGCCTTGATAACTTGATTCAGAATCTCCCGTCGCAATCGTTCCATTTTGTCAACCAGCGAAGAGTCTTTCTCCCGGCGTTTTTCCATGCGCCGCACCGCACAGGTCAGCGTCGATGAATCTCGGCCCAGAAGCTTCGCGAGCTCTGTCAACTTCCCGCTGCTTATCTCAAGCGTCGCCCAGGCAGCAAGGGGATCTCGGCGACCTGGATCTGCAAGTGAACATGGTTGGTCATCAAACAAAAGGCGTGCACCCGGAACCGAAATCGCTCGTGCGCTTTCTGGAGGATCTCGTAGAAACGATACCGGTCCTTGTCATCTGAAAAAATATCCTGGCGGGCATTACCACGAAGAATGACGTGGTATGTTGCGCCCGGCGCGTGTATGCGTGGTTTTCGTGCCATGGGAAAATGATATCCGGAATATTCAAGTTATCCTGACCCTACTGCTCCCCCAAGGAAATAATTAAGTATGGTGTCCACGGAATTTTGCCGGAATTTTGTCCCCGGAATTTTGTCGATGGGGTGCCCGGAATTTGTCGAAGTCAGATCGACATGCTGAACGTTTCGCCAGTCCACTGAAAACGGAAGAAACTCTTATCACAGGTAAGCGCTGCCATTGAATTTTCAGGATCGTCAAGGAGGGCCTTGGCCGGAGCAACGATTTTTGTATTAATATCTTCTTCGTTATTGATGGCAACAAGGGGAACAGCAAACATCCACGCATCCGTTGATTCGCTTTCTTCGTCTTCTTTCCTCCAACGCCACACTCGATTGTCACGGGAACAAATTAAATCCCTTCCCAAAATATAGTCAATGCTTTCAAGCTGGAATTCATCGTCACCTGGTGCATAGAAAATAAAAATAGTAGGCTCCCATCCATGATTTTTTGAATAGATCTCGTTATAAAAAACTAGGTGAATACCGAATTGACCGTACGCCTTCCTTTTCCCTTTTCCCTTTTTCTTAAGCGCGTAGCCATATACCGCATTGCTCAGTAACCATTTATTTCTTTCGTGATAACGATCGGCATAATCATGGACAGCATTGTCCGAATTCTCCAGCATTTCGAGGAGTTGTTCATCCAATTTTTCCAGCATAGCCTCAATCTGGCCAGCAGCGGTTACTATGATTTCAGCAGCTTGTGTTAATACTCTTCCTGGCATGAAAGCTTCCTTTCGTGAAAATCATTGAAACAACGGGATGGTTGACGCGGCGGGTAAATTGCCCTGGGTTACCAAAAAAGAAAACCACGGCTCGATTTCATAAAGCACTATAGGCGAAGGTGTCAACCTGGCCCAAGGATGCTCGGCAAGCCAATCAAACCCCCTGAACCTTTCAAGCCCATACTTCTGCAAAAAAGCATTAAGCTCTTTGGTCCATTGCCGTCCGACAGGGCCGAGGCCGCCCAAGTCTTTCTCTAGGCTCACCAAATCCCGCCATCCGAGACAATGCAGTCGATTTTTCCAATAAGGCAATTGTGGTTTTATAGCCTTAACTTCCGCTCTTTTATGATCATTTTCCTGGCAGCAGGGTTTCTCCAAGGAGGCGCACTGACTTTCCAGCAACTCTAAGGATTGCTGGATTTCACCACGGCCACTGCTTTTGTCTTTGATAAGATAAAGGTGAACTGTGGGGATCTCTTTATGCCGCCAGTCATTCCACTGGCGAACCAGTTCGCACTTTGGGGATAGACTTGCATCCCACTTGATCTCGATGAGCAACGAAGCCTGATGCACGCCAGAGCGGAAAAAGTCGACAGAGAGGTCAGGTTCAACCTTCCCCTTTCTCCAGAAATGGAATTCGGCCTTGTCGGGCGTATCACCAGGCCAATTGATGGCGGCTCTGTTACCCGTTGGAACAAGACGGCTGAAAAAAGCCCAGATATCTGAAGCGGGGAGATGGCGCATTTCTCCAAAAACACATGAGGTGACTTCATCTTCCCACAAGTGAGCTTGGCGCTTGAGTTTCCTCTTTGCCGCTGCGATCAGCATAAATCCATCCTGTTTAAAGGTTTCATTTCACAAGCCGATACTGCGCTGCGCCCCGCGCTTTTCCCCGTTCTGGAGTATGGCTATAGAGTGGCTATTGGGGGTGGTTTTCGTGCCATGGCAAAATGATATCCGGAATATTCAAGTTATAAAGGCCTGACCCTTTTGCTCCCTTCAAAGGGTTTTTCCAAGAAGTTCACATACTTTAGGATCATCCTGAAGCAATTCCTCAATTAACTTCATTTGTGGATAATTGATTTTTGAAAGATACATGTGGACTAATCTGCTATGTTCACTCAAATTCGCAAGGGGACCTTCATTGAGATCAACACCTTTATCTAGAACCTCTTTAATGAGTTCTTTGATTTTTTCCATTCCGTATCCCTACCGTTTTCGTCGAAAAACTTTCCCAAATTGGAGCACCATTTTCATGTAAGGGTCTATAATTGTATTAGTTTGAAAGATAACGGATTCAAATCAGCGGCGGAGTAGTGCCCGTGAAACAAGTAGTCATTTACCGGGAACCAATGCCGTTTCCCGTACGCTGGATTTGTTGGTTATGCAATGCCTTTATTGTATTATTTCTTTTTCAAAGGAAGCAATTTCATCTTTGAACGCAACCCATGAAAGCATGCTTTGGCAAAATATATTTACTTTTGGCTGAACTTTTTGGAGTAAGTTCAACGTCCCTAAATGGATCATTGTTAAGCTCGGGTATTTATAGTTTTTATTAAAAATAGGCGTTCCGCATTTATTGCAGTAATTCTTTTCGCCATTTTTGGAAATGACAAATTTTGAAATATGGCTGATTCCTGTTTCAATTTTGAAGTTCTTTTCTGAAACAACAACGTAGGTGGAAAATGCGCTGCCATTCAATTTTCTGCATGTATTGCAATGGCAATTGACGACATTGCATTTATTGATGTTCAGGTTGATTTTTACTGAGCCGCATCCGCAACTACCAGAAACCATTTCCTGCATAATTGACTCTCCTATTGTTTTGCATAACGGTAGTGATAAGCGGTGGCAACGCGAGATTGCGTGTAGCACGGAATTATTCGCAAACAACGCCTGCCTATTCCATCCTCTTGATTATATGGTTAGAAATGCTTTTAGCATTCCTTTAAGTCTTGAACGAGTTTCGGTTCAGATAGGGCAAGTATCAATAGTTTTTTTATACAATTAATCAAAAATTCATGAACTACAAGTTGATTTTTGAGAAGTAAAAGTTCTTTTTGAAAATCAGGATTTCTTCCATGAGCTAAGCAACTCCTAAATGCATATAATTTTTTCCAAATTGTTTGTTCATTTGATTCTGTAAAAACATTTAGGAAATCCTTGCAAGTTTCATCACGGTTCAACAAAAGTGGAACCTTAGTCCTTATTTGACGTGTTATTGAGTCACCAGTTTCAGATGAGGAAGGCTTATGAGTAAGCAGTGACTCTATTACTGTAAAAAGACCTAACATTTTAAAATCATGATATGGGGATAGAAACCTAAGTGAATTGAACAATATAATTGAATTAAATACTTCAACATGTTCTTTCTCAATCTCATTGATCCTTTGATAAATACTTTTGATCTGTTGAAGATTTTTTATTTTAATATCGTTTTTTTTCGTCAAATCGTTGTCATTAAAAAAACGAAAAACAAGTTCAGGCGTATAGCCGAAGGCGTATTCGCCTTGATATCTTTCAAAAGTAAAAATATCTAAGCAGAGCACAACGTCAGATAAATTTGACGCCAATTGCAGCTTGCTTAGAGGAACACAGTCGTCTTCATAATTAACCACATAATATTTCCACTTACTTCTTTCGATTGCATTAGTCGAAATATGTGTCTCGTCATCGGATACTTGATTAAATGAATAAGAAATTTTGTATGGCAGACTATGCTCTGGGGCGATAAAATCACCCAATTTCACCATATTTTTTTCAATTGCCGTTATCTGGGAATCACTTGCTTTATTTATTGTAAACCCAGGAATAAGCTCAAATGGCAATCCATTTTCAATATCGAGGTGGTTGGGAATAAATGCAAAATTACCCATTGGCAGGACTTCCATTTCTTGAATTTCTAACGGTTGGGCTGTGCGGTTGGAGCGTAGCGACAATCCGCACCAGCCCTTGGTGTACGCCCGGCATGGGCGTGAACTTATGGGGTGAAAGTCCCCTGTACGGTGAATCCAATCCCGTCTTGAGACGGGGTCACGAAAGTACTAGCCGACGGCAAGGGCGTCTCCGTGAGGAGGGGTCCGAAGGAAGCCCGAGCGCAAAGCTATGAGCCGACGAATAGAAACAGCATGCAAGGCCGGTTCTCTGGGCCAGTCAGCACAACATGACGAAGCCCACGGATTCAGGCGTCCAGGTAAATGCTGCGGTTGTGTAGCGACAGTTCACGTTCTTATCCGGGGAGACCTGTCCGGCTTGCCGCTTTCGATCCTTGGAAGCTGCGCCCGGCATGGCAACATGCCGGGTGACCGGACGGGAGTCAGCAGAGGCCATAGTACGCGCAGGACGTTGCTGTCAGCGATCCGGCAACTGGCAACAAGCCGGGGAAGAACCCCGGAAGCCTTACCCCGCCGAAGGGCCGAACACAGAACAGGGCAGAAGCCCCAAGCCATGAAGTACCGGTTGCACAAACTGTCGACTTACCTCCGGGGCTGGATGGGTTACTTCGGTATCTCCGAACCGTACCGCGACATCCCGGAAATAGACGGTTTGATCAGGCGGCGGGTGCGGATGTGCTACTGGAAACAGTGGCGACGGTGCCGCACCAAGATTCGGGAGTTACTCAAACTCGGTACCCTCCTGGGTACCGCCATCCGCGCGGGCCTGAACAGAAGCGGCCCGTGGGCGATGGCCCGAAGACTGGCCGCCCAGTCCGGTATGACCAACCAATGGCTGAAGGAACAAGGTCTCATCTCTGTCAAAGAACTGTGGGTGAAGATCCATTACCCGGCTACGGCCCGGTAATTCTGTGAACCGCCCGGTGCGGACCCGCATGCCGGGTGGTGGTGGGGCTGGGGATTAAAAACCCCCGGCTACCCGATTAGCAATTTTCTTTATCTTTTTGTGAATCTTCAAACTCAATTTTCTTCTTATTCGCTTCATCTATGGATCTAATATGACTGGCTACATCATGAAAATGGGAGACCTCTTGAGCGACAAGAAGTCCTGGCAATGCCTCTCCTGTTGCCCTATTCGCTTGGTATGCGGATACTGTACCTACGATTTGCACACCTTCTGTACCAGTGGAATAAAGAACAGGGCCACCGCTAACGCCGTTAATGGCCACACCGTCAATAAGATATGCTTTCCTATATTCTTGCCGTGCACTTGTGTTGCCGGAGAAAAAACAAAGGTCAAACGGGGCGACAGCAGGGAAGCCAACCCAACCAACCTCGACACCAATGTTGATAACAGCATCAGTTGGGAGAAGGGGTATGAGTTGCTCCGGCAAAGGAAGATCGCCTTTGAGAAAAAGAATTACCGCTGAGTCTGTTTTCCAGTCCTTGAAAATAACCCGCTCATTTTCTTTGAGGAAAACAAATTGATCAGAAGCATAATGTCTTATTCTGATTGGTTGCTGCCATTCATCCGCTTGTGTCACAACGTGCATCGCAGTTGCAACTCCGCACCATGTTTTGTTTTCGTTGTACATGAAAAGGAACCCTGTTCCATGACCGGACTGAGTTTCAATTTTCACGATATAAGGAGTTATCTTTGTTACTATTTGGTCCCAGTTCATGATGGCTCCTTTGATGCTAACAGCGTGGATAGGTGGAAAATTTTCCGCCATATCAACCCTATAGCAGGCAAAAATTTCCACTTATCGCGATATTAAAGGGGAAAAAGTGGAAAATTGCTGCCAAGCTTTTCCATGTACTGTTACTATAAAAATTTACAAAAATGTACGAGTCAAAATTCCGCCAAGGCAGCCATGAACCCCATGGCCCAAGTTTTCACAGCCAACCGCACGCCTAATGCAGCCCAGCAACCGCCATAAAATGAAAGCCCACGTATTTTTATAGACCTTAACCTCCACCCCGTCAATCCCTTTTAATGTTTATACGTTTGCCAACCCGACACTCGCCACCCAACAACAAATTCCCCATCCAACTGTTGTCCCCAGCCGGGTTTTGGGAGTAGAATGACGGCCATTTTCCAGCAGAAAGAGGTTTGCCATGTCCAACAAGATGGTGCTGGTCACCATGATCGGGCCGGACCGGGCCGGAATCATCGCTGCCGTGGCCGGTTGCATTGCCGCCGCCGGGGCCCGCATTCGGGATATCGAACAGAGCGTCGCCCATACCATGGTCTCCCTGGCCGTGCTCATCGAATTTGCCGACGCCGCCAGCGATCAGCAGCCGCTGCTCAAGGATTTGCTGTTTCTGGCCAAGGAACTGGGGCTGGATCTCGATTTCGAGGTGGTGGACAGCGCCGCCTACCAGTCCCGCACCGCGACCTGCGACAGTTATGTGCTGACCATGCTCGGCGCCGAAGTCAACGCCGCCGTGCTGGCCCGGGTCGGGGCCATCCTGGCCGCCGACGGGGTCAACATCCAGCGCATCAACAAGCTGACCCGCGGCCGGTTGCGCTGCGTGGAGTTCGTGATTCAGGTGCCGGAGGGGCTGAGCATCCAGTCCCTGACCCGGGAATTGCTCAACGCCGGCGCCGGGCTCGGCATCGACATCGCCCTGCAGCAGGAGAATCTCTATCGCCGCGCCAAGCGTTTGGTGGTGATGGACATGGATTCGACCCTGATCCAGGTCGAGGTCATCGACGAGTTGGCCGCCCTGGCCGGCATCGGCGAGCAGGTGGCGGCCATCACCCGGCGGGCCATGAACGGCGAACTGGATTTCCAGCAGGCCCTGCGTGAGCGGGTGGCGCTGCTGGCCGGGCTCTCCAGCGATGCCCTGGAGGAAGTCTACCGGCAGCTGCCCCTGACCCCCGGCGCCCGCAACCTGGTGAATATCCTGCGCCGGTTGGGATTCAAGACCGCCGTCATCTCCGGCGGCTTCAGCTTCTTCACCGATCGCCTGCAACAGGAACTGGGCCTCGACTACGCCTTTGCCAATGACCTGGTGGTGGAAAACGGCCGGGTCACGGGCGAGGTGCGCGGCCCGATTGTCGACGGCCAGCGCAAGGCCCAGCTGCTGGAGGAGATCGCCGAACGCGAGGGCATCGCCCTGAGCCAGGTCATCGCCATCGGTGACGGCGCCAACGACCTCCCCATGCTCGGCAAGGCCGGGCTGGGGGTGGCCTTCAACGCCAAGGCCCGGGTGCGGGAGCAGGCCAGCTACCAACTCAACCAGCCGAATCTCGATTCCATCCTCTATCTGCTCGGCATCGCCGAATGGGAGATGGCGGAGCTGGGCCGGTGAAACTGCCCCAGCCGTTGCTGCCTGGCCGCCTGGTGCGGCGTTACCAGCGCTTTCTGACCGATGTCGAAATGGACGACGGCCGTCTGGTGACGGCCCATACCCCCAACACCGGCAGCATGCGCCAGTGCGCCGTGCCCGGGCATCGGGTGCTGGTGTCGCCCAGCAGCAATCCGAATCGCAAGCTGGCCTATACCCTGGAACTCATCGAGGTGGGGGGCTTCTGGGTGGATACCCACACCCAGCGCAGCAACCGGGTGGTGGAAGAGGGCCTTCGGGCGGGCGTCATTCCGGATCTGGCCGGGGCCGCCGTACGGCCCGAATATCCCTTCGGCGACAGCCGCATCGATTTTCTGCTGGAATGGCCGGAACGGCGCATGCTGCTGGAGGTGAAGAACGTCACCCTGCTGTGCGACCCGACCACGGCCTGCTTTCCCGATGCCGTCACCACCCGCGGCCAGAAGCATCTGCGCACCCTGACGGCGGCGGTGGAGCAGGGCTGGGAGTCGGCGGTGCTGTTTTTGGTTCAGCGCGGCGAGGCCCAAGCCTTTACCCCGGCCGACGCCATCGACCCCGAGTACGGCCGCCTGCTGCGGCTGGCGGCGGCCAACGGCGTGCTCCCCCTGGCCTGGCAGACCCATGTCAGCCCCAAGGAAACGGTGCTGGCGCGACCTTTGCCGGTTTGCCTGGACTGACCCCTTCACCGGCGGCAGAAGACTACCTGTTCAGTCTCCCGGCTCCAAAAGAGGCCAAAGGTTCTCGTACTCGTTCTCGTTCTCGTACTCGGTCCCAAAAACAAACACGACAACCAAACCCCGCTCCTCAACAATCCGCCGGACGGAGGATATACCGAATGCGCGCCGTCGGCCTGATCACCGAATACAATCCCTTTCACAACGGCCACCTGCATCACCTGCGGGCCAGCCGCGAGGCGTCCGGCGCCGAGGTAGCGGTGGCGGTCATGAGCGGCCATTTTCTGCAGCGCGGCGAACCGGCCCTGCTCGACAAGTGGCGGCGGACGGAAATAGCCCTGCGCTGCGGCGTGGACCTGGTGCTGGAACTGCCCTTCGTGTTCGCCTGCGCCAGCGCTCCCGATTTCGCCCGCGGCGCCGTGGCCTGCCTGGATGCCCTGGGGGTGGAAGCCCTCTGCTTCGGCAACGAGGGGGGCGACCTGGAGGGTCTGGCACGCTGTGCCGCACTCCTCGACGAGCGGGCGGCGGACATCGAAGCCGGCAGCGCCGCCCTGCTGCGCCAGGGACTGAGTTTTCCCGCCGCCCGGGCCCGGGTGGTGGCGCAGCTGGCGAATGGTGCGGTCGACGGCAAGCTGCTGGCGACCCCCAACAACATCCTCGGCATCGCCTATCTGCGTGCCCTGCGCTCCCTGGGCAGCGCCATCACCCCCCTGACCATTCCGCGCCTCGGCGCCGGCTACCACGACCTGACGGTCGGTGCCGGCAACATCGCCAGCGCTACGGGCATCCGCCGCCGTCTGGCCGACGGCGAAGCGGTGACCGGCCTGCTGCCGGCGGCGGCGGAAGAGAGCGTCCGTCAAACGCTGGCGGCGGGCCTGAGCCCCGATTATGATCTGCTGCACCGCCTGCTGCTGGCCCGGCTGTTCCAGGGCCGGGACGCCCTGCGCTCCCTGCACCAGGTGGAGCACGGCCTGGAGGGGCGCCTGTTCAAGGCCGCCATGGCCAGCCGCAGCTGGGAGGACCTGGTGCAAGGGGTGAAATCCCGTCAGTTCACCCGCACCCGCATCCAGCGTCTGCTCATCTATCTGCTCAATGCCGTACCGGCCGACGAGGCCGAGCGGTTGCTGGCCGACGGCCCGCGCTACCTGCACCTGCTCGGCTGCAGCGAACGCGGCCGCCGCTACCTGGCGACGGTGCGCCGTCGCGCCCGCCTGCCGTTGCTGGCCAACCTGTCGCGTGCCCGCGCCCAACTGCTGCGCCATTACGGCGGCGAGACGGAAGCCTTCCGCCAGGCCCGGAGCATGCTCGATCTCGATGTGCGGGCGACCTGCAATTATACGTTGCTGCTGCCGGGCTGGCAGGGGGAGCGAAGGGATCGGGATTATTTTGAAACAGCAAGGCAGACTGAAGAAAAGCAGGCTGAAGGCTGAAGAAAAGCAGGCTGAAGTCCGAAGGCTGAAGGCTGAAAAGAGGCAGGCGGAAGGCTGAAGTCCGAAGGCTGAAGGGAGGGCAAAAGCGTTCTAACACAGAGGTAAGACGCAAGGGGTAAAAATACGCCTCACAAAAAGATTTTCCTTCAGTCTTCAGCCTTCGGACTTCAGTCTTCTATCCTTCAGTCTTCAGCCTTTCTCTATTCAGCCTTCGGACTTCAGTCTGCTCTTTCCACAATCAAATTCGGCAGTTCGTCGCGGTTGTCGGGGCGGGGCGGGAAGCTTTCGGCGAGGAGATCGCCGCAGCGTTCGATGGCGCGGCACAGGGCGTCGCAGGCCTGGCCGCGATGGATGCCTTCGCTGATGACGGTGACGATTTCATCCCAGGTGTCCTGCGGCACCACGGCGTTGATGCCGCGATCCGCCAGCACCTGGACGCGGTGCTCGAACAGGCAGATGAGGATCAGGATGCCGGTGGCATCGCGGGTGTGATGCAGGCCGCGCTCGACGAAGGCGGCCAGGGCCTTGTTGGTCACCGCGGCGTCGATTTCCGCCGCGGACAGCAGGGAGCGCTTGACCGCCGGCAACCATCGCAGCAGCCAGCGGCAGGGCAGGTAGAGCAGCAGGAAGGCCGGTAGAAAATACCACAGGGAGGCGTTCCACAGCTGCCAGCTGAGCAGGGCCGCCGTGGCCAGGGCGAAACAGCCGCCGGCCACCACCTCGGCCTGGGCGTAGTCGTCGGCGGCGCCGACCAGCATGGGGACGATTTCGCCGCTGGTGCGCTGTTCCACGCTCTGCACCGTTTCCACGATGCGCTGCCGCTCTTCGGGGGTGAAAAAGCGTTCCGCCCGGTTTTTCATGCCCGGTTCCTCCTTGCCTGCACCTGAATCACAGAATCTACCAACGCCCGGAGGCGCCGCCGCCGCCGAAACTACCGCCGCCGCCGCTGAAGCCGCCGCCACCGCCCCCAAAACCGCCGCCGCCGAAGCCGCCGCCGTACCAGATACCGCCGCGTCGGCCGCGTCGGGCACGGCTGGTCAGGGCCAGCCAGGGGCCGAGAAACAGCAGCAGCACCAGCCAGCCGAAGCGGTCCGGCTGGTCGCCGCTGCGGCCGCTGCCCTGGTACTCGCCGCGCACCGCCTGGATCATGGCGGCCACCCCGGCCTGCACGCCGCCGTCGAAATCGCCGCTGCGAAAACGCGGAATGATTTCATCGTCGATGATGCGCCCCGCCAGCAGATCGGTGAGCCGCCCCTCCAGGCCGTAGCCGACCTCGATGCGCATGGCCCGATCCTGCGCGGCGATGAGCAGCAGGGCGCCGTTGTCGCGGCCGCGCTGGCCGATGCCCCAGCTTTGGGCCACCCGCAGACTGTATTCCTCCAAAACCTCACCCTGCAGGCTGGGTACCGTCAGCACCACGAGCTGAGTCGAGTCGCTGGCCTCGAAGTCGCGCAGTTGCCGCTCCAGATCGCGCACCGTGGCGGCGGACAGGATGTTGGCCCGATCGTTGACGTAGCCGGTCGGCGCCGGCACCTCCAGGGCCGCCGCCGGGCCGCACAGGAACAGGACCAGGACGACGGCGATGGTCAGAAAGCGCTGCATGTCAGAACCTGACCTGAGGGGCCTGGGCCGCGCCGGGGTCGGCCTGGAACGGGGTCTTGCGCTCCAGCTTGAGCAGGAATTTGTTGGTCAGGTTGTTGGGGAAGGTGCGGATGGAGGTGTTGAACACCTGCACCGCCGTATTGTAACGCTGGCGGGCGACGTTGATGCGGTTTTCCGTGCCTTCCAGCTGGTGCTGCAGGTCGCGGAAGTTCTGGTTGGCCTTCAGGTCGGGATACTGCTCGGCCACCGCCAGCAGCCGGGACAGGGCGCCGGACATGTTCTGCTGGGCCGCCTGGAAGCGGGCCAGGGCCGCCGGATCGTTGAGCTGTTCGGCGCTCAGCTGGATGCGGCCGACCTGGGCGCGGGCCTCGGTGACGGCCTGCAGGGTTTCCCGCTCGTGGGCGGCATAGGCCTTGACCGTTTCCACCAGATTGGGGATGAGGTCGGCGCGCCGCTGGTAGGTGGCTTCGACATCGGCCCAGGCGGCGGTCACCGCCTCTTCGTTGGCCTGGATGCGGTTATAGCCGCAGCCGGGCAGCAGCATCACGCAGAGCAGCAGCAGAGGCAGCCAGGAAGTTTTCGCACGCATGAGGGTCTCCTTTGCAAGGAAGGGAAAATTCGTCGGGTTCCAGTGTAATGGAGGGGCGGGCCGATGTAAAGGCCGGAGGGTTTGACAACCTTGGGCGGCCCGTTATGCTCAACGCAGGAGGTCAGCCATGGGCAAACATCTGGTATTGGCGGGCGGCGGTCACGCCCACATGACGGTCATGCGCAACCTGGAGCGCTTTCGCCAGCTCGGCCACCGGGTCACCTTGGTGAGTCCCGACCCCTATCACTATTACTCCGGCATGGGGCCCGGGCTGCTGGGCGGCACCTACCGGCCGCAGCAGGTGCGGTTTCACGTGCGACGCATGGTCGAAGATCGGGGCGGTACCTTTCTGGCCGACCGGGTGGTGCGCATCGATGCGGCCCGTCGCGAGCTGCTGCTGGCTTCCGGGACCCTGCTGCCCTACGATGTGGCCTCCTTCAATACCGGCAGCGGCGTGCCCCTGGCGGCCCTGGACGCCGGTCCGGGAGTGACGGCGGTCAAGCCCATTCATCAACTGCTGGAGGTGCGGCAACAGATCCGGCAAGCCCTGACCGCCGGGGCCCTGCGGCTGCTGGTGGTGGGCGGCGGCCCGGCGGGGGTCGAACTGGCCGGCAATCTCTGGCGGCTGGTGGACCAGGCCGGCGGGGCGGCCGACATCATCGTGCTGGCGGGCCGGCGCCTGCTGGGCGCCTTTCCCGAGGGGGTGCGCCGCCGCGCCCTGGCCTCCCTAATGCAGCGCGGTATCGCGGTCCGCGAGGGGCTGCACGTCACCAGTCTCGCCGGCCGGCAGGCGCTGTTGTCCGACGGCAACCGACTGCCCTTCGATTTCGCCCTGGTCGCCACCGGCGTCCAGCCGTCCACCATCTTCCGCGATTCCGGTCTGCCGGTTGGCCCGGACGGCGGCCTGCTGGTCAACCGGCAGCTGCAAGCCGACGGTCGGCCCGAACTGTTCGGCGGCGGCGACTGCATCAGCTTCCAGCCCCGGCCCCTGGCCAAGGTTGGCGTCTATGCCGTGCGCCAGAATCCCATCCTGTTCGCCAACCTCATGGCGGCTCTGGAGAGCCGGGCCCTGCAGCCCTTCCAGCCCCAGCAGGCCTATCTGTTGATTCTCAACCTGGGCGACGGCCGGGGCGTTTTCAACCGCGGCCGCCTGACCTTCGGCGGCCAATGGGTGTTTGCCCTCAAGGATCGCATCGATCGGGCGTTCATGGCGCGCTTTCAGGTGAGCGGCGAACTCACGGAAGCGGAAACTGAGTGAAATATATAGGATGTGCCGAGGGGCCGGATTAGGTCCGCCCCTCCGTGATCCCTTTCAAGGAGACGCATACGATGGGTATTCTCGACTATTTCAAGCCCGTGGAAACCTGGGATGCGGACCAGGTGCGGCAATTTCTGCAGGAGCACAAGCCTGATGAATACAACCTGGTGGACGTCCGCCAGCCCGGCGAATACGAGGACGGCCATCTGCCCGGGGCGCAGCTGATCCCGGTCAAGGACCTGGAGGAGCAACTGGAGCAATTGGATCCCGACAAGACGACCATCACCTATTGTGCCGCCGGGGTGCGCAGTCGCGCCGGGGCCACGGTTCTGGCCCGAGCCGGCTTCCGCCAAGTGGTCAGCATGAGCGGCGGCATCCGGGCCTGGGAAGGGCTGGTCGCCGAGGGCGAACCGGAACTCGGTGCCACCTGGTTCGCGCCCGGCCAGACCGTCGCCGAGCACCTGGCCCTGGCCTGGTTGCTGGAGGACGGCACCCGGCAGTTCTACGCCGCCCTGGCCGCGGGCCGCACCGACCCGGGCGAGGTCGATCTGTTCCGGCGCCTGAGCGCCGTCGAGGAGCAGCATCAGGCCACCCTGCGCGCCTTGCTGCGGGACCTGGCGGGCAAGGCGGAACCGCCGGCGAAGATTCTGGAAGAGCGGGGCGGGACTACGGTTCTCGAGGGCGGCATCACCCTGGAACAGGCCTTAAACTGGGTGATGGGCAAGGATCTGCGCCGCATCCTGGAATTGGCCATGGGTTTGGAAACCAACGCCTGGGACCGCTACCTGCTCATGCAGCGGGCGGCGGACTCGGCGCCGAGTCGGGAAGCCTTCGGGCGCCTGGCGGAGGAGGAAAAGCGCCATCTGGGTCTGCTGGGGGCCGAACTGGACCGGGTGCTGGTCCGAGAACGGTAGCCGGCGGTTGAGCAGGCGCCGGCCGCTTTTGAGAAAAGATGAGGGGCGCGTTGCCGGGCAACGCGCCCCCCCATCTTTACGGTGTCTGCTGCAGGATGCGGTAGAAATCGCTGTCGGTGGAAATCACCAGGCGACCGTTCTCCCCGGTGCTCTTGCGATAGGCTTCCAAGCTGCGCAAAAAGGCGTAGAACTGCCGGTCCTGATTGTAGGCCGCAGCATAAATGGCCGCCGCCGTGGCGTCGGCCTTGCCGCGAATCTCCACGGATTGGCGGTAGGCGTCCGAGGTGATGCTTTTCAGCTCCTTTTCCATCTGGCCGAGGATGTCGGCCTTCTCGCCTTCCCCTTCGGAGCGGAACTGGGCGGCGACCTTTTTGCGTTCCGAGATCATGCGTTCATAGACCCGCTGCCGGACCTGGTCGACGTAATTGATGCGCTTGATCTGCACGTCGATGAGTTCGATGCCGTATTCCGGCATGCTGGTTTTGGCCTTGGCCAGGATGCCGGCCAGGAGTTCCTCGCGGCCCACCAACTGATCCGTGGCGATGGGCGTGCCCTCCAGTTCGATGACCTCGACGCTGTCGCCGGGCGCCTGGTAGCCGCTGCCGCGCACCAGTTCCACCAGCAGGTGGCCGGAGACGGCGTCGCGTACCACGGAATCGATGATGTCATCCAGGCGGCTCAGACCGCCTCTTTCGGTGGCGACGCTCCGGTAAAACTGCAGGGGGTCGACAATGCGCCAACGGGCCGTGGTGTCGACCCAGATGAAACGCTTGTCCTTGGTCGGAATCTGGTTGGGGTCGCCGTCCCATTTCAGGATGCGCTTTTCAAACCGGTGGACGGTCTGGATGAGGGGCAGTTTGACGTGCAGGCCGGCCTGGCGGACGCCGCCGACGGGGCGGCCGAACTGGGTGACCAGAGCCTGCTCGCCCTCCTGGACGACGAAGAAGGCGCTCAGGCTGAGGAAGGCCGCCAGCAGCAGGATGGGTGCCAGGATCTTTTTCATCACGGTTGTCCCCCTTTCGGTTCGCCGCGCAGGGGCAGCAGGGGCAGGGCGCCTCCGGTTTTGCGATCCATGACATAGATCTCCTTCAACTTCGGCAGAATCTCCTCCATGGTTTCCAGGTACAGGCGCTGTTTGGTGACCTCCGGCGCCTTGCGGTATTCGGCCAGCAGGGCGCTGAAGCGGCTGCTTTCGCCGCGCGCCTGGTTGATGCGCTCCAGGGCATAGCCTTCCGCCTCGAGAATGGTCCGGCGGGCGACGCCGCGGGCTTTGGGCACTTCCTTGTTGTACTGTTCGCGGGCCTGGAAGATCAGGCTTTCCTTCTGCTGTTCGGCTTCGTTGACCTCGTTGAAGGCGTTTTTCACCGGGTTGGGCGGGGTCACGTCCTGGAACTTGACGGTGACGATGCGCACCCCGATGTCGTACTGGTCGAGCAAGACCTGCAGATCCTTCTCAATGAGGGTCGAAAGCATGGCCCGGTCGGTGGTCAGCACCTCGTTGACGTTGGAAGAGCCGATGACCTTGCGCACCATGGCTTCGGCCAGGTCGCGGATGGCCTCAACCGGGTCGTGGATGTGAAACAGGAACTTGAAGGGGTCGGCGATGCGATACTGGACGATCCACTCCACGTCGGTGACGTTGAGATCGCCGGTCAGGGTCAGGGATTCATCCTCGTAACCCTTCTTGGCGTAGGTGCTGCGCACCCCGGTCTGCAGGGTACGGAAGCCGAACTCCTCCTTGTTGACGCGGCCGGTAGCGGCCCGGTAGACCCGATCGATGCCGAAGGGCAGCTTCAGATGCAGGCCCGGTTCGGCATAGCCGGCGAATTCTCCGAAGCGCAGCAGGACGCCGGTCTCCTCCGTGTCGATTTTGTACAGGGAGGTGAACAGGGCGAGGATGACCAACAGGCCGATGAGGATGGCCGGCCAGGGGCGCCGGCCGGGACTGGGTCCGGTGCGCGGGCCGGCGGCCTGCCGGCCGCGCAGCCGGGCCAGCAGGCGGAGCAACTCCTCGACAGGGTTGCCGGGCTGTTGCCGGTCAGGTGGGGACATGGTTCCTCCTTGTGGGTTGACGGTTGGGTCCAAGAGGTGTCGATGCAGGGAAAGATAACAGGTTTTTCATCCATTGACGAGCAAAACCGGTTGCTTTTGGTCCCTTCGCAGCCTGTTGGCTCCCCGTCGGAAGTTGTGATACCATTCAAAAAAAGCGTTGAACCCAGCGGTCGGCACCAATCGGCAACCCTAAAGGACCATCAGGCAGTGGGCGACAAGAAGACTATCAACGAAACCGGATCCGAAGAGCAGAGCGCGGTGCGCACCCGGCAACCGTCCCTGTTCAGGGTGTTGATGCACAACGACGATTACACCACCATGGAATTCGTTGTGCAGGTTCTCGAGACGGTATTCCACAAACCGGCCGCCGAGGCCAACCGCATCATGCTCAACGTGCATGCCCAGGGGGTCGGTGTTTGCGGAACCTATCCCCATGAGGTTGCCGAAACCAAGGTCTATCGCGTCCACAAGATGGCGCGCAGCGCCGGTTATCCGCTGCGCTGCAGCCTCGAGGAGGCGTAAAGGAGGCGGTTATGTTCGCCCAGGAAGTCCAGATTACCTTTTCCCTGGCGGTGCGCGAAGCCCAGCGCCGCCATCATGAATACCTGACCACCGAGCATATCCTGTACGCCATGCTGTTCGAGGACCAGGGGCGGGCCTTGCTGACCGGTTGCGGCGCGGACCCCGACGAACTCAAGGGCGAACTGGAGGGCTATTTCACCGAAAAGCTGACCAGCCTGCCGGTGGACAGCGAGGTGGTGCCGGAACAGACCCTGGGCTTGCAGCGGGTGCTGCAGCGGGCGGTGCTGCATCTTCATTCGGCCGGCAAAAAGGAGATCACCATCGGCGATATCCTGGCCGCCATGTTCGAGGAAAAACACTCCCACGCGGTCTATTTTCTGGAAAGCCAGGGCGTGACGCGGCTGGATGTGCTGAACTTCATCGCCCACGGCGTGACCAAGGTGCATCGGACGCCGACCCCGCAGCCGGGGGAGGGTGATCACCAGGAAGCCCCGGGGGAGGGCAAGAGCACGCCGTCCCGCGATCCCCTGGAGGCCTTCACCGTCAACCTGGTGCAGCGGGCCCGGGAAGGGCGCATCGATCCCCTCATCGGCCGCACCCGCGAGATCGAGCGGACCGTGCAGGTGCTCTGCCGGCGGCGCAAGAACAATCCCATCTACGTCGGCGAGGCCGGGGTCGGCAAGACCGCCATGGCCGAGGGCCTGGCCCTGCGCATCAGTCGCGGCGAGGTGCCCGACCTGTTGCGGGATTGCGAAATCTACGCCCTGGACATGGGCGCCCTGCTGGCCGGCACCAAGTTCCGCGGCGATTTCGAGGAGCGCATCAAGGCGGTCATCAACGCCCTCGAGCAGCGTCCCGAGGCCATTCTGTTCATCGACGAGATTCATACCGTGGTCGGTGCCGGCGCCACCAGCGGCGGCTCCCTGGATGCCTCCAACATCCTCAAGCCGGTGCTGGGCAACGGCTCCCTGCGCTGTATCGGTTCCACCACCTACGAAGAATACAAGAACCTGTTCGACAAGGACCGCGCTCTGTCGCGCCGCTTCCAGAAGATCGACATCCTGGAGCCGAGCGTCGAGGAGACCGTGGCCATTCTGCAGGGCCTGCGCGAGCACTACGAAGCCCACCACGGTATCCGCTATACGGATGAAGCCCTGCGGGCGGCGGTGGAACTGGCGGCGCGCCACATCAACTTCCGCCACCTGCCGGACAAGGCCATCGACGTCATCGACGAGGTCGGGGCGGCCCTGCGCCTGGCCGGCGGCCAGGTGGCCGACGTGGCGGCGGTGGAAAAGGTGGTCGCCGCCATGGCCCGCATCCCCGAGCGCAGCGTCTCGGTGTCCGATCGCAAGCGCCTCAAGCACCTGGATCGGGATCTGAAGCGTCAGGTGTTCGGCCAGGACCAGGCCATCGACGCCCTGTGCCGGGCGGTACTGCGGGGGCGGGCCGGTCTCGGCAATCCCGACAAACCCACCGGCTCCTTCCTGTTCACCGGCCCCACCGGAGTCGGCAAGACCGAGGTGGCGCGTCAGCTGGCCCTGCAGCTGGGGGTCGAATTCATCCGCTTCGACATGAGCGAATACATGGAGAAGCACTCGGTCTCGCGGCTCATCGGCGCCCCGCCGGGCTACGTCGGCTTCGACCAGGGCGGCCTGCTGACGGATGCGGTGGTCAAGCAGCCCCATGCGGTGCTGTTGCTGGACGAAATCGAGAAGGCCCATCCCGACCTGTTCAGCATCCTGCTGCAGGTCATGGACCATGGCACTCTGACGGACAACAACGGCAAGCAGGCCGATTTCCGCAATCTGGTGTTGATCATGACCAGCAATGCCGGCGGCCGGGAAATGAGCGCCAACCCCATCGGTTTCGGATCGACGACGGCCGGGGTTCCCCGTCATGCGGTCGAGCAGGCTTTTTCACCGGAGTTCCGCAACCGTCTGGACGCCATCATTTCCTTTCAGCCCCTGGGCCGGGAAACCATGCTCCGGATTGTGGACAAGTTTCTCGATCAGTTGCGTCTGCGTCTGGCGGAGCGCCGGGTGACTCTGGCCGTGTCGCCGGCGGCACGGGCCTGGCTGACGGAAAAGGGCTACGATCCCCGCTTCGGAGCGCGGCCCCTGGGGCGGCTCATCGAGCAGGAAATCAGCGATGCCGTGGCGCGGGAAATGTTGTTCGGCGCCCTGGTCGAGGGCGGCACGGTGCGGGTCGGGATGCGAGCCGGGTCCCTGCAGTTCCGCTTCGACTGACAGGCTGTCAACAGGTTTTCCACATGCCGGTCTACCAACTCGTGGATGAACTGATTTTTCCTCCGACGGAGCGGGCCGAACCCTGCGGCCTGCTCGCCCTGGGCGGCGATCTGAGCCCGCGCCGCCTGCTGCTGGCCTACAGCCTCGGCATCTTCCCCTGGTACAACGACGGCGAGCCCATTCTGTGGTGGGCACCGGAACCGCGTTGCGTGCTCGACCCGGCCGCATTGCGCTATTCCCGCAGCCTGCGCCGGAGCCTGCGGGGGCATGATTTCCGGGTCACCTTCAACCAGGCCTTTGCCGCGGTGATGAGGGCCTGCGCGACCATGCCGCGCACTGTCGGGCCCGGGACCTGGATCACGGCGGACATGGAGCAGGCCTACCTGCGGCTGCATGCCATGGGCTATGCCCATTCGGTGGAAAGCTGGCTCGGGGACGAGTTGGTCGGCGGACTCTACGGCGTCGGTTTGGGACGGTGCTTTTTCGGCGAGTCCATGTTCCGCTTCCGGTCCGGCGCTTCCCGGGTGGCCCTGGTCGCCCTCTGCCGGCGCCTGGTGGAGGTCGGGGTCGGCCTGTTCGATTGTCAACAGCCCTCGCCGCACCTGTTGGCCCTCGGCGCCCGCAATATTCCCCGACGCGAATTCATGGCACGGCTGCGCGCTCTCGAGGTCCGCCCTTCAACCTCTCCCCGTCCCATGCCCGCCTTGGTGTAAGTCCCATTTCCGCCTCCTGCAATGGCCTTTTCAGACCGACGGTTGCTGCATAAAAATTATGCAAAATGCCACAAATCCGCCAGCGACGGGGGATCGCGAGGTTCATCCCGCATGTTCCCCACAGGGTTTTCCACGAACCTGTGGATGAATCGAGAAAAGCACTATAAATCAAGATGTTGTGGATTTGTTTCGAAGGGCTTTACGGGGCCCGGAAACAATTTGTCACCGGGCGGATGCGGGTTCCGCGGAAAAAAGCTAATCGTGTTCTAACCTTATGCGAACCATCGGGGGCAGTTGGCCATCGTGGTGAAATGACCGTCTGCCCTCGGTGTTTTCACTGCGCCGGGCAAGGGCTTGATCCGGGTCACCGTGGGGCGCTGCGCTGCCGCTCGCGAATGAAGCGTTCGATGCGTTCCTGATCCCGAGCCAGAATTTTGGCGAATTGCAGTCCGGCCGTGCAGGTGCCCGGCGCATGTTTTTCGACCCAGACGGTTTCGGCCAGGGTGCAGATGGGGGGCGTGGCCGGTTCGAACTGCAGCAGCATGAGGCACAGGTCGGCCACCTGCAGCGGGTTTTTAAAGCCCAGGCGAATGCCTCCGGTGCTGAGGTTGACCAAGCCGCGGGGCAGGGTCGGCGGCGGCCCGGCGGGGGACTCGACGATGGCGGCCAGTTGCCTGGACCATTGCAGTCGCGCGGCGGACAGGGGGGCTACGGCACGGCTGAAACGGATGCCGATGGTGGCATTGAGGCGCTGCCGGGGTCGCCGCTGGAACAGATTGAGATCGCCGTTCAGACGAAATCGCAACAGGCCGGGTTCCACCTGCCGCTCCAGGGTGGCCGCGGCGCGCAGACCGAGACCGCGGTTATCGGAAAACAATTCGACGGGGGTGCCAGGTTTCCACAGCAGGGGTTCGTCGGCCGCACAGGGATAGGGCAGGGCGATGAGGCAGAGTCCTTCGTGGATTTCCTGGCAGTAGCCGGTCAGGGTTTCCAGTCGATCATCGCCCCGGGCCGGACTGGCCAGGCAAAGTTGGACTTTCTGTCCCGGTCGAAAATAGCGTTTGAACATGAACTCTCCCGGTTGGTTCAGGCTGGTGAAGACTGAAAGCTGAAGGGCGTTGAGGGAATTCGCAGCCGGTAACCCGGGACTCAAAAGCAAATCCTGTACCATTGTTTAATTGGATATTATTTATCGTCCGGTTCCGCCAAGCCCAGGCGTCCGGTCAGGTCATCCATGAATTGACGGGCCACCCGGCCGGAGCGGGCGCCGCGTGACAGGGCCCAGCGCAGGGCGGCGGTGGTCAGTTGCGGTTCGTCCATGGCCAGGTTGCGCTTGGCGGCCAGATGCCGGCAGATGGCCAGGTAGGTGTCCTGATCCATGGGGTAGAAGCCGATGGTGAGGCCGAACCGATCGGACAGGGAGATTTTTTCCGCCACGGTTTCTTCCGGATGAATCTCCTGATCGGCGAGCACGTCCTGAAAATGCTCCGGCAGCAGATGGCGCCGGTTGCTGGTGGCGTAAACCAGGATGTTGGCGGCCCGCGATTCCAGACTCCCTTCGAGGAGAGCCTTGAGTTCCCGATAGTTGTGCTCGGCGTCGGCAAAGGCCAGATCGTCGCAGAACAGGATGAACCGGAAGGGCTGTTGGCGCAGCAGGGCGGTGATGCGCGGCAACTGGTACAGGTCGTCCTTCTGCACCTCAATCAATCGCAGGCCGCGCTTGGCGAATACCGGCAGCAGGCTTTTCACCGCCGACGACTTGCCGCTGCCCCGCTCGCCCCAGAGCAGGACGTTGTTGGCCGGCAGCCCGCGCACGAACTGTTCGGTGTTGCGATGCAGGCGGCGCAGGGCGCCGTCGATGCCGAGCAGATCCGTGTGGTCGGGCAGATCGGGAAATGCGACTCCTTCCAGCACGCCGCCTTCGCCACGCGAGCGCCAGCGCAAGGCGATGAATTCCTGAAAGATGCCCGCCTCCAGTTCATAGAGGGCCAATTGGCGGGTCAGGTATTCCTCGCCCAAATCGAGCATGCGGTCGAGGCGTTCCAGCAGGTATTCCCAATCGATTTCCACGGTATCGTTGATCATGACATGCGACTCCTTGCAAAGATAGCCCGGCGGGCCCTGCCATCATAGCAGAATCCGGGCGACCGGACCCGGGAAAAGATGTATGAAGGCCCTGGCCTGGCCACGAAGTTTGTGCTACAACCCCGGTTGTCCGGCGTGACAGGAAGGAATTACATGGCAAAGCCAATCATGCAGATGTTTGCGGTAACGGCGCCCGGCCTGGAGTCGGTCTGTGCCGGCGAATTGCAGGAGCTCGGTCTGCCGGGAGTGTACATGGAGTCCGGCGGGGTGGCCTTTGAGGGCGGACCGGCCGAGCTCTATCGGGCCAATCTGTGGCTGCGCAGCGCCGGTCGGGTGCTGGTCCGGCTGGGGGAATTCCGCTGCCGGGATTTTCCCGAGCTGTATCGCAAGGCCCTGCGCCTGCCCTGGGGGCGTTTCATCCGGCCGGCCACCCCGGTGCGGCTGCGGGTCACCAGTCATGCTTCCCGCTTGATGCATACCGACCGCATCGCCGCAACCCTGCAGGAGGCCCTGCAACGGGTCCTGAATGCGCTCCCGGCGGCGGCGGGCGACCCGCAATTGCTGGTAGTGCGCCTGGATCAGGATGTCTGCCAGGTATCCGTGGACAGCAGCGGCGATTTGCTGCACCGGCGGGGCTACCGCGAGGCCGTTGGGGCGGCCCCCTTGCGGGAAACTTTGGCTGCCGGGGCCCTGCTGCGCCTGGGGTGGGATGGGCGTGGTCCCCTGGTGGATCCCATGTGCGGGTCGGGAACCCTGGTCATCGAGGGAGCCCTGTTGGCCCGGCAGCGGGCGCCGGGCCTGTTGCGGTCCTTCGCCTTCATGCACTGGCCCCATTTCCGGCCCGGCTTGTGGGGCGCGCTGATGGAGCAGGCCCGTCGGTCTGAAAGGGTCGGGCAGAGCCTGCCGTTGCTGTTGGGCCGGGACCAGGACGCCGAGGTGCTGGCCGCGGCCCGCGCCAACGCCGCGCGGGCCGATGTGGCCGCCCAGGTCGTCTGGCAGCAGGCGGCCATCGAACAGGGCGATGCGGTGGCCGGGCCGGGCCTGGTGATCTGTAATCCTCCCTATGGCGCCCGCCTCGGCGATGCGGCCGGGCTGGTAACCCTTTATCAGCAGATCGGCCAAGCCTATCGCCGTGACTTTAAAGGCTGGCGGGGCGCTCTGCTGTGCCCCGGGGGAAGCTTGCTGGCAGCCACCGGTCTGCCCTGGCGGCAGCTGGAGCGGCTCCACAACGGCGGCATCGAAATCGGTCTGTACCAGACGGAACTGTAACCAACCTGCGGGGAACGTCATCGCTTCGGGACCGGCCGCGGGCAGCGTCCGGGCGGGCGCCAATGGTGAAATATAGCGAATTTTTCCTTGATTTTTTGACAATTGGAACATATAATCACGCTCCTTGCCATGCTTGCACGGCGAGGAGATGAAACGGGGAAAGCGAGGTGAAGTTCCGTGGAAATACAGGTTGTCGACAACAACGTTGAAAAAGCCATCCGGGTGCTCAAGCGCAAGCTGCAACAGGAAGGGCTGTTCCGTGAAATGAAACAGCGGAAATTCTATGAAAAGCCCAGCGTCAAGCGTAAGCGCAAGGAAAAAGAAGCGCAGCGACGTTTGCGGAAGAAGCTCCGCCTGATGAAGAAATCCTGATACCTCGCAGGACTTTTTCGACAAAATTGAAGGGCCGGTCACCTTGTGTTGACCGGCCCTTTCTGTTGTTAGTGTCCCGTGCGGTCAGTACGGTCTTCAAATTCCGGCCCTTTTGGTCGCTGGCTGCGTTCCGCCTTCTCGGCTTAACTCTGGCTAGGCCTGCGTCGGCGCGCCTTGCCAGCAACCAAAATCTCTCGGAATTTCTTGACACGACTAACCGCAAGAGACACTAGGTGCCGGCATCCGAAGGATGCCGGCATGGGTATTTTTACGGTGCCGGGAAAGATTGGCTATGCCGGGATGACCGGCAGTTCCAGTCCGGCGATCTTTTGCAGCAGCCGCACCACCTGGGATGCGTAACCGAATTCATTGTCGTACCAGACATACAGCACGCAGCGGTTGCCGGTTACGATGGTCGCCAGGGAGTCGACCACCCCGGCATGGCGCGAGCCGATGAAGTCGCTGCTGACCAGTTCCGGTGAGTTGACGAAGGCAATCTGGTTCTGCAGGGGCGAATGCAGGGCCGTGTCCCGCAGGTGATCGTTCAGTTCCGACACGCTGGTTTCCTTGGCCAGGGTCAGGTTGACCACCGCCAGGGAGACATTGGGGACCGGCACGCGGATGGCGTTGCCGGTCAGCTTGCCGGCCAGTTCCGGCAGCGCCTTGGCCACCGCCTGGGCGGCGCCGGTGGAGGTGAGAACCATGTTCAGGGCGGCGGCGCGGCCGCGGCGGTCCCCTTTATGGTAGTTGTCGATAAGGTTCTGGTCATTGGTGTAGGAATGACAGGTTTCAAGGTGGCCGTTGACCACGCCGAAACGATCGTTGACGGCTTTGAGTACCGGTACCACGGCGTTGGTGGTGCAACTGGCGGCGGAATAGATGGTCTCGTCGCCATTGACCTCGTGGTGATTGATGCCGAATACGATATTGGGAATATCGCCTTTGCCCGGTGCGGTGAGAATGACCTTGGCGACACCCTGGGACTGCAGATGCAGGCCCAGGCCGGCCCGATCCCGCCACTTGCCGGTGTTGTCGATGACGATGGCGTTGTGGATGCCGTACTGGGTATAGTCGATGCCGTCGGGGCTGTTGGCATAGATCAGGCGCACCATGTTGCCGTTGGCGATAATGGCGTTTTCTTCCTTGTCCAGGGTGATGACGGCGTTGAACGGCCCGTGGACCGAATCCCGCTCCAGCAGGCTGGCGCGTTTCATGAGGTCTTCATCGGAACCTTTGCGGACCACGATGGCGCGCAGGCGCAGTTTGTCGCCGCCGCCGGTTTTTTCAATGAGCAAACGGGCCAGCAGGCGGCCGACCCGGCCGAAACCGTACAGCACCACGTCCTGGGGTTCCTTCAACAGGGCGTTTTTGCCCTTGTTGACCGGCATCAGTTCCTGGCGCACGAAATCTTCCAACGGGGTGCCGTTGCCCTGGGCCCGGAACCGGACCGTCAGCTTGCCGATGTCGACGCGGCAGGGAGAAAGGTCGAGCCGGCTCAAAGCCTGCAGAATCGGGAAGGTATCGAGGACCGAAAGCTGGCTTTCCAGGACCTGTTGAGCGAATTGATGGGCATTGAGCACGCCGATGACCGTTTGGTTGACCAGCGACTGCCCATAGACGTTGATGTTGACACCCCGATCCCGATATAGATGGCCAATCAGCGGCAACATCGCTTCGGCCGTTTCATCCTGATTGATCCAGTTTTTCAGATACGCTTCCTGTTTCTCGATGGTCATGGCTGCTCCCTTGTCTGGATGCTGATTCGTCAACCCCGTCCTGGATAAAAGCGGTACATCGTAAACAAAGCCCGCATGCGTTTCAAGAAACTTTTACGCCAGATGCGGGCCAGTTTCAACTGGACTTATGATGTCGTTCTGATATTAATGGTGCTGTTGCCCGGTGCGGACCGTGCCGGTTTCGGCTTGGGCCGGGTTCAAGTACGGCAGCGTGTCCGGGTGGTTTTGGGGGCATTTAAAATACACTCATTTTAAACCGGACAACTTGCCTTTTCAACCCATTTATTGCTATTTTTTGTTACTTTTTACTCGATATGGCATGCTGTCCCCGTTTGCGGGCTGCGGCGTGCCTTCCTGCGGTCATGATTCAGCGCTCGTCATAGAAGGAGGACAAAGCCATGGCGGACAAGGCATTTTATCGGGCACTGGGGCTGGTCAACACGCGTGACATGTTTGCCCGGGCAATGGCGGACGGCTACGCGATTCCGGCATATAATTTCAACAACCTCGAACAGTTGCAGGCCATCATCCAGGCCTGCTCGGAAACCGCTTCGCCGGTCATCATCCAGGTCAGCAAGGGCGCGCGTCAATACGCCAATGCGACCATGCTGCGGCACATGGCCCTCGGTGCCGTGGAGATGGCCCGCGAACAGGGCTCGGCCATCCCCGTGGCCCTGCACCTGGATCATGGCGACTCCTTCGAACTCTGTCAGTCCTGCATCGAGTCGGGGTTCTCCTCGGTCATGATTGACGGATCCCACCTGCCCTACGACGAAAACGTGGCCCTGACCCGGCGCGTGGTGGAATTCGCCCATGCCCATGACGTCACGGTGGAGGGCGAACTTGGCGTTCTGGCCGGCATCGAGGATGAGGTATCGGCGGAGCATTCGACCTATACCCAACCCGAGGAAGTGGAAGACTTCGTGACTCGCACCGGGGTCGATTCCCTGGCCATCTCCATCGGTACCAGCCATGGCGCCTACAAATTCAAGGTCAAGCCGGGCCAGGAGCCGCCGCCCCTGCGGTTCGACATCCTGGCGGAGGTGGAGCGCCGCATCCCCGGCTTTCCCATCGTCCTGCACGGCGCTTCCAGCGTGGTGCCCGCCTACGTCGATCTCATCAACCGCTATGGCGGTCGGCTGGAAGGGGCGGTCGGTATCTCCGAAGAGCAGTTGCGGCGCGCCGCGCAAAGCGCCGTATGCAAAATCAATATCGATTCCGACGGTCGCCTGGCGGTGACGGCCAAGGTGCGCGAATATCTGGCCAACCATCCGGAGGAGTTCGATCCGCGCAAGTACCTGGGGGCGGCCCGGCAGGAGCTGGTGGCTCTGATCCGGCATAAAAATACCCACGTGGTCGGCAGCGCCGGAAGGGCCTGAAGCCCAGAATCCTGAAACCTTTAGCAAAACGGGCTGCATCTCATGTTGCATCAACGCCGGGTGGTATTGAGGGAGCTGTTGCGGGATCCGGATCAGGGCGTGCGCGAGGCGGCCGCGCAGGCCCTCGAGCGGCTGGAAGCCGCCATGGCGCTCAAGGACGTGTTGCAGGTGCTGCAGAACGGCCGGCGCGGCGAACAGGTACGTGCCCTGATGGCCCTGGAGACGATTCACAGTCCGCGGGTTTTCTCTCCGCTGCTGGCCGCCCTCAAGCATGCCGATGCTGATTTGCGCTGTGTCGCCCTGCAGGTGCTGGGACGCAAGCAGCATGCGAAGACCCTGGGACATATGGTCCCCTGCCTGAAGGATCCGCATCCCGCGGTACGGGTTCAGGCCGCCGAAGCCCTGGGACATTTTCAGGATCGGCGCCTGGTACCCTGTCTGCTCGCGGTGCTCGATGATCCGGACGAGCAGCTGGTCGGGCAGGCGGCCGCTTCCCTGGGTCGCATCGGCGCGCCGGAGGCGCATGCGCCGCTATTGAGACTGACCGGCGATGCGCGTCCCGCGGTGCGGCGGGCAGCCGCCCGGGCCTTGGGGGAATTGTCCCTGGGCGACGGGGAGGAGGCGCCGGCCGCTTCGTAAAATGGCCGGCAATTCCGTTCAGAAATGCTGCGCCAGGTTCACGCCCTTGAGAAAGGGGTCGACTTCGGCGACCATCCGGGTCTGTTCCGAGGCGGGCAGGTGCAGCGGTACGGGTTGTGCCAGGGGCCGGCCCTCCCGATCAAAGAGGATTTTCAGCTCCACCGCATTGGGATCGTCCAGGCCGACCTTGTTTACCAGTCCGATTTCATTGTTGTCCAGACGTACCAGGGTGCCGACGGGATTGTTGCCGAGGGAGAAAATGAACGCTTCCAGGTAGTCGGGATGCAGCAGGGTGCCGGACAGCCCGCGCAGTTCCTGAATGGCTTGGCGGGGCGAAATGGGCGCCTGGTAGGGCCGCAGAGTGGTGATGGCGTCGTAGGTGTCGGCGATGGTGGTGATGTCGATGAGATCGAAAGGGCCGCCGAGGTCGCAATTCTGCGGGTAGCCTTTCCGGTCGTAGTGAAGATGATGGCCCAGGACGATGTCTCGGGAGCCGGCCGGTGTGCCTTCCATCTGTTCCAGAATGGCCGCGCCGAATTGCGGATGTTTGAGAATTTCCCGATATTCGCTTTCGCTGAGGCGGGCCGGTTTGTTGATGATGGCCAGATCGATTTTCAGCTTTCCCAGATCGTGCAGCAGGGCGCCGAAGCCGATGGTTCGCAATTGCTCCTCGCTGAAGCCGGTGGCGCGGCCCACGGCCAGGGCCAGCACCGCCACGTTGACCGAGTGGGTGAAGGTATAGTTGTCGTAGTCCTTGAGCATGCTCAGGGCCAACAGGGCATGGGGATCGGCCAGGGTGGTGCGGACCATGTCCTTGACCACCCGCTTGGCTTCGCCGGAGGAGGGGATGCGGCCCAGGCGGACATCATGGAAAATGCTGTTGACCACCTTCAGGGCCCGGTCGTAGACGCCCCGGGCGCTGCCTTCCCCCGAATCTTCGCCGCCCTCTCCCGAAAGCAGCCGGACGTGCCGGAGCTTCTGTTCCCGCAGGAAGTCGACCAGGGCATCCGGCCCGTTGAAGGCGCCCTGGTTGATTCCCTGCAGCAGGACGCGCAACTCGTCCTCACCGATACCCGGCAGGAATTCCAGGCCGATGATTTCCAGTTCCTGCAGGCGTTGACCGATACTCTCGGCCGCCGGGAAGGGTTCGGCGAACAACTGTTCGGCCGCAAACAGGGTGCCGTCCAACAAGCCCAGCGGCAGCTGTTCCCGGTCGGCAAGGAGCTGTTGCAGGCGTTCGGTCAGTTCCTGGAACTGCTTGCGGATGATGGGGTGCTGCAGCGGGTAGAGGCGCAACCCCTTGAGGGCCCCGGCCAGAGCGGCGACCAGTTTGTGGCAGGCATCAGCGGACATGGAGGTCATTCTTCCGGCCAGTGTGCCAGGGCTTGACGAGCCGCGTGGCTGATACGCGGGACGCGGTCATGGATGGCGGCTTTCAGGGCGGCCCGCGACGCGTCACAGCGAATTTCGCCCAGGGCCTGGGCGGCCAGGACCCGTAGCGTTTCCTGCTTTTTCCGCCGCCAGAGGCCTTTGCTGCGCAACTGGCGAATCAGGCACGGTACGGCTTCCTCCCCGGCGATGCGGCCCAGCGCCTTGATGACCCCGGCCTTGAGGGCGACCCTCTTGCCGAGCCAGTCGGGCTGCTTGACGATGGCGGTCAGGGCCGGCACGGCGACCGGATGCCTGATGGCACCCAGGGCCAGGGTGACCGGGCCGATGAGTTCCGGACTGCTCCCTTCCAGCAGGGGCAGCAGGCTGCGGGCCGCCTGGCTGCCGCCGAGTTGCCCCAGGGCGCGGATGGCTTCCCGAACGATACGGTCGTCGGCATGATTCAGGCAGAGGCGCAGCTGGGGCACAACCCGGGCATCACCGATCTGGCCGAGGATCGAAACGGCATTGCGCACCACGTACCAGCGATGGTCGCGGAGCGCGCCGAGCAATTCGGGAACCGCCTTCGGCCCCTGCTGGACCAGTGCCGTCGCCAGCAGCTTGCGGGCCTGGGCATTTTCCTCCGTGGCCAGGCGTTGGCACAGCAGGGGCACTGCGCGCTCCTGGACCGAGGCCAGGACACCGATGATCTCCTCGCGCAGCGTCCGTGGGCAGTCCCGCCGGCAGAGACTGTCGACCAGGAACAGCAGCAGCGGGCCGTCGCTGAGCTGGGCCAGGGTCTGTACCACCTCATTGCGCCGCCCGACGCTGATGTCCCGGTTGCCGAGGATGGTGGCCAGGGTGCGAAAGGCGGCCAGGACTTTAGGGAGTCCCTCTTCGGTCAGAAAGGGGCGCACCCGCAGGGCCAGTTTACGCAGCAGGATGCGAAAGCGCTGCTCGGATCGTTCATTCGGCAACTGGCTCAACAGCTGCTCGAAGGATAGCTGGTCGGCCAGGATCTCTTCCAGGGAACTGTTCCAATCCTGGTCCGGCCCCTCGATGCCGGAGTCCGTCGCGCCGTCCGGTTGCGGCGCATCCCCCGCACCGTTGCCGGTGACGTTCTGCTGGTCGGCGATGCGGTCGCGCTCGGCCTGAATGCGGCGCAGATCGATTTCATTGGCCCAGAGGCCGGTAACCTGTTCCGTCAGCAACAGTTCCTGGAGGCCGCCCTGCTGCTGGATGGCCGCCGGTTGCAGGGCCACACAGCGGGCGAAGGCATTGAGGTCGCGCACCGACAGGTCCTGCATGAACAGCAGGCGCTGCACCCGCCGGGCGAACAGAAAATGGGCCAGACTTTTCACCGCCGGCAGATCCTGGCCGACCGGCGTCTCATCCAGCAGAAAGGCGTCCTTGCGGATCTGCAGGATCAGGTTGCCGGCCTGCAGCAAGGGCAGGAAGACCTGCAGGGTCGTCTGGCCGATCTCCTGCAGGGCCGGGTGGCCGGGGGGATAATAGCGCACCGTTTTGATCAACTTGACCAGTTTGATCAAAGCTGCCGGCAGCGTCTGCAAGGGCAGCGATGTGGTGGATGGATGGGTCACTCAGGCATGCTCCCCTGGTTGAAGCGGGGTTGACGGTAACGCTAACCATAGCTTTTGGGCGAGGTGTTGTCCAGAGGGTTTTACGCCAGCGGCCCTGGGCGGTCTTTAACGGCGACAGGATTGAAGGAGACAAGTAGGATGATTCTCGGCGTAACCGGCGGCATCGCCAGCGGCAAAAGCTTGGTCGTGGATATTTTCCGGTCCCTGGGTGCGGCCGTGGTCAGCGCCGACCAACTGGCGCGCCGAATCGTGCAGCGGGGCAGCCCGGTGCTGGAAAAAATTGTCGAGCGTTTCGGAGTCGAGGCATTGCACGCCGACGGCAGTTTGCATCGCAAATTCCTGGCGGAACGGATTTTCAACGATGATGGGGCCCGGGCCGATTTGAATCGCATTACCCATCCGGCCATTGCCGAATTGGCGGCGCGGGAATTTGCCGAACTGACCCGGCGCGGCGCGCGGCTCATCGTGTATGAAGCGCCGCTGCTGTTTGAGGCCGGCGTCGATCGCCAGGTCGATGCGGTGCTGGTGGTGACGGTGCCGCCGGAGGTGCAGTTGGCGCGATTGATGGCCCGCGACGGCATCAGTTGCGAAGCGGCCCGACAGCGGATTGCCGCCCAGTTGCCGCAACCGGAAAAGATGGCGCGAGCCGATTACCTGGTGGATAATTCCGGCACGCCGGAAGAGACCCGTCGCCAGGTGGCGGCGCTCATGGAACAGATGGGCTTCGGCCCGTCTCCGTCGCGTCGTGATGGCGCAAAAAGGTCAGCACCAGACTGATCAGGTCCGGCCAGCAAGGCTGGTCGGGGGAGGCCAGACCGTGCCCGACCTCCGGCCCGTACAGGTGATATGCCTTCGGTCGGCTGCCGAGGCGTTCGAACAGGTGCCGGCCGCTGGCCACGTTCACCGTGCGGTCCCCCAAGGCATTCACCACCAACGCCGGGGCGGTGATTTGCGGCAATTCCCGTCGCACCCGGCGTAGCAGGCGGTTGATCTGATGGACTCCGGCCACCGGCCGGTACCGGTAGTAAAAGGGGATCAGTTCGGGGCGCAACGTCCGTTCCTGGTAGGCCTGGACATATTGCAGCAGGCCGCAGGCCGGCGCCAGCCAGTGACGCAGGCGCAGAAACGGCGAGAGCAGAATCAGACCGGCTGGTTGCTGTTGTGCCGCGAGGGCTGCCAACAGCAGGGCGCCGGTGCTGATGCCCAGGCCGAATACCTGCCGGTGGCCGGTCTGCAAAAGCTCATAGCCCTCGATTACGGCCTGCAGCCATTCTTCGTAGTGCCGGCGGCGCAAATCCTCGTGGCTGGTGCCGTGTCCCGGCAGCCGCACCGCTGCCACCGCATAGCCGGCCTGTTGCAGAATACGGCCCAAGGGGCGCATTTCCCATGGGGAGGCGGTGAAGCCGTGGACCAACAACACCGCGCCCTGGTCCGGTTGCGCGGCGGGCCAGGAAAAGGGCTGGTTGGCCTCGTTCCGAATGGGGAACTCCGCCGTTGGGCCGAGATTTTCCGGCATGATTACGGACCTTGTCGTAAAAACGCCATGGACCCGGTTACCTGACCCGGCGATCCATGGCGTTTGTCGTTTTGGCAGGGACCGCCGCAGGATGGCGGGCGATGCCGTTACTGTTTGTGATAGCCCAGCCGGGTGGAGAGATCCTCGGCGGCCTTGACCACCAGCGGCATCAATTCATCCTTGAGGCGCTCGTCGCTGAACCGTATGGAAGGTCCCGAAACGCTCAGGGAGCCGATGATGCGCCGGGTATAGTCCCGAATGGGAGCTGCCACGCAACGCACGCCCGGATCCAGTTCCTCGTTGTCGACGGCGAAACCCTGCTCGGCCACTTTGGCGAGTTCTTCCTTGAGCTTTTCCCGGTCTCCGAAGGTCGACGGGGTAAAGGTCGGCAGCTCACGCTCGGGCAGGATGACTTCCAGCTCTTCCTCGGACATGAAGGCCAGATGGACCTTGCCGGCGGCGGTGGCATAGGCCGGCAATCGACTGCCGACCCGGGACACGACCCGTACCGTGTTATGGGTTTCGACCACATCCAGGTAGACGATGTAGCCTTCCTTGAAAATCGCCAGATAGGCGGTTTCGTTGCAATGTTCCACCAGGTTTTCCAGCACCGGCTTGGCCTGGTTGAGCAGTCCCATCTTCTTGATGAAAGTCTGCCCCAGTTCGAGGGATTTCAAGCCCAGACGGTAGTTTTCCGTCACCTTGTTCTGTTCGATGTAGCCGCGCGACTCGAGGGTGGCGAGGAGTCGGAACACGTTGTTCTTGTGCAGTCGCAAACGTTTGCTCAACTCGGTTACGCCGAGTTCATCCACGTCGCTGTGATGGAATTGTTCCAGAAGATCCAGGGCATGGGATACGGCCTGGATCATATACTCGGATTTCTCTTTTTTTGCCATCTGCCAGTTCCTTCTTGAAATGGCTGGCCGGCCAGGGGTCGGTCAAGCTGGAAATTGCCTTGCGCAATGCGTCGCAGACTAAACGGGTCGAAGATCGACTGCACCCGCGTGCCGGTCGGCAGGATACGGCCGGGATGGGGGCCGCGCGCTGGATAATTCTGAGAATATAGAATTGCGTTTTACAAATGTCAATAGTATCCGGCGGGATTCCCGGGGCTTTTTTGGGCGTGGGGGACATCCCGCAAGAGAAGCTCTTTCAGATAGTTGCACCCGGCCGGCGGCCACGGCACCGGTTTTGCGGAAACGGCCCCGATTTCCGGTCGGTGCGGTGCCCGACAATCCAATAAGTACTGGTAAACGGTTGTTTTATTCGATATTTCGTGCGGTTACCGTTCCCTGCAGATTGTCGGCGGGGGTTTTCATGATCTCCCGCAGCACGCTGGTGGCATAACTGCCGCGCGGCAGGGCGAAGGACAGCAGCAGGCCGTCCGCATCGGTCTGTACTCGTGTCTGGCTGATGGGTACCCGCAGGGGTCGCCGTTCGCCGGGCATGGACAGGCCTCGGCCGAGACGGAAATGTTCCAGGCTCAGGGCTTCCTTGGCCAGCAGGGCCTGCTCCAGCATGCCCTGAGCGGCTCCGGCCTGGGACATCTTGTAGCCGAACAGCGGGCCGGAAGGACTGATTTCGAGGCGGTCGGCGCGCGGTTGTTCGGTGGCGGCATCGGCAACCAGGAAACAGGCTCCGTTGTCGTGCTTGTAGGCCAGATCCCCGGGCCACAGAATGTCGAGACTCGCCAGGCGCATGGCGACCACCCGATCGAACAGGTACGACTGAAAGGCGGACAGGTAGAGGCGCAGCAGGCGCGCCGGCAGCGTCAGCACCGCCTTCTCCGGGGCTTGCCCTTTGGCCAGGATCTGCAGCAGCTGGTACTCGTCGCGCATGCCTCTCGGCAGAGCCGCCGCCGCTGCCGCCGGATCGCCGTCGCGGAACAGTTCCGCCGCCTGCCGCCAGGAGGGATTGGTAATCCGCTCGGGGTCGCCGATGATCTGCCGAATTGCGCCGGGATAGTCCTGGCGCAGCAGGGCGCCGCCGATGAGATGGGAATTGCCCAGCACCCCGTAACGCTGAACGCCGAAAAAGTTGGGAACGCCGGTCAGGGACAGGATGTGCAGCACGTTTCCGGCGATGTTTTCCGCCTCCGGTCCGGTGTCGCGAACCCGAATGGTGAAACGGTTGCCGGCCAGGTGGCCCGGCCGCAATTTGTTGCGGTGCAAGGTGGCGGACAGGATCCGGATCCCTTCCAGGTCCAGGTCGGCGGTCTGCTGCGGCGTGGCGCCGGGCACGGAAATGAACTGCCTGGTGGTGGCCTGCGCATCCTTGAGGCCGGCGTAGCCCATGTCCCGTTCCTTGACCTGGAGGGCGCGGGCCAGGCGGCGCATCATTTCAAAGGTGGTCAAGCCGCGCTTTTCCACTTCCAGCATCAGGTGTTCGCCGCTGCCGCAGGCCGGGTAGAGAGGCAGTTCCTCAACCAGGAAGTCTTCGCAGGTTTCCTTGATGTGGCCGCCGGTGCCGGGCAGTTGATCGGTCAGATAATCAGGCATGGCCGGGCTGGCTCCAAGCGACGCGAAACCCCGGCTGGACGGCGCCCAGAGGCGCTGGGGCCGCGACTGCGGACGGGGTTTTCCGGTAATGAAGATAGTGGATCGGCTGGCCTTGCTGCAAAAAGCGCCGCATGTAATTGGACAGAGGGTAATCCGGGAATTCGTTAACCAGCGCCTGCGGCAGGCGGTTTTCGTAACCGGACAAGCCGCTCAGTTCCTCGGCGACCTGCTCGGCGTAATCCAGAAAATCGCTGCTGAAAAACAGATCGCCGGCCGGTTGCAGGTAATGCAGCAGGTTCCGCAGGAAGGCGTCGTTGACCAGGCGCCGGCGCCGATGCCGCTTTTTGGGCCAAGGATCCGGGCAGTTGATGTACACGGCCGCGAGACTGTTTTCGGTCAGATAACGCGCCATCAGATAGCGGGCTTCGATGCGCATGACCCGCACATTTTCCAGGCCGGCGGCTTCGATTTTCCTGCAGGTTTTCAGGCAGCCCTTGTTATAGATGTCGATGGCCAGAAAGTTCCGGTCCGGGTGTCGTGCGGCCAGCTCGATCATGAAATCACCCAGACCGCAGCCGATTTCCAGGGACAGGGGTCCGTCGCCGGCAAACGCCGCCGTCAGGTCGGCCGGCCCGGTCAATTGCTGCTCCCGAAGGAAGCAGGGGGAATCGATGTCGAGTATGTGCTGGGTCATGAATTGCTCGCAGGCTGAGATTTTCTGAAAGTTGCCAGATCTACCATGCCGGAAAAGAAAATGCAACGGTCATCGCTCGGACTCTACGACCCCGGCAAGGGGCGATTCGTGTTAAGTATTGACACATTAGAATTAGATTGACAAGGCCGGAGGGGGCGTGTATTAACATGTGATACTTTCAATAAGTTAATGGGGTTTTGCTTTTTCAAGGTATTTGGTCAGGTGCCTTATGATTGAAACCGGGAAATTTCTGCAGGCGCTGCCGGGGAGTTGGGCATGAACGATGCGCCAGAGATGGCCCATGCCCATATCCTGAACCAGTTGTTGAGCAGGGGCCACGAGTTTTCTTTCGTCCAGGTCTTGCGCCTGGCCCGGAAAATCCTGGAAAGCGGCAAACGCCGGGACCTGCCGGACGCTTCCTGGCTCGACAAACTCAGGATTCGACCCGAACTGTCCTTGGCTTTTCCCGCTGCCGATGTCGGACGGGTGGAGCAGACTGAAGACGGTCTGTCCATCACCGCCACTTTCCTGAGTCTCTACGGTTCCTCCTCGCCTCTGCCCACCTTTTACACCGAAGAGCTCCTCGCCGAGGCCGCCGAGGATCGGTCCGCGCTGCGCGGTTTTTATGATTTGTTCCACCAGCGGCTCTATCAGCTGTATTTTCAATGCTGGAACAAATACAACCTGCTGTATCGCATGGTCGAGGAGGAATATCCCCTCGAGCAGCACCGGTTGTTGTGTCTCATCGGCCTTGCTGAAGATGAAATGCTGGCCCAGGTTCCGGACGGCCGGCGGATGTTGCGCTACGTCGGTCTGTTAAGCACTTTTCCCCGCTCCGCCTATGGCCTCAAGGCCATGTTGGAAGAGTTGCTGGCGCCCTGCAAGGTTCGCATCGTACAGAACATCTTCCGGCGGGTGCCGATCCCTCCGGATCAGCGCCTGTGCCTGGGGGTGTCCGGCTGTCGGTTGGGCGTGGATGCGGTGCTTGGCAGCCATGTGGACGATATCCAGGGCATGTTCCGGATCGAGATCGGCCCGTTGACCTGGGAGCAGTACAATAACCTGTTGCCCGGTACGGTGCTGCACGACAAACTTTCCAAATGGGTACGATTCTACGTCACGTCACCTCTCGACGTCGACCTGCGCCTCATCCTGGCCGCGGGCGAGGCCCGGCCCCTGCGCCTGGGTGATCCGGAAGCCCGCCTGGGTCTCAACAGTTGGAGTTTTGCCGGCGACAGTCTCGGCGAAGTCAGCGCCCTGTTTCCCCTTGCGGATTTTCGCGGCACCTCCCCGGAGTCGGACGGGGGGCCTGCCAAAACGTCGGCAGCGGGCGCGGAAAAGCGGAGCTTCGTTCAATATTATCGCCAGGAACTGGCCGCTCTGGCCCGGTTGCAGGCCGACTATGTCGCCGAACATCCGCGGATGGCCTCCATGATCCATGGACACGCCGCCGATCCCGGGGTACAGCGGCTCACGGAAGGCGCCGCCCTCATGAATGCCCTGCTGCAATGGCAGATCGAGGATGACCTTCCCGATTTTATCCGGCTGCTGACCCAGGTGCTACACCCCCGCTACCTGCGCTCCATCCCGGCCGCCACCATCGTCGCCTTCACGCCTCGTTTCACCTGCACCACTTCGCAGCAGGTGCCCGCCGGCACCCGCCTTGACTCGGAGTCGGTGGCGGGCACGGCCTGCCGCTTTACCACCAACGGGTCCGTCGAATTGCATCCTCTGACCCTCCAGGAGGCCCGTTGGGTGCGGCCACCCGGCCAACCGGCGGCCATCCTCCTCGACTTCGAGTTGCATCACATCCCCCTTGCAGACTGGCGCCCCGAAAGTTTGAGGCTGTTCCTGGGCGGTGATTATCCCCGCGCCGTCGATCTGCATCTGCTGTTGACCCGGCACCTGAGTCGAATCAAGCTGACTGCCGGTACCGGAGACGATTCCTGCGTACTGGGTCCCGACTGTGTGCAACCCGTCGCCTGGTGGGGAGACGCCGGCGAAATGGCCTTCGTGGCGGGCGGCGCGGTCCAGTTGGGTATGCTCAGGGATTTTTCCCTGTTGCCCGAAAAATTCCTGTTCCTCGATGTGTACGGTTGGCGGCAGTGGCAACCGAAGGATAAATCGGCGAACTTTACCGTGGCCTTCGAATTCGACCGCCTGCCCGGCAAACCGCCCGAGGTGAGCCGGCAGGATTTCGTTCTGGGCGCGACGCCGGCGGAAAACATCTTCCCCCGCCGGGCGCGGCCCATCACCGTGCAGGAAGCCGGCACCGAATACCAGGTGGTGCCCGAAGGCCAAGAGTGCGGGGCCTATGAAGTCCATGCCGTCGAGCAGGTGACGGGCATCACCAAGGCCAAGGGGGAGCCACTCCCCTTCAAAGCTACGCCCTGGATCACCAGTCGACCCGTGGATGGCCCCGTCTATCAGGTGTCCAGTCGGCCGGCCCTTTTGCGACCGGGTTTCGATACCTTCCTGACCATCAAATTGCCGGACGCCATCCCGATGACGGACTTGTCCGGCCTGTCCGTCGATATACTGTGCACCAACGGCACCCTGCCCAACGGTCTCAAGGCCGGCAGTCTCACCCACTCCACGGACAATTCACCCGCCTTTGCCACCTTCAGCAACTGCAAACCGGTGGTTGGGGCCCTGTTTGACGCGCTGGAAGTCAACTATTTCTGGCATCTCAAGAGTATTTCCTACCTGAACCTGCGCTTGATGACGGCCAAAAGCCTGCGCGGCATCCTGCAAATCATCGGCGCCACGGTGCTCGATAACGGGGATGGGAGCAGGTGCAACGACCGGCGCATCGACGGCATCGTCGGCTTCACCATCGAACAGACCGGAAGAGTCATTCGCGGTGTATGGTGCCAGGGGTGGCAGGTGGATCTGACCCTGCAGCGCAGCAATTTTTGCAGCACCGGCGACCTGGTGCTGTTCGGCTCGCTGGTACACCGCTTTTTGGGCCAACTGGTTTCCGTGTTTTACTTTTTGCGCACCTTTCTCCGGGATTCGGATGGCGGCCTGATCTATGAATTCCCGATTGTGTTCGGCAAGAGACCGGGGCTGTGAGCTTCCAATGAACCGGGAAAATAGCGGGTCGCCGCCAATAGGCTGGGTTCGGTTCGGATTGCTGCCTGAACCTGCTGCCCGAATCGCGAAGGAGCGACAATGGCTGAAATCATTCTGAGCAATCGACGCATCTGCCCCACCATCATGGAAAGCACCTTCGGCATCCCCATGGATAATCTGGAAGGCCTGGCCTTTTCCAAACCTCGATATATCTATCCCTATACGCCCTATTTGGTGTCGGATTATTGCGGTCCCATGGATCGGAGCATCCTCTCCCGGCTTTATCACCCGGATGCGGCAACGGAACTGACCAACCTTTCCCTTTCCTTCGGCGGTGACAACGTGGTCGCCCTGGCGGAGATTGTGGAAACCCTGCGTGCCCACTTGGCGGGAATGGCCGGCACGGCCGGCAGTGTCTACTCGCAACGCATGGGGGACCTGTTGCGGGCCGTGCAGAAATATCAAGATGCCCTTATGAAGTACCGGGAGGTCTGGCAGCAGGCCAAAAAAAGCGGCAGCAGACTGCTCTCCCGGCAGGTGCTGGAGGCCAGGCAAAAAGTGATGGCCGCCTTCAAGGAAATGCAGGCCAAGTTCGGGGCGGAACTCAAAAAGCTAACCCAACAAATGCGATCGCGCCGGGGAACGCCTTTAACGAGTGCCAGAAGGGGCATGAACATCGCCGAGAGCAGCCGCACCGTCGCCAAGCTCCATGTCACCGATACGGTCCAGGCCTCGCGGTTGGTCCGGTTCGCCGGCTACACCAAGTTTCTCGGCAACGGCCTGGCGGTCATCGATTTCGGCAGCCGCGCCGGCCATGTCCACAATACCTACCAGGAAGGCGGCGACTGGGAGCGGGAGTTGTTCGTGGAGTCGTCCAGGTTTTTTGCCAGTGCCGTGGTGGGCGGTGGCGTTGCCAAATTTGGTCTGGGCCTTATGCTCACTTTTACTCCTGTAGGCTGGGTAGGGCTTGTCGTTGGCGGATTGGTCATAGTTGGTTGTTCGGTGGCTGCTTCCGTTGCTGCGGACCATTATGCTAACGAACTTTCGAGAGATAAATATGAACCTCTTCTTGAATGGATAGATGGATTATGGACTTAGATCTCTTAATTTTTATAATAATAATGTGTTATCTTATATTGTTCTGTATTATTTATGTTATTTTCGGACAAGTGTCTGTGCGAAAATTACGCAAAAACCCAGTAACCAAGAATGGTCTAGGTTTGGAATTTGTCGGCGGTTGGGATATTTTGAATGTAGCATTTGCATTGTCATATCCAAGTTGGATGAGAGAAAGAATGAAAAAATCATCACTTTCATTTTTAGAAGCTGATTATGATGCTATCTATGCACACACGACAAAGTTTGATCGCAGGTTTGCAAAAATAATTTATTGTATGACTGGGGCACCAATTGTATTTGAATTAGCAGCGTTTATTTTTGAAACAATTACTGGAAAAAGTCGTTTTTCGGTTTCAATCGGAAAGGATAATGTACACCATTCCAAGAAAATCAAAAAAGACAAGAAAGAACACGACTGATGTCTTCACGGGTCCTCTGGCCGAGTAACAATTCTGGGGGCCTGCATGCGGGCGTGAAGTTTTACGCGGTTTCTACAGAGCGTTCCGTCGCACCGTCGCCAAGCTCATGCCGATACGGCTCAGGCCTCGCGGTTGGTCCGGTTCGCCGGCTACACCAAGTTTCTCGGCCACGGCCTGGCGGTCATCGATTTCGGCAGCCGCGCCGGCCATGTCCACAATACCTACCAGGAAGGCGGCGACTGGGAGCGGGAGTTGTTCGTGGAGTCGTCTAGGTTTGCTGCAAGTGCCTTGGCGGGCGGTGGCGTTGCCAAGGCTGGAGCATTTGGTCTGGGGCTGATAATGCTTTCTACTCCTGTAGGCTGGGTGGGACTTGTCGTTGGCGGGCTGGTCATAGTTGGTTGTTCGGTGGCTGCCTCCGCTGCCGCGGACCATTATGCTAACAAATTTTCTGGAGGTATATATGACACTATTCTTAAAAGGATTGATGGTTTATGGATTTAAAACACGTAGTTTTTTTTATATTTTGGTGTTGGTGTATATTGTTCTGGATTATTTATATTATTTTCGGACAAGTATCTGTGCGTAAATTACGCAAAAACCCAATAACAAAGAAAAGTCTAGGTTTGGAATTTGTCAGCGGCTGGGATATTTTTAATGTAGCATTCTCATTGTCTTATCCAGTTTGGATGAGAGAAGTAGCGAAAAAATCACCACTTTCATTCTTGGAAGCGGATTATGATGCTATCTATCCTTATACAACAAGGTTTGATCGTGCCTTGGCAAAAATAGTTTATTGTATGATTGGGGCACCAATTATATTTGAATTAGCAGCGTTTATTTTTGAAACAATTACTGGAAAAAGTCGTTTTTCGGTTTTAATCGGAAAGGGCAATGTACGCCATTCCAAGAAAATCAAAAATGATCAGATAGAAAACGACTGATACCAACGCAGGTCCTCTATCCGAGTAACAAGGCTGGGACTCTGCATGCGGGCGTAAAGTTTTACGCGGTTTCTACGGAGCGTTCCGTCGCACCGTCGCCAAGCTCCATGTCACCGATACGGTCCAGGCCTCGCGGTTGGTCCGGTTCGCCGGCTACACCAAGTTTCTCGGCAACGGCCTGGCGGTCATCGATTTCTGCAGCCGTGGTGGCCATGTCCACAATACCTACCGGGAAGGCGGCGACTGGGAGCGGGAGTTGTTCGTGGAGTCGTCTAGGTTTGCTGCCAGTGCCGTGGTGGGCGGTGGCGTTGCCAAGGCTGGAGCATTTGGTCTGGGGCTGATAATGCTTTCTACTCCTGTAGGCTGGGTCGGACTTGTCGTTGGCGGGTTGGTCATAGTTGGTTGTTCGGTAGCTGCATCCGTTGCCGTGGACCGTTATGTTAACGATCTTTCGAGAGATAAATATGACCCCATTCTTGAATGGATAGATGGCTTATGGATCTAGAGCTCATAATTTTTATAATTATCATGTGTTGGGCTATATTTTACTGGATTGTCTATATTATTTTTGGCCAAGTGTTATTGCGTAAATTACGCAAAAACCCAATAACAAAGAAAAGTCTAGGTTTGGAATTTGTCAGCGGTTGGGATATTTTGAATGTAGCATTTTCATTGTCTTATCCAGTTTGGATGAGAGAAGTAGCGAAAAAATCACCACTTTCATTTTTAGAAGCGGATTATGATGCTATCTATCCTTATACAACAAAGTTTGATCGTGTCTTGGCAAAAATAATTTATTGCATGACTGGTGCACCAGTTTTGTTTGAATTAGGCTTTTTGATTTTTGAAGCAATTACTGGAAAGAGTCGTTTTTTGCTTTTAATGAGTAAGGGCAAGGTCCGCGATTCCAAGAAAATTAAACAAGATCAGAAAGAACGTGACTGATGCCAGCGCAGGCTCTCTGTCCGAGTAACAAGGCTGGGACTCTTCACGCGAGCATGAAGTTTTCCTTAGGATTCAATGTGGTAATCCTGTGATGTGCTGTTTTTCGAAATGTCTTTCACTTTTTGTGTTTTGGAAAAATTTAAAAATCAGGTTATGCACCTGACTCCAGTAGAAGCTGTTTTGTGGCGTTATCGTAATCGTTTCATGGGCCGATTGCGATGTCGATCACGACAACTACCACCGTTCACTAACGCTTCGCTGACAATGAGGCGAGCTTCTGAACCCAAGATGGGTCTCAGAAAGCATATAGCTTGAGTAAAGTGCATAACCAGGAAATAAAGTAAAGATTTTCGCAAGAATAAACAAAATCAGGAGGGTATGTGAAACAAAACGCCTCACATGAAATGCTGTACTTCGAGATCGACGGAATATCTCTGGATTTCCGCGTGTCGGACTTTTCCTTGTTTGAGGGTCTTGCCACTCCCTTTGTTTGCAGTCTGGAGTTGGCCCTCCTTACGGAGGTGGGCGACTTCGCCGATCTGGTCGGGCGGGAGGCCCGGGTCACGTTGGTCAACCCCGATCCCCTCTCGGGCGGCACCGATCGGCATGTTCACGGGGTGATTCAGAGCTTTGCCTTCTCCCACCTTCATGGCGATTTCTATTGCTACAGCGCCACCCTGGTCCCCACCCTCTGGCAGCTTTCGTTACGCACCAACAGCCGCATTTTCCAGGAACAGCAGTTACAGAAGATCATCGAAACCGTTCTGGAGGAGGGCGGCATCCATTCCGATCGCTACCGCTTTGTGCTGGACGATTCCAAGCGTTTTCGCAAGTTCTGCGTCCAGTACCGGGAAAGTAATCTGGCTTTCATCGATCGGTTGCTGCGGGAGGAGGGGCTGTTTTATTTTTTCGAGCATGACCGGGACAAGCACGTCATGCTCATCGGCGACGGTTCCTGGGTGCATCGCCCTCTGCCGGGAAAACCGGAAATTGTCTGCAACAGTCACGGCGGTCTGGTCGCCGAGCAGGAATGCATAACCGAGTTCACCTTTCACCATGAGCAGCGGCCCAACGCCTACCGCCACAAGAATTTCAATCCCAAGCATCCCTCCCTGGATCTGAATGTCGGCTCCGGTACATCGAATAGCCGCTTCGAGGTGTACGATTACCCTGCCCTGCACGTCGAGCAGGCGCGCGGCGAAGATTTGGCCCGCATCCGCCTGGAGCAGTTGAATGCCTTGCAGAACCTGGGGCAGGGAAAAAGTTCCTCCTGCCGATTGCTTCCCGGTTTTCTGTTTACCTTGAGCAACCATGTCACTCCCGGTCTCAACGGGGAATACCTGCTGGTCCAGGTCTGGCATGCCGCGGGACAACCTCAGGTTTTCGAGGAAACGGCAGCCGGTGGCGCCTTTTATCAAAACAGTTTCTGGGCGATACCGTCCAAGACACCTTTTCGGCCGGACATGGTCGTCCGCAAACCCGTTGTTCAAGGCATCCAGACCGCCATGGTCGTCGGCCCGAGGGATCAGGAAATCTTCACCGACGAATATGGCCGGGTGCGGGTGCGTTTTCACTGGGATCGGAGGACGCCGGGGCAGGCCGAGGAGCGCAGCAGTTGCTGGATTCGCGTGGCCCAACCGTGGGGCGGGTCCGGCCGGGGCGCACAGTTCATTCCCCGGGTTGGCGACGAGGTGCTGGTCGACTTTATCGATGGCGATCCAGATCGGCCCATCGTGGTCGGCAGTGTCTATAACGCCCGCAACATGCCCATCAACAATCTTGAGCAAAGCCTGACGCAGAGCGGCTTTCGCACCAAGACTCACCAGGGGCCGGGGTTTCATGAACTGCGCTTCGACGATGCCAAGGGCGCCGAGGAGATTTATCTGCGCAGCCAGAAGGACTGGAACATTACCGTGCTCGACAGCAAAAACCAGTCCATTGGCGGCAGCACCACGACAACCGTTGGCGGGACCTCCATGGAATCGGCCAAGGAAATCATTTTAACGGCCGAGTCCAGGATAACCCTGGTTTGCGGCGAAAGTACCGTAGTCATTCAACCGGGGAGTGTCGACATCAACAGCCCCACCATAAACCTCAATGAAGGCTAAGGCGCCATGCTTGCCCGTTGCTCCGGTGGCCACGGCACATTCAGCGGTGGGGCAACAGGAGGTGGATGGCAAAAGGAATGCGCCCCGGACACGCCATGGCGATGCGCTATTTACGGTTCTATAAGGAGAAATCCATGTACTATCAAATGCAGGAGGGCTATTTAACGCTGGGAGAAGGGGACTGGCAGGACAACAGTGTGACCATGCTGGCCGCCAATCATGTGCCGGCCAAGGGTGCGAATCTGGTTGTCACCCGCGAATCCTTGCCGGTCGGATTGAGCCTGGCCGATTACCTTCTGAACCAGAAATCCACCCTGGCCCGGGAACTGCCCGGTTTCAGAATACTCTTTGAAGGCCCCGAGACCATTGATGGCCTGCCCGCCCATTTTCTCGAATTTACCTGGGATAATCAGGGCCATGCCATGCACCAGATGATCCTCATGATCGTCAACAACTCCAGGGCGCTGAATCTTACCGCCACCGTGCCCGGAAAAATCGACGACGCATCCCATGCCCAGCTGTTGGCGGCCATGAAGAGCTTTACCGTCGGCAGGGCACCGCTGGAGCAGGGGGAAGTCTGAGATGAGCGGGCAGGCCGGCACTGATGCGCAAATGCAGCCCGGATGGCTGACGGGGGTCAAAAACGCGGTCGTCGATACCGCGGAATCGTGGCGGGATACCACGGTGGCGGTCGCCACCGGCGACAGCGGTGTCGTGGAAGCCCTCAGGTCAGACAGCCATGATGAAGCCGCGGTCAGAAACATAAAAAACCTGGGCCATATGGCCAGCACGGGAATAGCGGCCGTAGGCGTTGTCAAGGGCGGCATGGCTGCTTATGCGACCTGTGGAGGTTTGACCGCGCTGGGCGTTTTTGGCGGAGCCTTGGCGGCCGGCGCTGCGGGGGCTTTCATCGGCGCGGGGCTGGTCAACCATTTTGCCCTGGATGAAAAGCTGCTTGATTTTCTGGGTGCGCCGAAGCTGGCCAAATCAGGGCCGCAGCCGGCCACCGTGGGTGACCAAATTGCCCACGGCTCGGCCTTTGCCGGGGCCCTGTGCGGTTTGGTCGCGGGGGTGGCGGTCGGGGCGCTCGTGGCCGCCACCATCTGTACCGGCGGCGCGGCCGCCGTCATCGTCGGCGCAGTGGCCGCCGGCGCGGCGGGGGGTGGCGTCGGTGCTCTGGTCAACGGCTTTTTCTCCAAGATGGCCACCGTTACCGGTAAAATCATCACCGGTTCACCCAACGTCTTTTTCGAAGGCCGTCCCGTCGCCCGGGTAGGGGATCAGGTGCAATGCCGCAAGCATTCGTCCGTGTCCAGGATCGCCGAAGGCAGCGAAACCGTTTTCGTCAACGGTTTGCCCCTGGCTCGCATCGGTCACAAGACCACGTGCAATGCCAGTATCCACCAAGGATGCAAAACCATCTTTGCCGACTCCACCACCGGCGTCTATCTGAAGAAGGATGCCGAACACTCGGCCCGCGAGCAGGCCGTCATCTCGACCGCCGAAGTGGCCCTTTCCCTGGGGGTGGGCCGCCTGCTGTCCAAGCTGGGCCTGAAATGCGGCGAGCCGGTCAACCCGGCCGACGGCAGCTATTTCGACGTCCGGACCGATTTGGAATATCCCGCTGCCCTGCCTCTCAGGCTCACCCGCACCTACGCGGGCAAGGACCCGGTGGCAAGTGTCCTCGGCCCCCGCTGGATCTGCAACTGGTCCCAGCGACTGGTGTTTCTCGCCGATGAGCCGACCGCCAACCTCGAAGACGGCGAAGGCGAAGTGCTCCAGTATCCCTTGGGGAAAGGCGCGGAATTCAACTCCCGCAACCTCAGGGCCGCTCATTATCACCTGCGAGGCACGCGGCAGCGGGCCAGGCTCTTCGACAGCCGTTATCAGCAGACCCTGATCTTCGAAACCACGGAAAGCCATCCCCATATCGGCCGTCTGAGTGCCATCGAAGACAGAAACAACAATCGCATCGACTTCCTCTACGAGAACGACCATTTGCGCCGCGTCGCGCACAGCGACGGTGAGGTTTTCGTCGTCGGGACCACGCCGGAAGGTTTTATCGCAACAGTCACCCGGGATGGCGACGGCGAACCGCTCCTTCGCTACGGCTACGACTCCAGCGGGGCGCTCACGGAGGCACGCAGCCTGTTCGGCGGCGAATTCCACTACGCCTATACCGAGCAGGGCTGGCTCAACCACTGGCAGGACAGCGGCGCCACCTGTGTCGACATCGCCTACGACAGCGAAGGCCGGGTCGTCGCCACCCAAACGCCTGACGGCCTGTACAACGACCGCTTCGTCTATGATTCGCGGGAGCGGAAGACCGAATACCACGACGCCGAAGGCGGCTGCTTCACCTACTGGTTCAACGCGAACCACCAGCTCATCCGCGAACAGGATCCGCTGGGGCACATCACCACCCACGAGGTCAGCGGCCTGGACCGCAGGCTGTCCACCACCGACCCCCTGGGCCGGGTCACGCGTTTCGACTACGATACCTTCGGCCACCTGATGGGCGAGACCGACGGGGCCGGCCGCACCACCCGCTATGCCTACGACCCCCACGGCCAGCTCACCGGAATCGACTACCCCGACGGCACCGCCTCCGCGTGGACTTACGATGATCGCGGCAACCTCATCGAAGCGAAGGAGCCGGACGGCCACATCCGCCGCTTCAGCTATGACGACCAGGGCCGCCTCCTCACCGAGACCGGCACCGACGGCACCACCACCCGGCTCGGCTACGACCGACGGGGTCGCCTGGCCTCCCTGCGCAATACCCTGGGGGAAACCACCCGCTACCACCTCGACCGCTGGGGCCGGCCCCGGATCATCACCGACCCCGCCGGATACAGCACCCACTACGAGTACGATCCTGCCCCCGACAACCCGCGCGCGGACCTCAGTCGCATCCTCCACCCCGACGGCGGCGAAGAGCGTCTGGCCTACGACAGCGAGGGGCTGCCCAAGACCCACGTCGCCCCCGAGGGACAAACCACCCGCGCCACTTACGGCGCTTTCGATCTGTTGCGCACCGTCACCGATCCCAAGGGCCATGCCACCCGGCTGGACTACGACAACGCCGCCCGCCTGACACGGATCACCAACGCCGCCGGCCAGAGCTGGCGGTACCGCTACGATCCCGCCGGACGTCTGGCCGCGGAAACCGACTGGGCCGGCCGGGTGACCAGCTACACCCGGGACGCCGTCGGCCGCGTGATCGCCAAGCGTCTGCCCGACGGCAGCGAGCAACAGCTCGCCTGGGACGACTGGGACCGGATCACCGCCGTCGAAACGGCCCGACAGAAAATCGTCTACGAATACGACAATGCCGACCGCCTGACCCGGGCCGCCACCTACCTCAAGGGCCATCCGGAACCCGAAAGCGATCTGCGCTTCACCCATGACGACAAAGGCCGGCTGATTCAGGAAATCCAGAACGGCACGGTCATCGGGTACCGCTACGATCTCGCCGGCCATCTCGCCAGCCGCACCACCCCCGGCGGAGAAACCACCTACACCTACGACCTGCTCGGCCGGTTCAAAAGCCTTTCCAGCAACGGCCATGGACTGGAGGTCACCCGGGATGCCCGCGGCCTGGAAACCCAGCGGCAATACCAGGCGCCGGAGCAGACCCCCCGCGACGCCCTCACCCTCAAACAGAGCTACGACGCCTGCGGTCGACTGACGCGCCAGCTGGTCGGGCGGGACAGACAACTCGCCGTCCACGACAAACTGGCCCAG